>Ga0306922_10002848_pt1 | contig 16098 bp, 22 predicted proteins | sample sta12Cox44000082_FD_203758 | JGI IMG/M metagenome (GOLD analysis project Ga0306922, IMG submission 203758) | Lab enrichment of tropical soil microbial communities from Luquillo Experimental Forest, Puerto Rico - statoxic.12C.oxic.44.000.082 (v2)... | ecosystem: Environmental > Terrestrial >... | reverse complement strand
TGTCGACGTTGGACCAAACGTGCCAATTCCCGCGGGTGCGCGCGTCATCGATCTGCGCGGCGCCACCGTGCTTCCCGGGCTCATCGACACGCACCTCCACACGATGACGGGCAGTCCGTTGACGGCGCCTGGTGGTCCTGGTGTCGGGCCGCAGGGACCAGGGCCCATGGGGTTCGGGCAGCCGATCCCCTATCACACGCTTGCGGCACTCGTGAACGCCCAGCGCGACCTGGACGCTGGCTTCACGACGGTCGTCGATCTGATGTCGCATGGCGGCTGGTTTGGCACAGTCGACTTGAGGAACGCGATCAACAGCGGGCTCGTGCGCGGGCCGCGGATGCAGGTGGCCGGCCCCGGCATGATCAACGCCTCGGCGACGCCGCCACCAAGGATTCAACTACTTGATCGGGAGCCGATCTCCACTCTCGGTCACATGATTGCCAGGACGCCCGCGGGCGTACGCAAAGCGGTTGACGATCAGGCCGCAGCCGGCGTTAATTGGATCAAGATCTACAGCACCAACGAATACACACTGAAGGCCGACGGCACGATCGACGCGACCCCCACCTTCACGTTCGAAGAAACACAAGCGATCGTCGCCGAGGCGCACGCGAAGAACTTGAAGGTCGCCTGTCACGCGTACAGCGGCGAAGGACTGCACAACTGTATCGCCGCCGGCGTCGACGTCCCCACCCACGGGCTGCAGCTGGACGACGAAGCACTGCGCATGCTCAAAGAGAAGCGCCTGCCGCTGACGGTGACCATGTTCGACCTGAGCATGGAGCACGCGCGCGAGATGGAGCGCTACAAGAACAGCCGCTGGTCGATGATGGAGAAGAGCTTCAAGAAGGCGTTGGCCGCAGGCATCGTCCTGCCGTTTGGCAGCGGCGCTGGACCATTTCCGCACGGCACGCAGGGGGACCAGTTCGCCTATTTGGTGAAATGGGGGATGACGCCCGTGCAAGCGTTGCGCGCCGCCACCACCGTCGCCGCCGACCTCATCGGCTGGACGGCAGATGTCGGGACCATCGAGGCCGGAAAATTCGCTGACCTTGTGGCGGTCTCTGGCGATCCCCTCGCGGACATCACCGAAATGTCGCGAATCACGTTCGTCATGAAGGGCGGCCAGGTGATTCGGAACAGCGTCAAGTAGGGGCCGCAAGATGAACACCGGGTTGTGGATTGTCCAGGGGCCGCTCGCTCTCTTGTTCCTCCTCGCGGGCGGGATGAAAGTGTTCGCGTTCAGCCGATTCAAGAGAAGGGCAGCGGAGCGGTCGCCTGAGAAGGGGCTCGGTTACAGTCAACCCGTCGCAGCAATGCGTGCCCGAACCCGGTGGTCAAGTCTTCGGAAAGCCCGGAGCCGCCAGACGACACCCAGTGTCGTTTAGCCGGCGGCGCGGAGCGACAACTCGAAATGAAGCCCCTCCGCTTTCTGAAGATGGTGGATCACCTCGAACAGATTCCGCGCCTGAGGATTGCCGGCTGGACCGAGCATGCGCATCAGGCTCTTCGCCGCCCATCGCTGGTGCCCGTCAGCAATGTCCCTGTCCTGGCGCTTCTTCGCTGGAGAGTTCGAAGTCGAAGATGTTGAAGTTCTCTGCAATGCGAGCGAGCTTCGTCGACTTCGGAATCGCAGACCGGCCGTGCTGCAGGTGCCACCGCAGCATCACCTGAGCGGCCGACTTGCCGTGCTGGAGCGCGATCTCTCGCAGCGTCGGGTCGTCGAAGGTGCGCTTCTCTCCTCCGCGATATGAGGTGATCCCGCCGATCGGCGACCATGCATCGTAGTCGTAGTCGCTAATCCAGACCTTCGTCTCGATGAACATGTGATCGCGAGAGATGCCAGACCGACGCATCCCTTCTCCGACCTGGCGCTCGTTCAAGTACGAGGCCGCGGCGTCGATGAGCCGCTAGCCCTCGGCAACTGCGGATTCGACGGCGGTCACCGTCGTCCGGCGAGCTTTGAAACACGCCGAGGCCAATCGCCGGCATCTGCACACCGTTGTTCAACGTGAGGAGCGGGCTGGTAGTCATCTATTTGACCTGCCTCTCCCAAAAACGCACGGCGTCTCCGATCCACCCTTCGGCCGTCGTCCCTGTTCCGAGGCCGAAACCGTGACTGACGCCTTTGTACTTCCGGTACTCGACAACGGTGCCGAGTCTGCGCAGCGCCACCACTCGCCGTTCCATGGTTGCCGGAGGAGCGATGCCGTCAAGGCGTCGATCGCGCGTGACGCGGCTGCGCTCAAGGCGCGAGCGTTGAAGCGCATCGAGGAGCTCGAACGCGAGCAGCCGCACGGCGACTAGGCTCGTTACTGGACGCAGTCGCCGACGGACGAGTCTTCGTCTTTGTCGAACAAGGTCGCGACGGCTTCCTCACGCGTCTCGAACCATCGAGGGGTTGCCGGAACGGGCGCCTCGTCGCCTTCGCGAAACGTCGATGGCAACCTGATCACCGCAAACTTGTGCGTGATCGGATCTTCGTACAGTCCGTGTCTCATTGGGACGTCAACTTCCAATCGGAAGCGCGGCCGGCCAGCTTACCCGCGCTTCGTCACCTTTGCGCCCGGGCGTTGTTGACCGGGCGACGCGACGCCTTCGCGTTCGGGCACGGCGATCAGCAGCGCGCGGATGCGTTGGCGGTGCCGGAGCTTTCGCTTTCGATTGATCTGAAATCGCGATCGGTCACCGTTTCGTTGCGACATGCATGCCTCCGTGCTTCAGACGTTGTGAGTGGACAGGTCAGCGCCAGCGAGTCGCGCCGCCGTAGCGATTCGTTTGCGAGCGTGCGACGTTCCACACCTCGCCGCACTGCGTGCATCGCCAGTAGCTATCGGCATCGGGACTCGCCGACGTGGTCACCGTGTCGGTCGAACGGCAACTCGGACACGCGGGCGGCGTCCTCGCGGGTGCCGATGATCCCGACGGTGTTGGTGGATCATGTCTCATCGGACCTCCAGGCATTTGCTTCGATGAGGTCTGGAGGCCGAAGTGGCCCAGGGCTCAGGAAAGCGATCGTGCCAGTATACGTTCAATGAGAGAAGACAGGTCGAGTCGTCTGCGCACGCCCATGTCGCGGCTTCCGGCCGGTGGGTCGTCGCGATCCTACAAACCGGGTGTCGCGCGAATGGACGCGCGTCCGCTCGGGCGTCGTGATCAACGGCTCGGCAGTCGGTGCCTCGAATCCCGGAACGGCGATCCGCTCGAGCGGTGCTCGCAGCAACCGTTGAATGTCGCGCAGCAGCGAGGAGTCTGATGGCGACACGAACGACACGGCCCGTCCAGTGCGCCCTGCGCGGCCTGTGCGACCGATCCGGTGAATGTAATCTTCGGCCACGAGCGGCAAGTCGTAGTTGACGACCAGCGGTAGCCGCACGATATCGAGTCCGCGCGCCGCGATGTCGGTCGCCACCAGCACATTCACACGGCCGGCCTTGAAGTCAGCAAGTGCCCGCGTGCGTGCGCCCTGGCTCTTGTTGCCGTGAATGACGGCCGTCCTGATGCCGGCGTGTTCGAGGTGTTCACCAACGCGATCCGAGCCCCGCTTCGTCTTGCAGAAAACGAGCGCTTGCGTCGCCGCATCCTGGGTCAGGACGTGCGTGAGCATGGCGCGCTTCTGATCGACGGCGACGGTATGCAGGTGGTGGGTCACGGTCGAGGCGATGACCTGTCCATCCGAGACGTCCACGCGCGCGGGATCTCGAGTGAATTCGGCGGCCAGCGCGACGACGGCTTCAGCTAGCGTCGCGGAAAACAGCAGCGTCTGACGTGTTCGCGGGAGTGATGCGACGATCCGCCGCAGCGCGGGCAGAAAGCCCATGTCGAGCATCCGGTCGGCTTCGTCCAGCGTGAGGATGTCGATCGAGCAGAGATCAACCGTGCGCCGCTGCATGTGATCGATCAGCCGGCCTGGCGTCGCGACGACGATGTCTGCGCCATGCCTCAGCGAGTGGATCTGCGGCCCCAAGCCCACACCGCCGAAGAGGGCCGTCACGCGGAGCTGCAGCGGCGCGCCATAAGTGGCGAGCGACTGATGAACCTGCACGGCCAGTTCGCGCGTCGGCACGAGCACGAGTCCGTGCGGGAAGGGGGGCCGGCGGCCATCGCGCTTGGCGACGATCCGTTGGATCATGGGCAGCCCGAACGCAGCCGTCTTGCCTGTACCTGTCTGCGCACGCGCGAGGAGATCAGTGCCCGTCAGGACGGCGGGGATGGCTTGGGCTTGGATGGGCGTGGGTCGCTCGTAGCCGAGGCGCGCCAACGGCAGACAGAGCGAGGGGGACAAGCCCAATTTCGAAAACGACATTAAAACGATCCTTCATGGCCCGAAGCAATTCCCAGCGACGCTGTGGGGCGAGTATGATACGTCCGCACCACGACGGCGTGAACGGTGCGTTGGAGCAACAGCTCCCGAACGGAACGGATTCGTCTCGTAGCTAAGCTGAATGAGGGAAGGAGCGAGCCAAAGACCGGCTCGTTAATGCCTACAGGCGGCAGAGCGCGTGGGAAGATCCGATTAACCAATGATAGCACGTCCGCGCCGTGCTACAGTCGGCGTTGGATTTGCTGCGTCCCCTCCCGCGCAACGAGGCGGGCGCGCCGACAGTCCGTCGCCGCCCGTTAAACGCGCTATACTTCAGCTTGCTGCTTTTTTGAGTCCACGGCCGTTCCGGCCGAGCCCTCACCGAAGCCTTGCGCTTGTGAGGGCCTGATGGCACTGCAATCGAAACGCGATCCTGACTTCGACGCGCGCTGGGCCGGTGGCTCGCGCGAGGCGCCGCCCACGATCGGGCGCTTCGTCACACCGTCTCGCCCTCGTCGTGCCCGCGGCGGTCGTTGTTGCCGTGGGCGTCTACTTGTTGCTCCTTCGGTGACGCGACGAAGAGGTTGATCATGGTGCGACGTCCGGACGGCTTGAATGTGTTTGAATTCGTCGTATTGTCCGCGCTGCGTGCGGCGCAACTGCAGCGTGGCTGCACGCCGCGTGTTGAGCAATCAGCGAAGACGGCGGTCACGGCGCAACGCGAGGTCGCTGAGGGCAAGGTTCTGGCGGTGCATGCGGCGGCTGAACCGATTGCGCCGGCGGCAGGGTGAGACACATGCCGCGAATCCATCTCGTCAATCCGAGCACACAATCATTCGGCGTGGCCGTGATCACCCCGCGCTGGTTGTATGTGCTCGCCGCCGCAACGGGCAGTCGCTGGGGCGACCCACAGATCGTCGATGAAACGCTCGAGGCGATCGATTTCGATGCGGTATCCGCTGGCGATATCGTCGGGATCGGCATTCACACGGGCAATGCGCTGCGTGGATACGAGATCGGCCGCGAGCTCCGCCGCCGCGGTGCGTGGGTGGTCTTCGGCGGCATTCACGCAACGCTGTTTCCCGACGAACCATTGGTCCATGGGCTCGCACACTCGGTTGTGCGTGGCGACGGCGACCTCGTCTGGTCGCGCGTCATCGACGACTGTATTGCGGGCGATCCCGCTCCGGTGTACGAGGGAGGACAGATATCTGGGGCGCAATTTCTGTGCGCGCGCTGGGACCTGCTGCCGGACCGCCGGTACATGTGGGCGTCAGTACAGACGGTCCGGGGGTGTCCGAAGCACTGCTCGTTCTGCTCGGTGTGGCGAACGGACGGCCAGGAGCCCCGCCAACGCGGCGTCGACCGCGTCGTCGGCGAAGTCGTGGAGTTGCGCCGTCGCGGGTTCCGGTTCATTGCGCTCGCCGACGACAACTTCTACCCGGTCACGTTCGCTGACCTCGCGCAGGCCCGACGCCGCGCGGATACCACTCGGCTCCGCGCATTGGAGGCGCTGCGCGCCGAGCGATTTGCGTTGATGGATCGGCTCGCGCGATTGCCCAACGACTTGGTCTTCTACACGCAGATCACGATGGAAGCGGCGGAAGATCCGGAGTTTCTCGACGCGATGAAGCGCGCCCGGATTCTGGGGGCGCTCGTCGGCGTCGAATCCGTCACGCGGGACGGCCTCAAGGACGTCTACAAAGGCTTCAACCTCGCCGGCGACGAGCTGATCGCGCGGTTGCGCGTGTTCCGGCGCCACGGCATTCATGTTCTCGGGTCGTTCATCTTCGGCTTGAACAGCGACACGAAAGACACGTTCGACGCGACAGTCGCACTCGCCGAACAGGCTGACCTGACGTTCGCGCAGTTTGTGCTGTTGACGCCGTTCCCTGGCACCGTCGACTTCGAGAAGTGGGCCGCTGAAGAGCACCGTCGCGGGACGACGATCGACGGCGTGCCCCTCACGCAGCATTGGCTCATCCCGGAGCATCGGCGCCCGCGGCTGTACACCCCGCATCCGACGATGTCGCTCGAAGATATCCGGGTCGGCACGCAGCGCGCCTGGGATCAGTTTTACAGCTGGCGTCAGGTCTGGGCTCGGTCGCGTGTGGTCGAGTCGGTGCGCGCGCGCGTGGCCTTCGTGCTGATCTCGAAGCTGTACCGCCAGATGTACGCGAACACCGGCATTGCGACGGATAGCGCTCGCGTCCAGCGCTCGGCGCGGTGGGCGCGCTGGATCGGCTACGCGTGCCGGCGCCTGTTTCTTGGGAAACCGATGCCGGACCTCACGATGCCTGGCGAGCAGCTTGCCGAACCGGCACTCAACTGACGGCCTACAGCGAGACGATGTTCGCGATGAACGGCACGATCAGGCGGCTGACCGACGAACTGCGCGAGGGGCACGCCATCACGTTCGATGTTGGCTCTGGTCCGGAGGGGCAAAGAGCCGAGAACGTGCAGCTCGGGTGAGCGATCGCGCCGAGTCAGGCGCGCGAAGTTGATCACGTTGAAGCGATCGATCAGATCGACGACGCTCGCGTCGGTGAGAGGCAAGAAGAACTCGCAACCACGATCAGGAAGGAGTCTGAACAGTTGAGCAAGGACGATTTAATCGATCTGCACGGTATCGTCGTGGCCGTCCACAGCGGCGGCCTCTACCGAGTGAAATGCGATGCGGGCCACGAAATGCTCGCGCAGTTAAGCGGACGAATGCGCCGGTTCCACATCAAGGTCGTGCCTGGAGATCGTGTGACCGTGGGCGTGTCGCCTTACGATCCGCTGCGGGGCTTCATCACGTTTCGCGCACGATAGCCCGCTCGCGCGTCCATCGACCGCGCGCCCGGACGCTGAATAAGGACTCGCCATGCGAATGCTCGGCCTTGTGATTGGCGCACTCGTCATCCTCGCTGGCGCGTCAGCTTTGCGGCACCCGACCTGTGCCTCGCACTTGAGAGCTGGGTGACGACGTCGGCCGGAGCTACCGGGAAGCAGGCTTCATGGCCGGCTTCGAGTAACTCGTCGCGCGGCTCGGGACCGAGTCGAAGGCCATCGTTCATGCAGCGCGCGAAGGCAGGCTGGACCTGAGTTAGTGGACCGAGCCCCCGGCACCGACGCGAGGCGGCGCGACCAGGTCACGCAGCTTCCAGACCTCGGCCGTCTGCTGCGGCATCGTTCACGCGCCATCGTCGCGATTCTTCAAGGCACTCTTCAACGTCCGCGCTGTTTGTGTCTCGCGCGACGGCTGGCGAGCACTGATGCGATGGACGCGATGAGCCTTGAGGGATCTTCACCCGCCTCGGATCGCTGCTGAAGATCGATCATCATCGATGCGAGTTGTTCCGGCGGAATGGTGATGGCCGCGGCATTCGCTTGGAGGAACGTCAACATCGCCGCTGCTCCGGTCCGCTTATTTCCGTCGAGGAACACATGTTCTTGCACGATATAGACCGCGTGGGCGGCCGCGAGTTCTTCCGCTGTTTCGTAATACGAATTCTTGACAGCCTGAACGGCCGCCTCGACTCCCTCGTACGATCCACCTCGCGGTCCTCCACCTCCGAGGCCGCCAAACTGATCGAGAAGCGCCTCGTGCATCGCGATGACCTGCTCGGCCGTCAGGAAGCGGAGCCGTCGCTTCACCGCGAGGACGGCTGCCAGCCGCCGCGATCGTATTCGGCGAGCATCCCGAACGCTCGCCGATGTCGACGCAAGACAGCCGCGAAGGCGCGACGAAACGCACCTGCGTCCAGACCATCTGCGGCTGGCTCGACGACGACCTGGTTGCCGACCAGTGTCAGACGAACTTCGCTTCCGGCTTTGATCTTCATCGCCGCGGCGAAATCCCTGGGAAGGAGAATGCCCAAGCTCCCGCCAACCCGTTTCACGCGTCTTCTGAGTGTCATGGGGTTAGTATAACGTGCGTATAACTCATCGAGCACTCACGGCCGCCGAGGCGGCGCAAGTGCATCGAACCGGTGTCGTCGCGGAAGACTCATTGGCGCGATAAGATGCTCAAGTGGGTGAAACCCGAGTCGACCTCCAACACCTCCTCGAAGACCTGCGGGACGCCTACACCGGCTCCCTTGAAGAGACGATCCTCACCGAGGTCGTCGCGAACGCGCTCGACTCCGGTGCGACTCGCATTCGCCTCCTGACCGACGCGTCCGTCTCGACGCTGACGATCGTTGATGACGGCCGCGGCATGCAGCGCAGAGACCTCGCACGCTACCACGACATCGCGGCGAGCACGAAGCGGCGCGGCGAAGGTATCGGGTTCGCCGGTGTCGGCATCAAGCTTGGACTTCTCGTGTCGGGTGAGGTCATTACCGAGACGAGGCGCGGTGCGACACACGTCGCGACTCGATGGCACCTGGCGTCACGGCATCGCGCGCCGTGGAAATGGACGCCGCCTCACGGTGTCATGACCGCTCGCGGCACGGCCGTGCGACTCACGCTGACGAACCAGTTGTCGCCATTGCTCGATGCCGGGTATCTGGAGGAGACGCTCAGGCGTCATTTCGAGCCGCTGCTGGATCTGTCGTTCGGCGACGTGCTGCGGCGCCCCTACCCGAATGGTGTCGCATTCGAGGTTGATGGGCGCACAGTGACACAGTCGAGCAGTCCCGACACGGAGCGCGTGCCGATTGCCATCAGGATCGGCCGGCGGCGAACGCCCTCAGTGGTCGGCTTCATGGAACGGCGTGCGTTCGTTCCTCCAGATCGCGAAGGCATCGCGATCAGTACGTTCGGCAAGGTCATCAAGCGCGGCTGGGAATGGCTCGGGCTCGCGCCGGCCGTGCGCGCGCGCATTACGGGGTTGATTGAAGCGCCGGACCTGGCCGCGTGTCTCACGCTGAGCAAGAACGATTTCATTCGAAGCGGCGCACGGGGCGCTACGTACCTCGCCTATCGGAAAGCGATTCAGGAGGTCGTGTCCCGCCAGCTTGCCGAGTGGGGTGATCGGCGCGACGAAGAGGCACGGCCACGGATGGCCCGCCTTGAACGAGACCTCGAGCGTGTCCTCGAAGATCTCGCTGATGACTTCCCGCTGTTGCGAGCTCTCGTTGATCGCCGTGCGGGCGGCCAGAAGCGTCTGCCGATGCCCGGCCGCGGTAACGAACGCGTGCCGGCGCCGTTATTCGCGACGGTTGCCGCGGGTCGTGAATCGACCGAACGACAACCGGAGTCGCCGCCGATCGGTGGTGTCGTAGAGACGCCAGAGGAGCCATCGACATCGCCGCCGGAGCCGTCACTCCCGTCGCCCGAGTCTCGGCCTGTGGAAGGTCAACCCACAGAAGAGGAAGAGCCACTCGCGCCTGCGGAGGGTCAGCCGCGCCCGCACCCGGCAGCGGCGGGAGCCCTCGACACCGTGGCCGGCCGCCGACGACCGGCGCGGTACGGACTGCTGGTGCAGTTTGAATCGAGAGCCGGCGATTCGGAGCTCGGTCGGCTGGTTGACAACGTCGTCTGGATCAACGACGCCCACCCCGCCTACGCACGCGCTATCGCGTCGCGATCGCTGGGCTATCACACCGCTGTTGCGGTGGCGCTCGCGTTGGCCCCCTTGGCTGTGGAGGCGGACAACGAGCATGCGTTTGTCACGCAATTCCTGGCGCAGTGGGGCGCCACGCCGACCGCGACGCGCGCGCCGCGCCAGCGGCGCGCGATGACCTGATTCATCACGGTAACGATCTCTCCGTGTTCAGCCGGAAGACAATTGCCTTTTTTCGCTAGCAAACGCGCCTCAGGCGCAAATCGATGGCGACATCCGCAGTTGTAAAGCCGTGATCCGCCGAGTCTCGCGATCGATCCCAGACGGCCATGACCTCCGTTCGCCACGCATAGCTCCACCGCCGGCCGAGTCCGGCGCGGACGCGCTGTTTGTTGGCGAACCGTTCTGCGGGGTTCGTGCGCGTCCAGAACCACTCCGCGCCGGATGTTGCGTAGATCACGCCGTCCTCGGTTACGCGCGCGCGATTGAAGGGGAACTCCAATTCGATGCGATCCCGGACCCGAAGCGTCGAGGATGGCGGCGTGTCGTCTGAATAGTACAAGTTCCGCCATTCGAGTCGCAGCAGGTTGCGAAGAACAACTCGACGCTTCGGTTGCTTCTCTTTGAGCAGCTCGTCCCGGATATTCGAGAGCAAATGGAACCGCAGACCGACGAATCAAACGGCTCGCCGGTGGCGCGTCGGGATCTCGCGTGATGTCACCGTTGGGCAATCGCACTTCGTCGCAGAAACCGAAGCTGTGTTCGATGAAGTCCATCCCAAGCGCCGCGGCTTCGCTGCACGTGGTGCTCCTGATGTGGCCCATGACACTTAGGAATCGAGACCGGCTCGGTTGGCTGGTGGATCAAGGTTGCGCTGATGACACGGTCGAACAGTCAACGCGGCGAGTGAGCGCGGTCTCTTGACCCTGTGACGTTAATCAGATAATCTGATTCACGATGAAGACGACGCTTACGGAATTTCAGCGCAACTTCCGCCACGCGCGTGAGGCCGCGGATCGGGGCGACTCCGTTATCGTGACCGGTGAACACGCGGTCTATGTATTCGAACGGCGCGCCGCTACGGCCGATCACCCCTTCGCGGGCCTGGAGGGCGTTTTCGGTACGGTGACGCTGCCACGCGACCACACCACGCTTCGTGAAAAAGTCCGCCATCGTCTCGCCGCGAAGAACCGTCATCGTCGACGCCGGACCGCTTAAGGCCGCCATCGACCGAGGCGACGTGGATCATGCATGGACCGTGCTGGTCTTTCGCTCAATTCCCGCGCGGTTCGTCACGTGCGAAGCGGCCATCGCGGAAGCTCAGCACGGGCTGGAGAATCACCCGACTGCCATCCGGGCCTTGCGCCGTCTGGTCGGCCGAATGGACGTGGTAGCGTTCGGCCCTGATCGGCTGCCGTCCGTATTCGATGAAATCGAACGATGGGCGCTGCGGATGGATTTCGCCGACGGGTGCGCTGTCGTGCTTGCGCGCAGCTACGACTCGGCATTCGTGCTCACGACCGATTTCCGCGACTTCTCCACGTACGGGGTGCCGTTCGCCTCTCCTGAAGGCGCATTTCACACGCGACGAAGCCAAGGGAGCGATCGAAACGGAGTATTCGGCGGAGAATAGAATGCACACGGCCCAGATGAGGTGCGGGCTCTCCCTACTCGATGGGCTTGGAAGGTTGTCGCGCTTCAGGGAGCATACTGTGGATCGTGCAATTCCCGTAACTGATGTAAGAACATTAAGGCTATGTCACAATTCGCGTTTTGTTCGCTTGAGTCATTCTTGTAAGTGAGATTCTAAAGCGGAGAGATGATCGAGCGGTTTAAGGTGCACGCTTGGAAATCGACTCCGCCCGCGCGTGTTGACGCTCACCAAAACGCACCAACACGCCTTCGCATCAACGACTTCCGCAACTTCGATGTGCGTCGGCGTCTCCTCGTAAATGCTGGTGTTGACCCAGGGTTTCGGGCGGCATGTGACACAGTTCTGACACGATCTGGATTCGCACTTCCGCGGGACCACATCGATTAGTACCCGGGAGTATCAAGACGACTTGGGGTATTCCTAACGGGCCGACACACACGCCGCAACGCCGAGCCGGCTCAGCGTGGCCCAATTCGTTCGGCGTTAGAATCGCGCTCGGACGAGAGCCTCGAACATGGCGGAGAACTTCTGAAGCTCGCTTTGCCTGGCCTGCTAACCTGTGCGGACTGCTCGACGCGTTGCGGACGTGGTCGGAGAGTCGTGTTCCGGCTCCATCGCTGCAGCTGTTATGAGAACGTGAAGAGCCGTCGAAAGATCCGATGAAGGTCCTCCAGCAAACGATCGCGTCTTTTGGCGCTCCTCTGTGGATCGAGTCCCTGGAGCAGGCGTACGGCTCTGCGCTGATTGCCCGATGGCGGCACCTCAACGGCCGCCTTCATATCTCGACAGCGGATGCTGTCCGGGTTTGCCTAAGCCTGAGCACGGGGCAACAGGTGCGCATTGCCGAGCGCGACCGCTCCCTCTCCACGAGTGTTCTGGCCGGAGATGTCATCGTTCTCCGACCAGGGATTCCCAGCGAAACGACGTTGGAAGGCGACGCGGAGGTTGTTCAGATTTTCATCCCACCCGACAGTCTTGGACGCGCGGCGAGCGAGACATTGGCGGCGAGACTCGTCGCACCGCCGGGCGACGCGCTCAAACGTGCCGCGATTCAACTATTCGTTGCCGTGCGCCACGACGATTGGAGAAGCCGCGCAGTCGCTGAAGTCAGACTCCGCGACCGTGTGCGGGATTTGTTGACGGCACCGGCCGATGATGAGATTGGATATATGCACGGGGGATTGCCCCCAATGGCCATCAGCCGTGCCGAGCGGCTGATCGCCGAAGCGATGGATGGCCCCAACTCCTCGTCGCCGACCGTCACACAACTTGCGGCGACAGCCCACGTCAGCACGAACCACTTTATCCGTTCGTTCCGCCATGTGCTTGGCACGACGCCGCATCAGCTTGTGATGGCGCGGCGCTGTCAGCGCGCGATGGAGCTCCTTCGTCACCGCGGCCTGACGATCGCCGATGTATCGGACGAGGCCGGCTACTCTTCGCCAGCCTACTTTGTCGCATCGTTCAGGCAGCAGCTCGGCGTCACGCCGGGAGCCTACCAGAGAGCGGTCACAACAAAAGGGTGATTTCTCGATACCGCAGGCGGTGCGAGTCTAATTAACGTGGGATTCTGGAGCGTTCCATGACCCCTACTGTCGCACGGCTGATTCTAGTCACGACTGCGGGAAAAATCGGCGCAGAAGCGTCGCGTCTGCTCGCCCAACGAGGCACGTCCGTTCGGGTCCTCGTTCGCAATCCGGAGAAGGTCAGCGCCCTTGCACAGATTGGCGTGGAGGTCTGTAAGGGCGATCTAGAGGATCCCGCGACTCTCGACAAGGCGACGCAAGGCGTGACGGGCGTCGTGCTTGTCAGTCCTGCGTGCCGCGGCAGGAGTTGGGCGTCGTCGACAGGGCGGTTCGCGCGCGTGTCCAGCACGTCGTGAAGATCATGAGCAAAGCCTCGGTGGATTCGCCGATCGCGCGTCGGCGAGGCCAGTTCGAAATCGAGAAGGGCCTCATCGCGTCTGGGCTTGGCTACACACTTCTGAAAAACAACGCGTACATGCAGAACTTTCTGATGATGGGGCGTTCGATCGCTGACACGAGCAGCTTCGGCACCGCCACGGGCGACGGTCGCATCGGCCATGTCGATACCCGCGATATCGCCGCGCTCTCGGCGAAGATCGCCGCTTCGCCCGCCGCACATGAGGGAAAGACGTACTGGCCGACGGGCCCCGAAGCGCTTTCGGCAAAAGACGTGGCCGCCATCTTCTCGAGAGTACTCAATCGAACGATCGCGTTCGAACCGCTCACGCTCGCCGAGCAAAAGCGGGCGATGCTCGATGTGGGACTTCCGGAGCAGGTGGCCGAGGACAACGCCAACGCCGTCGCGCTGATGGCCGAGGGCGATTGCGACTATGTGACCGGCGACGTCGCCACGATTCTCGGCCGACCTCCGCGGAGCTTTGAACAATTCGTGACCGATTACGCCGCTGCCTTCTCGCCTCAATTGGTGACACGATGACGAAGCGCGTCTACGCTGTCTCTGGGGCGTCCGGACATCTGGGCCGCCTCGCCGTTCAAGAACTGTTGGCTCGCGGTGTGCCATCGTCTGACGTCGTCGCGATCGTGCGCACCCGAGGCAACGTCGCCGATTTGGCCGAACGCGGCGTCAACGTGCGTGTGGCAGACTACACTCGACCGGACACTCTGCCAGCGGCGCTCGTCGGTGTGAACCGCCTGCTGCTGGTGTCCAGCAGCGAGGCAGGTCAGCGGCTGGCGCAGCACACGAATGTGATTGCCGCCGCGAAGGCAGCTGGCGTCGCCCGCATCGCGTACACAGGCATCCTGAACGCCGATAACACGACCAACCCGCTCGCCGGCGAGCATCAGAGACCGAGCGGGCGCTCCGTGAGGCGGGCCTCCCTTTTATCGTGCTGCGCAACGGTTGGTATACGGAGAACTACACGGATCGCCTGGCGCAGTACCTCGAAGCGGGGGGAATTGTCGGCGCCACCGGTCGCGGCAGAATCTCGGCCGCCTCCCGGCAAGACTATGCCGTCGCCGCTGTCGCGGCCCTTCTTCAGGACTCGGAAGGGAATCGCACGTACGAACTCGGAGGTCAGTCGTTCGACCTGTTCGAGTTGGCCGAGACGATTACGAAGCTTACGGGCAACGACGTCAGGTATCGCGATCTGTCCATCGAGCAATACAGGGATGCGCTCCAGCAATCCGGTCTCGACGAGAATGCGGCCGAATTTGTGGCCGCGATCGACGCGTCGATCGCCCGCGGTGACCTCGAGACCAACAGTCAAGACCTTGAGGCGTTGCTCGGACGCCCGACGACTTCGCTCGCCAACGTGATCGGCGAAGCCCGCCACCGTTGCGCATGAAACAGAAGGAGGCCATATGGCGACCATACTGACGCAGCCGCCCGCACCGCACACCTGTCGCGCTCATGAAGAACGGGGAAGACGCGTTCAACGCCCGCGATTTCGCGGCGGGCGACACGGTCCACCACCCAGACCATAGCTACCACAGCCAACAAAAGGAGGCATGAATGCCCGCGGATGGAACTAAACTCACCTCCTCCTTGGATCACGTCGGTATCGACGTGAATGACCTTCCGGTTCAGATCGACTTCTATCGCCTCGCGTTCGATCTCAAGGTCGAGCTTCAGGGCGATGTTCCCGAATACAACTTCAGGGCTGCAATGCTCGTCAGCCCGACTGGCTGGCACCTCGAGCTGTTCAAGCGCGACGGAGCCGCGCCAAGGCCTGTCCCCGATGACCCCGATGGCCAACACAACGTCTTAGGCCTGGGTCATGTCTGCTTCGCCGTGGACGATCTCGAGGCAAGCCTCGATCGGCTTGTGTCGCTCGGTGCCGCCATGCGCCTTCCACCGATCCCATACCCCGGGGTCCCGGAATGGCGGCTGGCGTACCTCGCAGACCCTGAGGGCAACCTCGTCGAGCTAGTGAGCCGCAGCCAACAAAAAAGGAGAAGACCATGATCTTCCACATCAACCGCGCGACTTTCAAGGCCGGTCTCAGCGAGGAGCAGCGCCGGGCGGGCCTCGAGCTGATGCGCCAGGCCGGAGCAGCCAACCCCGCGGTGAAGTCGTACGTCGTAGGCCCCGAACTCGGCGGAGAGTTCCAGTACTGCGCCGTGTACGTGGTCGAGGACCTCGACGGATACTGGGCGTACCTGACCCATCCGGCGCATGTGCGCTCAGAGCTGGGCATCCCGCTCATCGAGAAGTTCGCGGCCATCGATGTCTCGGACAGCGATGATCCCGACCTCGCGGAGAAGATCGCGGCGCTGCAGGCCCGCAACTTCCGGGAGCACCCCGAGGTCGCGGCGGTCGTTGCCCAGGCGGCGTCGTTCACCGTGCCCGACGGCTCGCGATCACCCGAAAAAATTGGGTCGAATTAGCCGGAGCCTGGGATGCCTCCCCGCCAACCAGACGCAGAAAGGCACGCACATGACGACCGCAACCGACATTGACCGCGACGCCCCCGTGGTCGCCCACCACGAAATCGACATCGTCGCGCCGCTGGAAACCGTGTGGAACCTGCACACCGACGTCGACGCCTGGCCCGCTTGGAACCTAGAGGTGACCGCCGCCAAACTCGATGGAGCATTCGCCCCTGGCAACTCCTTCACCTGGACCAGCTACGGCTTCACCGTCACCTCAACGATCTACATCGTC
>Ga0306922_10002847_pt1 | contig 16101 bp, 16 predicted proteins | sample sta12Cox44000082_FD_203758 | JGI IMG/M metagenome (GOLD analysis project Ga0306922, IMG submission 203758) | Lab enrichment of tropical soil microbial communities from Luquillo Experimental Forest, Puerto Rico - statoxic.12C.oxic.44.000.082 (v2)... | ecosystem: Environmental > Terrestrial >... | reverse complement strand
AGCAGATACGGATAGATCCTGTGGCCGGGCGCGGGCTTGGAGGTATTCGGCCTGCGATAGACCGTTTCCATCCCCATCCGCCGCATCAGCGTCCTCACATGACGCCGGCCGACCTTGCTCCCTTCGGCAGCCAGCAGCCCCTGCAGCATGCGCGCGCCGGCGAAGGGGAACTCCAGATGCAGCTCGTCCATGCGCCGCATCAGCGCAAGATCGGCGGCCGACGCCGGACGCGGCTTGTCGTCATCGGCAAATGTCTGGAACTCGAGCCCGCGATATCGGCCTCAAGACGTTGGGCAAGCTCTTCGCCATCGCTCCGTTGCCCAACATCGCAATGACAAGCGATCTGGTCATGACTCGTGGACCGCAACGATATCGCGATTTGCCGCCGCATAGTCGAACGCATATGCCAATTCACCGGGCGACTCGGCGTGAACGGTGCACAGGGGCTGACCGGATGCGACCGGATCCCCGACCGCGACACGAAGGTCCACGCCCGCCGCTTTGTCGTCGGGTGCGCCGGCGAGCTTGGCCAAGCGGGCAATCCTGCGATTGTCCATGGCATGCACGCGTCCCGATCGCTCGGCCAAAAGCGGCCGTTGCTGGCGCGACTTCGGCGGCGCCCGCATTCCGCCCTGAGCCTCGCAGATGCGCTGGAACTTCTGCCAAGCGCGACCATTCTCGAGCGCCGCCGTCGCGATCGCCTCGCCGCCGCCTTCGGATGCCGCACCCCCGAGCTCGAGCAAAGCGCCTGCGAGCGCGATGGCCCGCCGCCGCAGGTCCTGCGGAGCTTCCGGCTTGCATTGCAACACGGCCAACACATCGCGTGCCTCCAGGGCGGGCCCGATGCCTCGCCCGACCGGCTGCAGCCCGTCGGTCAGCACGACCTTGGTGTGCAGTCCAAATGTCTCGGCGACACTAACCAAATCGCGTGACAGGGCCTCCGCGCTCTCGCGGCTGTGCACCTTCGCCGTCGGACCGACGGGAAGATCGACGACAAGGTGGGTCGAACCTGCCGCGATCTTCTTCGATAGCACGGACGCGATCAGCTGCCCTTCGGTATCGAGATCGAGCGCGCGTTCGACCCGAATGAGAATATCGTCGGCCGGGCTGAGCTTGACCGCGCCACCCCATACGACGCATCCACCCTCACGCTCGACCACACGGCGAATGGCCGCCACGTCCAGCTCGACCGGGGCCATGGTCTCCATGGTATCGGCGGTTCCGGCTGGCGACGTGATCGCCCGCGACGACGTCTTCGGCATCGTGAGACCGAGCGATGCCACGATCGCCACGATGATCGGGGTCGTGCGATTGCCCGGAAGTCCGCCAGCGGAGTGCTTGTCTGCGACCACCCCGGCTGGCCATTTCAGCCGTTCGCCCACCTCTACCATTGCGTGGGTCAGCGCAAGAATCTCCTTATGATCGAGCGCGCGGGCGGCACAGGCGGTGAGAAACGAGGAGAGATGAATGTCGGAATACTTGCCATCGACAATATCTTGGATGATGGCATGGCACGACGATTCGCTGAACTCGTGTCCATAAATGCGACTGCGAACATGACTGAGAGAATCGAGCGGAGCGAGATGGGTCGCGATGATGCAGTCGCCCTCCGTCAATCCAAGCCGCGACCAAGCGGATTCGGACAGTGCGGCCTCGTCGTGCCCGACCAGGCCGCCCGACGCGTGATACAACGTGGCGACGACCTGTCGCTCGTCCTTGCACAGCAAGACTCGCGTGTGCGCACTGAATCCTTCGGATCGGCAGACCTGACACTCCTTGTGCATGAACACGACGGCTTCGTATTGGGTATCGAGGCCGAGGCGGCGAGCGCGAACGCTGCTCATCGCCGTTCGCTCGCGCGCACCCGACGGTCTGTCTTGTTCATCAGTCATGCGAGCTCGAGCCTCTGACCATAATCGGGAACCATGCACGGCCAGCCAAGCTCTTCCTCGATTCGGTGGCGCAACGCGTCGGACACCAGCGCCAAGTCCAAATATGCGGAAACTACCCTTCGTTGGAGGTCGAACTTGACCGCGCGAAATCTCTCAGCCGCCTGCCTTGCCGCCTCGAGAGCAATCTCCCCAGCGGTCTGCACTTTGATCGGTAGCGACAGATTGACGGACGTCGAAGCCGACGCCTATCGTCGTGCGATCCCAAAACTTCATTTGTTCCGGCGAAAACATGTAGCTAAAGCTGACCGCGACATTGCTGTTGGGCCACGTCGCAGCTTGATAAACCCGCGCTAATGCTGCCTTCCACTCAAAGTAGGCAGATTCCAAGTCGCCGTTGGCCAAGAACGCCCTATGCAAAACGGCCCGCCAATCCGCTTGTGCTGGCAACTCCGGCAACTGACGTGTTTCAACCTGCGGCTCAAACGGTGCTGAGTTCGCACCGAGTTTTGCGTGCTCCTCTGGAGTGCCCTCCGGCACGAGAGCGCAACCAGTCAGTCCCAACGACATCGCAATGCTCAGCCTCATGATCAGCGCGCTGGCAAGCGGTCGTTTGCAGATCAAATGTCCGGATCCCTGAGTTCGCCTGAGAGGCGCGGGAATATTCACACCTGTTGCTATTCCACTACGCACTATGACCGATATTGTTCGAGTGGCAGCCGCGTTTATTTTGGCAGCCTGGCGCGTCGGCCTCAAGACCAGCGAGTGCCAAGCGAGCGCTTGGAACACTTTCGCTGAAGCACTGCGCACAAACGCAAAAAACCTGGGGGCTGCTTGCACCGCAGTGATTGCTTGAGCGCGCTTCTTTGCGATTTCGCCAAGCTTGGTGATGATCAAAGTAGACGTTGTGGGCTTGGACCATGATGTTTTCCGTGTCCCTCGAAGCCACCCTATTGAGAATTAGAAGCGGCGCGCTTCGGCAAGCAGCGAAAACGCGTCGACCAGCATTGCGGGTAACCGACGTGGTGATTTTTGGGCAAAACGCCGCAGCTGCGATTTGATTTACATCAAAGTCGATTCTGATCGACGAATCTAATTTTTAGTATTATGCGGTCATAATCGGCAGCTCAACAGCGTGCAGTCCGCTGGGATCATCGCCTTGCCAGCGCGACGGTTGCGGCTCGTTTTCATGATGCTCGTTTGTGGTGGTGAAGCTCAAACATGTCCTCCGCTCGGTCGAGCTGATCTTGGCCGGAGCGTCGTCTATTTCTTTGCCGTGACGTCGCTCAGTATTCTGCTGGCTACCATCGTGAATTCGATGCTGCAATTCGCGCTGCTGTCGATTCTCTCCGATGCGAAGGACGGGTTTGTCGAGATTAATCCCAACCAGCCTTGCTTTTGTGTCACGGTCCGGCGAGAACCGACCACTTCGGGATAAGTACCCATTTAGTCCGATGGCAGCTCCTCTCGATGCCCAAGCATGAAGCAGACGCTGACAGAACTTGATGCTGTGGCGTTGCGAACTTTGGCGGAGGTTCACGACACATTTCTGCAATTTCTCAGGCGCCATCTGAGAAACGCGAGTGACGCTGAAGAGGTTATGCAGCACCTCTATCTGCGGGTTGTGATACACGCCTCGCAGCTGCGCAAGGAGGAAAGTGTCCGGATCTGGTTGCGCCGACTGCTGCAGAGCGCCTTGAGCGATTTTCGCAGGCGAGCGGCGGCACGAGCACGTGCGGAGGCAGATTTCGCCCGCAAGGAGGCTGCTACGCCGCTGACGGTGGAACACCTGGACAGCATCGTTTGCATGTGCCTCTACAGGATCCTTCCTGTACTCAAACCGGAATATGCCGAGCTGCTGCGCCGACTGGACCTCGACAGCGAACCACGAGAGGCGGTGGCCGCAGCCCTCGGGCTGACTCTGGGTAACCTTACGGTTCGCCTTCACCGGGCGCGACAAGCGCTCCGCCGGGCTCTACAGCTCTCGTGCGAGACGTGTCCGATCCATGGATACCTCGATTGTGGATGCGAGTACACGAAGCGCTTGCGGTCGGGCTAGCTCCGCTAACCAAGGGGCATGAGGTTCAGTCAAGGTGTAATGCTGCTCCTGGCTCAAACGTCTTAAGATCGAGGAGAGGTGTACCCGAAGCCAAGGTTGAAAAATCGCGGAAGTCCTGACTAACCCTGCGCTGCACTAAGCCTCGCGCGCTCTCGGCGAAGAGCCAAGCCTACACATCCCGCCAATGGAATCGAAATGCTAAGAGAACAGGAGTGCCCCCATGAATGCCACACGCCTGGGCATCGTGCCCCTGGGATTGAGCCTCGGGTTTAGCTTCGTGATCTCCTACGTGCTTTGCGTCCTGTACGGTGTGCTGGGGTTCCAGCAGGGCATGCATCAGCTGCTGTTTCAGATCTTTCCCGGATTCACTTGGATCACCTGGCCGAGCTTCTTTCTCGGTCTGTTCTGGAGCTTCGTGTTCGGTTGGTACGTTGCGATCATCCGAGACGTAGTGTTCGTGCCGCTCTTCAACTTCTTTGCCGCATGGACCCAGTGAATTGGCATGCTTCCTAAAACTACGGCAGAAGACACATGTAGCGCTCCAATCCAGAAGTAGAGACAGCCTCGTATGACGATTCAGAATGAAGCGGTCGCGATCAATAGCTGGCCCCGGTCGTGCGATCCTCGCGTGTCATCCGCTGTGGCAAGGCCACAAAGACGCGCGCAGGTCAAGATGATCGGCGACGTGGGTAACACGCCATCTGCGATACCTTGGGCGCTACCCCAGGACCTATTTGCTTACCAGCGTGACTTCTTGGAGCGGTCAATCCTGTTCTGGGACACGCTTCGGCAACGGGCGGACAATATGCTCGCCCACGAGCGGGCGGGAAAATCGCCGCTGCTTGATTTCGACTATGAGTTGATCCTGGATGCCCGACGATTCGAGCGACCGGCGAATTACGCATTACTGCGGATTACGCGTTTTGCGGACGACTGCTTGGAGGATTGCCTCGATCCCGCGAAGCCACCGGTCATTATTATTGATCCTCGCGCGGGACACGGCCCCGGTATCGGAGGCTTCAAACGCGACTCCGAGGTTGGGATCGCATTGCACAAAGGCTATCCGGTCTATTTTGTCATTTTTTTTCCCGAACCATGTCCGGGCCAGACGCTGGCCGATGTCCTGCATGCGTTGCGCCGGTTTGTTGAGGACTTATCCAAGCGTCATGATGGTTGCCCTCCGATCCTGTACGGCAATTGCCAGGCCGGCTGGGCAATTGCTCTCCTCGCCGCTGATTGCGAAGGACTTGTCGGTCCCGCCGTTCTCAATGGGTCGCCATTGTCGTATTGGGCTGGGGAATCGGGCGTCAATCCGGCACGAATTGCAGGCGGACTTCTGGGCGGAGCCTGGCTTGCCCATCTTGCTGCCGATCTTGGCACTGGCCGATTCGACGGCGCATGGCTCGTTCAGAATTTCGAGAACTTGAAGCCGGAATCTGTTTGGGAGAAGTACGCGAACCTATTTTCACATCGCCGGCCTCGCCGCGAGCATTGCGAGCAATCGGGACGCGGTGTCCGACGGCAATCTGTTCAAAGCGTGGGAAGTCGAGGCTTTCGACGCAGTTCGCGACTTCATTGAGCAAGCACGTCGGCTTCGCGATCTAGGCTTCGAACGATGGTTCCAAGCTCTCTATGGCGGCCATGTCGTTGCTGGTGGTGCGGAGGCCAAGACTGGAAGTAGGTCGGCAACGGAATGCAGCCGTTTTTATCAGGATCAACCGGGGGCGCCGTAACAGCATTTATCAGTTATGGAAATGAGGTGAGTATCATGCCAGCAGACTCGAAGCGGCTCTCGGTGATGGGCACCGGAATAAGCTTGGGCTTATTCCTGGCAACTTCATTCGCCCTGTGCATCGCCCTGGCCTTGGTTGTTCCCGATGCCGGGTTGCATCGGCCGTGGCTGCAGTTTCTACCCGGATTTTCATGGTTGACGTGGCCGAGCTTCTTTCTCGGTCTCTGTGAGAGCTTCGCCTACGGTTTGTATGCCGGCATCGTATTCGTACCGCTCTACAATTTTTTTGCGCGGGTCGGCGCTGACTGGTGGTAAGGTTATGACTGCGGCAATTCTCGATCGGATTGATGTGCGTGTCGGTGGAATGACATGTCCGCATTGTCCGCCCGCCATCGAGAAAGCGATCAATGCAATCGCCGGCGTCACTTCCGCTCATATCAATATAGCTGAGAAGATAGCGAGGGTCGCCTACGATCCAAGCCGCGCCAAGGTTGCGGACATTCTGCGGGTCATCCGCTCGCTCGGTTACACCGTAGGAACTGCCACCGCGCGCATCCCGATCAAGAATATGCATTGCAGCTCATGCGTCATTCGCATCGAGCTGGCAGTGCGGATGACACCAGGCGTTGTTTCGGCCCGTGCAAGCCTTGGCCCAAACGCCGTCGACGTCGAATACCAGCCGGAGCTCGTCGATTTCCAAGCAATCCGTCGGGCGATCGAATCGGCTGGATATCGCGTCGCCGAGCCGAAAATCGAACCGACAGCCGAAGAGCTCGATCCGGTAGAGGCCGCCAATGCGGAAGAGTACCGCACCTTCATGCGGAAGTTCTGGTTTGCTGCCGCGATCTCGGTTCCGGTCATGGCGCTAAGCTACCCGGACTTGATTCCGGGCTTGCGGGATTGGATGCCGGCGGGGAGCGATACGCGCCGGATCGTCTGGGCATTTCTCGGAGTGCTGAGCCTGCCGGTATTGGTCTGGGCCGGATCGCAATTCTTCACCGGCATGTGGGATGCGCTGAAGTATCGCGCGGTCATGCATACGTTGATCGCGATCGGCATCAGTGCTGCCTTTGCTTATTCGATCGTGGCGGTCGCGTGGCCGGGGATCTTCCCGAACATGGCGCTCGCAGAAGTGTTCTGGGACGTCACTGACGTAGTTGTTGCGTTGGTCGTTCTTGGTCTCGCGCTCGAGATCAAGGCCAAGGGACGCACGTCGCAGGCGATCAAGAAGCTGATCGGTCTGCAGGCCAAGACCGCGCGAGTGATCCGCGACGGCAAGGAGATCGACATCGCGGTCGAGGAGGTTCTGGTCAACGATGTCGTGGTCGTCCGGCCCGGCGAAAAGATTCCCGTCGATGGGCAGGTCACTGCCGGCTCGAGCGCCGTCGACGAGTCGATGATTACCGGCGAATCCATGCCCGTCGAAAAGCAGATCGGCGACGAAGTCATCGGTGGCACGCTCAATAAGACTGGGAGCTTCCGCTTTAAGGCGACCAAGGTTGGAAAAGACACCGCGCTCGCAAGCATCATCAGAATGGTGAAGGATGCCCAAGGGTCGAAGGCGCCGATCCAGCGCGTTGTCGATACGGTCTCGGGATATTTTGTTCCCACTGTCATGATCCTTGCTGTCCTTGCAGGAGTGGCCTGGTACGATTTCGGACCGGAGCCGCGGGTCGTCTTTGCGACGGTGATTTTGGTCACCACGCTGATCATCGCGTGTCCATGCGCGCTGGGGCTCGCGACGCCAACATCGCTCACGGTGGGAATCGGCAAAGGGGCCGAGAACGGGATTCTGATCCGCTCAGGCGATGCCCTGCAGGCCGCCGAAAAGCTCGACGCCATCATTCTCGACAAGACCGGCACGATCACCAAGGGCGAGCCCGCAGTCACTGACGTCGTCGTGACGCCGGGTCACAACGAGGCCAACGTCTTGCGTCTCACGGCCTCGCTTGAGCGGGGGTCTGAGCACCCATTGGGAGAGGCAATCGTCAAGGGTGCGGAAGCCCGCAAGCTGAAGCTTTCGGATGCTGAGGCATTTGCTGCCATTCCAGGCCATGGCGTGAGCGGGCGGGTCGACGGTCATGACGTGCTGTTCGGCAATGCCAAGCTGATGCGCGATCGCGGAATCTCGATCGCCATGTTGGAAACGGAATGGGGTCGGCTCGCCAATGAAGGCAAGACGCCAATGTACGTGTCGATCGACAACAAGGCCGCCGGCTTGGTGGCGGTTGCCGACACGGTAAAGGCGGACTCCAAGGCGGCCATCGAGGTGCTCAAAGGCCTGGGCATCGAAGTCGTCATGCTTACCGGCGACAACGAGCGCACCGGGCGGGCGATCGGGCGCGAGGTGGGCGTTGAACGCGTGCTGGCCGAAGTGCTCCCCGATGACAAAGCGCACGAGGTGCAAAAGCTGCAGCTCGAAGGCAAGTCCGTCGGCATGGTGGGCGACGGCGTAAATGACGCGCCGGCGCTCGCCCAAGCCGATGTCGGCTTCGCGATCGGGACAGGAACCGATGTCGCTATCGAGGCGAGCGATGTCACGCTCATCAAGGGGAGCCTGATGGGGGTCGTGACCGCGATCGAGATCAGCCGGGCGACGATGCGAAATGTGCGCCAGAATCTTGTCGGTGCCTTCGGCTACAACACGCTCGGCATCCCGGTGGCAATGGGCGTGCTCTACCCCTTCATCGGGCTGCTGCTGTCTCCGCTCATCGCCGCGGCGGCCATGGCCTTCAGCTCAGTCACCGTGGTCACCAATGCAAATCGGTTGCGCTTCTTCCAGCCAAGAAAGGCCGGCTCATGACCCCGGATCGTTGGATCGTCACCATCACCGGTCTCGCGCTGATCGCGTTCATCGTCTGGTTTTTCTGGCTCAAGCGCTCGACCGGCTTTAGTGCCAGGAAAACGACTGGCGGCTACCAGGAAGCGATGATCCTGGTGAAAGGCGGATACACGCCCGACACGATCATCGTGCGCAGTGGCCGGCCGGTAAGGCTGACCTTCCGCCGGGAAGAGACCGCATCGTGTTCGGACAAGGTGATCTTCGAGGACTTTCAGAAGAGTGCCGAGCTGCCGACCGGTCAGACTGTGCCAGTCGAGCTGATGCCGAAGGAACCAGGTGAATTCGGATTCGGCTGCCCGATGGGCATGTTCCGCGGACGTCTCATCGTTGAATAGGAGGCTCTGATGGCGCTCCACGACCATTCAGACGGTCACGATCAATCTCGAGGAAACTTCCTGACATCCCGAATGGGGCTAGTTCTCCTCGGCTTTCTAGCCATTGCCGGCATCCTGCTGTTCACGGAGCACCGCGCCCATGTCCTTGGTGCACTCATCTGGCTGCCGCTTCTCCTGTGCCCGCTGATGCACATATTCATGCACGGCGGACATGGCGGTCACGGAGGTCATGGGCAAGACGATCGTGAAGGGAGAGCGCCATGAGCTCGGACACACCCGCCTACGGCCTGTGGGGCCTCGTCATCGTCAACTCCGTCGTCTTCATCCTGTTCGCCTACAGCTTCTTCAAGCCGCGCACCGGCCGCGACTGGCGGTCGTTCGGCGCCTTCAGCGCATTTTTGGTCGCACTGTTCGCCGAGATGTACGGCTTTCCACTGAGCATCTATTTCCTCTCGGGTTGGCTGCAGTCGCGCTATCCGGGCGTTGACTGGTTCTCGCACGACGCCGGACACCTGCTCGAGATGATATTCGGCTGGAAGACGAACCCGCACTTTGGGCCGTTTCACATTTTGAGTTTCGTGCTGATCGGCGGAGGTTTCGTGCTGATCGCCTCGGCCTGGCGCGTGCTCTTCGATGCCCAGCAACGTCATGTCCTCGCAACTACTGGGCCTTATAGCCACATCCGCCACCCGCAATACGTTGGCTTCATCCTGGTGATGCTCGGCTTCCTCGTGCAGTGGCCAACATTGCTGACGCTGGCAATGTTTCCCGTGCTGGTGTGGATGTACGTGCGGCTGGCGCACCAGGAAGAGCGCGACGTCCGAGCGGAATTCGGCGAGGACTACGATCGCTATGCGGCGACGACGCCGGCGTGGCTCCCGCGGCTCAGTGGCGGTGGCACCGCGCGCTCGTCGCGAGCTTAGGGGCGGTTGAAAAAATTCTGACAGCAAGACCGATTGATCCGGTCAACTTCGAGAATCGTCACGCCGCATTCTGCGGGTTGCGCGTCGGAACCAGAGGGTCAGTGCCAATGCCGAAGGCCGACGAGAAATCGCGAGATCTAAATGGACGTGCCGGCTACAACGCGTTGCTTGGGGAACTTCAGATCGAGCTCGTCAAGGTTCAAGGCCACATCGTTAAGCATGGACACAGGGTGTTGATCATATTTGAGGGCCGGGATGCGAGCGGAAAGGATGGCACGATCAAACGCATCGTCCAGCATCTCAGCCCACGCGAGACGCGGGTCGTGGCGCTCGGCAAGCCGTCCGACAAAGATCGCGCGTCCTGGTACTTCCAGCGCTATGTCCCATATTTGCCGGCGGCGCAGGAATTGGTCCTGTTCAATCGCAGTTGGTACAACCGGGCGACCGTCGAACGGGTGATGGGGTTCTGCTCGGACAGTGAATATGAGAGCTTCCTGGAAGAGGCGCTGCTGCCATTCGAGCACATGCTGATCGGTGCCGGGATTCAGATTATGAAGTACTACCTGGACATCAGCAAAAAGGAGCAGAAGAAGCGCCTTCGAGGCCGACGGAATAATCCTTTGACACAGTGGAAGACGAGCCCTATCGACGCGGTCGCAGTGAAGAAGTGGGACGCGTATACCGAGGCTCGGGATATGATGTTTGCGCGAACGTCGAGCCCTCTTTCTCCCTGGATCGTCGTTCATGCCGATGACAAGCGGGGCGCGCGTCTCAATGATACGCGATCTGATCGCGCGTTTGGCTTGCCCGCAAACCGACAAGCACCTGGCGGTCCCGGATCTCAACGTCGTTTTCCCTTACGATGAAGCGCACGTCAAAGCCGGCCTGCTTGCGGCATGAAAAAGGTGGCTCGACGCATGGCCCTCGTGTCGGCGATGATGCGCCGCATGTCGAGTCTCGAGGCGAGCCGGCGATGATGACGCAGAATGGCAAAAACAAATGGACCAGATGCGCAAGCAGATGGGTGAGATGATGTGTGATTCGAAAATGAGCCTTGCGGCCAGTAGCAACACTTTGAGCCTACAGAGCTGAAGGAACGCAAAGGCCTGGGATTAATGTGTTCCCTTGGGATCAGAGGTCGGGCAGAGCGGTGCTCGCTCGCCAGACTTGATAGAAGAGTGCCGACCGGCCGGACAAGTGACCGCCGCAAAGAAGGATCTCGTGCCCAAAGACGCTGAGCCCGTGATCCGGTCACGAATACCGATGTTGCCGTGCCCTCCGAACAAGGACGATGTGGTTATGTCGGAGAGCGTCGCCGGGAGATTGAGCGTGCCGGTGCTTCCAGATCATGTTCCCCCGTTCAAGTTGACCACCGTGGAAGATTACGAGCCACTGGTCGGCGCCGAGACCGTTGAGCGCATCCTCCAGAAGGCGTCTCGCCTTCGCGACCTGCATGTGGCCCATATCAACTCAACCTACTACGGCGGCGGCGTGGCTGAACTCTTGTCTTCGCTCACGTTGCTGATGAATAGCGCCGGAATCAAAACCGGGTGGCGGGTGATCCAAGGCCGCCCGGACTTTTTCAGCATCACGAAGAAGATGCACAACGCCTTACAAGGTGGGGATATCAATCTGACGGATTTGAAGCTGCAAATCTACGAAGAAGTTGCGCTCGAAAACGCCGCTCGCAATCACCTCGACCACGACTTGATCATAGTCCACGACCCGCAGCCCTTGCCGCTCATTCGGCTTTATCACAAGAAGGCACCCTGGGTCTGGCGCTGTCACGTCGACCTCTCGGCGCCCCATCAGGGGCTATGGGAATATCTCAAACCGTTCATCGAACTGTACGACGCCGTCGTGCTGTCGTTGCCCGAATATGCGCAGAAATTGGACGTGCCGCAACGCTTCATCATGCCGGCCATCAACCCGTTCTCGACCACAAACAAGGAACTGTCGGATGCCGAAATCGCGGATCGATTAGGACACTACGGGATACCCCAAGATCTGCCGCTCGTTGTGCAAGTGTCGCGTTTTGACAAGTGGAAGGACCCGCAAGGTGTCATTGATGCATTTCGCATCGTGCGCAAGCAGGTCGACTGCACGCTTGTGCTGGTTGGCAACGTTGCGACTGACGACCCGGAAGGCCAGGAAATCTTTGAATCTCTGTGCAAGTGTAGGGAAGACCGCGTCCGCATCTTATCAGTGCAAGACTCGGCACTGGTTAATGCGCTGCAGCGACGCGCCGCCGTCGTGTTGCAGAAATCCATCCGCGAGGGCTTCGGACTGACCGTTGCGGAGGCCATGTGGAAGGGAACGCCCGTGATTGGCGGCAATGTCGGCGGCATCCGTTATCAGATCCGCGACGGCGAGGACGGATTCCTAGTCGAAACCGTAGAACAAGCCGCCGCTCGGATTGTCCAAGTCGTCAAGGATCCGAATCTCCGCAAAAAGCTCGGCGAAAACGCTCGCGAGACCGTCCGTCATCGCTTCCTGATGACGCGTCTGATGGAGGAATGGCTCGATCTTATCGGTGCATTCGAAGCCAGATTTCGGCTTCGAAGCGCAACAGAATGATGGACGATGGAGGACGGATGATACGAGCAAGAAGAATCTGCACTCGCGGGGAGCATGGTTATGAGCGAGTTGCGACGCGACCCAACGACTGATGGATGGGTCATCATCGCGCCTGAGCGCGGCCGGAGATCGCGTCAAGGCCCGCCTCAATTAGAAAGACCGCGGGCGCACGCATTACCTTTCGACGCGGCATGCCCCTTCTGCCCTGGCAACGAGTCCCAGTTGCCGGCGATCATCGCCGAGATGCCATCGACTCAGACGCCCGGCTGGCAGACGCGGGTAGTGCCCAACAAGTTCCCGGCAGTGAGCCAGGACGGTACCTATACCAAGCAAAAATCCGCGCTTTACGAGACGGCCGCTGGCCGAGGAAATCATGAGGTAGTAATCGAGAGCCCGCGGCATGACCACGACCTCACGACGATGGCGCAAGGCCACGTCCGCGGCGTCCTCGCAACTTGCCGCAGCAGGTATGAGGCGCTGATGGCTGACAGTGCCGTGGCCTCAGTAATTGTCTTCCGCAACCGCGGGAAAATAGCGGGGGCGTCACTGCTGCACCCACACGCGCAACTGATCGCGCTGGACGCGATTGCTCCATTGTTGCAGGTAAGGCAGGCGACAATGCTCAGTTATTACCAAAAAGAAAAGCGCTGCGTTCTGTGCGATATCATTGCCTATGAACGAGACAATGGCTCGCGTGTCGTGAATGAGGATGACGCCTTTTTGACGATAGTGCCGTTTGCGGCACATGCTCCTTGTGAGATGTGGATTTTGCCAAAACATCATCAGGCGAATTTCGGAGATTTACCGGATAACGAGGTCGAACTGCTTGCGATCGCGCTTCGCGACGCTCTCGCGCGTCTAAGTGCGGCACTCGACGATCCGGCCTACAACTATGCGATCGATTCGGCCGCTAAAGGTTCATTGGGGATGCCAGCCCTGCACTGGCACCTGCGCATCCTGCCGCAAGTGACCGTTCCAGCGGGCTTCGAGCTCGGATCCGGTCTCGCGATCAATCCATCTCTGCCGGAAAAGGACGCGAAGCTGCTGCGCTCCTTCCGGCCTGTTTTTCAAGACTTCAACGGCGATCATCGACGCTAATTGTGCCGAATGCCAACACCAGGGAAGCGCTTGCGGGGAGGTTTTTGCCCTCTCAAAAGACTGCAATCGTGCCAGCTACGAAGTCATCGACGATCTTTGGAGCGCGGGAGAGCTGATCGACGACGATCTCCTCCGCCTGTGGTCTAAGTTGGTCGGCTGGCGCCCCGTCTCTGGTTGCAAGCTTGACATGCATGACCGCCGGTTGGGTCACCGGAGCGCCGATTCGACTGACCACCACGCATTGCGCCGCGGCGATATCAGGTATCCTGATCAGCGGCTCTGCGATTTGCCGTGCCAGTACGTTGTAGATTTTCCCGACATGCGTCACCGGATTCTTGCCCGCGGCCGCTTCGAGGCTCATCGGCCGACAAGGCGTGATCAGGCCATTGACGCGGTTGCCGCGACCGACCTCACCATCGTCTCCTGCCTCAGCCGATGTTCCCGTCACCGTGAGATAGACCGCCCCAGTCGGCAAATGATCCGCAGAGTTGATCGCTATTTCGGCGCTCGCGAAGCCATGCTGCTCGGAGAGCTCCCGCACCAATCTTTCGATCGATGCTTTTTTTTCGCCCAGGTAATCATCGAGATGGGCAAGATGCTTTCCGATGATGGCGCATGCGACCGTCAGATGGACCATCCTGCCGTTGCGGACTCCCATGATCTTGACGTCTTCACCCCATGCCCGATGCTCGTTGGCACGGTCTCTCCCATTGATGCCCCTTTCGACCGCGAGAACGAGTTGTTCCAGCGGGCTAAGCGGGGCATAGCCGACGCCGATCGACGTGTCGTTGGCGAGAGGACTTTCATCTCGCGCCCGCCGCGAGAACAGCGTCCGCAAATCGTGCGAGCCGGGCTGCACCAGGTCGTGAATACGCACGTGATGCTCTGCATCCAGTGCATGCAAGTTGGCGCGAAGCCACGCGCGTGATCCCTCGATGGCTATTTCGGACACGGGAAGCGCGATGTTTCCGACCTCGGCTATCGCCCGCCCTGCCAGGTAGATCTCGATCGGTGCAAGCACGGTTCCGCCGCCAAATTCCGCCATCGCCCGGCCGCCGGCGAGGAGGGCCTTGTCGACATTGTGGTGGAGGATCTCGCCGAAACGGCTTCGATATTCGCGACAAAGATTTCGCGATAGGTTCTCAGCGAGCGCATCGCAAATCGTATCCGGATGACCAAGGGCCCTTGCGCTCGACGATTTCGATCGTCTCATCGGCGGCCTCAAGCTGGGATATAAATGGACCCAAGCGTGAAATCGGGCGCTTCTAGCTGGACTACCCCCGATTGGGCGAAATCTGCCACCGGGCGGCCCCTGGATTTTTGAGGCAGGTCAATTGCTTGCGAGCGCGTGGGCGTTACGCTTCCCTAATGCGTCGCGGGTCATTCGCTTGGAACGCTAATGACGGCGACGGACAACATCTTCACCGCTCAATCCCTTACCAAAACTTATGTTTCAGGTGAGGTGAAAGTGCACGCCTTGCGCGGGGTGGATTTCGATATCTCCGCAGGCGAAGTGATCGTGCTGCTCGGCCCATCCGGTAGCGGCAAATCGACACTGCTCAACATCGTGGGCGGTCTCGACCATGCCACCAGCGGTCGATTGTGCTTCAGACAGCTCGAGCTGACCGGGCTCGATGATCGCAATCTGACGCGCTATCGCCGCCGGCACGTCGGCTTCGTCTTCCAGTTCTACAATCTGGTCCCGAGCCTCACCGCTTATGAAAACGTCGCGCTGGTCACCGAGATTGCCGAGCGGCCCATGCGTCCGGAGGAGGCGCTGGCGCTGGTCGGACTGCAGTCGCGAATCGATCACTTTCCCGCCCAGCTTTCCGGGGGCGAGCAGCAACGCGTCGCGATCGCCCGCGCCATCGCCAAGCGGCCAGAGGTGTTGCTGTGCGATGAGCCGACCGGTGCATTGGATTCCAAGACCGGAATCCTGGTGATCGAAGCGCTGCTTGCGATCAACGCGCAGCTCGGGACGACCACGCTCATTATCACGCACAACGCCAGCATCCAGGATGTCGCCGATCGCGTGCTGTTTTTTGCCGATGGGCAGATTTCCCGCATTCAGAAGAACGAGACGCGTCGCGCCGCAGCGACGCTCACTTGGTGAATAGATGCGCGCGCTCGACATCAAGCTCTTTCGCGATTTGCGGCGGCTGTGGGCCCAGGCGGTGGCCATCGCTCTCGTGGTCGCCGGCGGGGCAGCGGCGCTTGTGGCTGTGGTCGGCTCAATTCGGTCCCTGCAAGAGACCCGCGCCGCTTATTACGAGCGAAACCAATTTGCGGATATATTCGCCCAGGTCAAACGCGCACCGAAAAAACTGATCGATCAAATCGCCGAGATTCCTGGTGTCGCCGCCGTCGAGGCTCGCGTTACCAAATTTGCCCTACTGGACATTCCGGACTCGCGTGAGCCGGTGACCGCTCAATTCATTTCAATCCCCGACGACTCCGAACAGCGCCTCAACCGCATTTACCTACGCTCAGGCCGCGTCCCAGAGCCGGGGAGAGCCGAGGAAGTCGTGGTCTATGAGGCTTTCGCTGATGCGCACAAGATGCCGCTTGGATCGCGCTTTTCGGCGATACTCAATGGGCGCAAGCGCGAGCTCGTCATCGTCGGCACGGCGCTGTCGCCCGAATTCA
>Ga0306922_10002846_pt1 | contig 16102 bp, 20 predicted proteins | sample sta12Cox44000082_FD_203758 | JGI IMG/M metagenome (GOLD analysis project Ga0306922, IMG submission 203758) | Lab enrichment of tropical soil microbial communities from Luquillo Experimental Forest, Puerto Rico - statoxic.12C.oxic.44.000.082 (v2)... | ecosystem: Environmental > Terrestrial >... | reverse complement strand
ATCCCCTCGCAAGTATCGCCTGAGGTGCAGTTCGTAACGTCAATATGATTGAGACGACGTTGGATAGAAAATGCTTACGGTCGCATTGCTCAGCGGCGCCGCGGACGCCGCTTCAGGGCTCGGCGGAGACGCTGAGCGGCCCGGACCCGTAGAATGCGATGAGCAGCGCAGCGCCCAGCATCGACAGGTTCTTGGCGAAATTGGCCTCCTGCACGTGGCGCAGGGCCGGATCGCCGATGCGCCAGAACGCGTGCATGCCTAGCGTGACCGGCACCAGGAACGCCACCAGCGCCCAGGCGCCCCAGCGCGCGCGGTAACCGACGGCGACGGGGAGCGCGCCGACGATGGCCAGCACGCCGGACAGCGGGACCAGAAGACTCGCGAGCGGCGCGCCGAGGTCGGCCGCCTGGTGGATATCCTCCTCGGTGAAGCAGCGCGGGGCGGCGACGAGGAAGATGAAGGCGAAGAGGATCCCGTCCCTCAGCACGCCCGTATCCCCTTCACCTGCTCCCGCAGCGCATCCGCCACCAGCCGCACGCGGGGTATATCGAGCGCCGACTTCGCGCACACGAGGCACAGCACGCCCCGCTTCGCCGGCCCCAGGTCCATGTCGAGCGGCACGATCCCCCGCGCCCGCGAGAACTTGTGCGTCACCCGCCCCAGCACGATCGCCCCCGCCCCCGCCTCCGCTGCCGCCAGGTTGACCAGGAAGTTGTCCGACGTGAACGCCGGCACGAACCCCGGAATCATCGCCTCCAGCATCGGTTGCGGCGGCAGATCCTCGAACGGTGGCGCCCACCCGATCCACGGCACGTCCTGCGGTCGCGGCCGCTTGGGCAGCTTCTTCGCGAGCGCGGCCGAGACCCACGCCGCGTTGTCGAATTCGATCGCTTCGAGGACCTCCAGGTCCTTGCCGCGCGGGGGGCGGAGGCGGAGGGCGAGGTCGGCTTCGCCGCGGGCCATGTCGAGGTAGCGGGTGGTGGACAGGATCTCGAGGCGGATCGACGGGTGGCGTGAGGAGAACCAGGCGGCGAAGGGGGCGGCGAAGTCGAAGCAGACGTAGGGGGAGGCGGTGAGGCGGACCAGGCCCTGGGGGGCGGGCTCGTGGGCTTCGGCGGCGCGCGCGACCTCGCCGGCCCACTCGGCCATGCGGGTCGCGGGGGCGAGGAGGCGCTCGCCGGCGGTGGTGAGCGTGGCGCCGGCGACGCCGCGGGCGAAGAGGCGGGCGCCGATCGTCTGCTCCATCTCGGCCAGGCGGCGGCTGATGGTGGGCTGACCGAGCTTGAGCTGGCGGGCGGCGCCGCTGACGCTGCCCGCTTCGGCGACCGCGAGGAAGATGCGGACGTCGTCCCAGGTGATATCCATTTGTGGATGGTAACATCGTAAGTTAGTCGATTGTCATTCGAATGTGGATGACACAGATTCGTCGTCAGGAGGGACGCCATGACGACGGACAGACAGACGACGGACAGACAGACGACGGATGGGCAGACGACGAACGGCGAATGGAAGAGCGGGACCGCGAGGTCCGGCTGGATGATTTACGGCGCCAGCGGCTACACCGGCCGTCTCGTCGCGCGGGAGGCGGTCGCGCTCGGGGAGCGGCCGGTGCTGGCGGGGCGGTCGGCGGAGAAGGTGCGGCGGGTGGCGGATGAGCTGGGACTGCCGTGGGTGGCGTTCGACCTCGGCGATCGGGCGGCGGCGGTGGGGGCGCTGCGGGGCGTGGAGCTCGTGCTGCTGGCGGCGGGGCCGTTCGATGGGCTGGCGCAGCCGATGATGGACGCCTGCCTCGAGGCGGGGACGCACTACACCGATCTCGACAACGAGCTGCCCGTGTTCGAGGCGGCGGAGGCGCGCGACGGGCGGGCGCGCGAGCGGGGGGTGGCGATCGTGCCTGGGATCGGGTTCGGGACCATCGCTACCGGATCGCTCGTCAAGCGCGTGGTCGCGGAGGTGCCGGACGCGAACCGGCTGGAGTGCGCGGTGCACATCGCGACGACCGGCGCCGGCGCGGGGACCGGCGAGAGCGTGCTGGCCGGGATCAAGATGGGGGGGCGGGTGCGGCGCGGGGGGCGGCTGGTCGCGCATCCGCTCGGGGCGGGGGGGCGCGTGATCCCGTTCGCCGATCGCGGGCGGCGAGCCTCGCCGGTGCCGACCGGCGATCTCGAGGCGGCGTGGATGGACACGCACATCCCGGACATCGTCGTGTACGGGACGGCGCTGCCGGGCGGGGCCTTGCAGCGGGCGGGGATCGCGATCCTGCGGCGGCTGCTCTGGGTGGGGGCGGTTCGGCGGGCGGCGAGCGGCATCCGGGAAGGACAAGAATCGAAGGACGGGAGGGACGGGCATAAGGAGGAGGCGCGCTGCCAGGCCTGGGCGTCCGCGACCAACGCGCGCGGCGAGACGGCTGAGGCGCGGCTCGAAACCGGCGAGGGGTTCGCGTTCACGGCCGCGGCGGCGGCGCGCGCCGTGGCGGTGATCCGCCGGGCGCCGGTGCCGGGCGCGCACGCCGCGGCGACCGTGCTCGGCGCTGCGTTCGTCGATTCGGTGCCGAACGTTCGCATCTCGGTTTCGCACAGGGAGGCCAGGTCATGACCACGCAACAAGCCACGCGACAAGCCGCACGACAAACAACGCCACGAGCCACGCGACAAACAACACCGCAACCCGCGGGCCGGATCGACGCGCTCGAGTCGTTCGACATCAACGGCATGCGGCAGTGGGTGCTCCTGCGTGGCAACCTCGCCGCGCGGCGGGTGCTGCTGGTCGTGCAGCAAGGTCCCGGCTTCCCGTTCATCCAGGATGCGCGCGCGTTCGAGCGGACCCTGCACCTCGAGTCGGAGGGCGTGGTCGCCTACTGGGACCAGCGCGGCACCGGCAAGTCGTACCGGGCCGAGCCCGCGACGGTCACCGTCGCCCAGAGCGTGGCCGACGTGCGCGCCGTGGTCGATGCGCTCTGCGCGCGGTTCGGCGTCGAGCGCGTCGACATCCTCGGCCTGTCGATCGGCGGCTCGTTTGCGGTCATGGCGGCGGCGCGGGACCCGGCGCGCATCGGGCGCCTCGTGGTGGTCGGCCTCGACGTCGACTGGGGCGAGAGCGAGCGCTGGGCCTACGCCTTCGCGCGCGACGAGGCGACCCGGCGCGGCGACCGGCGCGCGCTGCGCCAGCTCGACGCGATCGGCGCGCCGCCCCACGACACCGCGAAGAAGTTCCTCACCCGCGCGCGCTGGGTGGCCGCCTACGGCGGGGTCAACACGCGCCGCGGCTACTACGGCCTGCTCTGGGACAACGCCTCGCGGGTCCTCCGCTCGCCGCACTACGCGCTCCGCGAGCGCCTGCCGATCCTCGCCGCCATCGACACGACGCTCGGGCTGATGGTCGCTCCGGCGAATCACTTCGACCTTCGGACCCGCGTCCCGCGCCTCGAGGTCCCCATCACCTTCCTGCAGGGCCGCAAGGACGTCGGGACCAACCCCCATGTGGTCGCCCGCTACGCCGACGCCCTCGACGCGCCCCGCGGCAAGGCGCTGGTCTGGTTCGAGGAGAGCGCGCACATGCCCTACTACGAGGAGCCCGCCCGCTTCCGCGAGGCCCTGCTCCGCGCGCTCGGCGGCGCCTAGGAGCGCGCCCGCCGCCGACTCGCGCGCGGCTGGCTGGCCCGCGCGTGCGCGGCCTCCGACGCGGCGAGGAAAAGCGCCTCGTCCGCCTTCTTCAGATCGCACCGCGTCGCACCCATCGGCCCCCACCCACCCGCCACCGGCGCCAGCGCCCGCGGCGCCATCTCGCACATCGCCTCCTGCTCGAGCGGGTCGAGCATGAAGTTCACGTCGCGCCCGTCGCCCGCCAGCGTGGCGAAGATCCGCCGCGGCGTCCGAAACGCCACGCGATCGAAGTGCGGCGCCTCGCTGACGTCGTCGAAGCGAAGGAGCAGCTTGCGCGCGCGTGCCGCCGTGAGAGCCACGGGGCGAGGCTACACCCATCCGTCCAGGCTCGCGCCGCGAGCGCCGCGGCGTTCAAGGGCACGCGAAGGCGATGTCGCTCGATTCGCAGAAAGGCGTCCACTCGTTGGGGCAGCCGGTCGGGACCGCGCCGTGGCAGAGCGATGAGCTCGGGCAGTCTTGGTCGCCCTGGCAAGGGCGCGTGCATCCGGCAGCGATGCAGGCGCCCGGGCCGGCGTTGTACGCACACCACCCTTCGGCGCAGCCCGGATCCGGGAGCGCGCCGCCGACGTTGCCGTTGGTCGCGAACGCGGTGATCTCGGCGACCACGTCCGGGCTGCAGGGCTTCATCCAGTCCGCCACCGTGGGAGACGCCGTCGCCACGCACGCCTGCGTGGTCCCGTCGCACGTGAGGTCGACGTTGGTCAGCGTGGCGCCGGACCACGTGGCTTGCGTCGGATGGCAGTCGTCGGCGCTCTGACAGGGATCGCCGGCCTTCTTCGGCGCGTCCTCGAGACAGAGCTGGAACGGGCATTGGGCGATGCTTTCGTAACTATCCTCGACGGCGCACCCCTTGGCGCACTGGGCGGCGGGCGAACCCTGTCCCCCGCACTCGCCCTCGTAAACGACGCCTCCGGCGCAACGGTAATAGGGCCCCGTGTCGCATCCCGGTGGCTGGCCGTTGCAGCCAGAGCCGAGGAGCGCCAGCAGGACCAAACACCGCATCACGACGACCCGGCCCAGAAGGACGGTGCCCGCCGCCAGAGACCCGACCCTGCCCATGGCTCGCAGTCTACCGCCGCGGGGACGGCCGGGGCGCCCGCAGGCCGGGCGGCCCCCACGCCCGCACCGATCAGCCTCTATACTCGGCACGCGTCCCGAATGGAGGAGACGACATGTTGACGCTCTTCTTTGCACCTGGTTCGAGCTCCATGGCGCCTCACATCGCGCTGCACGAGATCGGCGCGGCCTTCGAAGCGAGACCGCTCTCGTTTGCCAAGCAGGAGCACCGCACGCCCGAGTACCTGTCGGTGAACCCTGAAGGCAAGGTGCCGACGCTGCTCGTCGACGGGCGCCCCCTGACGGAGGTCGCCGCCATCCTCTTCTATCTCGCGAAGTGTTTCCCGTCGGCGGCGCTCATCCCCGACGACCTGGAAGGAGAGGCGCAGGCCGTGTCCTGGATGTCGTTCGTGGCGTCGACGGTGCACGCGGGCTGGATCGCGCGGCGAGCGAACGTCGAGGAGACGCGGAGCGCGTTCGCCGCGGCGGACCGCCGCCTCGGAAAGCGCGACTGGGCCCTCGGGCGCTACTCTGTCGCCGACATCCATCTCTTCCGGCTCTACTGGCGGTTTCGCAACGCGCTCCACCCGGCGCCGGAGGAGCTGCCGCACCTCGCGGCGCACTACGACCGCATGATGGCGCGGCCCGCCGTTCGGCGAACCTTGGAGGTCGAAGCGGCGATCGGGTACGAGCTGCCCGCCTAGCGCGGGCCGTGGCTCCCGCCTAGCGCGCGCCCGTGCGACTTAGTGCTGGCCCTTGATCACGAAGAACGAGCCCCGGATGGTCCCGGCCAGCTTCGACTTCTGCGTCGCGAACTTGAACCGCGAGGCGAGCTCGGCGGGGATGGGCATCCCGTCGGAGAGCTTGAACCCGACGGCGCGCTTCTTGGCGTCGGCGACGGTGTACATCACGTTGATCGAGAGGCCGCTCTCGTAGAAAACATAGGCCATCTTGATGCCGTCGACCTGGAACATCGTGGCCTCGAGGGGGCGCGACTCGATGACCAGGTCGCGCTCCTTCTTGAGGATGCCGTGCACCCAGTCGATGGTCGGCTTCGCCTTGCTGGCCGGCTCGACCGCGAAGACGTGGTTGTACTTGTTCTTGTAGTAGCGGGCTTCGTTGGCCCGCAGCCCCGCGAGCGCGGCCGCCACGGGCGACGACTCCAGCCCGGTCGTAGAGACGGTGATGAAATCCACAGCGTTGGCCACGGCGCACCTCCGCGCGCAGCCTAAGATCCAATCCCGCGCGACGGCAAGGTGATCGTTCGGAGCGCCCCATTCTCAAGTCGCGCGGCCGGGCAACAGTTTGCCCTCGTATCCGATGACTGTTCGACGTGTCACGAACCTTTCGAGTCGAATGGACCACGCAGGCGGCCGTCGAGCTCGACCAGCTGCGCGCATTCGACAGGCCGCCCCTTCGGAGAGCGGTTGACGCGCTCGAGCATCAGGCGCTGACCGAGACAATCAACCGCAAGCCGCTGCGAGAGCCTCTTTCGGCCCTGCCCGACGCCACCTGGGAGGTCCGAGTCGATCGTCACCGACTGCTTTACCGAGTCGATGGCGGGACAGTCCGCATTCTCCGAGTTATCCTCAAGGTTGGAACGACGGGAGAGAGCCTGTGAAGCCCTGGACGGTGAGCCCGGAAGAGGCGCGCGAGCTGGCCAAACGCGACGCTGAAGCGCGCGTGAAGGGAGGAGTCCCGCATGCCGAGGTGGTCGGCAAGATGCTGGCCGACATGGAACATGAGCTCACCCGAATGGTGACGGACTACGACGGCTCACCCGCGCGAGCGCGTGAGCTCCTCGAAGCTCTGGTGATCGCCGAGGAAGAGGGCGTGCCGGCGGAATCGTGCGCCAAGATTCGCCACGACCTGGCGGTGCGAATCCGCGACCTGCGCGCGGCCTAGGTCGGCTCGGCTCCGTCGCGGGTCCGCAACACCAGCTAGATGTCGTTCAGGATCTGCTGCCGCTTCTGCTGGTACTCGTCCTGGTTGATGAGGCCGTCCTGTTTCAGCTTGTCGAGCTTCCGCAGGCGCTCCTCGACGGTCGGCTTGCGCGTCTCGACGACCGGTTGAGCGACCGGTTGGGCGACCGGCTGGGTGGCGGCCAGCGGGGGGAGGCGGACGAAGACGCTGGCGCGCAGGCTCACGATGCTGCCGGCCGTGTTGACGGCCGTCTCGATCCCGTGGACGCCGTCGCCGCCGTGCGAGGACGCGCGCGTGCAGGCCTCGTGGACGGCCCACCCGTAGTCGCAGCCGCCCCACTGTTGCCTGTCGCCGAAGCTCGGGCAGCTGACGCTCACCGTCCCGATGTCTTCGAACCGTCCTGACGGGACGCCGAACCGGAACACCTCCATCGCGTCGACGGGTTTGGGCGGGCGCCCGAAGTTGGTCCCGTCGTAGCGGACGTAGGGCCCCTGCGGGCCGCACCCCACGGCGACCACGCTCGCCAGCCCGCCGACGACCGTCCAAAACCGAAACGCTCCGAGCCCCCGGTACCGCACGACCGCGAGAGTATCAGATCCGAGGACCGGCATTTGCGGCCGCGATCACGCGGCGGGCGTCAGATCAATTCGGTCGCGTCGCCGCGCCTCGCGCCTTCCGCCAGTCCCACAACAGCACCGCCGCCCCGAGCACCTCGCCGACCAGCGTGATCGGGCTCAGGATCGTCGCCAGGTGCTCGCCGAGCCCGCGGAATGGGTAGGGCGGGAAGCGCCAGCCGAGGAGCGGCCAGAGCAGCGTCGTCCAGGTCATCGTGAGGCTGGCGCAGTCGAGGGCGATGTGGGTCACGACGCCGATGGCCAGCGCGCGCATCGGGCGCGCGCGCGTGACCATCGCGGCGACGACCAGGGCCAAGAGGAACAGCAAGGTGTGCGACCAGAGGCGGGTGCCGGAGAGGATCCCGTCGGCGCTCCGGCCGCCCGTCAGCCAGTACGGGAGGTAGAAGAGGGGCTTGTCGATCAGGTCCGGGAGCAGCGCGCCGAGGAAGAAGGCGACCTTCTCGGCGCGCGAGAAGCGGCGGTAGGGCCGCGTGGCGAGCTTCTTGCCGAGGCCGAGGTGCCCGAGCGCGAACACTCAGGTCCCTTCGTCGGCCCAGGGATCGTCCTTCTGGCGGCCGGTGCGAAGGTGCGCAGGCAGGTCCGATTCGTAGGAGGGGGCGGCGGTCTCGACCGGCGAACCCGCGTTGATGCGCATGGCCCTCGAGCCGCGCTGGCGCGGCTTGGCGGCCTCGGCGCACAAGCGCGTGAGCTGGCCGCCCGCCCGCGGCCAGAGCCCGGTGCCGACGTCGGCCGCCAGAGCGCTGCGCTCGGCGGAGAAGCGAACCGACGTGATCCGCCGCCCCGTGACGCCGCTGCGGACGTTCACCGTCGCCTGCCCGCGGGACCCGTCGCCGGCGACCGAGCCGTCGATGTAGGCGGCGAGCCGCAGCGTGGCGGCCATCTCGCGGTACTGCTCGGCGCTGTCGACGGGGCGCAGCGACGTCGTGACCTGCAGCCCGCGCGTGCGCAGCGTGCTGACCACGACCTGCTGGACGCGCGCGGCGCCTTCGCCCGTGAACCCGAAGACGGCGACCTTGCCGCTCACGGTGGGACCGTCGGACTTCCCCTTCGACCGCGGGCCGGGGCTCGCCGCCGCGGGCGGCGGGGTGGGCGCCGGCGGCGGCGCCTTGGCGGGCTCCAGCACCTTGGCGTGCTTGGCCTTGGTCCAGGCCGAGAGCGACGGCTTCGGCGGCGCGGCGACGCCCGAGCGCGGGATGGCCGAGACGGCGAACGAAGATACCAGCAGCAGCACCGACAGCCGAAGCAAGAGACCGATGATAAACCGAAACGGGTTCCCAGACGCGGTCAGCGTGCCGCGGCTTCGAAGTGCTCGAGGACTCGCCGCGCGTCCACGGTGCGGTCACGGCGGGGCGAGACCGCGCGCGCCGCGTCGCGGACGTCGTCCGGCAGGCCCATGGCCCCGAGGAGCGCATCCAGCGCCGGCGCGGCGGCGGCCCGCTCCTCCGCGTCGATGCGGCCCGTGCACCCGGCGAGGCCGCGATCGCGCGCGCGGCGGCGCCGGACCGCCAGCGTGAGGCGCATCTTGAGCGCGGCGAACAAGAACACCGCGGAGCCGTTCATGTCGGCGATGACGTAGTCGCGCTCCGCGCGCCAGGTGTCGTCGAGCTCGCCGTCGAGCGCGATCATCTCCGGCGTCGCGAGCGCGCGCTCGACGAGCCGGAAGAACCCTACCTGGCCGGCGTGGTGCTCGGCGGCGACGAACTTCTCCAGGTGGCAGATGTCGTGCAGCGCGAACCTGAGGCCGTCCGGGTGGCGCGGATCCCCGTGCGCGAGCGCCGCCGCGTCCGGGAGCAGGCAGACGCAGCGCCGCCCGCGCGCCTGCAGGGCGAGCACGCGGCCCGCCGCCGGGACCTCGAACAGCAGATCGACCGGCCGCTCGCCGCGATCCCAGGCGAAGAGCCCGCGCACGACGTCCTCGGGCACGCCGCGCACGCGCCGGTCGGCGAACGTCCGGAGCGCCGGCCCGGACAGCGGCGCCGGCGCCGCCACCCGACCGCGCCCCTCGTCCCACAGCGCGCCGCGCGCCGCGCGCACGCGCTCGAGCAGGAAGGCCGCGGTGGTTTCGGCGCCGGTCACGAGGCCCTCGTCGTCGCCCGTTTTTCCCGCCCCAACGACCCCGCATTAATACTACCGAAACCCCAGAAAAATCAATAGGTAGGAAGTCCCCCGCCGGCCGCCCACCATGCGCTCTTCGCGAAAGGAGCGGCCTATGACCTCGATCGCCCGCACGAACGTCCCCACCGCGACGCGCCTCCTCATGCGCATCCTCGAGCGCCCCGGCCTCGTGGCGGCGGTGCGCGAGCTGCCGGGCGCCGTGCTCGGCAAGCTCATCGATCGCATCGGGCTCGAGGACGCGGGCGAGCTGGTCGCGCTGGCCAGCACCGCGCAGCTCGAGCGCGTTTTCGACGACGATCTGTGGCGCGCCGACGGCGCAGGCGGCGACGAGACGTTCCGCCCCGAGCGGTTCGTGCTGTGGCTGCGCGTGATCGCCGAGGCCGGCGAGGATCACCTCGTCGAGCGGCTCTGCGAGCTGCCGCAGGATCTGATCGCGCTGGCGGTGCATCGGCTGGTGCTGGTGCTGGACATGGACGTCGTCGCCGAGCAGCTCGGGTGGGCGGGCAAGGAAGCCGAGCCGATCGCGGACGCGCTCGATGATTCGACGTTCGAGGAGTGGGAGGAGTTCCGGGTGATCGCGCGCGACCGCGACGCGTGGGAGGACGTCTGGGGCGCGCTCGTGTCGCTCGATCGCGACCACCACGATCGGCTGCGGGCGATCCTCGAACAGTGCTGCGCCATGAGCACGGAGTACATCTCCGGCCAGGGCGGCCTGTTCCAGGTGCTGACGGCCGACGAGATGCTGGAGAGCGACGTCGCGGCGGAGCGCGACGACCGCCGCGTCGCCGAGGGCTTCATCAGCCCGGCCGACGCGCGCGCGTTTCTCGAGCTCGCGCGCCGGGGCGGCGGCGAGGGGCGCGACCCGATCACGCGCGCGTACTTTCGCGGGCTCGAACCGCCGAAGCACGCGCCAAAGCCGGAAGGGCGTCAGGCCACCGATCTCGCCGCGCCGGCTGACCGCGTCGATCTGGCCGCGCTCCTCCGGGACGCGGAGGTGCTCGCGTCGTCGCCGCGCCCCCTCGCGGCGGCGCTCGGGCCGGACGGGACAACGCCTGCTGAGGGCGACGTGAAGCTGGCCCCGACGCACCTGGTGGCGCCGCTGCTCGAGCAGGCGATGAGCGATCTGCGGCGACGTGACCCGGAGCAATTCGCCGCACGCGCGCGGGAGCTCGGCTATCTGGTCAACGTCTGGATCGCCGGCGGCGCGCACGAGGGGCGCCGTCCCCGTCCGGTCGAAGCACTGGAGACGGTTCTCCGCACCTGCGAGGCCGGCATGCGCGCGCTGATCGCACCGAGAATGGTGAGCCCCGAGCAGGCGCTCGCCGTGCTGTCGCGGATCCCCGCCGACGCGCTGTTTCGGCGGGGTTTTCGCGACGCCACCCGTGGCTAACTTCGAGACATGCCCGGCGCGACACCCCCGAGACATCCCCTGAGCGGTTACGTGACGGCGGTCGCGGTCGTTTGGGCCGTGGTCCTCCTCTTGTCGTGGGTGGTCGGTGGTCGACCTCGCCTGCAGATCATGGAGGTCCTCTGCGCCGGCTTCTTTCTCGGGATGCTCGCGATGTACATCGCGGTGCACATCTACGAGTGGAAGTGACGCCGCTCGCGGCGGGTCGCGACGACGCGCTCGCTCAGCCCGGGCGCAACCCGATCTGCGGGACGAGGAGGTGCGCGTCGTGCGTGTCGCCCAAATGCAGGACCACACGCGCGCGCGGGCTCGGCGCGTAGTCGCACGGAAACATCCCGAGGAACATGCTGCGCCGCCAGAACCAGCGGCCCTGGATATCGAGCCGCAGGAGGTCGCCGCGCTCGAAGAAGGTCGCCGAGGGGAGAATCTCGATGTCGACGGGTGCGATCTCCCCGGGGCCGAGCGGCTCGGCCCGATCTCCCGGGTGGAACGGGCGGTGGTCGTCGCTCCGCGCCTGGTCGATGCGGCGGTGCGCGACGCGCAACCAGCCGCGCGCGACCACGTCACGCCCGAACCCGAACGGACCCTCGAAAGCCACCGCGCGCCGTTCGAGCCGGCCGTCACCTGCGGCATGCTCCACCTTCGACACCGCCACGAACAGGTGCGCGTCCGTCGCCTCGGCGAGCTCGACGTGGAGGCGGAGCTTCATCGGCCCCACGAGCTCGAAGTCATCGGGCGCGCGAAAGGCGAAGCTGGCGCCTCCGTCCGGCGCGACGAACGAGACCGCAGCCCGCGACGCCGCCGAGGTCCGGCGCAGCTCACCGGGCGCGAGGTAGAGAGGCGTCCAGTTCACGCCGGGCGGCGGCCAGGCTCGCTCCTCCCGCACGCCGTGGATCTCGTGGCCGCGCCGCCGGATCTCGAGGCGCACGGGGGCCGCCTCGCGCATGCCGTTGTCCTCGGCTTTGAGGAAGCAATCGAAGAACCGCGCCTGCAGAGCCAGCGCCTCGGGCGAGTAGTAGGTCGACCACTTCCCCCCGCGATGCGTGTAGAGGAACCGGTGCTTCGAGGCGATGCGACGGAAGCCTTCGAAGCAGCCGCGCGCGTGCAGCCCCTGGTCGGAGAAGCTGCCGCAGATGAGCGCGGGCACTTCGATGCGCTCGAGCGCCGCCGTACGCGCCGCCCAGTAGTCGTCCCACTCGGGGTGCGCGAGCTGCCCGGCGCGCAGCGAGTCGGCGGCGCGACCGGCCTTCTCCGTCATGTCGGCCCAGAAGCGGATGAAGCCCTCCTCGCGGACGCCGCCCGGGTAGGCGACGTCGTGATACACGTCGCTCCAGCCCTCCCACGGGCAGATGGCCGCGAGCCCCTCGGGGCGCAGCGCGGCCACCTTCCACTGGCTGATGGCCAGGTACGAGACGCCGTTCAACCCGACGCGGCCGCTCGACCACGGCTGCCGCGCCGCCCACGCGATGACCTCCGCGTAGTCGGCGGCCTCCTGGTCCGAGAACAGCGACCCGACGCCGCCCGACGTGCCGAACCCGCGCAGGTCGACGTTCACCACCACGTAGCCGCGCGGCACCCAGAAGCTGGGGTCGGGCGCCTCCCACGCCGTGTACGCCGAGTGGGTGACGAGGTCGGGCTGCCGGATGAAGCGATAGCGGGTGAGCGGCAGGTACCCGACGGGCGTGCGCTTGGGGAGCACGTCCTTGCCGTACGGATGGGCGCTCATGATGACCGGGAACCGGCCCTCGCGCTCGGGACGGAAGACGTTCACGCGCAGCTCGACGCCGTCGCGCATCGGCACCGCGACGTCGCGGTCGAAGCGGATCCCGGGCGCGGGCGGCGTCACCTTCACCTTGGGGACGGCCGTACGGAGGAGGCGGTCGACAGCGTAGGGGAGGCCCGGAGCGTCCACCGCGCCAGCGCGTCCTGCCGCGACCTCTCTCTCGCGTTCCTCCATCGCCCGGCTCCTTCCCGGGGGGCGCATGAAACCTACCCCCGGGGGACTGTCATCGCCAACGTCAGCGAAGCGCGATGCCGAAACGTGCGCGCAGGATCACATGTGTCCGAAGTACTCGGAGATGTCGAAGTAGACCTTCACCTCTTGGCCGTCGGCCGTGCGGATCCCGATCTCGTCGGCTGGGCGGCCGTTGCAGTTTGTGAGGGCCTGCATCTTCTTTTCGTAGCCGGGGTAACGGGCGGCGATCCAGACGTACTCGGCGCGGACGCCGCTGAACTCGTCCTTCGCGTGAATGACCACGGCTTGCGCGCAGCTCGTTCCGTCACCGGTGCCGTAGGTCATCGGCTGCGAAGCCAGGTCGCCCCCGCCAGCCGGCGGCGGCTGCGCCGGTTTGGCCTCGTTCGACGTCGCGCAGCCGCCGAGGGTGAGCGCGACCAGGGCCACGACCGTCGCCGCCTCGAGGCGCCTCATCACTCACTCAGTCTACGCCCGGGCCCCCGGGGTTCCCAAAAATAGACAGGTCAGCGCGTCGCGCCGGGGACCGGGACGCGCCGCCTCCCCCAGACGACGAAGGCCGCCAGCACCACCAGCACGAAGTTGAACGGCGTGTTGGCGGCCTCGCCGCGGGCGATGTGAAAGACGATGGCGCAGAGCTGCAGCAGCGCGCAGCCGAGCGCGGCCAGGACGGTGAGCCCGGGCAGGATCCGGGTCAGCGTCGGCAACAGGATGCCGATCCCGCCCATCAGATCGACGACGCCAGTGGCGCGCAAGAACGTCGGCGGGACGTCCCCCATCCAGGCGAACTTCGCGGCCAGCACCGGGATGGGCGTGGTCAGCTTCCAGATACCGGTGCCCGCGAACAGGACGCAGAGCCCGACCTGCGCGACCCAGAGCGCGATCGTGACGCGCTTCGAGAAGCTCACCGTCGGTAACGCGCCGGTGTTCGCCATACCCCTTTAGAATAGCGCCCCGATGCCCCGCCCGCCGCGCCCCCGCCGCCAGCGACGCGAGCTCGACCGCGCGCTGCGCAAGCAGGTCCGCCGCACCGAGGCGCTGGCCGGCAACCTCCCGGGCGGCGCGCCCGAGCACCCGATCGACGTCACGTCGGCCTCGGTCGTCGAGGGGAAGGCCCGCGCGACGCCGTGCATCCAGTGCGGCGGCGACCTCGAGCTGCGGAGCGACCGCGCGACGTCCACCGCGCGCGGCCTCCTGCGCGAGCTCACCCTCGCCTGCCGCCGCTGCCACGCCCCGCGCACGCTCTGGTTCCGGATCGCGCCGCCGGCGACGAATTGACGGGAAATCGGTAGACTGCCGGCGTGGACCAGCTGGACCTCCCCGCGCGCGCGCCGGATCCGAGCGTCGGTGCGCTGTCCGTCGACGCGAAGTGGGTCGCCGACAAGCTGTCCGAGTACGGCTTCAAGATGGCCGACCTCGAGGCGCTGTACCCCGCGGCCGAGACCGTCGCCGTCGCGTGGGCCGCGCGCGGCGACGAGCTGATCTCGATCGACCTCGTCACCGGCGAGATGCGCCGCCGGTTCGGGCTCAAGTTCAGCAACACGGTGCGGCCGTTTCTCGCGCGCATGCTCCGCGACCGGCGCCCGTCGCTGCGCGCGAAGATCGAGGTGACGACCACCTCGCGCGGCAAGAATCGGAACGTCAAGGTGGCCATCGATCACCTGAACGTGGTCGCGGTGATCCACCGCGCGGCCGACGGCCGCGAGGAGCGGATCGAGCTCGCGGACGTGCCGGCGGTCGTGGATCGCATCAAGATCGCGCAGAAGCAGCTCAAGCGATCGAAGCCCACGCCGGCGCTTAAGTAACGCTGCTTAAGTAACGCCGACCCGCCTAACTAACGCGGATCGGCGGGTTTTTTGGCCGTGCGCTCCGGAAACCGAATCGACGCACCGAGGGGCTGGCCGGAAAGCCCGTCACCCGCGCTATAGTCGCGCCGTGGTCGCAGAGCTGTCCGAGACCGACCCACAGGCCGATCCGCTCATCGGACGGAAGCTGGACGGACGCTACGAGGTGCTCGGGCGCCTCGGCGAGGGGGGCGTGGGCGTCGTCTACAAGGGGCGGCAGACGCAGCTCGGCCGTCTGGTCGCCATCAAGGTGCTCCACCAGGACGCAGCCGCCATGGGCGAGTGGCGCAAGCGGTTCGAGCGCGAGGCGCGCGCGCTGTCGGCGCTCGCCCACCCCAACATCGTCTCGGTGACGGACTCCGGGATCGATCGCGGCGTGCCGTTCCTGGTGATGGAGCTCCTGCAGGGGAAGACGCTCTCCGATCTCCTGAAGGAGGGGCCGCTGCCGCTCTGGCGGGCGCTGGACATCGGGCGCCAGCTCCTGCGCGGGCTCGCCTTCGCGCACAGCAAGGCGATCGTCCACCGCGATCTCAAGCCCGCGAACGTGTTCCTGCAGGCGCTGCCCGACCAGGCCGATCACGTGCGCCTGCTGGACTTCGGCATGGCGAAGTTCCTCGACGGGTCGAGCTCGCGCAACGTGGGCGAGACGCTGACGCGCGTGGGGGCCGTGTTCGGGACGCCGGCCTACATGTCCCCGGAGCAGGCCAAGGGCGGGCCGGCGGACAAACGGACCGACGTCTACGCGGCGGGCGCGCTGCTGTTCGAGCTCCTCGCCGGCGAGCGTCCGTTCCCCCAGGACACCTACGAGGGCGTCGTGATGGCGCACCTCACGCAGCCGGTTCCGTCGCTGGCGAAGGTGCGCCCCGAGCTGACGGTGGCGTCGTCGTTCCAGCCGCTCGTCGAGAAGGCGATGGCGAAGAAGCCGGCGTCGCGGTTCAAGGACGCCACGGCGCTGCTGGCGGCGCTGGACGCCGTCATCGAGAAGCTCCCCCCCGAAGCGATGAGCGGCGGCCGCGCCGAGAAGCGACGCCGATCGACGGCGCGCACGGTCGCCGCGACGCCGGCGACGACGACGCGCTCGCGTTCGCGGCGTCTGATCCTCGTGCTGGGCGGATTCACCGCGGCCGTCGCGGCCGTCGGAATCTACCTCGTGCGCGAGGGGGCGACGCCGGTGGAGACCACGGCGCCGCCCGTGAAACCGGCGCGCAAGCCCGCGCCGCCGTCAGCGCCGCCCGCGGCTTCGCGGCCGCCCGCGCCAGCGCTGGCTTCGCCGCCGCCCAAAGTGGAACCGCCCGCCAAGGCGGAGCCGCCCACCAAGGCAGAACCGCCGGCCAAGGCGGAGCCGCCCACCAAGATGGAGCCGGCCCCCACGCCGTCGAAGGAGACCCAGGCCAAAACCGAGCGGCAGCCGCGATCTCGTCCCCGCAACCCGTGGCAGGCGCCGGTTCCGCGCGCCCTGAAGCCGATCCGGGATCGCCTCGCGCACG
>Ga0306922_10002843_pt1 | contig 16104 bp, 16 predicted proteins | sample sta12Cox44000082_FD_203758 | JGI IMG/M metagenome (GOLD analysis project Ga0306922, IMG submission 203758) | Lab enrichment of tropical soil microbial communities from Luquillo Experimental Forest, Puerto Rico - statoxic.12C.oxic.44.000.082 (v2)... | ecosystem: Environmental > Terrestrial >... | reverse complement strand
GCACGAGCTGAAGCGGAGGATGCCGGGGCGAAGATCAACGCCGAGAGCGGGGCCCCGCAAGTGGTGCGACGGCGGCGAAGCTAATGGCCGCATGAACATTCCCACTGACCCGTCCCAACGATGGTGGTGGGGCGCTCATATGGGTTCCCGCCCCAGGGCCATTCGAGTTCCCATCCCGAGAAAAAACTTCAAGTATCGATTGAAAAGCATTACACAGAGAAAACCTGACTGAAATTGAGCCTTCTCGCAAGAGTGGCCGCTCGGAAGGCAGCTTTTGAAGTCTTCGGAGCGAACTGCCTCACGAGAACGTGACCCGTCCTGCGGCGCGGCAATTGTGCCGTTACCAAAACCAACTTTGGGAGGACATGCTATGGCGACGATCTCAATTCATCCGGCAGTGGACAGCGGCGTCAGGCCCGGCTCGCCGAACTTCGCGGGAGGAACGCTCGCGTGCAAATGCGCGAGCAATCCCGTCGAGGTGACCGTCACGTCGCAGTGCGCTTACAATCACGTATGCGGATGCACCAAATGCTGGAAGCCCGCGGGCGCCCTGTTCTCGCAAGTCGCGGTGGTGCCGCGCGACAAGCTGCGTGTTTCCAAGAATGCCGACAAGCTCAAGGTCGCGGATGCCAATGCGGCCATCCAGCGGTACGCTTGCAAAGATTGCGGCGTGCACATGTATGGCCGCATTGAGAACACGAAGCATCCGTTCTACGGGTTCGATTTTATCCACACCGAGCTTTCAAAGGACCAGGGCTGGGCGCCTCCCGAGTTCGCGGCATTTGTCTCCTCGATTATCGAGTCCGGCACTCCGCCCGACCAGATGGGCGCGGTCCGGTCCCGATTGAAGGAATTGCGTCTCGAACCCTACGACTGCCTGTCGCCGGCCTTGATGGATGCGATCGCTACCCACGTTGCCAAGGCGTCGGGGAAGCTTGCAGCCTGATCGCAATTGGCTGCGGCCTAGAATAGACGGTCTGATGGCTGACGCGCAGCGCGAACATGGGCGGCCGGTTTTTTGTCCGGCCGCAAGGGGGGCGTTTCCCGGCGTAAGGAGAAACGCATTACCTGCTGCAGTCCGTCAATTGCCTTTCCTCGATTGAGAACACGGCACCGTCCTTCACCTCGATGTTCCTCACGATGCAAACGCGGCCGATTTTGTCGGCGAGCTTTACATCGTAGCGGCCGGGTTCGATGCCTGTGATTCGCAAGCGCTCGTCGTGATCAACCGTTCCATCCCGATCATGCTTGCATTGGTCGGGACCCCAGGCGTCTTTTCCCGCCGACGACATCTGGAAACTCGTGATCGTGTACAGGGTGAGATTCCAGAATCGAATGCCCTTGCGGTCCTGAGCCGCCACGTAAGAGCCTACGAGTACAAATGCGATCGAAGCAAGCAACACACCACCGCGCACCATTTCTTGCCTCCGGAGGTTGATGCATTGGTCATGGGGTAAGCGAGGAACAGCTCACTCGCGTAGGAGCCGGTCGATGTTCCGTGCCTTGTTGAGATTCTTGGCGGCATCGAGCCCGATCGGCTCAACCAGCCTCGTCGAGGCGAGATCCGCTCCATTGAAATCAGTGCCATTAATCGTAACGCCGATGAGCGTCGCGCCGCCCAAGGCGGCGCCGCGCAGTGAGGCGTTGGTCAGATCCGCATTCTTGAGAGACGCAAACTCGAGGTCCACGCGCGACAGATTCGCGTCGCGCAGGACTGCCCGCTCGAGATTGCTGGATTTTAGCACTGCACGCATGAGCCCCATCGACTGATTCTTCATATCGGCGCTGAGGTTGGCGCCGGTGAGCAAGGCGCCGACCAGCCTTGCCCCGGTTAAATCGGCCGTGATGCGGGCGCCTGAGAGATTGGCTCCATCGAGCGTTGCACGTTGCATTTGCGCTGCAAAAATGCTCGCGCTCATGAGGCTCGCTTGGCTGAGATCGGCTTCCACGAGCCACGCTTGATCGAGAGTCGCTCGGTCGAGCTTTGCATCGCGAAGTTTGGTCTTGTTGAGCCTCGCACCCCGCAAGATGGCACCGGAGAAATCGAGGCCGGAAAGGTCGAGCCCCGACAGCTTCTTGCCCGCGAGATCGGCCGGCTGGAGGGGCGTTGCAGAGGCGATGGCAGCCTCGACGTCCGCGCGCGTCATTTCCGCCGATGCCATCTCCGGGGACGCCAGATCAACGTGCTGCATCATGCCTTGGGCAGATGCAGGAACGGCGTACGCGAGCGCGAATACTCCTATTGCACCGATCCGGACCAACGCGCGCATCATCGTCTCGCCTTATCTCGGCTGTCTGTCGTCCCGAGCGGCTGTTGCATCGATGGCAAATGGCCGAACTCATTATCCCCCAGGGTGATAGGCCTGGCCACTTCTACGACTACGATTTCACGGCCTTCGCCGGAACAAGACCTCGGCGCTTGAGGCTACGATTGAGCGCATGACATCGTTTCTTGCAGGGCGCATGATTGGCCTACGCATCAAAGGAAAGGGACGATGACGTTTCTGCGGAGCGCACGACGGTTGGGTTTGGCGCTTGTGGCGGCTGCTGCGGCGGAATTACCCGTCGGCGCTGCCGAACTTAATGACTATCCGACTGCAGCACGCGCCGACTATGTATTCGCTTGCATGAAGACGAACGGGGACACGCGGCCGGCGTTGGAGAAGTGTTCCTGCTCCATCGACGTTATCGCGTCGATCCTGCCTTACGACCGCTATGTTGCAGCCGAAACGTTCTTGAGCCTTTCACAGGTGCCGGGCCGGTTCGGAAGCATGTTCCAATCGCCTGAACAGGCAAGGGCAGCGATCAACGAACTCAGACGCGCACAAGCCGAAGGCGAGGTACGCTGTTTTTGAGTGTCCGGTCTGCGTCGGCGGCATGACCGTTGCCCGCAAATGCGTTCGGCTTGCCGGCCAACGGCAGGAGGTGAGTGGCGGACATCGGATGGATTATCTACGTGGCGCGCCACCTGCACCGTTCGAACCTTGCCCCTTTCAGCTCGAAAGGGCGAGGGCCTGCGGGCGTTGGTGGAGTGGGCAGCGCAAAGCTTCACCGAGGTGGGCAACGCCGGGCGGTTTTGAGTGGGCAATAAACCCTCCTCCTCGACGCGACGGTAACGAAGTCAGCGCCGATCGATTCGCGACGTTTCACGTGCAAAATTATTTCATCGCTCCGTAGCCGGCGCAAGGGAAATGACTGCCTGAACGTTTTTGGTTGCGATCGATCAGGGCCGGGAATAGATTTTTCTTGCGGCTTCCGGCTTCAACGACGTCAGCACAACGGGAATCCTGACGTATCTTCGTAAGCTAGGCGGGGCGTAAGTACCAAAACTGACGTGCCTTGCGCCTCGTTGCGCTGTGACACGCTGCCGGAAGCTCTTCCCATCGAGTGGGTGCCGACTCGCGGCACAGCGTGTGCTCTTGCGTCGGTCACCCGCGGTACTGTCGCAGGGAGGATACCGATGCGCAATCTCCTGCTCACCACTTGCATGAGCGCCGTAGCGGTCTTCGCTACGGGCGCGGCTCATGCCAACGATGAGCTGATCAGAATGTCGCAGAACCCAAAGGACTGGGTGATGCCGACAGGAGATTATGCCAACCAACGCTACTCCAAGCTCAAGCAGATCACCGCCGATAATGTCGGCAAGCTGCAGGTGGCATGGACGTTTTCGACTGGCGTTCTACGCGGCCACGAAGGCGGTCCGCTCGTGATTGGCGATGTCATGTACATTCATGGGCCGTTCCCGAACCCGGTTTATGCGCTCGACCTGAACAACGACGCCAAGATCCTCTGGAAATACGAGCCCAAGCAGGATCCGAACGTCATTCCTGTCATGTGTTGCGATACGGTCAATCGCGGCCTCGCTTATGCCGACGGCAAGATCTTCCTGCATCAGGCCGATACCACGCTGGTGGCGCTCGATGCCAAGGACGGGAAGGTGGTCTGGCAGGCGAAGAATGGCGATCCGTCGAAAGGCGAGACAGGCACGTCAGCCCCGATGGTGATCAAAGACAAGGTCCTGGTTGGGATCTCGGGCGGCGAGTTCGGGGTCGACTGCCACGTGACCGCCTATGACTTGAAGAGCGGCCGGCCGGTATGGCGGGCTCATTCGCAAGGGCCGGACGACCATATGCTGGTGGATCCCGAAAAAACCACCGAGCTCGGCAAGCCGATCGGCAAGGACTCGAGCCTCAAGACCTGGCAAGGCGAACAGTGGAAGACCGGGGGCGGCTGCACCTGGGGGTGGATCTCTTACGATCCTCAACTGAACCTCATCTATTATGGTTCGGGCAATCCCTCGACCTGGAATCCGAGTCAGCGGCCAGGTGACAATAAATGGTCGATGACCATCTTTGCGCGCAACCCCGATACCGGCATGGCCAAGTGGGTCTATCAGATGACGCCTCATGACGAGTGGGACTACGACGGCGTCAACGAGATGATCCTCACCGATCAGCAGATCGGCGGCCAGAGCCGCAAACTGCTAACGCACTTCGACCGCAATGGGCTAGGCTATACCCTCGATCGCGATAGCGGCGAGTTGCTGGTGGCCGAGAAGTTTGACCCGAAGGTCAACTGGACCAGCGGCGTCGACATGAATAAGTCGTCACCAACCTACGGCCGGCCGAAGGTCGTAGCTGAGTATTCGACTGAGAAGGCGGACGTGAACCATAAGGGCATCTGCCCGGCGGCGCTTGGCACGAAAGACGAGCAGCCTGCGGCCTATTCGCCGGACACTGGTCTATTCTACGTGCCGACCAACCACGTCTGTATGGACTATGAGCCGTTCCGGGTGAGCTACACGGCGGGCCAACCCTATGTCGGAGCGACTCTGTCGATGTACCCGCCTCCCGGTGAATCGAACATGGGCAACTTCATTGCCTGGGATGGCAAGACCGGCAAGATCGTCTGGTCGAACAAAGAACTGTTCTCGGTCTGGTCGGGAGCCTTGGCGACCGCGGGCGGCGTGGTGTTCTACGGCACGCTCGAAGGCTATCTCAAGGCCGTCGACGCCAAGACAGGCAAGGAACTCTACAAGTTCAAGACGCCGTCCGGCATCATCGGGAACGTGACCACGTATGAGCATGGTGGCAAGCAGTATATTGCGGTTCTGTCCGGCGTCGGTGGCTGGGCCGGTATCGGTCTTGCCGCTGGCCTGACGGAGCCCACCGAAGGTCTGGGCGCCGTTGGTGGTTATGCCGCCTTGAAGAATTACACATCGCTCGGCGGCCAGCTCACGGTGTTTGCACTGCCCTGAAAGCGAGCGGTCGCTCAGCGCGTTCCTGCTCCCGATCTCGGGTCTGCCCCGAGACCGGGAGCTATGACCGTGCTAGTCGCGCCCGCCTTTCGAGCGCTCGACGACAACAGGCAATTCGCCCTCGCAAGGGATAGACCCGTGAGACATATTGTTCTGGCTATCATGCTGGCCGGAGGACCGTTCGCGGTCGGCGCAAGTCTTGCGTTCGGCGATGGCGCCGGTGATCCGACCCCGATCAAGAACGAGAGCGGGAAGTATTACGACAAGCAGGGCAATCCAACATTCAAGGTGCAAAGTGACGGGACGGTGGATTGGTCCACCTATTCAGGCTTCCGCCGCTATCACTCGGATTGCCATGTCTGTCACGGTCCCGACGGCGAAGGATCGAGTTACGCCCCGGCACTCAGCCATTACTTGAAGATGAAGAATTATTCTGACTTCGCCGACGTTGTCGTTAATGGGCGTAAGAACGTCAATACGGCGCAGGAGAGCGTCATGCCGTCATTCGGCACCAATCGTAACGTCATGTGCTACATTGAGGACATATTCGTCTATTTGCGGGCGCGGGCCAATGACGCGATTCCGCGCGGAAGACCGCAAAAGCACGAAGACAAGGCCGAGGCGGCCACCCAAGCGGAAAACAGCTGTCTCGGACACACCAATTAAAGCGGTGCAGGGGACGGGCGAGAGTTCTGAGGCGTCCCGGCACACCCAAGGTCCGACAAGAAGAGATCGACGATGAATTTTGCCAAGGGAGAGTGGCTGCGGTTGAGCTCGTGCGTTTCGTGCGCGGCAATCGCGGCCATGTTTCTATCCGGAAAACTTCTCGCGCAAGCCGTGGATCGCCCGGATTTGTCGATTGAACTCGTTGATCCCAAGGGGCTCCGGGTCTGCGCCGACCCGAATAACATGCCGTTTTCGACCGAAAGGGGTGAGGGCTTTGAGAACAAGCTCGCCGAGTTATTGGCCGACAAGCTCGGCAAGGGGTTGTCATATAGCTGGTATCCGCAGGCAACCGGCTTCGTGCGCAATACGCTCGCGGCCCACAAATGCGACGTTATCATGGGCGTGCCGCAGGGCGATGACCTGGTGCAGGTCACCAATCCGTATTACCGCACGGCCTATGCTCTAGTGTTCAAACAGGGGCATGACCTTGAGGGCGTGGACACGCTGGGCGATCCGCACCTCAAGGGCAAGCGCATCGGCATCGTGGCGGGGACTCCTCCCGGCAACAATATGGCAGCCAACGGTCTCATGGCCAATGCGAAGCCTTACCCGCTGATGATCGACACCCGCGTCGATTCCTCGGCCGCGGCGATGATGCATGATCTCGCCATCGGTGAAATCGATGCGGGAATCCTCTGGGGCCCAATGGCCGGTTACTACGCCCGACGGACGAACCCGGCCGTGACCGTCGTGCCGTTGGTCAAGGAGACAACCGGTCCTCGCATGGCCTATCGCATCGCCATGGGCGTGCGTTATGCCGATCAAGAGTGGAAGCGCCAGCTCAATCGCATCATTCGGGAGAACCAGCCCGCCATCAATGGACTGCTGATGAGTTTCGGCGTGCCGCTACTCGATGACAACGATCGAGTTATCACCGATGGCGCGGTCCCTAGATAGATAGCTCTAGTCTAAGGTGACCGCCTCTCATTCAAGCGATTGTTGGATTACACGGCTGAGGGCGAAGAGGCGTTGCTCGATAAGAACGGGCACTTCGCAAACGAAGTTCATCGTCTTGCGGCGCTCCTCGAAAATGCGCGTGTCCCATTCGACGCGATTGGTCAATTCATCGATTTTGCTTTGGTCGGCATCAGACCGATCCTGAAGCTCGCGGAGCTGGAGAATCGTGGATCGGATTTGATCGGAAAATTCCCTTTGCTTGCGAAAATACCGCTCGATCCCTCGCATCACTTCGCTGCGCTCATGATTGAGAGTCTTGAACAATCCCGCAAATATGAGTTTCGCCTTTTTCTGCCGCTCGGATTCGGTGCCCGTGATGATATCTGAAATCGCCTTCTGCGCGTCCTCGAGCGGCGTACGGCGCGCCGCGAGCCTTGCGACCAAATCCTTTATCGCGGCGTCTTCCTCCCAAGCGTTCCCGACGTCGTCGATGGCCGGTCCTGCCCACACGGCAGCAACGGAGATTTCCGGCACCTTGACCTGATTGCACGGCCAATCAGGAAAGCGTGGATCGGCAGCGAGCGCCATTCCTCGCAAGACCAGTTCGATGGCAGCGGCCATAGCGACAGCCCAACGTTTCACGTGCCGCCTCCAGGCTCTCCCCGTCGCGCAAGAAACCCTCGGGAGGGATCGTACGCGAGAATCGCGCCGACCATGAACAGAGCTGTACATCCGCCGACAACCGCGAGCGAAATCCAATTGATTTGGCAGTAAAGCGCAAAGCGGACGAGTTCGACCGCGTGGGTGAATGGATTGAGCTGGCACACATAATAGAGCAAGGGGCTTCCTTCCCTCACGCGCCACAGCGGATAGAGCGCGGATGACGCGAAGAACATCGGGAAGATCACGAAATTCATCGCGCCGGCGAAATTTTCGAGTTGCTTGCTGACCGATGACATCAGCATGCCCAGCGCGCCCAGCATCAGGCCCGACAGGACCAGGGCCGGCAAGACGGCGATATATCCGAGCGGCGGGGCCTCGATCTCCCAAAACCAGGCGATGGCCAGAAACGTGTAGACCTGCGGCAACGATACGGCCATGCCGGCAATGAGCTTCGACGAGAGAAGAAACCACCGCGGCATCGGGCTAACGAGCAGCGTGCGCATGTTGCCCATCTCGCGATCGTACACCATGGACAGCGACGACTGCATGCCGTTGAAGAGCTGGATCAGCAGCATCAGTCCCGGGGTGATGTAAACTTCGTAGAGTATGTAGGTCTCATAGGGCGGGATGATGGACACGCCGAGTACTTGCCGAAAGCCGGCGGCGAAGATGAAGAGCCAGACAAGGGGACGCACGAGTGCGGCCACGAAGCGCTCACGCTGATGAAGGAAGCGCAGACCTTCACGCCAAACGATCCCCTTGAGGCAGATAGCGTACTGGACGGGGAGAAATCCGGTGACCTTGGGGGAAACGGCCAATTCGGCGGTCATGGGGCCTCGCTTGCGGCGTCAGCGCCTTGTGTCAGCCGAGTGAACGCGGTGCGGATATCTTGGGCATCTGCGGCGTTCCTGATGCGTGAAACGGACCCGTGCACCAGAACCCGCCCTTGGTGCAGCACGATGACGTCGTCGTCGTCCGAGACCTCGTCGATGAGATGGGTGGCCCAGAGCACCGAGACGCCGTCTTTGGCGACCAGTCGACGCACATAGCCGAGGATATCCGCTCTTGATTTGATGTCGAGACCGACCGTCGGTTCGTCGAGCACAAGCAAACGGGGCCGATGCAAGAGCGCGCGGGCGATCTCGACGCGTCGCATCTGGCCACCGGATAGGTTGCGCACCTTGTCATTCGCGCGCTCCGACATCGCGATGCGCGCGAGCACGTCGGCGGCGCGCGCACAGGCGTCTTGTTTACCAATGCCGTGCAAGGCTGCATGGTAGGTCAGATTCTGGATCACGGAGAGATCGAGGTCGAGCGTTCGTTGTTGGAATACTACGCCGACCATGCGCAAGGCTTCGCTCGACGCATGTCCGACATCGCGCCCGAAAATCCGGATATGGCCGCGCTGGATGGCGTAGAGGCGCATGATCAGCGAGAACAATGTGCTCTTTCCAGCTCCATTGAGGCCCAGCAGAACGGCAAAGGCTGACGGCGTAATGGAGAAGGTCACGTCGTTGAGCGCCTGACGCTTGCCATAACAATGGCTCACGCCTTCGATGGCGACGGCGGGCGGCTCGGCGGTCGTCATGGCGAAAATGTCACTGCTGCGAAATTGCGATACCCCAAGGAAGCTCGCCGACCTGGATCGTCTTGATAATCTTGAGATTTGCGACATCGATGATGGAGACGTCGTTCGACACGCCATTGGTCGTCAGAAGATATTTTTCGTCCGGGGTAAACGCCATGTGCCAGACGCGCTGGCCCACGAGAAGATATTTCTGAACCTCATGCGTCGCGGCGTTGATCACAGCGATGCGGTTGGCAGGACCGAGTGCCACGAATCCTGTCTTGGCGTCTCGGGTGATGCTGATTCCGACCGCCTGGATGGCCTCCTTCCGCAGCCCCGGTATATCGAAGGTGATCTTCTTCTTCACCTCGTGTTTCACCGGGTCGATGATGCTCACTGTTCCACCGATTTCGGATGAAACCCAGACCTCGGAGGCGTCGCGCTTGAACTCCGCGAAACGGGGCCGTGCATCGACCAGCACGTTGGCGACGATCCGGCGCGTCTCGGTATCGATGAAATGCGCCATATTGGTCGTTTCCGATGTGGCGACGAGAATCTTGCCGTTCGGACTGAGGCCCATGCCTTCCGGCTCGACCCCGACCTGTACCTCCCCGAGCGGGACGCGCCGCTCCAAATCAATTATCGTGACCGTGTTGTCGTTCTCGTTGGCCACGTAAAGGATCTTGCCACTGTGATCCTGCGTAAACAGCTCGGGATCTGGACCGGAGGGCAGAGTGGCGACGATCTCGTGTGTTCTTACGTCGATGACTTGTATCGTGTCGTCATCTCCGACGGCCACGAGAATGAATTTCCCGTCTCTAGTTAATTCGATGCCGCGCGGTCTCTGACCGACCTTGATCGTCTTCACGACGGTGAATTTGTCGGTATCGATCACGCTCAGGGTATTGCTCTTCTCGTTCGAGACATAGGCAGTGAAGGCGCTCGCCTGGCCGCCGATGAGGACGAACATGCCCACCCCAAGCAGGCAATTGCGTGTGCCGGCGAAGTGGGAACGCCGTCGATGCAGAGAACGTCCGATGCTGTTTTTCTCGGTCATCGGCTATTTGAGCCTGCACTGACTTTCGGGACGGTCGATCCCGAGCGTATCCAGTTCGGAAACCTGGTGCAGAAATCCTTCTTGCGGAGAGACCGAAACGATCATTCTGCCGTCGCTCAGAAGAATGGGTTGACGAAGTTGAAGATTCCAGTCGCGTAGCGTCAATCGCTGGCCCTTGAACGCGGCCAAGGCGAAATCGGGCCCTTTGAGAAAATCGAGCATGGCCTTCGGGTCTGTTGAACGTGTTCTTGACGCGCTGTCGCCGATCATCCGCACCGCGGTCCAAGCCTGCATATCGCGTGCAGTCATCCGCCGCGAGAACTTCCTCATAAACCGGTCCTGCAGTTGTACTGCCCCCCACTGGTCGTGCGAGCCGTCCCAGCTTGTTGGAACAAGGCCCGCGGACCCCGCTACCGGCCTGGGGTCCCAAGTCCGGTACGGCAAATAGGACGCGAAAACCTCGCTTTCGTCCGCGGCCATGAGAACGTCGTAGGCCGGCGCGCCCTGCGTAAAAACCGGCAGCTGGCGCTGAATCTGGACGACGCCGCTATCCGTCCTACGCGCTCCGCCGGTATCCTCGAACACCTTCTCCTGGACAATTCGCGCGCCGAACCGCTTAGCCGACCGTCGCAGCGCATCGCCGTAGAGCTTGTCCTCGGGATGAGAACCGACGACCAAAAGCCATCTGCGCCACTGCTTCCAGACCAGATACTGCGCCAGGGCGTCGGCTAGCATCGACCGTGTTGGAGCAGTATGAATCACATTGGCGCGGCAGTCTTCCTCCCGCAATCGATCGTCGCTCGCGCCGACATTGAAGAACAAGACCTTGCGCGGGGAGCCTGCGTCGGCGGCCTTGAGAAGCTCGTCGGCCGGCAGATCGGTGAGCACCAGCGAGACGCCGCGCTCCGCCAGGGCAATGGTCACAGCCACGGCGTCGGCGTCTTCTGCGAGTCGGACGTCTTCCAGTGAGAACTGCTGATTCAGGAACCGCCCCGTCGTGTTGTTGTCATCGATCGCGAGCAGCGCACCCGCTATCCCATCGTTGTTGGCTGGCGTTTGGATCAGTGACAGGGTCGACTTCGGATCAGTGCGGCGCAGATAGCCGATGCTGATCTCGGCTGCATCGGTGGAAGCTGACATCCACCAGAATAGGAAAATCCCTGCTAACAGAAGGCGGATCAACGAAGCACTCCGGTCGAGGTCAGTCTGGGTATGCTTAGTACGAACGGAGTTTAAATCATGATCTGATGCTTCGCACGGGCCCCTTCTCTGGAACTCATTGATCAACCCGAGAGTTTTAGCTCGCGAAAAGAGCGATAGCAGAGCCATCCTGCAAGCAGGAGACATGCTGCCCAGACGATGGCGATTACAATGGCGGCTGTGTGGCTCACGGGCCGATTCTGCGCCGCCGCTGCCAACGCCCGATGTTCCGCCATAATCTCCGGCGGAATCAATTTAACGACGATCAGAATGCCCAACGGCACAATGATAACATCGTCCATGTAGCCAAGGATCGGCACGAAGTCGGGAATCAAATCAATGGGCGAGAGTGCATAGCCGGCAACGCAAATAGCCAGCGCCTTGGCGTACCACGACACGCGGGGATCGCGCGCCGCCCAATAGATCGCGTGCACGTCTCGTCTGACGAGACGTGCCCAATGTCTCACTCGCTGGCTCATTGTGCTGTGGTTTTTCCCACGCTTCAAACACGTCAACAACATCTCTGATTGCCCGAACACGTTTTGTCATACGCGCCGCCCTGCGAGCAGACGTAGATTGAAAAAATCGACGGATCCCCTGACCGGTTGGCATTTGCATCAGCCGTCAGCTATGTGGCATCGTCTGCACATGGTGCCCATGCTGGGTTTTGCGTTTGTGGCCATAATCACGCTTGCCATTCAAACGAGCGCGATGGCCGCCGATCGCATCCGTCTGGCGGTGCAGAGGACGGGCACGCTAGCGTGGGAGCTTGACGTCATCAGGACGCACGGCCTCGATCGCAAGTTTGATCTTGCGATCGAAACGGTCGAGCTTGCCTCGACCGAAGCCGGCAAGATCGCGCTCAAGGGCGGGTCGGCCGATCTCATGCTGTCGGATTGGCTATGGGTCGCGCGCGAGCGTTCGCTCGGCGATGATCTCGTCTTTTATCCCTCATCGAGCACGCTCGGCGCGGTGATGGTGCCCGCGGAATCGCCGATCCGCGAGATCGTCGATCTCCGAGGCAAGAGGCTCGCTGTTGCCGGCGGTCCGCTCGACAAAAGCTGGCTGCTGCTGCAGGCGCTGGCTCGCCGCGCGGGATTGGATCTCAAAAAGCAGGCGACTGTCGTTTACGGGGCGCCGCCACTCTTGTCGGAGAAGGCGCTGCAAGGCGAGATCGACGCCACGCTGACGTTTTGGAATTTCTGCGCCGACCTCGAGAGCAAGGGCTACAGGCGTGCCATGCCCATGGATCACGTCGCGAAAGGCCTTGGAACGAAAGGGCCGGTCGCGCTCGTCGGATACACTTTCGACCGCACGTGGGCCGCGCGCAACGGATCAACCGTCGAGCGCTTTCTCGCCGCCGCCCGTCAGGCCAAGGATATCCTTGCTTCGTCGGAGGCCGAATGGCAGCGGCTAGCGCCGCGCATTCGCGTCACCGACGCGAATGCGCTTGCGATCTATCGCCTGCGCTACGGCGAAGGCATCGTGCGCCGGCCGCTTTCCGAAGAGGAGGCGGACGCACGGGCCTTGTATCTCGTGCTCTCCGGGATCGGCGGGGCGGAGCTCGTCGGCCCAGCACGCGAGCTCCCCGCTGGAACCTTCTACCGGCCGGCCGCTGCGGAGTGAACGTGGGCGTTAGGCTCGCCTCGCTCGCACTGCTGATCGCGGCCTGGTACGCCGGCTCGGAGCTGGCGGGTGCGCGCCTGCTTCCGGATCCGCAGGCAGTGGCGCTGGTCATCGTCGATGAAGCGCGTTCGGGCGCACTCGCGCTCAATCTCGGTGCGACGCTCGCGCGCGTCACAGTGGCGTTCATCATCGCCATGGCGCTGGGCTCGGTGATCGGCCTGATCATGGGTCGGTCGCGGACTGCGGACCGACTAGGCGACCCCTGGTTGATCGTGCTGCTCAACCTGCCGGCCCTGGTGATCATCGTGCTCGCCTACGTCTGGGCGGGGCTGACGGAAACCGCAGCGATCGCGGCTGTGGCGCTAAACAAGCTTCCGATCGCGATCGTGACCGTGCGCGAAGGTGCTCGCTCGCTCGACCATGCTCTCGACGATATGGCCCAGGTGTTTCGCATGGGGGCATGGAGGCGCCTGCGCCACGTCATATTGCCGCAGCTCGCGCCCTATCTCGCTGCCGCCGCCCGCTCCGGCCTATCGCTAGTTTGGAAGATCGTGCTCATTGTCGAGCTGCTTGGGCGTCCGAACGGCGTCGGCTTCGAGATCGGGGTCGCGTTCCAGCTATTCGACGTCACGCGCATCCTGGCCTATGCTCTCGCCTTCATCGCCGTCATGCTGGCAATCGAAACGTTTCTGGTGCAGCCGCTTGAACGACATGTCGCCCGCTGGCGTACGAGGCCGGCTTGACGTAAACATCAAACAAAAGTCTTTTCGCGCTACCTCCGGCGGGAAGCTGCAGGTGCTGGGCGAGCTTGTGTTCAGCCTCGGCACCGGAGAGGTCGCCGCGCTGGTCGGGCCCTCCGGATGCGGGAAGACCACGCTGCTGCGGATCGTCGCGGGTCTCGATTGTGATTACGATGGCAACGTTGCGCTCCCCGCGCACGGCACGCTCGGCATGGTGTTCCAGGAGCCGCGCCTGTTACCGTGGCGCACGGTCGAGCAGAACGTGCGGCTCGCCGCCCCGCGGGCGACCGATGCCGGCCTTGAGATGCTGTTCCAGACGCTTGGCCTCAAGGCTCATCGCGACCACTATCCCGGCGAACTTTCGCTCGGGCTCGCTAGGCGGGTGGCGCTGGCGCGCGCCTTCGCGGTCGAGCCCGATCTGCTTCTCCTCGACGAGCCGTTCGTGTCGCTCGACGACGCACTTGCAGCACGACTGCGTGAAGAGCTCGCCGAACTCGTCAACCGCCGGCCCGTCACCACGCTGCTGGTGACGCACAACGTCGAGGAGGCCGTCGGGCTCGCCGACCGGCTGCTGCTACTATCGATCAGTCCTGCACGGATTCTCGCCGAAGTTCCGGTCGCGCGCCCACGCGCGGCGCACACGGTGGCGGAGCTTGCAGCCCTCCGCGACGAGATCGCGCGTCGGCTCAATCAGCCATCTCTCTGAGGCGAATCTCCGATTACCGTGCCCACTCCCGGGGGATTCCGCCCACCCAAAGACATCACTTGGCCCCGCACTGGCAATCCGCCCTATCGTTACGCCGCCGCAACGAACGGCTTATCAGGGAGCGACGCTCATGAAGACCCTCACATCGGTCGCGTGTGTTCTAATGATGCTCGGCGCTGGCGCCTCGGCGCAAACGCTTGATGATCTCAAGAGAGACGGCAACGGCGGCTCGACCGACAACATCCTTACCTACGGTATGGGCTATCATCAGCAGCGCTACAGCCCGCTTAAAGAGATCAACAAGCAGACCGTCAAGCGTCTGGTGCCGGTATGGAACGTCAGCCTCGACAACAATTGGGGCGAGCAGGCGCAGCCGATCATCTACAACGGCGTGATGTACGTCACCAACGCCAAGGCGACCGTCGCGATCGATGTCGCCACCGGCAAGCAGATCTGGAAACAGGCGCTCGATTGGCCGCCGGAGACCCCGCGCGTTGTCTGTTGCGGCGTCTCCAACAAGGGCGCAGCGATTTACAACGGCAAGGTCTTCCGCACCACGCTGGATGCCCACGTCATCGCGTATGACGCCAAAGACGGCAAGGAGCTGTGGAAGTCGAAGGCGGCGGAATGGAAGGAGGGGTTTTCGCTTACGGTTGCGCCGCTGGTTGCGAACGGCGTGTTGGTGACCGGCATTTCCGGCGCTGAGTTCGGCATTCGCGGCTTTATCGACGCTTGGGACACTGAGACTGGCAAGCATCTGTGGCGGCGCTACACGATCCCCGCCCGCGGCGAAAAGGGCAACGAGACCTGGCCGCAAAACAATAATGCCTGGGAGATCGGCGGCGGCTCGGCCTGGATCACGGGCTCCTACGACCCTGAGCTCGATCTGATGTATTGGGGCATCGGCAATCCAGCACCGTGGGCGTCGCAGAGCCGCGACGGCGACAACCTCTACACCTCATCGGTGCTGGCGATGCGGCCGACGACCGGTGAGATCGTCTGGTACTACCAGTTCACGCCCAACGATGCCTACGACTACGACGCCTGCTGGGAGCTGATCAACGCCGACATCAATATCGGCGGCCAGAAGCGCAAGGTGATCATGCAGCTCAACCGCAACGGCTTTCTCTACGTAATCGACCGCACCAACGGCAAATTGCTGGCGGCAAATGCGTTCGAGAAGGTGAACTGGGCGAGCCACGTCGACAAAGAGACCGGTCGGCCGGTCGAGACCGACATCGCCAAGAGCATCCGCGCGGGCAACGCGACCGAACATTGGCCCTCGACGCGTGGCGGAAAAAACTGGCCGCATGCCGCGTTCAATCCGGAGACGGGCTTGCTCTACGCCAACACGCTCCACGAGGGGCGGATGTACAAACACCTGGAGATCAAACCGCACGTGGCCGGCCAGCGCTACCAATTCGTCGAGAACCTACCGCTCCCGCGGCCGGCCGATGAGCCGATCGGCCACATGGAGGCCATCGATCCGCTCACCGCGCAGAAGAAGTGGCGAACTCCGCTGATGGATTTCCAGATTTGGTCGGCGATGCTGGCGACCGGCGGAGGACTGCTGTTCACTGGCAAGGAAACCGGCGAATTCATCGCAGTGGATGCCGACACCGGCAAGGTCGTCTGGCAGTTCCAGACCGGATCGGGCATCAACGC
>Ga0306922_10002840_pt1 | contig 16110 bp, 16 predicted proteins | sample sta12Cox44000082_FD_203758 | JGI IMG/M metagenome (GOLD analysis project Ga0306922, IMG submission 203758) | Lab enrichment of tropical soil microbial communities from Luquillo Experimental Forest, Puerto Rico - statoxic.12C.oxic.44.000.082 (v2)... | ecosystem: Environmental > Terrestrial >... | reverse complement strand
GGCTGCCGGCCCGCCTTGACCCGTCGGGCGACTTGCTCTCGTTCTCCGACCAGGATCGCTCGCGATGGGATGCAAATCTCGTGGCCGAAGGACAGAGGCTGCTGGATCTTTCGGCCTCCGGTCCCGAGCTTACCGAATATCACGTGGAGGCCGCGATCGCCTGGGTTCACGCAACCGCACATCGCGCTGAGGATACAGATTGGGGAATGATCGTTTCACTCTATGACAAGCTGATGGCTATTCGCTCTTCGCCAGTCGTGGCACTGAACCGGGCCATTGCCGTCGCGCAGCGCGAAGGTCCCGAGCGTGGGCTTGAAGAGCTTCGTGCCATCGCGAACTCGGATCGCCTCTCGAGTTACCCTTTCTACCACGCCGCGCTCGGCGAGTTTGAGTTTCGGAGTGGTAGGCACGAGACGGCGCGCGAGCACTTCCGAGCAGCGCTCGCTCTCGCGCGCAACCCAATGGAGCGCCGATTCCTCGACCAGCGCGTCAGCGCGTGCAAACGAGACGAAAGGAAGCTCTAAATCAACGAATCGTCCGCGATGCACCTGGCGCCTTAGCAACCAAGACAGATCCCGTCCGGCGCCACAGCCACTTGTTTGAGTAATTTGCCTACGTCGGTCGATGTAGGCGGATCGCCGAACGCAGCCCACGTCCGGCGTTCCCCCAACGAACCCGCGGTAATGGGGAAGGCACTAAGCCGGTTCATGGTTGATTCGGCCACGATCATCATACCGCCGTCGGGGGTGAGCACATGCCGTTGGGGAAACCGAGTCCGTCAGCCGCCACCTGACGCGTGCCGTCGGGTTCAACGCAGATGATCACGGCGGTGTGGGCCTGCGCACCCCCATCAGATCGAACCCGAAATTGCCTACCCAGGCCCGGCCGTCGTGATCGACCACCATGTCGTTCAAGTGCCACGGTGCCAGACGGGACAGATCGGCATCTCGGTGAATGACAGGCCGCGGATGAGAATCGCGAACTCCGGCATTGTCATCTTCCTCCATTGCTTGCACCCCTTAAGCCGTGATTACTCGTACTTCAGAAGGCCAGAAGGCCTCTCCCATCAAGCGAGAGGGAGCCTGAGTCGCGCTTCGCAGCCTGGCGCGTCACGACGGTTCTCCAGGGTCAGCGTGCCGCCATGAGATTCTGCGATCTGGCGGCTTAGGGCGAGGCCGATGCCGGAGCCGCCCGGCTTGGTGGTGAAGAAGGGAACAAACAAGTTCGCCGTGTTGGACAAACCGAGGCCCTCGTCCTTTACCCACACCTCGAGGTGAGTGGCGTTCTTCCGCCATCCAACCTCGACCCCGCCTTTGGTTTCCAAAGCGGCGTCGACGCCGTTGCGTAGCAGATTGATCAGGAGCTGCTCCAACTGGTCTCCGTCCGCCTGAATCGAGATTTCAGGGCCGGGGCACAAGGTTACACCAAGCCGCGTCTCCAGGCCCGCAACCCGTCGGACCCAAGGGCCCACATCGAGGGACTGGAGCCGAGGCTTGGGCAAGCGCGCGAGCCTCGCGTAGGCGCCCATGAAGCGGCTCAAGGCTTCGGATCGCGCGGCAATCACCCGCAACCCCCGCTTCATGTCGTCCTCCCAGTCGGTCGGCCGGGGCTCGCGGTTGAGCAGGCCCGCCAGGCTTCCGGCCATGGAGTTGATGGGAGTCAGGGAGTTGTTGAGCTCGTGACCCAACACTCGGACGAGTCGCTGCCACGCTAGCCGCTCTTCTTCGCGCAGGGCCTGGCTAAGGTCTGAGAGCACCAAAAGGTAGTGGGGCAGACCTCGCTCTCGAAAGGTGCTGCGGCTGATGCCCCAGCGGAGGGAGCCGCTGGGCGCGCCGGGAAATTTCCTCTGCAGCGTGTGTGTCGGCTCACCCTGCAGGCAGTCGGCCAGCCCCAGCTCTTCCGCGGTCAACCCCATCAGACGCTCGACGGGCTGGGCCAGCAATTCCTCCCCCGCGCGGTTGATCAGTCGAAGGCGGTGTTCGCCATCGAAGGCAAAAACAGCGACGTCGATTTCCTGGATGACCTTGCGGAGCAGGGTCGTGGCCTCAAGAGCTCCCAACCGCTGGTCGCGAAAGACTTCTCCCAGGGCGTTTGCTTCCACCATGACCTCAGCCAGTGTATCTTCGCCGCGCCAGGCCCGAGCCCGCAAGGAGTAATCGCCCTCACGTAGCGCCGCGAGCAGGTTTGACAGGGTCTGAAGCGGGCGAATCACGCGCTCCCGGAGGGCTAAGGCCAGGCCCCACCAGAAGCTGACTATCAGGAGGGCGAGCGTCCAGCGGGTTTTGGAGCCGTAATCGCCGGTCCAAAGCAGAAGCAAGGCAACTAGCCCACCAGGCAGGCCTACCAGCAGAGCCATGACCAGGATGCGCAAGTCGTAGCTCAGTTGTCGCTTGCCGGTTTTGGACGTTGGGTTGGGGAGCATGGCAAACTGTCTGTGGCCAGTTGTTTGTGATCTTTAGTCTTGGCTCTCAGTTTTTGGCTCTTAGTTCTCGTTTCGTGCCTCTGTGGGGTCAGCAACCGCGATTTTTCCCTCCAAGGACTAGGGACCAACGACCAAGGACCAAGGACCACGGACTACAGGTGCAGTTTGTATCTTTCCAAGCGCCGGTACAAGGCGCTGCGGCTCAGGCCCAGAGCGTTGGCGGCTTGGCTCACGTTGCCCTCAAAGCGTGCCAGGGTCTTTTGGATGAGATAGCCCTCCACTTCCTCTAAGCTCATTTCTTCCAGGCGAGGCGATGCCTCCCGTCCTGAGCGCAAACCCAGGTCGGCGGCCTTGACCACATCTTGCTGCGCCATAAGCAAAGCGCGTTCTACGACATGATCCAACTCCCGCACGTTCCCGGGCCAGGGATGATGGAGCAGGGCCTGCATGGCCCCTGGATCGAAGCCATTCAAATGCTTTCGGTAGCGCTGGGCGTGCTGGCGCAGGAAGTACAGCGCCAGCAGCGGGATGTCCTCGCGGCGATCCCGCAAAGGCGGCAGGGCGATTTCAATCGTATTGAGGCGGAACAGCAGATCTTCGCGGAATCGTCCGGCCCCCACTTCGTCTTGCAGGACGGCATTGGTGGCGGCAAGGACGCGCACGTCCACACGGTGTGTCTTCGACGAACCGACGCGCTCCATTTCGCCGGTCTCGAGCACACGCAACAGCTTGGCCTGGAGATTGAGCGGGACATTCGCAATCTCGTCGAGAAAAAGCGTGCCCCCAGTGGCCATCTCGAAACGGCCCACGCGGTCCACCTTGGCATCCGTGAAGGCCCCGCGAACGTGGCCAAAGAGTTCGCTTTCGAACACGCCCTCAGACAGACCACCCGCGTTGACGGTCACCATCGGTCGGGAGGCGCGCCCGGAGAGGGCGTGAAGGGTCTGAGCGACCACCTGTTTGCCAGTCCCGTGCTCACCCGTTATGAGCACATTCGCATCCGATGGCCCCACCCGCGCCACCATCTGCAGCACGGGTTGCATGGTCTTCGACTCGGCTATGAGCTGTGGGCGCCCCTCTGCCCGCAGCAACCGGTTTTCAGCTTCCAGGCGCAGACCTTCGCGTAACGCCCGACTGAGCTCCGCCTGAGTGCGCAAAATCGCCAGCAGCCGGGCGTTCTCCCACGGCTTTTGGATGAAGTCTCGGGCGCCTCGACGCATCGCCTCCACCGCCAGCTCGACGCTCCCCCAAGCGGTCATCACCACAACTGGAAGAGTGCCGTCCAGGGCCTGGAGGGTATTCAGCAAATCAAGCCCTTCCTGGCCTGAGGTAGTGTCGCGGGCGTAGTTGAGATCCATCAGCACAACGTCGAAATCGCGGGCCTCCACGGCATTCAGTATGCCCGACGGCGAGGCCGCCGACTCGGTGGCAAACCCTTCGCTCTTCAATAGCAGGCGAAGCGCCTCCAGCACATCCGGCTGGTCGTCGGCAATCAGGACTCTTGGAGACGAGTCTTTCATAATTGAATTGAGTCATCGGGCCATGAGCCGTTGAAATCGAGACCCAGTGTGATTCGGTCATCGGCGCTTGAATCACTTCGTCTTCCTTTGAGAAGCTCTCTCAAGCACCCAGTTCCTTCAATCGCTTAATCACTCAATGGGTCGATGACTCAATCGGTGCTACGAACGGTCCTTAAGCTGATACACAAATTTCAGCCCGGACCGCATTTCATCCACAGCGCAGACCTTGACGTCCACGGGACCACTTCTCAAGCCTATCTCCCGAATCATATTTTCGTTCAGGTTCGTCTTCACACCGGACGATGCTTTGGGCCAGGAGACCCAAAGCGCTCCACGAGAGGAGATGTTATCCTTCAACGCGGAGATCGCACCCACCGCCTCCCGTCTGCTCATGACAAAACAATAATCAGATCCAATCCCGTTCCGCATCTCTCGTCTACCGTAACACCGGATGGCAGCACTCCGAGCATCGGCGTGTAGTTATCGGGCGGATTCAGGCTTGCGATCCTAAACTCTCCTTGATACCCAGTTTCTCTACCAGGGACCGCTTAGCGTAACCGATCATCAGCTTTGCCCGTTGATTGAGTCATCGCGTCATTGCGCGATTGAAAAGACTGAGCTACCGGGCTCCCGGATCGCAGGAGCCTCGAAGCGCTCGATCACTCAATCGCCCAATGGCTCGATGACTCAATCCTTCAGTTGGTGGTGATCCAGCCATCCACCAGGTTGATGATGCGGTGTCCGTAGGCGGCCCAAGCTTCGTTGTGCGTCACCTGGATGATGGTCGTCCCCTCGTGGTTCAACCTCTTGAACAGCTCCATGATCTCCTTTCCCTGGCTGGAGTGCAGGTTGCCTGTCGGCTCGTCGGCCAAAATGAGTTTGGGATTGGCGATCACGGCGCGAGCCACGGCGACGAGTTGCTGCTGCCCGCCAGAAAGCTGGCTGGGGAAAAGGTCTTTTTTGGCAACGATCTGAAAGCGGTCGAGAGAATCTGCGACGATGGCCTGTCGTTCCGAGGACTTGATGTTCCGATAGGAGAGCGGAATATCGAGGTTTTCCGCAACCGTGAGGTTATCCAGCAGGTGGTATTGCTGGAAGACAAAGCCTATGTACCTCTTGTTGATCTCTGCCCGCTGCTTCAAGTTGAGCTTGTGAACCGGCTGCTCCAGAAAGTAGTACTCCCCGCTCCATGCCCCATCGAGCATGCCCAGGATGGCCAGGAGCGTTGATTTGCCGGCGCCAGAGGGTCCCATGATAGTAATGAAATCTCCCTCCTTAACCTCCGCGGAAATTCGTCTGAGAACGTAGTATTTGCCGGGCCCAACAGGATAGGCTTTTTCGACATTGACGAGCTTAATCATCAGGACTCCTCAGCTGCCACTGGCCAGTGCTTAGTGGCGAGTGGGCCAGCGACTTCTAACTCCAGAATAGTGAAATTGTGAACAGTGAATATTGAAGCCGGCCTTCCGCGACCCGTTTACTTTTCACCATTCCGCTCTCGCGTGCCTGGTCTGGAACCACCGCCATTATTGAGGCGTGGCCGCTGCCCGCTGCTCCTCGCTCTCCTCAACCACTTGGCCGTCAAACAAGTTGACGGTGCGTTCGGCGTAGCGAGCGAAGCGCGGATCGTGAGTGACCATGACGATCGTGGCCCCCACCCGATGCAGTTCGCGCAACAGCTCCATAACGGCTTCACCATTCTTGGAGTCCAGGTTGCCGGTGGGCTCGTCCGCCAACAAGACTGAGGGGTCGCCGACCAAGGCTCTCGCCACTGCCACGCGCTGCTGCTGGCCGCCTGACAGCTGCGACGGATAGTGCTTCATCCGGTGAGACATGCCGACCTTCTCTAACGCGTCCTGCGACCTCTTCTTTCGCTCCGCGGAAGGCATCCCACGGTAGGTAAGCGGGAGTTCCACGTTCTCATAGACGGTGAGGTCGCCGATCAGGTTAAAGCTCTGGAAGATGAATCCTACCTCACGGTTCCGGATGCGAGCCCGATCCGAGAGATCCAGATTCTCCACCGGTGTGCCATTGAGCCAATAGTTGCCCTCCGTGGGAGAGTCCAAGAGTCCAAGAATGGAAAGCAATGTCGACTTTCCGCAGCCCGAGGGGCCGGCAATAGAGACGTACTCTCCTTTCTGAATGTCCAGATGAATACCGGAAAGGGCGTGAGTTTCAACCTCGTCGGTGACGAACACCTTGGTGACACCTTGGAGGCTGATCAGCGCTCGTGAATTCCCTTCTTGCTCCCTGGCTCGGTTCTGGGTTGCGTCCATGTTTTTCTCCTTCAATTCAATTGTGAACGATCAACTAACCCGCAGCTCGCGGCTAGTTAGTAAAAAGGCTAGACTGACCACGACCTTCCGGCCGCGGCGACGCAAGCATCCATTGCAACACGCTGCGAATTCGTCATTTGTCTAGCGAGTTGACCACCATTACGATCAGTGTGGCATCGTCCTGCAGGTCGCCAGCGCTGAATTTGGTAACGGCTTGCAGTATCCTCTCTTGCAACTCAGCGGCTCCGAGCTCAGGATCCGCCGTCATGAGCGCCAGCAATCGCTCTTCCCCGAACTCCTCGCCTTGTGGGCTCATGGCTTCCGTCACACCGTCGGTAAAAAGTACTAGCCGGTCGCCAGTGGTGAGCTGAATTTCACCGGCTTCGTATCGCCATTCCGGGAATATGCCGAGTGCTGCTCCTCCTTCCGGGAGCCGGATTGAAGACCCGTCCCGCCTGAGGAGCATGGGGCTGTTGTGACCGGCGTTGCTGTAAACGAGTTTTCGGTTCCGCGCGTCGATGAGCCCATAGAAGAAGGTGATGAACTTGTCCGCCGCGGTGTTGCTGCACACGAGTTGGTTCAGCCTGGCGCACAGATCCTGGGGTCCCTCTGACTCCGCGGCAAGGGACCTGATAGCCGCCTGAAGGTTTGACATCAAGAGCGCTGCAGGCATGCCCTTGCCCGCTACATCAGCGATGCACAAGGCGATGCGCTCCTTGCCAAAATCCAGTACGTCGAAATAATCCCCGCCCACGAGTCGCGCCGGCTTCCAGGCACCCGACATCTCGTAGCCCGGGATTTGTGGAATCGTCGTCGGTAGAAGTTCCTGTTGGATCTGCCGGGCCTCTTCCAGCGCCTGTCCCGTTTCGGCTTCTAATCGTTGCGCCTGGCGGCGCGCCTGCCCCCGCATGATCTGCGTTTGCACGGTCGCGAGGAGCTCATCGTTGTTCCAGGGCTTTTGCACAAAGTCGCCCACGCCCTTGTGAATGGCTTCCACCGCCACTTCCGCGCTGGTCCAGGCCGTCATAACAACGATCGGCAGGTCACCGTCGACGGCTTGGAGGCGGGCCAACAGATCAAGACCTTCACGGCCCGAAGTCGTGTCGCGGGTATAGTTGAGATCCATGAGCAGAAGATCGAAACGCTGCGTGGCCAGAGTCTGAAGGATGGCCCCGGGAGAATTTACGGACACGATCTCGTAGCCGGCGTTCTTCAGCAGCATGCGGAGGGCTTCCACAACATCCGGCTGGTCGTCGGCGATGAGAACTCGTGCCGCAGTTTCCGTCACGGTTGTCCTGTCCTTAGATTCCAGCAGGCTTTCCATGGCCTACCAAGGTAATTCCCGATTTTCGATTGGCGATTGCCGATGGATAGCGTTCGAAAGTGGAAGTCGGAAACCAATCAATAATCGACAATCAGCAAATCTGCAATCAGTTGAGCCTGATGCGGTCAAAGCTGTCCCATCGCGACATGTCCGAGAGCACTACTTCGTCACCGACGCTCAGGCCCTGCAGGATTTCCACCGTATTCACCGATGTGCGGCCCAACTTGACTTGCACCCGGACCGCATCCTTACCGCCGTTCACGACCTTGAACAGACTCACCGTGCTCTGTGGCTGACCGAAAGCCGGACGCCCTACATAGAGAACGTTATCGAGGTGCTCGATCTCGATAGTGCCGTCGACGCTCAGCTCGGGAACCGCGCCGGGCGGCAGCGGACCATCCAGTTTCACGTCAACGGTGCGGGTGCCGTTTAGCACTGCCGGGTCAATGCGAATGACGTGCCCGGGAATAACGCCGTTGTGCGTGTCAATCTCGGCTTTCTGGAACGGTTGAAGGTCTTTTGCCTGGGTTTCCGCGATCTTCAGTTCAGCCTGGAGCTTCGTGGGGTCAGCCACCTTCGCCAGCATTGTGCCGGGCGCCACCTGCTGCCCGACCTCCACCGGCAGTTCCTGCAATACACCGCTGATGCCGGCACGCACCTTCAGGGAGTCGAGCTGCTGGCGCTTAAGGTCGTAGAGAGCGCGGAGTTGCTCTACTTTCGCCTTTTGTGCCGCCAATTGTGCTGCAATGGAATTCGAGAGCACCGCAACCCGATCACCCTCGATCTGATTCCGCGTCGTAAGGGCTTCAGCGTTGGCTTGGGAAAGTTGGGCGGTGATCTCTGGGCCGATGCCTGCCTTGGCCATTTGAACGTCCTTCTCTGCCTTCAGCTTTGCCTGCAGATAGTCGGATTTGACGGTGGCTGCGGTGGCCTTCTGGTCAAGCAGTTGGCTGTCAAGCTGCGCCTTCAGCGAGTTGTACTGGGCCTCCGCCTCCTTCACTTGCCACTCGGCGTCGAGAGCAGCTTGCTCGGCCTCGGGGTTACTGAGGTCCATAATCACGGTATCCGCCTTCACGATTGTTCCCGGCAACACCAACCGCCGCACTACTCGCCCCTGAACGACGGCAGGTACAGCTTGCTGAGAGTTCTCTTCCGGTACCAGCGTGCCGAGGCCGCGCACTTGTAGGTCCATCGGGCCCCGTTTCACTGTGTCACGCCAAACAGTGCCTGAGTCTACGCTTGGCGCCGCTGGCTTGAGGCGGGAAATACCCCAAGTGATCGAAGCAACGGCAATAAGACCGAAAGCGACATAAATGATCAGGCGTATCCGCTTCTTTCGCGCAGCGGACTTGCGAGGGATGTCCATCCGAATCCTCCGAGCTTCCTTTGGGCAAGCATCTTGCCATAGCCCAAACAACCTCTAACGTAATGATATCAGAGGGTGTTACGGAGAGCAAAGCGGCGAGCTACCAATCCTAGTTGTCCGTTTGTGGGATGCTTTTGTCCGGAATCGAACATCGGACACGAATTCCGCTTGGTGACAATCACTTCCATTCGAAGCAAACATGTGAGCCTGGAGCGAAACAAGTGAACTAACTTTCGATCAATAAGATAGGCTGTTGAGCATCTTCGAGTAGCTCTCCATACACAAACAGAATGTCGCTTTTTTAAACATTCTGCCGACCACGAATTTGTCTGTCGTTCCAAAACGGGAAAGCGTATTGAAAAGTAACACTTTTTGGAAAATGACAAGATTTCTCATTTTTTTAAACAACCTAATTATTTGATCTTACGAGTCTTAAAAAAAATTGTCTCACTGGTCTCACCAGTCTCCACAGTCTCATTTCAGCTTGTTAGATTTTACTTATATGACCGGAGTTGAACGGAGATGAGATGAGCCTTCGTGAGAAGGAACTGATTCGGGGCAAGATCCTGTACTACTTGGCTCTGATTTATCCTCAGCCGGCTACCCTGCCGTTGTTACGGGGAGAGCTGGACTTTTTCGGCTACCCCCTGCCACTGGAGGAGCTGAGCTTTCACGTGGCTTACTTGGCGGAGAAGGGCCTAGTTGGCATCGAGGGTGTGCGGGGGCCGCACTCCTACCGCAACATCTCCCTTGTGAAGATCACGGCCAAAGGGATCGACTACCACGACGGTCGCTTGCCCCAGGACGAAGGCATTTATCTGGAGCCGCGGCAATGAAGCAGAAGGCTGACAACAACAGTGATCTGGCAACGCCCGCCATTCCGGCGAGGCTGCAGCGCCGCGCTCGGCGGCTGCTGGCGGCAGGGGCTACGTTCGAGGAAACGCTGAGTGAACTGCACCGGCGAGGGGCAGAGCAACTGACGCTCAAGGCGGTGCAGGAGTTCTTCCGCTCCGACCCCGAGGTCCAGCGGGAGCGCGTCGAGCGGCGATGCCAAGCCGCGGAGGAGCTGAAAAAGGCGCTGGTCGGTCCTGCCAGCCTCCACCGCAACCTGGCGGAGGCCGCCCTATTCACCGGCCTTGCCGAGCTTATAGCGCCGCCTGGACTCTACTGCCACCAGCTAAACAATTGCCGGTTGCAGATCCACACCCAACGGCTGAAGTGCCAGAGAGCCAGTCTGGGCCAGCGGGTGGCCTGCGCGCGGCTGAAGCTGGCGATGGCGCGTTGGGAAATAGCGCGACTGAGGCTGACGGAGCTGGAGCGGGAGCTGACACAGCAGCTTCGGCAGCACCACCTGCATCTTCCGGCCCTTGCGACGATCCGCAAGATTCTGATGAGCAACCCAACCGCTGCGCCCTGTCCCGGCGACAGGAGCAACCATCGGCCTCGAGCGGCGGAGAAACAACTCGATCGGAAGGAAGGAAGCCATGGCAGCACTCAAACAGGAAATTCGCAATGAAACGGAACGCGGCATCATCGTTCAGACGCTGCTGGACCGGGGCTGTCGTGGATGCCCTTCCGGGAAGTCAAGCTTCAGTTGCTGCGTCGCGTAGGGCTCCATGGTGGACGGGACCAGTACCACCTCCAGTACCTGGAGCGGGCCGGCTACGCGGAACGTTGCGCGCCAAACAGACAGGGTTGGAGCTAGACGCGGTGCGCGGCACCGCCAAGGCCGGGGACTTGATCGAGGGCCGCAGCTCCCCGGACCGGTTCGTCGAATCCTGATCTCCCGAATGGACGATTTACGATTCGATGCCAGGGCAACGCGATGGTTCAATCGGCAGTCTGCCCTCCGCATCTTCTGTTAGGGCTAGGTCGACCGGCGAACAGCAGGCAGGGGCAGGCCTTGCCTGCCAACGGTGGCCGGCGCGGGGATCGGCCTACCGCCGTCCGCCCTGCCTGCTGTTCTCTGGCTGGCAGTAGAGGCATTTAGAGAATGAAGGGCATGGCTTCAAAACTTGAAAAGGAGAAAGCAGATGACGACTCTTCTTACGGCGCTCGGTGGGCTGGGCGATTGGGTGGTTGGGGTAGCCAGAATCTCGGACCGGTTCTCGACTCACGCTTTTCTGGAGGCGATGGTGGGGGTGGCGCTGCTGGCAAGCGTAAGTGGGTTTCTCTTCCTGGTGTGGCGGGTGTCGTGGGGCGTCCGGCTGTTTATCGCCTGTTGCAATCAACGCGAACGAACCGAGCAGAGGATTTACGAGGTTTTCCGGGAATACATGGACAACCAGCGGCTGTTTAACGAGCAGGTGTGGACCGCGTCATCGGCATTGTCGCCCTGCTAAAAGAAGTGTTGTGCGACCATTCGCGCCTAGCTGGCGGCGAGGCTGTGAAATTCAACGACGATAGCGTTCGCGCCTAGTTAGCGGAGTAGACTAGCCAAATAGCTAGTATTTGGCCACTGATCCGCCAGCCTGGAGCGCAACCGGGGTGGGTATGGGCTTTGCGGACATTTTCAAAGGACTGTTCGGCGGCGATCCCGTCAAGAGCATTGCGGACATCATCGGCCAGTTTCATCTGTCCCCCGAGGACAAAGTGAAGTTTCAGCAGGCGGCGCAGGAGCTGGAGTTGAGCCGAGAAGAGATAGAGGCAGCACGCGACCAAGCACTGGCGGCGATGCAATCACAGAACATCACCGCGGAAACCCAGAGCGACGATGCTTATGTGCGCCGGGCGCGGCCCACATTCCTCTACGTCATCATCCTGGGGATGTTCTGGTCGCTCATTGTGGCGCCGATACTCAACGCCTTCCTACACCGGCAGGTTATGGCAATGGAGATTCCCAATTCGTATCTCGAGCTTTTTGGGGTCGCATTCTTGGGCTATACCGGTGCCCGTACCTGGGAGAAGTTTGTCGGCCTTCCAGGGAACTCCCAAGTGCGCGTCAAATTGCCCTTGGGGCTAGGTGAGGTGCAAGCGGGAAACAATTCGCCGCTCAAGGAACGACAGTGAACAGTGACACGGAATTATTGAATCGTCAAAGCGAGAACGGAGAGCCAGCGGGAGAATTCGCCATTAGCCCGTTCGCTTGTAGAGGAGAGCACACAATGAATTCATTATCTTTAGGCACGCTGGCCGTACTTTCCTTCTTGATGGGCTGCGTCGGCTTTCTGTTTATGGTGTGGAGGATCAGTTGGGCGGTGAGCGGCTTCGTTCACATGCAGGAGCGGCGCGCGGCCACGGAAGAACAGCTTGTTAGGACTCTTTCGGACTTTGTCGGAAAGCAGGGACAAACTAACGGGCAACTGTGGGACGCGGTACAAGTGCAGGCAGACCGCCTGAACCGGCTGATTGAGAAGAAGGCGGTGGAGGTTACTAATGGGCAGCTTGGCTGACGACATCCGGCACGAAACGCAACGCGGCGTCATCCTCATGATCCTGATACGTCGCAGCCTGAACTGGGTTCCCTTCGGCGAGCTGAAGCAGCAGTTGCTGCGCGGGCAGGGATACCCCCTCACCGATGACGAGTTGTGCTTCCAGCTCCTGTACCTGGCCGAACGTGGCTACCTCGAGATGAAACCGCTGCGTTTGGGACGTCCCGAAGAACCGCAGCAGGTGCGGGTGAGAGCCACGGCCAAGGCCGTTGACCTGATCGACGGCCGCATCCCGGCCGACCCGGGAATAGCCGTCTAGCTAGACGATCGTGGATTTTGGACTGACGGCGTGCACCGTCAGCAGCCAGCCGATTAGGAAAGAATTTACTGAACATTGGCTACTAATTTGTCAGCTATGAAAAAAGATCGCGGACGAGACAGCGGTCAACAGCAAGAAGAGCTCCTTCGCGAGCTACGCGGCCTACGCCGCGAGATCCACGATCCAAGATGGGCGGCCCAAGATCGCCCGAGTCTCCAATCGAGAATCAACAATGCAGTGGCCTTCGCCGACCGTGAAGTGGGGATTGGAGATCCGGAATTCGGGTTTCGCAATAAGCCCTCGTGCAGCCCATCCTCATTATCACCCACGATTTCGCTCCGACGTCCGGACTCGATCTCCGAATCGCTAATCCCCAGTGTCGCGACGGTCGGCGTGCCCGGGACCCCGATCGTAGGCGGATTCCTTCTGGATATGGGGGAATACAATCCCGAGCTGCAGGGGCGCGCCGCCATTTCGCATTACGAGAAAATGCGGCGGGGCGATGCCCAGGTGCGCGCAACGCTTGCCGCGTGCAAACTGCCCGTGCAGAGCGCGAAGTGGGAAGTTGTGCCGGACGTAAGGGCGCATGGCCATGCGCCCCTACAATCGACTGGGGCGGGTAAAGCCACGCGGGCGAAAGCGGACGAGGTTGCCAACTTTGTTCGGGACAACCTCTTTGGCGGGTTGGAATACCGCACTTCCACCGGCGCGCTCGTGACTCAGTCGTGGGATGAGGTCGTGCGCAATGCGCTGCTCATGCTGGATTTTGGTTGTTCAATTCATGAAGATGTTTGGGCCGTGGATGGTGACCGACTACGGTTGCGACGCCTGGCCTCGCGTCATCCGCTCACCTATTATCGCTGGCACGTTGAGCCTGATGGTGAGACGCTCTGGGCAATGGAGCAGTACGGTTACCGTGGTTTCCAATTCCTGAACGTGCTGCTGCCAGCCGAGAAGATGTGCCGCTTCACCTACCAGCAGGAAGCGGCCAACTTCTGGGGAATCGCGCTGCAGCGCGCGATGTATCCGCACTGGTATATTAAGAGTCAACTCTATCGTATCGACTCGATTGCTAACGAACGCAATGCGCTCGGCATTCCCGTCTTTAAGCTGGCGCCCGGCTTTTCCAAGGAAGACAAAGAAGCGGCCTACAATTTCGTGACGCAGCTCGCAACGCATGAAGCGACCGGCCTGGTCGAGCCGCCAGGCGATCAAACCACCGGCCTGCGCATTGTCGGCTACGAAGGCCGCCTGCGCGATGTGATGCCGTCGATTCAGCATCACAACACGATGATTTCGATTGCGGCGCTTGCGATGTTCATGCAGCTTGGCCAGGAGGGGCGCGGCGGCTCACGGGCTCTCGGAGAATCGCATGGAAGCTTCTTCTTGCTATCCCTCCAGAATCTTGCCGATCATATCGCTAACGCGATCACCTCGCAGACTATCCGGCGCCTCGTCGCCTTCAATTTCGGCGACGATGCGCCGGTCCCACGCTTGATTGCCGCGAACGTCCAGTCGCGCGATGTGACGGAGCTGGCGCAAGTGCTAACGCAGTTTGCGCAGTCGGGCCTCGCTATTTCCGATGAAGGCTTGCGCGATTTCATTCGCCAGGAACTTGCGTTGCCGGAGGAGACGAAAGCGCTGGCCGGCGCTGTAGCGGCGCCGCGCGGGCTCACGATTGCGGATGAGAATGACATCAAGAGTGGCGGCGAGATCCAGGGCAAAGGCGCGGGCCAGGTGGAGGCGGCCGGCGCGCCAGCGAAGCCGGCTCGTAACTAGAGAGCGGAGAAAAAGAATGAAAGCTAAACGATCCCTCACCCATCCCGCTTCGCGGGACACCCTCTCCGCACGGGAGAGGGCTAGAACTGTTCTTCTTGCTTCTTGCTTCTTGCTTCTTGCGCCTTCTGCTCGTGCCGGTGAGCCGGGTGAGCCGATCGACGGCATGCCGATGCCTCCGCCGCATGTGAGCGGCCGCGTCGTTATGATTCCGTACTTCAATCCACGCACGGGCTACTTCGCGCTTGCGCCTGCGCCACCTCCGACGCTTACCCCGAAGGACATGAATCAGGTTTTCGTCAGCGTCTTCGACGCGACCAATAACGCGCTGCGGATTAACAATTCCCTCGCGCCGGGGGGAACGCATACGCCTGCTGACGCGAACCAGGTCTCGGTATCAGTCTTCGACTCCACGAACAATGCCATGCGGGTTAACTGCGTCATCGGATGCGGCAGCGGAACCAGCGGCTCCGGCACAGCGCACACTTTGTCAATGTGGACAACACCGTCCTCCCTGGGCAACTCTTCTATGATCGAGAACGCCACGACTGGCAGCATCACGATCCAGCCGCTCAGCGGTAACAATGCCGTCCCTCTACTGCTTGGCCCGAATGTTGGCAGCCCGACAGCCGATTTGGTCGACGTTTATTCGAACAGCGCATTAAGCACCAGGGCGTTCTCGGTCAGCGCTAGCGGAAGCACTAACAGCATTATTTTCGACCACGACGTGCACGTCGATGGGACGACCTACACAAGCGTCGCTAATGCTATCGCGGGGACTCCGACCGCGAACGCCTGCTCAACCACCAAAGGCTGTACCATTTACGATGAGTTATCTTCAGTGCTGTTGACTGCCAGCAATCAAAATCCCTTTTTCGGACCCATCAACTATGAAATTCACCTTGGTCACGGCTCAGAGACCGGAGCCGGAAAGGGCATCTTTTGGGCCAGCGTGCCGATCGTACTCGGGGGAGATCAACTTATTGGCAGTGGCCGCGTGAGCATTTCGAGCACCACGCCGGACGGTTCGACGGGGACGATCATCAAGGCGTGCGCGGGAGATACGACCACTCCCTGCGGTTCAACCTACTTTCCAACGAGCCCACCACCGGCGCCGGCGCCGACCATTACACTTACTGGAACTGGACAGACCGGAACCCTGCGCACCCAGATCTCTTGGGTGGTCAATCTGCACACGGGTACGGATGCGGGTACCACCGCAGGTAAATACGGCCTGGCGGGAGAATCGATGGCGAGTGCCGAGACTGTGACGACCTTCACGAACGTAGCGACAGCAACCATCACGGCTCCATGCGCGGCTACGCCTTGTGTGTTCAATGGCACAGGGGGTAATCCCCCAGACTTCGCTAACTTCTCTACTGTGGGAACCTACGCCGTCAACACCTATGTGTACTGTACTGGAGGTACGGGAGGCTGCACCGGCAACCACTTGTATCGCGTGATGCAGGCGGTCTCCACGATTACCCAACCTAATTTTACCGGAACGGCCAACGAGACCATCAACGATAGTAGCGCCAATTGTTCGGGCGGCAACAGCGGATCGAATGCCTGCTGGTACCAAGAAAGTGGGCCAGATGCCAACTGGCTTCCCGTCATAGGCTACAACGTCTACTCCACAACTGGAGCAGCGGGCACGGAGGTGCTCCAAGACCCAACCACGGCGTGCACGACAACCGTCCGTGTGGGCCAAACGTTAGCGTGCGCGGTCAATTCCG
>Ga0306922_10002839_pt1 | contig 16110 bp, 16 predicted proteins | sample sta12Cox44000082_FD_203758 | JGI IMG/M metagenome (GOLD analysis project Ga0306922, IMG submission 203758) | Lab enrichment of tropical soil microbial communities from Luquillo Experimental Forest, Puerto Rico - statoxic.12C.oxic.44.000.082 (v2)... | ecosystem: Environmental > Terrestrial >... | reverse complement strand
GCCGCGAGATCGCCCGAGCGCAGCGCATCACCGAGGGCCAGGACATGGAGATTCGGAAAACGTTGTGGAAGTACGCGTCGGCCCTGGAAGAGCAGCGCCGCGACGTCATGGAGCTCCGGCAGGCCATCCTGAACGGCGCCGAGGCGTCCGACGTCTGGCAACGTGCGCCCGTGCGGCGCCGTGCTCTGGCCGACGAGGCCGGCGAGGACGCTATATGCCAGGCCGAGAGACTGGTCATGCTGCTCCAAATCGATCGAGCCTGGCGCGGTCACCTGGCGCTCGCCGCCGATCTGCGCGAAGGCATTCATCTGGTCGCACTCGGCGGCCAGGATCCGTTGGCACATTTCACGAAGGAGCTCACGCTCGCGTTTCGGTGCCTGGAGAACGCGATCGAAGGGGCCGTACTCGAGGCGCTGCAGGAAGTGCGTGTGAATGGCGGTCGGATCGACTTGGAAGGTCTCGGAATCAAGGGACCGTCATCGACGTGGACGTACCTCATCAACGACGACCCGTTTCGGAATCAGATCGCCACGATGCTCACCGGGCCCGGTCGAACGACAATCGCCATTTACGCGGCCGCGATGATGATGCCGCTGCTAGCTCTCTGGGGGTCTGTCGATCGGTGGCTGCGAAAGCGCGCGAAACGCCGGGGAGACCTATTCAGCGGCTGAGGACGACCAGTCCCCCGGTCAGGCATCCCTTTGATGCTCCGATCGACCAGCAGCCCGTTGAGACCCTTCGCAGCAGTTATCATGTGCTGATGCCGCGCAGGATCAGTCGCCCGCTTTTGATCCGCGATGCCAACGAGAACGACATCTGCGCGATCGAGGGCATGGTGGCCGACTTCGTCAAGGGTCATCCAGCCGAGAGTCACACTCGGTCGTCGCAGGCACTGCATGCCGCCTACTTCGGCGGGCATCCGGTTGCGCACATGCTCATCGCAGAGCGCAACGGTCAGATCGTCGGCATGGCTCAGTGGACGCTCATTTACGACATGTTCTGGGGCATGTTCGGCGCCGAGGCAGCATGGCTCTACGTCAGGCCCGATTGTCGTGGCAGCGGTATCGTCGCCGCGCTCGTTGCGCGGCTCTGCGCGCAGGCAGCAGCCGCGGGAGCGCAGTTTCTCCACGGCGGCGGTGGTGAGGGACCTTCGCGGCTGTACGAACGAGTAGCCATCGGCCAGGAATCCAGAGACTGCCACCTTTCCGGCAAGGCGTTCCAGGTGCTCGCGAAACTAGACGGCTTGCTCCCACGAGAGATTGTTCGTCGTTTGCCGGCGCGAGCATCGGGACTGCAGCGGGCCGAACCGTGAAGCTGAGTCGCCGCGTCGCAAGCGGTTTCACCACGGGCCGCTAGACACCAACTCCGGAATGCCGGAGGCGCGAGCGAGTCCGCCCCGCGCCCGTGGCCGTGACCGCGCGAATTTGCCAATAGAAAGGTGCCGTCTGCGCGTAGCTCCGAATCCTGTTCTGGCACGTATCCTGCGCGTCTACATCGGTTCGGACAACCGACTCTGGTCAAGGAGGCTGGAAATGTTTCGATCGACGTCCAATCTGCTCGCCGCTGTTCTTTGCATCGGCCTCGCTCAGATCGGCCCCGCTGCGAGTACAGCGACCGCTCAGCCGATGGCAAAGGCGCAGGTCGCCGACCTGATCAAGAAAGTTGAAAACGGCGTCGACGATTTCAGGAACTATCTCGAGAAACGGGGAGAGAATGCGAGCGACGCCAAATCGAACGCCCAGGCGTCAGGCCGTCGCAAGGGCCAGGGTGCCACTGATGATCAGAAGGCCAGGGCGAACGCAAAGAAGGATGCGCTGGACGACGCGCTCGGCGATCTCAATAAATCGACGAACAGGCTGCGCAGAAAGTTCGACGCGACCGACAAGTGGATCGAGACCAAGAGCCAGGTAGAGAAAGTGGTCGAAGACGGACGCAAGATCAACCAGGTCGTGGCGCGCGGGAATTACGGTGCGGACGCAGCGAGACTGTGGGCGGCGCTCCGGACGGGCATCAACGATCTCGCACGTGCGTATGGCGTGCAACCACTCGCAATCTAGCCGTCAACGAACGCCGCACGCCCCCAGAGCGGACTCACATCACGCAACAGTGGTGACGATGCGGGAAATGCAAATCGGTCTTGTGTCAGAGTGATCTGAGACCGGATTGCGCCGGGCGTCATGGGAAAAGGGAGCGATGCATGCGACGCGAAGCGGGACGAGCAGCGATTGCGACGATGGCCTTCCTGGCGCTCTTGCCATTCGCAGCTCGCGCTCAGCCGCCAGACGCACAGACCCAGAGCGCCGAACTGGCGAAGCAGCTCTCGAACCCGATCTCCTCGCTCGTCAGCGTCCCCTTTCAATTCAATTGGGAACAGAACGTCGGTCCGGCGAACGGCACACGGTTCGTCCTCAACGTCCAGCCGGTCATTCCCTTCAGCATGAACCAGGACTGGAACCTGATTGTCCGGCTCATCGCGCCGTTCGTAGGCCAGGCTGCACTCGTCGAGGGCGGATCACCAGCTGGCGGCATGAGCGACATCACCACGTCCTTCTTCATCTCGCCGGCGAAGTCGACGCCGTTCATCTGGGGCGCGGGACCCGTCGTGGTGCTGCCTTCGACGAGCGAGCCTACGTTGGGGACCGGCAAGTGGAGCGCCGGTCCGACGATTGTGGTGCTGAAGCAGACCGGACCATGGACGGTTGGCGCGTTATGGAATCAGGTCTGGTCGTTCTCGGGCGATTCGACTCGCGATGACGTGAACCAGATGTTTCTGCAGCCATTCCTCGCCTACCAGGCGACGCGCACGATCACGCTCTCGCTGCAATCGGAGACGACGGCGAACTGGAAAGCGGAAAACGGCGACCGGTGGACGGTGCCGATCAACTTCCTTGTCTCGAAGCTCTCGTCGTTCGGTCCATTTCCGGCCAGCTATCAAATGGGCTTCGGAGCCTTTCCGGCACATCCCAACGTCGGACCTTCGTGGAAAATTCGAGGGGCAATCGTCCTTCTGCTTCCACGGACACGAGGTTAGAGGAGCGCCGTCGAGGCATCGTTTTCGTTTGTTGCGTTCCGGTCAACATCGCGCGCAAACCGTCGCGCAGTTCACCCCGAGCTCGTTGCAGGACGATTACCCCATCGACGCACGGACTTGGATGAGGAGGTTGTCGAAGTCGTCAATCCGGATGAGACCGAGACGCGGGTACTCGAAATCGAGAATGACGTAAAACGTGAAGGACAGCACAAGCGCCAGGACGATCATGTGCGAGCGGCTTGCGACCTCGGTCGCCCCCATCTCGTAGCCCACCAGAAACGCACACACGAGCGAGATCAACGCGAGCACGACGTACACGACTCCGGGCGGATGCATCAGTGTCGCTGCCAGCCGCGTCGTCGCAATATCAAACATCGCATTGAGAGCCGGCAGAACGACGACGGTCGCGGAGGGGACATCCCGACAAGCAGCGACGGCTTCGGTCCAGATCTCCTGCTGTAGAGCGGTTGAGCGCGCATACTCCGCCTGCGCGGCGTCAAGACCCGATTTCGAGAACGTCCGATACACGGCGATTCTCGAGTCGGTGTACGTGCGGAACAAACCCCGCAACTTCGACTGCGCATTCACGGGCAGTACGTCGAGCCGCAGCCATGCGGTCCCGATGGCATTCGCCTCGTCCACGATCTGCCCGCGACGCGTATCCAGACGCGCCGCGGCCCCCGAGAACGTAAGAGCGAGCAGAAGTCCCAGAAGGCCAAACGTGACGGCTTCGACGGTACCAAGGCCTGACGGATGAGCCCGGCCACTGCCGAACGCCTTTCGCCCCGAGCGACGTCCGGCTTCAAGACACAGGATCAGTGCGAAGAATAGCGAGACGAATGAGGCGAGATTGACACCGACGTTCATCACCGCCTGAGAATACTCCAGTTGAGTCGGCCCTCGCAGCAACGCGGCACCGTCGTCGCGCGGGTCGGCGGCGCGCGCTCGGCCTGGACCATGAAGTCTTGCCTCGGAGCTCCGCGGAGCACGTCGAACACGAAGCGCGGGCCGTTCGAGACAATCTTCGTTGGCTTTTTTACGCGAACCGCGGCCCGTAGCGCCGGCGATCGGGCAGGTCGCGCTCCCGCGCAATCCGCACGGGCTAGGCATGCGACGTGGAGACGCGCACGAACAAGGCGTGCGCACGGAGATCGTGTTTCAATCGTTGAACATTAGGCGCGCGCTACGGCATTCACCGAACGGGCGACGCCCACCGCCCAACCGCTCGCTCGTGTCGAGTGGGAACACATCCAGCGTGCGCTCGCCGATTGTGAAGGGAATCTCTCGCAGGCCGCGAGAGTGCTTGGCATCCACCGCCTGTCATTGCAGCGAAAGCTGCTGAAGAATCCGACCCCTGAAGTCGGGTGACGCATTCCAAGGGGTACCGAGCGAGACGGCTGTTGCGCTGTGCAACTGACAATCGGTTTTGTGTCAAAACTGTGTCACATACCCCCCGGAACCCCCGGTGAACATCGTCACTTAGGGGTGCATCGCGAAGTACTTCGTTGTAGCGGGAACTGATTGATCGGACGTGCGTTGGTGGGATTTGGTGTGCGTCAGCGCGCGTGAAGCGATCCGATTTCCAAGCGTGCTCCTTCAACCACTCGGACATCTCTCCGCGCGAGTGGAATCAACAGTTTACCGGCAGGCGGCGATCCACGCAAAGTCAAACTGTGACGTGACTGTGACGTAAGGCTGTCGGCGACCTCCACGATCGCCGGGATCTCCGCCTCGCCCTTGGACTCTTCGCTGCGACTGCCGTTCGCGGCGGCCCGCCGCCGCGCCTCGTCGAGGGCATCCAGCGCTTGGCGCTTTGCGTCGATCCGGATGTGCGAGTAATGCTCCAGCATGCGGCGCGAGAGGTGGCCGCTGATGGATTCGAGGACATGATCGGCAACGCCCATCTCGGCCAGCTCGGTGATGACGGTGTGTCGCAGATCGTGGAACCTGAGCCCGGGCAGGCCCGCGGCGTCACGCAACGCCCGCCAGGCCGTATCCCACTTCAGCATCGGCTTCGTGGGATCGTACCGTCCCCATCGACAGGCTGGCCACAGGTAGTGCTCGGGCTCCGCGTGTCCGAGCAAATCGGCCCGTTCAAGCATCCGAGCCACTGCTTCGATTGCGGACGCGTTGAGCGGGATCACCCGATGGCTCGTCACGTTCTTGCTCCGTCGAACGTGCACGAGGCGTTTGACGAGATCCACATCGCAGCGACGAAGATGTTTCACCTCGACCGGCCGCGTAGACGTGTTGGACGCGACGATCGTGGCGCAGTACACGTGCTCCCACTCGGGCTTCGACGCGGCAGCATCGAATAGTCGTCGCTGTTCTTCCGCCGTTAACGCTCGGCCGATGGGGCGCTGACCGTCCGGAAGGTTGTGGACTTGGTCGGCGAGAGCTCGCCAACGGCCGCAGAACTTCAGCACACGGGACAGCACGCCGACATCCATGTTGATCGTGCGATTGGCGATCCCGGCGTCATGTCGGGCGCGCTGGAAATCCGCGATCGCCGGCGCTGTGATGCCGGAGAGAGGTACCGCGCTGAAGTGCTTCTTGACGATGCTGAGGCGTTCCTCCTCGAGCTCGATCGTGCGCGGCGAGCACCGGATCCGCTTTGCAGTCAAGTAGGTGTCGATCGCGTCGGAGAGGCGCTTTGGTCCCTGCTCGTCAACGGCGAGCCGGCCGTGTCGCGCCTCTTCGATGATCTCGCGCTCTCGACGTGTGGCGACGCGCAGGTTCGTTGTGCTGAGGCGCTTGCGATAACGACGGCCGGCTACTGTGAAATCAGTCCAGTACTGCCGGCCGCGCTTCCAGAGGCTCATACCCGCAACTCCCCGAGCTGAGAATCCTCATCAGCCGAATGATACGATTTTCTCTCAACAGCGCTCGCGCAAACGAAATCGTACACGTCGGAGGGCAAGTAACGAACAGACCGTCCGAACCGGAGGAACCGAGGTCCCTTGCCTCGATGTCGCCAGGCCCTGAGCGTCGCCACCGACAGGCCGAGCTGTTCCGCAACCTGGCGCTCGGTGACTGCCCTTGGCGGCCGCGAACCGTCCGTCAGGTCTGGTCGATTGGGTTCGCCGCTCATGACAGCGCCCCTGACGCCGTTTTCACCGCCGAGCGTCGGGCCTCCACATCAACCGTGTGCTGCTCGAGCCACGCGTCGATCCATTCGGGTTTGAGACGAATAGATCGACGTCCGCCGATGCGCACCTGTCGAATGTGGCGGCGCTCGCACGCGGTGTAGATCGTATCTCGGCTGACGCTCGCGTAATCTGCAGCCTCCGCGACGTTCAACCACATCTTCATGCTGAATCCTCCTCAGAGCGACCCACGATTACCAACACTCGACGATTGGCTGTTGATCCGTGGCCAGGTGCCGCGACGCAGAAACCGAACGTAGCGGTGCATCCAGCAACGGCGCAGTTCACGCGAACGAACGTGCATCGATTTCACGTGAGCCGGATCGGTCCGAGGTGTCAGAGGTGAGGAGACGCGTGCTCGAGGCGAGCGCCGCGGATACAGCGTTGCAGTAGCGGACCGAAATCAGGATAGCGCGGTTGTAAAAATCACGTCAAGCCCCCGATTTCGTCGATCGTTCGGTGTTCACGCGCCCGGCCATCACGTAATCGCCCTTTATCCGGCTGCGCGGAGGCAGCGTCAAGGCCCGAAGGCCGCGCGCATGCGCGGTCGAAGCGAAGCGAAGAGCCTTGCACGCTGCCGAGCACAGCGCGAGCATCGAAGACGTGATGGCCGTCGTCATGCGCCTCATCACGCTAATGGTCCGCGAATATGACTTCACGTGGTCCAGAAACATGCTTCCCAGATGGAGATGGACGAAATCTTCCGGATGAATCACAGTCGTCAACGTGCTCAGTACGATGTGTATCTCCTGACCCTGACTTGGCGTGCATTGCTGTTCGGATTCTCCTGGATTCCCTGACGCCTCCGCCGCAGACATCCAACCCAGCCGCCGCGGCGCTCCGGCACGTTGCAACCCAGGCGACACGTTGCGATGGACAGCAGCAGCCATGGCGTGAGCGACCCATTCATGACGCGCGCAGGACCATTGCGAGCGCGCTCTCCGGGGTCGCTCCCGCCATCGTTTCCTACCCCTGCTGCGACACCGACACCGACAGCGGGCGGCAAAGAGCGCCGCCCGTATCAGCGAGCGACCGCGCGTTCCACTGCGAAGTCTGTGCGCACGAACGAAATACTGTGGTCATTGAATGCCCTTGCTGCGTGGCTCGACTGACGGAGAGGAACTGGCGAGCCTCAGCGATCGGGGGACGACCTCATTTCCGGAGGTCGTCCCCGAGGTCGTCCTCAGCTGTAGCTTGTCAGGCGACGTCAACCAGGGGAGAGAGATGAAGGTACTGCCGCGAGAGCTCGATGCACTCGACGCGGCCATGGTCGCGATCGAGCGCATCGGCAAGCGTGGTGGAGCCGGCCATCCAGAGGGTGTTGGTAGGGTCTTCGAGCCACTGGCGGTACAGCGCTCTGAACCTGGGCGCGCCAAAGCCCTTCGACGTCTTCATGTATCGCTCGTCAGCCCGTGCGGCGCCCGGTTCGGCGATGCGTTTCCGCTCAGGGAAGAGCCACTCAAGAACCTGAACGTTCGCGGGCTCGAGACGGTCGCCCAGGTGCTCGCGCGCGGCGTGCTCGTAGACCAGCCGCGCCTTCCAAAGGGGACGCGGAAACAGCAGTCGAATCGTCCATCGGAAGAGCACACGGAGGAGGGGCACATGCCGCAGAAGGAACAGCCGGAAGTCCACCGGCGACCGGCTCGTGACCAGATAGACGAAGGCGTGATGGTCAAGGCCCGGCAGCACGCCAATCGGAAGCTTGTCCGGGAAGTACCGGACGGTCTTCTCCGGGCCGTCGCCGAACGTCAGATGCGGGTATTCCCGGGAGTCGAGTCGGCTCTCCAGATGACGGACGAAATATCGCCGCTTGTCGCGGGCCGGACCAAGCCAGGTACAGGTCGGCTCGTCGAGCACTGCATCGAGGAGCATCACGCGCTCGATCATTCGCCCCGGAGCGGCGGGCTTCCTGAATCGGTTGTCAGGCTCGCCCACGGCCGCCCAGAGCGGCTTGTAATGCACGTGGAACATCCGGCCTCGATGGAGCTTTCCTGTCGCGATCGGCGTAGCGAATCGACGCTCGACAAGCGTATTGATGAAATCGGTACTCTTCTGCCCGTGGACGATGCCGGCGAACGCGCAGTACTGACGCTCGACGAAGACGCCGGCGTGGAGCAGCACGTTCACAAGAAAGCGCGCTTGCCGCTCGGTGAAGCCGAACGACGAGATCGCGTTGATGCGCTCGGCGTTCGCGATGTCGATCGTCCATCGGTCCGGCGGAAGCGGCAGGTTCATCCGAGCAGTTCCTCGGCCAGACGCGGGTGACGAGACCCTCCCCGCCTGCCGGTGCTCGCGCAACCGCCGAACATGCCGCCGATGGCGCGATAGCAGCTGAATCCAGACCGAGCGACAGCGCCGGCGTGGGCGCCGCGATAATGGCCAGTCACGATCTCGATGTCTTCGTGGCGTGACCGCCCGTCACGGTCGTCGTACTCGATCCGGGCATCAGGAAAGTGGACGTGACCGTCCTCGTACGGCAGGTCGTGTTCGCGCGCCCATCGTGCGATTTCCTCCGGCTCTCGGTCCGGTCTTCCGTCGCAATCCTTCCGGCCGCGATTGCGCTCGTGGAGGAACCGTTGGTAGTTGCGCTTCAGCTCGTAGTCCAGGACGACGCGATCGACTCGGCCGCCCTGCTCGCGGAGGCGCTCCTCGGCGCGCAGGTACGCGCGATAGACCTTTGAGTCGTGGGTCAGCTCGCGCGGCTTTCTGAGACCGGCATAGAACGTCTGGCGCGGCTCCAACGAGCGTTCCTGTCGCTCTTGCCGATTCGCCTCGAGCAGGTCCCGGCCGCGGTCGGTCAGAACCGCGGCGCGATCGTCCGAGCTGAGGGGAGAGGTACGTAGTAGACCTTCCCGTTCGAGGTGGTGCTGGGCCTTCCGAGTGTCGTCGCGGCCGTCGTGAAGATCGCTCTCGGACACGACGCGAAAGGCGCCGACGGTGGCGAGCAGCCGGCTTTCCGTGCCGTTGATCTCGTACACACGGCCGCGTTCTCGCACGGGCCGACGCTCACGTCCGCGCGGAAGGTCGAGGTCCTTCGTGAATACATCTCGCCGGTCTCGATCCTCCGAGGGATTGCGGTCGCTGGTTCCGCCACGGCTGCCGCGGCTTCGATCGCCAATGTCGCCGCGGTCACGGTCGTCGGCCGATCGCAGATCGTATCTGTCCCACATTGCTTGTCCTCACAGCCCGCCGGCCTCCCCGCTGTGGAATGGAGTCTCAGCGAGAGCACTTCGAGTATGAGCAGGCGCGCGACGAGTCTGCAATTCGCATTCGGGGCGCGTAGGGCGGGGTCCGTTGCAGTCCGTTGCAGTGTGCCATCGGCTGGCTGCCATGGGCTGGCTGACGGAGTAAAGTTGTGTAGACCGTGACATCAACGAAGAAAACCGCCGCAACATGCGTCTATCTCGGGGGAGACGTCACCGACCGGTACGCGAATTCGCGTCGTTGCGATGGATGTGTGCGGACTGGAGATCTACGGCAACAAGCTCATTCCGCACTTCTGGCCGTGGTCGTGGCGGTCGAGCGGTTCGATCGACGTGACCGCTCTCTTGCCGAAGATTTCGGTTGCGAAACCTGCAGTTCGTTGGTGCGAATCCGTGTCCGTCTCGATGAGCGCCATCGAGTTCAGGCTCGCAGTCGGTTGGGTGATGAACCGGCCTTCATCCACGCATACGCGCGGCTGACCGCCGCAATCGTCACCCAGGGTTCGCCAGGTCCTGTCCGGGCAACATAAAGGCCGCAAAGCCAGCCAGATGCCGTTAAGATGACGACGCCCGGTGCAGAGGCGACGAGGTGGCGCAAGCGACGTGCGCTTCGGTCAACCCGACTGCTTGTCGCCGCCCCGCGTCATCCATGGGGCCGGGCCTGCGCCGTGCCGGAATCGCCCCGTTCGCGAGACACTTGACGGCGGCCGCAATGGTGAAAGCAGGATGAACGCCCACAAGGCTGAGGATGTGACCGAGCTACTCCGTGCCTGGAGCGACGGAGACCAGCGGGCGCTCGACAGGTTGACGCCGATCGTGTACGCCGAGCTCCGGCGTCTGGCGCGCCGCTACATGAAACGAGAGCGCCTGGATCACAGCCTGCAGGCGACGGCCTTGGTCAATGAGGCCTACTTACGCCTCGCCGACTGCACAAGGATGCAGTGGAAGGATCGCGCCCATTTCTTCGCGGTCTCGTCCAAGTTGATGCGCCGGATTCTCGTCGACCATGCAAGACGGAACAACGAGAAACGCGGCCGAGGCGTGCCTCACGTCTCGTTCGATGAGACGGTGGCGGTGCAAGAACTCTCGGCGAACCTCGTGGCGCTCGACGATGCGATGGACGCTCTGGCGCGGCTCGATCCCCGGAAAGTCCAGGTCGTTGAAATGCGCTTTTTCAGCGGGCTCAGTGTCGAGGAGACGGCGGAAGTTCTCAAGGTGTCGCCGGTCACTGTCAGACGTGACTGGAGCAGCGCCAAGATCTGGCTATACCGCGAGCTGACCCGGCGAACAGGCAATGGACCCGGAACGCTGGAAGCAACTCGATAGCCTGCTGCAATCGGTCCTGGAGCGCCGGCCCGAGAACCGCGACGCGTTCCTTCGTGAAATCTGCGCCGGCGACGAGTTGTTGGACCGGGAGCTCCGCTCTCTCGTGCATCTCGAGCCAGAGGCTGGACGTTTCCTGGACAGGCCCGCGATCGAAGTGGCGGCGTTCCATCTCGCGCCCGACGGGCATCAGTCTTCGCTCGAGGGCGTGAACCCGTTGATCGACCGGAGCATCTCACATTACCGCATCCTCGAGAAGATCGGCGTGGGTGGGATGGGCGTCGTGTACAAGGCCGAGGACGAGCGGCTCCATCGGGTTGTCGCTGTGAAGTTCTTGTCGGACGAATTGGCTCGCGCCCCCGACGCGCTGGGTCGCTTTCGGCGCGAAGCTCGAACCGCGTCGGCGTTGAACCATCCGAACATTTGCACCATTCACGATATCGGCGAGCAGGATGGCCGCGCCTTTATCGTCATGGAGTATCTCGAAGGCGCCTCGTTGAAGGACCGACTGGCCGATCATGGCGGGTGGCCGCTCGACACCGTGTTGACACTCGGCATCGAAATCGCCGATGCACTCGATGCCGCGCATCATGCAGGCATCGTTCACCGCGACATCAAGCCCGCCAACATCTTCATAGGCAGTCGCGGCCACGCGAAGATCCTGGACTTCGGTCTGGCCAAAATGCACAGCCCGCGCGCGCACGATGGCGAGGCGTTGACGTTGACTGGCACCGTGACGCAGGGGGGCATGGTTCTTGGCACCGCCGCGTACATGGCGCCAGAGCAGGCTCGCGGCGAGACCATCGATCACCGGGCCGACATTTGGGCGTTTGGACTGGTGCTGTATGAAATGGCGAAGGGGTCACGACCCGTCGCGGCCGTCCGGCTTCGCCTCGACCAATCGCCGGCGCTGGAGCGCATCGTCTCCAAATGTCTGGAGACCGACCGCGACGCGCGCTATCAGCACGCCGCCGACCTTCGAGACGATCTCCAACGCTTGAAGCGAGACACGGACTCTGGGCCAGGCACGGGCACGCCAAAGCGGGCTGCGGTCGCAGGACGATCGATGCTGATCGCCGCGGTCCTGGCGATGGCGATCGTCGTTTCAATGTCGGCCTATCTCTTTTTTGTGCGTTCTGATCGATCTCCCAGGCTCACCGACACGGACACGATTGTCCTCGCGGATTTCGAGAACAAGACAGGCGACCCGGTGTTTGACGACACGCTGCGCCAGGGATTGTCGGTCGAGCTTCAACAATCGCCGTTCCTGAGTCTGATTTCGGACCGGCAGGTCCAGCAACAGCTGGCGCTGATGGGACAGCCGCCAGGGGCGCGGCTGACATCGGACGTGGCTCAGCAAATCTGCGAGCGAACCGCAAGCGCCGTGGTCCTGGAAGGCTCGATCGCCAGCCTTGGAAGCCAATATGTGTTGGGCCTGCGCGCCAAGAACTGCGATACCGGAAACCTTCTCGATCAGGAGCAGATCCAGGCGGCCAGGAGAGAAGACGTTCTGAACTCCCTGAGTGAGATCGCTCGTAAACTCAGAACTCGGCTGGGCGAATCGCAGGCGACGGTAGAAAAGCATTCGACGCCACTCGCCGAGGCGACGACACCATCGCTCGAGGCCCTCAAGGCGTACAGCAGCGGAATGAGGGAGCTCAATTCTTCCGCGAACTTTCCCGCGGCTATACCTTTTTTGCAGCGCGCTCTCGAGATTGATCCCCAATTCGCCATGGCGCACGCGAGTCTGGGAGTTGCGTCCAGTTCTCTCGGAGAGACGGTGCTGGCTGCCAAGAGTACGACGAGAGCCTGGCAACTGCGGGAACGCGTCACCGATCGGGAACGGTTTTTTGTTGACTTCACCTACGATCGACAGGTCACCGGCAATTTGGAAAAGGCTTACCAAACTCTCGAATCGTGGCTTCGGACGTATCCTCGCGGGGAGCCACCGAACGATGCCCTGAGTTTGTTAGGCGGCCTTTCCACTCACGGGACGGGCCGATTTGCAAGAGCGATCGAGGCATCCCTGAAACAAATCGCGATTGATCCCGATTTTGGACTGGCGTACGGCAGTCTTGCCTCGACCTATTTTTTGCTGGACCGTTTCGAAGAAGCCGAGCGTGTGCTTCAACAAGCCACCGAACGGAAGCTGGAGAGTCCGATTCTCTTCATGATCCAATACAACACCGCGGTGTTGAAGGGTGACCAGCACCAGGTGGATCGAACGGCGACTCTCGCGAAGGGCAAGCCTACGGTGGACCACACGGTCGCTCACGCTGAGGCGCTCGCGCTGGCACGTTCCGGTCGGCTTCAACTGGCTCGTCAGTCATCCAGCCGCGCGATGGATCTGGCCCTGCAGGAACGGCAGCGAGAAGCAGCAGCGAGCTACCAGGCCGCCCGCGCGGTGTGGCAAGCCGTGTGCGGGAATGCGGCCAAAGGGAAGAGTGACGCCGTCGCCGCGCTCGCGCTTTCGGACGGCCGAGATGTCGAATACACCTCGGCCCTTGCCCTGGCTCTCTCGGGAGACTCCTCTCGATCGCAGACGCTCGCCGATGACCTGGAAAAGCGCTTCCCGGAAGATACGTTCGCCAGGTTCACGTACGTCCCTGTTCTCCGCGCACTATCGGCATTGGCGGACGGGAAGCCAACCGACGCCGTGGAGCGGCTGCAAACCGCTCTGCCGTATGAGCTGGCGGTGAACGGCCTCAACTTCAATCACTTCTATCTTGGCGGGCTGCACTCGGCTTATGTGCGCGGTGAAGCATTTGCTGCTGCACGCCGGTATCCGGAGGCGGTCGCGGAATTTCAGAAGCTTCTCGATCATCGTGGCATCGTGGGCGCGGATCCTATAGGCGCACTGGCGCACTTGCAATTGGGCAGAGCGTTCGTTCTGTCGGGAGACAAGGTCAAGGCCAAGGCGGCCTACCAGGAGTTCCTCACGCTCTGGAAAGACGCGGACCCCGACACTCCAATTCTGCTGCAAGCGAAGACGGAATACGCCCAGCTGCAATAGCTTGAGCTCGCGCACGCCGGCTTCGCCTGCGCGTCCCGTCACCTACTACTCCTTGCGACCTCGTGAGAACTGCCTCTTGTAGACGCGCGTCTCGACGGCTCCCGCTTCGGCGACGATCACTCGGAGCTCAGCTCCGTCGTCGTCGATCACGAAATCGAAGTTCGCTGTCGTGCCGATAGGGAGTACGTAGAGGGTCATTGAGCCCGTGCAGTCAGAATTCATCAGATACGTGCCTTGAAAGGTCACCCTGAGGATATTGCCGTTGGCGCTCAACGTCGCCGTGCCGTCGGTATTGCCCCGTCCGTCGAAGGTCTGCCGACCGATCTCACCGAACGGGCCAGCCAACGGGGGCGGAAGGGCGAGAAGAGTGCCCGTGCTCGTGAATCCAAAGCTGCCCTGCAGGCTGGCGTCGGAGCAGCCCCTAGGGTCATCGGCCCAGGCCTTGGGCACGATGCCCAGAGCACACACTGTAGCAACAACAGCGACGAGAGCCTTTGATGCGACGGTCCGTTTCATAACGAAGCCTCCTGGGTGGACGCTGGTCTCAACGTGGGTGTTCAGGTCGGATCGGCCGCGCGATGGTGGTCGGCGAATCTGTTCCTCCACTTCCTATAGGCGGAGAAACCGCGCGCGAGCGCTCATGCGACGAATTCATTAGACATTTGCGAGGTGTCCTCGTCTTCTTGCTTGTGCGAAACGACGGTGAGCAGTCGATCGCAGAGGGCCGGGACGGCCCAACTTCGCACGAGAGCGCCGGATCGCAGCGGCGAGACGGGGCCGTCGAATTCTTGATCCCCTCAGCCGCTCGATGCAGCGCGATCTCAGCATCGAGGTTCGCCGCGGCGGGAGCCGAGGTCGTTAGCCGCCGGCGAGAGCGTGCGTCCCCATGGCCGTATGAAGCGTTACCTTGTATGGTAACATCTTAACCCGGTGGGCAAGCATCGGCGGGGCGGGTACGTCTTCATCACGTGGAAAGGCGATCACCCGCCGCGGCATGTCCACGTATACCGCGACGGCACGCTGATCGTGAAGTGGGATTTGGACAACCAGAAGCCGATGAAGGGTGCTGCGACGCGGCGCATTCTGGAGCTGATCCGCGAGTTGGAGGCTGAGGGACTGCTGTGAAGATCCGTTCTATCAGGCACAACAATCGGAAGAAAGTGTTCGAGGTCGGCACGTCGACGAAGAAGCTCGTGTTCCCGTTCTCGAAGGCGGAGCCGGCGCCGACAACCGAAGACGCGATCACGGAGCTCTCCGTCGATCAGGAGGCAGGCCGGGAAGCGTTTACTTACGTCCTCCACTCCGGCCGCACAGGCACTGTGCACGTCGAGCAGGTGCTCGAGTACAACCAGGATCCGACCTACCTCCGCGATCTCCTGTTGTACCGACTGACGCTCGAAGCACAGAAGCGAGTCGCGGAGAGCCCGCTCTCAAAGCGGGAGATCGTGCGCCGGCTGGGGACGTCTGCCGCGCAGTTGTATCGTCTGCTCGATCAGACGAACTACCGCAAGTCTGTGGATCAACTGCTCGCGCTGCTGCAAGTGCTCAACTGTGACGTGGACCTGGTCGTTCGGACGAAGACGGCCTGACGCAACACGCCTGAAGGCGTGCTCCTTCAAGGGGGCGAGCACTGTGACGTAATCGTGACGTGACCCTGTCGATTGAGCGTGATCTACCGAGGTTTACGGTGATCGACGGAAGTGACGCGCGCGCCGCTAACTCTCTGGATCTGCAACGGTAATCGAAATCTGCAGCACGCCATCGGAGACCGTCAGAGCAATTTCCAAGCGTGCTCCTTCAACCACTCGGACATCTCTCCGCTTTAGAATCAACGAGTTGCGGACGGACTGGAACAGTGTAGCGCAAAACCCTCCTTCAAATCCTGCGGTTCCGCAAATCGATTTGTCTTCAGCGATTTGCGGACGTGCGTCACGCGATTGTGTCAGGAATTGTGTCAGACCTTCTAATCTAATGTCCCTTGATCACTTACCGCGATCTTGTTGAGGCGGTCGACTTCGGCGCGTCGGAGTCCCACGTGAGTCAAGGACGGTTTGCGCTCCACGTCAGACGACCAGTACGATGCGGCCGGGCTCTCTCGGCGCTTCGACGCTCGCGCACCGGTAATCTCTTCGCGCTCAAGCATCCACAATCGCGATGCCCCCGGCATGCAGACGAGCGAGTCGTGCGCGCGGCAACATGTCGCGTGGAGTGTCGCTCGACTTCCCGATGCGAGAGTTCAGTGCCGCACGTCGCGGGGGGTCACGATCAGTTCGGCGGTTCCATCCCGCTTGACTCTGGAGTGCGCTCCACGGTTGATACTGGAGCCATGGCTGATTGCTGCTGTCCCGAGCCGGCCTCAACAGGCCCCTCGGCCGGATGTGGCGAGTGCGGGAC
>Ga0306922_10002834_pt1 | contig 16119 bp, 12 predicted proteins | sample sta12Cox44000082_FD_203758 | JGI IMG/M metagenome (GOLD analysis project Ga0306922, IMG submission 203758) | Lab enrichment of tropical soil microbial communities from Luquillo Experimental Forest, Puerto Rico - statoxic.12C.oxic.44.000.082 (v2)... | ecosystem: Environmental > Terrestrial >... | reverse complement strand
ACAGACCCCGTTCTCAAGTCCCGTTCGCAGAGATTGCATTTCTTCCTCCGGCAGTGACGCAGGTGTCCCATTAAATCCCACCAGCCGCGCCAGTCCAGGAATCTGATGCACTCGCAAGCGGTCGCGCAGCGCCAACCTCACGAAGACGTACCCAGGGAACAACGGCAGCTGCAGCGTCACCCGGCGGTCCTTCCACTGTCGCACCGAGCTGTACAGCGGAAGGTAGTACTCCACTCCGCGTAGGCGGAGCTGTTCCGCCACACGCTTCTCGTGGTGAGCGCTGGTGTAGGCAGCGTACCAACGAGCCTCGCAATAGGCTTTCGGCATGCCCGCTTCTCGCTCCACGCTTGTCGCACCTGCGGCGCTGAGTGCTGTGGCTGGCGTTATATACATGGTTATTTTTACGTTCGGGCCGCTATCGGCCGGGCCCATCTCACACAGCTTCGCCCCGTCGCTTACAGAGGCATGTGTGACCTAGCCCTTGTATTATCAATTACATACAGACAGCTCATCGTGCTTGCGAGCTGTCCTCATCGTCTTCGCCTGCGGCTTTCGGTTTCTTCGAAAAGAGCCCGTGACGGGCTCCGTTCGCGTCGGCGTGAGCCCCGTTAAGCGAAAACTTCGAAAAGCGTGCTTGCAAAGTCGTAAAGACTTCGCCGGCAAACAATTTTCTCTGGTCGTTGATATCCACAGCATCCCACCGCGATTTGCCCACAATCCAAACTATCGCCAGCACTATTCCTAACATCGTTCCCAGAGCCATGATCAGAGAACGAGGAGGGAACGACCTCTTCGTTGGCACAATGGCTGGATCGAGTACTTTGACTGTTGGAATCTCTTTGGCCTCTTGCACTTTCGCCAATTCGTACTGCTGAGTCAGCAACTCGTACACCGTCTCCTGGATCTTCGTCTGGCGATACAAATCCGCGTAGGTCACGCCTAACAACGGCAATTTCCGGATGGAGGGATACAAGGAGTTCTCGCGCTTGAGATCATTCTGACTTCCTGCGCCGCCTATTTCATTCAGCTTTTGCTGCAGTTCATTTATGCGCGCTTCTGCGGCGCGCACACGCACATTGTGATCGGTATAAATCTGCCGTAACCCACTCACTTCCGACTGTGCCGCGATGAGTTGGCCTTGCAGCATGGCCGCCGCCTCTACCATCGCCCTTCCCTGGGCCGGGATGTCGATCGCCGTGTTCTTACTGGCAAAATCGCTGAAATTCCTCGCCGCGGAGTCCAGATCCGTTTTTACCTTCTGCAAGCGTTCTTCAAGGAAGATCCGCTCGCGCCGCGCAGAAGAAGTGCTGACTTGCGCAACCAGGCGGTCCAATTCGTCGACATACGCCCTAGCCATCGCCGCGGCGCGTTTCGGGTCGTGGTCCGTCACCACGATCGTTATAATTCCACTCTTGCGGTCTTCGGTCACAGCGGTATGCTCGGCGAGGTCTTTTCTGGCATCTTCCACTTTGGAATCGCGATATACCTTTTGAAGCTGGAATTCGTTGATGAGGCGATCTTGTACGGTCTGGCTACCGATAATGCCAACGAAAAGGCCGCTGGAATTCTTGATCCCCAGCAAATCACCGGCAAACCCGCTAAGGCCGCCTAGTCCTCCAACGGTACTGCCGCGCCCGGTCAGCGCCGCAAGCATGGCGAGCCCAGCGCCCGACTGGCCGTCCGGCGGCATGAGCTCAGTCGCGGATTCGTATCGTGCGGGAATCAGGAAGGCAATGAGAGTGCTGACGAGCAGGGTACGCACTCCCACACGGAACAGGAAGTTGCGGTGTTCCCAGCACAAGCGCAAGTAGGACAGAAAGCTTTGTGGTGCCTCCACCGAATCCATAAGCAGGGACGTATACCGCGCACGGTTCTCCGCCTGTTGAGCGGCCCGTTCTCGCGCCGGCGTTCTCTCGAGCGAACTCAATTCATGTCTCCCGTGTCTGTAGGGCCTGCCAATATGCGATGCAGCGAGGGTTTCCAGATTTTTCGCGGCTGAAACTGGATTGCGAGCGAGACGCCAATATTTCTTTCCGGTCCGGGTTGAATAACCGGGAAGAGCCAGCGCTCGTATTGCACCGTACCGGCAAGCCCGACGCCCTGCGGGAACCAGTAGTCAACACGCGTGCCCACATCCGTTAACGAACCACCCGCAGGAGCCTGGCCGACAAAGCCTTCTCCGAATTGCTGGCTGACCTTTTGGTGGCGGAAATAGAACTGGAGGCGGTTTTTCGCATTGAACCAATAATTCGTCCAAGCTTGTGCGCCCTGACCATCGCGTCCGATCCAGCTACCTAGAAGGAATCCGTCGTTGGTGTAACCGTCTCGAAACCGGAGGTTTCGATAGAAGAAACCGCAGCATATGGCCCCGCCAGCAGGTACATCCGTATAGACACCTTCCAGGCGAAAATCGAGTTTCGGCAGTTTCGGCAAATGAGAGAAGTACAAACCGCCTCGGATCGCCGACCGGTCCCAATAAGCAATAGGTGAAATTTGATCGTCGGCAAACGCATCCCCATAAAAAGTTACCCAGTTGCGCATCAACGGCAGCCGGTATGTCCAATCGATGCCAGAACGCCGGTCGCCCGGATCCTGTGGCGAACCAGGGGGGCCGTTCGTACCAAAGCCAAAAACACTGTGTTTAAAAGTGCCAAGAGTCAAAGGCACACCCGGACCTCCGAAGATCGTTGTAAAGGAAAAACCGAACTCGAAGTTCCGCGTGGGTTTGAAGCTGAAGCGTCCCCCGTAAATGTAAGGCTGGTCTGCGAGCGGACTAGCGAAACTGCCAGCGACCGAGTAGTCCGGATTGCCCGCAAAATGGTGTCCTGTAAGTTCCCCGAAAAACAATTCCGCCCGAAACGGACCGAGAAAGCGCGATACCAGCGGAATGTGCAGCGGCGTCACCCGATTGATCCGAAACATGTCGATGGGACGGGCGTTATTGCTGAACATCAACGAACCGCCGTCGCCTGGCCCCCAATCGAGGCTCTGCCTGCCGAAGCTGATTTGCCAGTTCGCGACGGTCAGACCCACGTAGGCTTCTAGCAATTGAAACTGCCGCACAGAGGGCTCAGAGGTGCCAGGAGCTACCTCGGGCAAGCCGTTCACGCCGGTCACAAACTGCCGTGCAGACAACGGCAAGGCCGGCGTCGCCGGTGCCGTTTGCACCTCACCGCGGACGTAGCCACTCCAAGGACCGGACGTCGAGTAGAAGGAAAAGCCGGTGATGGAGTTCCAGCCCTGGCCGTATGGTCGCCCGAAGTCGTTAATTTGGGTCTGGGCGAAGTTGAAGCCATCGGTCAACGGCATGCCGGAGCTGTGTGCGCCGCGGGTGTAAACAGACTCAAGTCGGGCCATGGTTTCCCCATGGTCCGCGCCTCCGCCAAGTTCGGGACGAAACTCGTCTTGGAGTTCATTGAGCAGATCGCTCGCGACCAGTCCGGATTGCTCCGCGCGCCCCTGAGCGTCAGAAACCATCTGTGCACATGCCAGTCGCGTCCACGGACGCATTCCGGCAAAGGCGGTGTCCACCAATCCCATACCGGCTAGGCGTTCAAAAACTGGATAGATCCAACTGTCCAAAGGAATGTACGGGGATCCGATGAATCCTGGCCTGGCACGGCCATCTTCGTAGAAAAGTTCCGCAGGACTATTCCACTCGTCCCCGCCCAATTCCACGTCGTGATGTTTGCTGTAAACCTGATGCGCGGCCAATTGACCGAGCAAGGAGCCCATGAGTACGTCTGATGGAAAGTGCTTTTCCGCGCGGATCCGCCAATAGCTTACTAAGCCCGCAGCACCGTAAGCGAGAATCTTGGTTAGCGGCCCGTGATACTCATGCGCGATCACGCTGGCCACAGACCATGCCACCGCGGAATGGGCCGAAGGAAACGATGTGCCTCCGGGTTGGAAAAACTGGCCAGAGCCGTCGCCCTGGTCGGGCCGCTCACGCCGGAGGGAATACTTGAACACTTCGGTCATCAGCAAACTATGAACAGCGGCCTGGCCAGACAGAAATCCCGTCTCTTGCCAATGCTCTTTGTGATTGTAGTGGCTCAGTAACCACATACTGCCGGCTCCACCAACCAGGCCAGCAACACCGGCGTTGGATAGCGTGTTGTAGTGCCCGATTGTCTTGGGGTCGTGCGACAAATGGCGGCTCACGTCTGAGTCGGTAACGAAAAGCCCAGCCGCGAAACCGCTGAGAGGAATGAGCCAGGCGGTGTCTTCAAAGCGCACCCTCTTCGGGCTGGTCCACAACTCTTGCTGGTCGTCAACGAAATCCAGCAACAATCGGGATACACGGCTCTCCGCCGGGGCGCTGGCCTTCCTGTTCTCCGTTTGCGCAGTTTGGTTCATCGCTTCTTTTTGCTCAGCCAGTTCCTGTGCAGCTGTCGCAGCCACCCAAGCCAGTCCCGACGCCAGCACGCACACGGATCTGGACAACCGCCGCATCACGGGTGCAAATACGCCACAGCCAAGGTGATGGCAGTAGCTACTTGGGCCGCCTGCATTACCATCGTCCAGGTGTTAGCTCCACCAATCTTCGGCACCTTTTCGGGTACGACGACTGTGTCTCCTGGCCGCAGTGTGCCTGCCAGGGGATCGCCCCCCCACCAACCGCCGCTCTTGACCGAGATCACTGAGCCATCGCCGCGGATCACGAATATGGATTTTTTGTCCGCCAAAGGTGTCAAACCACCTGCCTGGCTCAAATACCAATTAGCCGAGTGGCTCGACTGATGGCTAATCGCTGTCGGGTTGAACACCTGGCCGGTAACCATAATAGTGTTCGGGTTTTTCGGAATGAGGAGTACGTCACCATCGTGAACCGCGATATCCGCATTGGTGTTCTTCCAACGATGAACATCGGCCTCGATGTGAATCACCACTCTGCCAACGGGCTCATGGGCAGTGAGCTGAGCTAGGGTCGCATCAGTCTGCGAGATGGCCATCAGTTTCGCGTTTCTCTGATCCGTATCGCTTTCCGGCAGCGATTTCAGTTGGACCTTCTCGGTCTTGATGCGTGCAACCAGATTCATTTGAGATTTCAACTCAATCTCTCGAATATCTCGCCGCATCAGCACCGCGCCGTACGGATACGCATTCTTGGTGAATCCTCCGGCGCGCTCGAGTACCGAACTCAGCCGTTCGCCCGGTCGGACTCCATAGGTGGACGGATGCATGACTTCGCCACTGACTTTGACCGACGCGCCAATGTCCGCCCATCCTGGCACTTGCCGGATTGCCAGCACGTCTCCGCGCCGTAAGGGCACATCTTCCGTCGCATTTCCGTTCAGCAGCGAAGTGAGAGAGAGCTGCAGATGTTCTTGCGGTCCACCCGCCGCGGCATAACGCGTGAGATCTGCAATCTCCGAATCGGCGCTGCGCTTTAGACCGCCCGCCGCGCGAATCAAGTCTTGTGCGCGCATGTTGTCGGTATAGGGATATCGTCCAGGCTTCGCTACCTCTCCCGTGATTTCCACGCTGCTCTCATCCACATTGGAAGTGTTGCGGTGTATCAGAAGACGATCGCGCGGCTGCAACAGAATGTTGTCTTCAGGCTTTCCATGCAATGCTTCCCCCAGATTCACGCTGAAGATCTTGGACGTTCCATCAGGATTGATTCGGAACAGCTGTGCATCCTGCAGCGACGCGTTGGGGGTTAGCCCACCCGCCAGGAACACCGCGTCGCGCAAGGAAGCCTGCCCAGAAGTCTTATAAGTACCCGGCACACGTACCTCCCCGTCCACCGAGACCGTTGGTGCCGGCTCAAAATCAAAACGACTGAACACGCGCACCGTGTCCAGGGGCTCCAATGCGGGCGCGCTTTCCGGATTCTTCAGCGCGCTCTCCAAGTCAAAACTAACTACGCTCGGCCGAAAATCCGGAGGGTTCAGTCGGATGATCTCACCATAGTGGGCCGCAGGCTCTGGAAGAAGATCGTGATAGGAAGTGATGATCTCTGTCAGCCTCATCCCCGGATGGAAGGAATACTTCCCTGGCCGCAGTACATGTCCCTGCAGGTAGATAGCCTCCTGGTTATAAGGTGCGATTGGGAAAATGTGGATTTCGTCGCCGTCCCGAACGGTAAAGGAAGTTAGCCCGAGCTGGCCGCTGTCGTCGTCGGAAAGGTCCAGACTCAACATGGTGCGCTTCTCATGAGCCACGAGCCGCTGCACTTCCACGTGCTTGAGGGTCGCCGCAGGCAAGATTCCTCCAGCAAGTTCCAGCACGGCCGCCAGGGTCTTTTCGTCGTGCAGTTCATAAATAGAAGGTCGCCGCACCATTCCCGTTACAGTAACTTGCGCGGACACAGGGGGCACCAGCAGGGTGTCACCATTCTCGAGTTTCCTCGCTTCGGGTGTCACGCCGCGCAGCAGCAAGTCATAGGCATCTACTTCTTGGACGAGTTGTCGTCCGTGATAATGCTTCAGCAAACGGAGCGATCCCCTGGCGGTTACCCCTCCCGCCGACACTAAGGCGTTCAGCGGTGTCGAGAGCGAGCTGATGTCGTACGCTCCAGGCTCGCTCACTTCACCGACGACGTACACGCGAATGGTTCGCAGCCGCGCCACGGAAACCTCTGCATACGTATCGCGATACTCTGATGCAAGCGCCTTCTGTACCATTTGTTGCACTTCACCCAGCGAGCGCCCGCTCACCTGCAAAGGGCCCGCTTCGGGAAGTGTGACGCGTCCTTGCCGGTCCACTGACCGCACCAGCCGCATGGAAGCGCCTCCCCACATGTCAATGGAAAGGCTGTCGCCGGGCCCTACGACGTAGTCCGGTCCTACCGGCAGATCCATCGGCACAGACCGCAGGTCTCGCAGTCCGTCTTGAAAGACTTGCGTACCAAAGCGTTGCGGCGTCCCATTTCGCGACGGCGCTTGTACATACAAGTCATAAAGAGAAGGAATATCCGCATACGGATTTGACCGGTGGACTATGGCGGTCGGGTCAATCGCGAGTCCCTTGCCATGGCCGCTACTGCGGATGCTAGCGGTACTTTGTGCATTCGTGCTAAGTCCTACTCCAGGGGAGTAAACGTCCGACGGAGACAAAGTGGTCTTTGACTGCTGACCGAGCGTGGCGCTCATGCGGTTGAGATCAAGTGCGGCGATTTCAAGTTGCGCATTGGATAAATCACTGCCCAAAAGTGAATCTCCCAGTCCCTTCCCTCTCGCACTATTGGAGAGGCTGGAAACTGGCTGATACTCGGCCGGATTTTCCGCCAATCTGCTTGCCAACGACTCGGCGGTGCCCGCTTGCGCCCGCAAAATCGGGGCACTCGCATTCGGATTGGAAGGAATGAGTTGCTCAGGCGTCGCAGGCTCCCGTTCATTTCGCGGCGCGGTCGCCGGCGCCTCCATGTCTTCTTTTCTGGGCGTTGTTGTCGCTAGATCCCGGCAGTCCGCCTCGTCAAGATTGTTCTCATCATAATTCCCAGCACGGCATGGAACGCTCGCTTGCCCGCGGCGATCCGCTCTCTGAACCTGCGAACGTTCCTGGTCTTCTTGTGACTCAACCTGTACCAGCTTGCGGGCACGTTCCTTCAGAATGAACTCCTGTTCCTTGCCCAGGTCCGAATCTGGATTGACGCTTGGACGTAAATATCCGTATCTCTGCACCAACCGCGTGGCAACGGCTCGAAATTTCACATCATTGGCCAGGCGATCATAGACTGCAGCATCGGTCAATTCCTCATCCGAAATCAGCTGGCCATTGTCGCTGGCTTGCGTGGCGATCCACCGTTTCAGCTCCACTAGGAGACCAGGCTCTTGAAGCAGGACGGCTTTGATCTGTGCAGACGAGGCTGCCACGTGCTCCAAATTGTCCTTGGTCAATTCGGAGATGACCTGCGGCGAGCGGACCGGTAGGTCCGTTGGGGCTTGGGTCCGTCTGTTCGGTGCCTCTTGACCGCGTGCAGAAAGAACACTCACACCCATTACCACCATGAGAATCGTTTTTGATGCGTACTTTAGGCTTTTCAATATTCTGACTCCGGGGCTCGGTTCAATTTTGCCGCTCAAAGATCTCCTGTGAGCCTGACGGGCTGCGCAATGTCGAGAGATTCCTTCTTCTGAAGCCTCGAAACGGTGATCACGCCAAGCTTTTGGTTCAGGAGGCCGAGAGAGTTTTATCCACTTACATTAGGTGTGAGGATTGATTCGCTCTCCAGGAACTTCGAGTTTGGCTCCTATGGGTTGTGATCTATCCGCAATTTTCGGATCTGCGCCTCCTTCGGGGAGTAGACGTCTCTCCATCAAGGACCCATCCCTCAGCTTCCGTTGAAGCTCACTTCGTACCTCCTAAACATTTCGCTACGTCGATTCTGTGGTGCGCCTGTGGCGCATAATGTGGTCGCTAATAACATCGTAGCGACCAAGCGATGAATCGATGACATGAGCCCTTTCTCGATCAAGCATTCCGCCAAGGATCAGCCGGCCCTCACTTTTTCTTCCTGCCCAACATCCATCCAAGCAGCACTCGGCACGGGTTGTACGCAGCTCAATGCACATCGTGAGATCCTGGGACATCTGCCAAGATTCGGCGCGCTGCTTTCAGGATTCCCTCCTCAGAAGGTTCAATTTCGTTCGAATGGATAATGAAGGTGGCCCAATAGAAAACGGATTGGTTTTTCTCAAAGGCTACGGCGATAATCCGGACTTCCGGATGTTGGTGGAGAATTGTGTCGCAAAGAACCGGTCGCTCTCCCGATTGATCCAACGAAATTACAACCAGGTCGGGTAAGATCTTTCCCACCTGACTAGGAACTTCGGCATCGTCTGTGACTTCTCCAACGATTTCGATATCTGGCTGGTCCGTAAGCGCTCCAACAATCAGCTCCCGCATGAGCCTCGGTTGGTTGGCAACCAAAACACGAAGCGCCCTGTGCATGGCTCTCTCCTACGCCTTTCTCCCTCGAAAGTCTCTGCTACTGTTTAAAAAAAAACAGGACTCAAAACGAGCTGCAGCCTGACTAACAAGAGAGGTAGTCCACCGGTAGTTCTACTGGTTAGTCCTTTCCAATGATCTCGGTCCCAAGCCTGATATCCCCAATCGATTCGGGGCCTCAAGGGTTAGTGCAAAACCGGCTTTCCCGCCGATCTCGCGAAATGCTTCATCGTGCAGGACATCTCTCGCCGTGGTTTCGCTCGTTTGGCCAGTGGCTTCAACGCGGTAAGGATCCGCCGATGAAAACTCAGCTGCCCGTCGAAGCGGCGGCTGAAGGCCGAGCCGGCAAAATGCGCTTGGGAAAACACCGCCGGTTGCGGACCCGCTGTGCTGCAAGAATTGGCTCGCCTCTCTCCACAGCAGTTCGCTATGTAACTCGGAGTATCAGAAATCCAGCGCCAACATCGCAAAATGTCGCGTATTTGATGTCAAGAGCTCTTGCTGACCGACGGCCGCGGCGATGCGCTGCGCCTTTTTTTGACGCTTTCGTCGAACCGAACTCCGGTATCCTGATCTGCGCGCCTACTTTTCCCCTATACCGCTACTCGGCGGAAGGCGTCCGAAGCATGCCGCTACAATCAGAAAATGCAATTCCCACTCGGCGACGTGCTCGCCAGACTTCGCAAAAAGCCCGCGGTTTTTTTTCGCGCCAATCTCAATAAACCGCCCGGCACCCTCGCCCACTCGATGCGCTCAAGAAAGTCTTGCAAGCCGCTCGTGACACGGTGGTGGTGTTCGACGAGGCCTGCGCTGAATTTTCCGGGCTCTCTTAACTCGGCGAAGCAGTGCAAAAAGTGCTCTGCTTGAGAAAGCGAATCCTGCGCGCCGACTGCTTCCTGATGCCCGTGGATGAATGAAACGCTCGGCGCAGTCGCCATTAGATTTGAGCGGCCGTCCGCACTGCGTCGTCAGGACACAAATCAAAGTCGAGGTGTGGACGTCTCGTCGAGACTCGCGCGGCGCAGAAGTGCGCCGAAATGGGTGCGGCGTGGTTCACCCGAACGGCCGGTGTTGCGTCGTTCCTCCATTTTACCCACCCGCATGGTGCGGACGGAGCCTTTGGGCGTTAGTTGGTCGGCGAGCGCGATGGCAAGCATGTGGGGAAATGCCGGCAGAAGCACCAGAGTTGAGAAAACCAGGTCAAAGACCCGCTTGGCCAGGGAGAAAGAAACCGATTCCGCTACGATCGGTTTCAAGTCAGGCATGGGAATGCGGACAAAATCAAGACGCTGATCGGTGATCTTTACACTTTCGCCTCAGTCGAGAGCGGCGCGGATCGGTATGAACCAAGGATCGAGTCGAGTTACTGCAGCAACGAAGGAATCGTGCAAAGAGCGGATGGAGAATGGCGCGGACCACTTCATCCAAACCGTTTCCGATGGGCAGCGTTAACAGTTCACCGAACGACTAGCCCGGATGCACTTCAGGCGTGACGGTCTGCCCTCCACATTACGCTGTATAAAAGAACGCGTGCGGAAGGTTTTCTGCAATACACCGGATCGTGCCTACTTTCGCCGTGGTTCCCTCGTATTTTCGACAGTTTCGGCCCCTCTCGAGCATTTCCCCTTGACAAGGTAATTTGGAGAGCACTAACGTTGGACTACCGAGGGGTCGCTACCCGCTGCCTCGATCCTATGATCGGGGCTTTTGTTTTCTTCGCGTGTGTGTTGGGCCAGAACGCGTTTTTCCGCGAGGAGGTAAGTTTGAATGGATCGGGTAAAAGGCGACGCAGCCGAAAGGGCGGTGCGGATTTTTTTGCTCGTTGCTAATCGGTTGCTGCGCGACACCTTGCTCCGCTTGTTTCGTAAGCCGAGCGACATATCGATCGTCGGACAAGGATCTCCATCCGCCACCCCTTCCGCGGATGTACTAGAGTCGAATTGCGACGTGATTCTGTCGGACTCGATCCCGGCCGCTCCGGGGCCTTCAGAAGACTCCGGGGTCCCCGACGCCTCGAGCGCAGAGCTTCTGCTCGTTGGCATGGAAGATGACGAGGAGCACTTTCTTTCCGCGGTTCGCGCCGGCTCAAGTGGCTATCTGTTGAAGGATGCTTCGGCGGCCGACGTACTGAGCGCCGTCCGCTCCGTCGCGCGTGGCGAAGCAGTTTGCCCGCCGCGGCTTTGTCTGTCGCTGTTCAAGTGGGTTGCCGACGAAGCCCGCGAAACATTCCGCGGCGCCGACTCTCGTCCTAGCTTGACCATTCGGCAACAGCAGCTGGTCTCCTTGGTCGCCAGAGGTCTCACCAACAAGGAAATCGCCAGCGCACTCAACCTCTCCGAGTTTACCGTCAAGAATCATCTGCACCGGATCATGAAACAGGTAGACGCCGAAAGCCGTCATGAAGCCGTCGCGTCCGCTCGCGCCCACGGTTACCTGACGCAGCCGTAGCTTCGTATCCGAGCAAGACACCGCGTTCTCGGCGCCACAATATTCCCAGGTGCCTCATAGGCGAAGTCGGGACGTAGGGTTTCGCGTCAGGTCCAACTCGGTGTCGAGTTCCCGCCGACGCAGTGGTGTCGTTCGCAACCAAGAATCCTTGCGATCGCCATGATTTTACTGCCTTTTCCGCGGCGAGTCGGGCCGATAGCAGCGCCCCCTTTTTCGCCGAGCTGAAGCTGGCGTCGATAAAAGTCTCCGATAGGTCGAGTTTGCCGCGCGCCCGCAGATCTTCGGCAAGTGCGTGCAACAACCGTGTCAGCGTGCCATCGCGCTGCCACTGCTGAAAGCGGTGATGGCAGGTTTGATAAGGGGGATAACGGTCGGGCAGATCGTGCCAAGGAGCGCCGGTGCGTAACACCCAGAGAATACCGTTGAGCACCGCTCGCGCATCGCGCCAGGGCCGACCGCGACCATCGGGACGTAGCTGGGGAGTAAGCAAGGGCTTGAGTACTTGCCACAGCGCCTCGGTCAAGTCCATGCTTTTAATTTACGCCAGTTTGCATAACTCACAAGCCCGCGCAGCGCGGCGTGGCGGACACTGCAGCCCAGAAAAAGGTCGCCTTTGCCCAAAACATCGGCAGAAATGTCACAAATTCCACCTCTGGCCGGTTTTGCTGCGAGAGGCCATGCGCATGAGTGATGATGAAAATAGGAACGAAGGCGTTCGTCAAAGTCTGGCCAAAGAGTGGACATGCATAACCCGCTCGGCAGCTGCGGGTGGCCTCATCGATTCCGGCCACGTCGTCATTCGACTTCGAACTGCAGGGTGCTCGCCTGCGTTTCCGGCAAATCCTAGATCTGTGTCTCCTAACCCGAGCTAGTCCCCACGCTCTGCACAATGAAGCTGTCAGTTCTAACAGCGGACCCGGGCCTTATATGCCCTTAGGATTAAGATTCGACCGATGTGACGAAGGGAGTGCAGACATGACAGCCGTGACAGCACCTGAAAAGGCGAGCCACTCCATCTCCGCGTATGGCGTAGCAAGATCCACAATTCGAGGAACCCCTCTAAGCGCCGAAGAACTGCGCAAGACGCATGCTTACTGGCGCGCCTGCAACTTCCTGATGCTTGGCATGATCTACCTGCAGGATAATCCACTCCTCAAAGAGCCGCTAAAGTTAGAGCACATCAAAAACCGGCTTTTGGGACACTGGGGTGCAAGTCCCGGTTTGGCTTTTACTTACATCCACCTAAATCGCCTCATCAAAAAGTATGACCTGGACATGATTTTTTTGGCCGGACCTGGGCACGGCGCCCCGGGTGTTTTGGCCCCGGTCTATTTAGAGGGTGCCTACTCTGAAATTTACACAGACAAGAGCGAGGACGAAGAAGGCCTGCGGGAGTTTTTCAAGCAATTTTCCTTTCCGGGCGGCGTAGGCAGCCATTGCACGCCGGAAACACCCGGCTCGATTCATGAAGGAGGCGAATTAGGGTACGTTCTGTCACACGCCTGTGGCGCGGCATTTGACAACCCGCAGCTGATCGTCGCTGCCGTCGTCGGCGACGGCGAAGCGGAAACAGGCCCATTGGCAACTTCCTGGCACATAAATAAGTTCCTTAGTCCCGTCCGTGACGGAGCCGTTCTGCCAGTCCTGCACTTGAACGGCTACAAAATCAATAACCCCACACTACTGGCCCGCATTGGCCGCGATGAATTGGACAATCTGTTCCGAGGCTACGGTTGGACGCCCTATTTTGTCGAAGGATCTGATCACGAAAGCATGCACCAAGCAATGGCAGCCACTACAGAACACTGCGTCTGCGAAATTCGCAAACATCAACAGGAAGCCCGCAAGAAGGAAGCAGCTGAGCGGATTCACTGGCCCCTGATTGTGTTGCGGACTCCGAAAGGTTGGACTGCTCCGATGGACGTCGGTGGACACAGGTTAGAAGGTTTCTGGCGAGCCCATCAGGTTCCCATGGCAGACGTCAAAAAGAATCCCGAGCGGCTTCGCGAGCTGGAGAATTGGATGCATTCATACAAGCCGGAGGAACTTTTTGATCAAAGCGGACGACTGATCCCCGAACTGAAAGAACTGGCACCAACAGGCTTGCGGCGGATGGGGGCCAACCCTCACACCAATGGAGGGCACCTGAAAAAAGCTTTGCGCCTCCCGGACTTCCGGGAATACGGCTTGAAAGTTGAAAAGCCCGGAACCATTCAAGCGGAAAACACCCGGCCACTCGGCGCGTTTCTACGAGACGTCATGAAACTGAACATGAAGAACTTTCGGGTCTTTGGTCCGGACGAGAATACATCCAACAAGCTGAATGATATCTACACGGTCAGCAAGAAGTTTTGGATCGCTGACTACTTTCCCGAAGATGCGGACGGTGGAGAGTTGGCGGCTGATGGGCGTGTCATAGAAATGCTGAGCGAACACACCGTCGAGGGTATGCTCGAAGGCTACTTGCTGACGGGGCGTCATGGCTTCCTTTCGTCTTATGAAGCATTCATTCATGTCATAGACTCGATGTTCAACCAACACGCCAAGTGGCTCGCCATCTGTAATCACCTTTCCTGGCGCGTAAAGATTGCATCGTTGAACATCCTGGTTACTTCGACAGTTTGGCGGCAAGACCACAATGGATTCACACACCAGGATCCCGGCTTCCTGGACGTAGTCGTCAACAAGAGTTCGGCAGTTACGCGCATTTACCTACCTCCTGACGTGAACTCTCTTCTGTCAGTGGCCAATCACTGCTTGAGAAGCGAAAACTACGTCAACGTCATCGTCTGCGATAAACAGATGCACCTGCAATACCTGGACATGGATGCTGCGATCACTCACTGCGCCAAAGGAATTGGAATATGGAATAGGGCGTGTAACGACCGGGGCTGTGAACCGGATGTCGTGATGGCCTCGGCTGGCGACATACCGACACAGGAAACCTTGGCGGCCATTGTCTTGCTGCGAGAAGAGTTTCCGGATCTCAAGATTCGTTACATCAATGTCGTTGATCTTTTCAAACTTCAGCCCAGTACGGAACATCCTCACGGATTGTCAGATCGAGATTTCGATGCGCTCTTCACTGTTGATAGGCCCGTTATTTTCAATTTCCACGGATATCCCTGGCTTATTCATCGCCTGGCGTACCGTCGCACAAACCACAACAACATGCACGTACGAGGTTATAAGGAACAAGGGAACATCAATACGCCGTTAGAATTAGCGATTGAGAACGAGATAGATCGCTTCAGCTTGGCCATGGATGTCATTAAACGTGTTCCAAAGCTTCAGCGGATAGGCGCGCACGCCAAGGAAAGGTTCCTTAATGAGCAGATTTCGTGCCGTAACTATGCCTACGAGCACGGCACCGACAAACCCGGAGTTGCCGACTGGAGGTGGCCCGACTCGGGACCTGCGTCGGGCGACTAAGCTGAGCCGCCGTCAAAAACAAGACCAGAGTTTTCTGAGCGGTGCCGCGCGAGCAGGAAGGGTCCTTACGCAATGAACGTCCTCGTACTGAACGCAGGAAGCTCCAACCTGAAGTTTCAGTTGATTGCCACCGACCGTGACGCGATGGCTACGAACAAGGATATTCGCCTGTGCCGGGGACAGATCGACCGGTTCGGGGGAGAAGCAGTTATTGCGTTGCTGATGCGCGACGGATCGCGGAGGAAGTTCGCTGCCTCAACACGGGACATGCAGGCGTCGCTAGAATGCTTAATGCAGCGGATCGCCTCGGATGCTTCCGGAATCGCCGAAATCCGAGCCCTCAGCGATGTCCACGCAGTGGGACATCGCGTTGTTCATGGCGGTGAGCTGTTTGGAAACTCCACGCTGATTACTGACGAGGTGCTCAAAGGAATTGAAGACTGCATCGAGTTAGCGCCGCTGCACAACCCGGACAACATCACCGGCATCTTGGCAGCACGGCAAGTTTTCGGCCCAAAGCTGCCGCAGGTGGCCGTGTTTGATACTGCCTTCCACCATTCAATTCCGGAGCACGCCTACTTGTATGCCATTCCCTACCACCTGTCCCGCCGTCATCGCATTCGGCGTTACGGATTTCACGGAACCTCACACCGCTACGTCGCCGAGCGTTACCAAGTGTTACGCGGATTGAGCAAAGAGCAAACCAATGTCATCACATTGCACCTCGGAAACGGGTGCTCGGCTGCGGCGATTCGTGGCGGCAAATCCATAGACACATCGATGGGAATGACGCCACTGGAAGGCTTGGTGATGGGAACACGATCGGGAGACATCGACCCGGCGATAGTCAGCTTGCTTGCCACTAAAGAAGGTTTGTCCGCAAGCGAAGCGGAAGCGCTGCTCAACAGCCAGTCCGGACTGCTCGGTATCTCCGGGCTGACCAACGACATGCGCGTGCTGCTGCAGGAACTGGGACAACATGCCGACAGCCGGGTGCGTCTTGCGATCGAGGTCTTTTGCTATCGCGCAAGAAAGTATGTTGGCGCTTTTCTTGCCTGCATGGGTGGTGCCGACGCGATCGTGTTCACGGGAGGCATTGGAGAAAACTCGCCAGAAGTGCGGGCTCGCATCTGCCAAGGTCTTGAGTGGGCCGGACTAAGGCTGGAATGCAGGAGCAATGATCGAACGGTGGGATTGGAAGGCCAAATCAGCACGGATGATTCCAGTTTGCGCGCATTGGTAATACCCACGGACGAGGAGCTGCTGATTGCACGGGACACCGTTCGCTGCGTACTAGCCGAGACGCTTCCCCTGGAGTTGGAGAAAGCGTAGGACGTCGCG
>Ga0306922_10002832_pt1 | contig 16120 bp, 12 predicted proteins | sample sta12Cox44000082_FD_203758 | JGI IMG/M metagenome (GOLD analysis project Ga0306922, IMG submission 203758) | Lab enrichment of tropical soil microbial communities from Luquillo Experimental Forest, Puerto Rico - statoxic.12C.oxic.44.000.082 (v2)... | ecosystem: Environmental > Terrestrial >... | reverse complement strand
TTTGGACAGATCAAGCACGTCATTGATGAGTCCAAGCAGGTGTTTGCCGTTGGCCTCTAATCGTTTGAGTATGCCCAGCATCTTCTCGGACGGCTCACCGTAAGCGCCGTCCGCCATCAATTCAGTGTAGCCCAAGATGGCGTTGAGCGGAGTGCGCAGCTCGTGGCTCATATTGGCGAGGAACTGCGACTTGTGCTGGCTCGCCTCTTCAAGCTGGCGGCTCTTGTCCTGGATTTCGTCGAACAGCCGCACGTTCTCGATGGCGATGACCGCTTGGTCGGCAAAGGTGGTCACGAGCTCGACTTGTTTATCGGTGAATGCGCGAATCGCTTTGCGGGACAGTCCAAACACGCCAATAAGGTTGCCCTCTCGTATGAGAGGCACACCCAGCATGGTGTGCCAGTCGCCTATCTTCAGCGCTTTATGCAACTCATAGTCCGGGTCTGCTTGCGCATCGAGGATGTGCACGGGCGCCTTTGCAAGCGCGGTCCGCCCTGTCACGCTGCCCTTGCCTATTTTCAAAGTGGCGCTGGCCATGGCTTCGGCGAGTGCTGGGGACAGCCCGTGACTTGCTTCAATTCGGTAGATGCCCCCCTCTACAGGCCGAGAAATGATGCCCATGTCGGCTTCACAAACGTGTGTGGCCGATTCAACCAACGTATTGAGCACAGTTTTCAGATCGAACGTCGACCGGCTAATGACCTTTAGCACGTCGGCGGTAGCGGTTTGCTGCTGCAGGGATTCACGCAGCTCGCTCAACAGCCGCGCGTTCTCAATCGCGATGACGGCCTGCGCCGCGAAATTCTGCACCACCGCGATCTCCCTGTCCGAAAACGGCCGCACCTCCGGCCGCCACAACGTGAAAACGCCAAGCCAAGTGTCGTTCTTGATGAGCGGTACCATCAGCACGGTCCGCACGCGGCCAAGTTCAATGGCCATCCGGGGTATCGGATCATCCGGAACAAGCCGAGCTGTTTCCGCCAGATCGGCGATATGAATGACGCGCTCCCCGCTCTTCAAACGGCCAAGCGGGCTGCTTGGGTGAGGCTCGAAGCCGCGCCGCACGATTTCAGCGAATGGCGCAGGCGCGTGCGTAGCGATTGCACGGAAGCGCTCGCCCTCGCGAATCATCATGTTACCGTAGGGTGCCTCGCAGAGCGCCCGCGCCTTTTCGATCATCGCGTCGAATACTGGCGCGAGCTCGCCGGGCGAGGAATTGATGACCTGCAGCACCTCGGCGGTCGCGGTCTGCTGTTGCAGGGATTCTCGTAGCTCGTTGAGCAAGCGCGTGTTCTCGATGGCGATGACCGCCTGAGCGGCGAAGTTCTTGACCAATTCAATCTGCTTGTCGGTAAAAGGCCGCACTTCCTGCCGGTAAATAATGATCGCGCCGATCAGAGTGCCTTCCTTGAGCATTGGGACAGCAATCTGGGCTCGTGCGCCAGCCAGCCTCGCTGCCATGCCAGGACTAGTCCAGGCAGCGTTATCGGCAGTGTGGCTCACCTGTTTTGTGAGCATGACACGTTCGAGCTGACCGCCGGGTATGGGTTGAAAGGCCCCCCGCTGCTGGTTGAACTCTCTGTATTCCTGTGGCGTGCCGACATCAGCCGCGAAGTGAAAAGCCCCGCCATCGAAACGATACAGGACGCCAAATTTGGCCTCGCAGATACGCACAGCGTTTTCCAGCATGGCCTGGAATACCGGTTTGAGCTCGCCCGGTGACGAGCTGATGACGCTCAATACCTCTGATGTTGCCGTCTGCTGCTGGAGCGACTCGCGCAGCTCGTTGAGCAGCCGCGCGTTCTCGATGGCGATGACGGCCTGCGCAGCGAAGTTCTGCACCAGCGCAATCTGCTTGTCGGTGAACGGGCGTACCTCTTTGCGGTAGATGGCCATCGCACCTAGCGGTGCAGCGTCTTTAAGCATCGGCACCATCACAAAGGTGCGGGCTCCAAAAACGTCAACAAACTCCTTAAATGGTTGCAAGCCCTTGATGTATGCAGGTTCTCTCGTGGCGTCCGCAATATGTTCAAGCTGCTTTGTTTGGGCGAGGCGACGGAGCGGAGTTTCCGGATCAACGTAGAACACTTTGTCGTGCTGCCGCATCTCGGCAAGTGCCGGCGGCAGGCCATGCAGCGCGACTGGACGAAAGCCATCCCCCTCAACGAGCCATAGCATGCCAAACTCCGCACCACAGATGCGCGTTGCATTCGCAAGCATGGCCTGGAAAACTGGCTCCAATTCGCCTTGCGAAGAACTGATGACGCGCAGCACCTCAGACGTCGCAGTTTGCTGCTCCAGCGATTCCCGCAATTCGTTCAGTAGCCGCGCGTTTTCAATGGCGATCACCGCCTGGGCGGCGAAGTTCTGCACCAGCGCGATCTGTTTGTCCGTGAACGGCCGGACTTCCTGGCGATAGATGATGATAGCACCGATGAGAACATTCTCCTTGATCATCGGCACACTAATAAGGGAGCGCGCGCCGCCAAACTCTGCCGCGGGGCTCACGACCGGTTCTGTCGAATCGTCAATAATGCGGACTACGTCTTTTGTTCGCCACATGCGCTCGAGGTTGGTACCGACATGCGGCTGAAATGAACCGCGCTGCTGGATAAAGTCGGCAAGTGCCGGCGGTACGCCGAACAGTGCAGCCGCTTTGAAAGCTTCGTTATCGAATCGGAACATAACGCCGAATTTCGCGTCGCAAATCCGGACCGCATTCTCCAGCATGGCCTGAAATACGGGCTCAAGCTCGCCCGGCGAACTGCTAATGACGCCTAGTACCTGCGATGTCGCGGTCTGCTGCTCCAATGCTTCGCTGAGATCATCGGTGCGTTGGCGCAGTTCATTGAGCAGCCGCGCGTTCTCGATGGCGATGACGGCTTGGGCGGCGAAGTTTTGCACCAGCTCGATCTGTTTTTCGGCAAATGGCTTCACCTCTTGACGGTAAATGTAAATAGCACCGGCAATCTTGCCTTCCTTGAGCATCGGTACAGCAATGTGGGTCCGCGCGCCGCCAAGTTTGGTCGCCGGACTGAGCCCCTCTGGATCGTCAAGCATGTGAGCGACTTTTTTCGTCTCAACCAGCCGGGCGAGAGGCAAGCCGGGCGGCGGTACGAACGCCCCAGTTTTTGCTTGGTAGTCAGCGAGAGGTGCCGGTACGTTGAAAGCTGCTCCCACGCGGAAGCAGATCCCGTCGAAGAGAAACAGGGTGCCGAACTTTGCCTCACACAACTTAACTGCATTCTCCAAAACGGTATGGAACACAGGCTCAAGTTCGCCCGGCGAGCTGCTGATAACCTTGAGCACTTCTGATGTGGCGGTCTGCTGCTCTAATGCCTCGCCGAGATCATCAGTTCGCTGACGCAGCTCATTCAGCAGCCGCGCGTTCTCGATGGCGATGACGGCCTGGGCGGCGAAGTTCTGCAACAGTGAAATCTGTTTGTCGGTGAACGGCAGCACTTCCTGGCGGTAAATACCGATGACGCCGATCAGCTCTTTCTCCCTGATCATTGGCACATTCAGCAAGGTGCGCGCACCTCCCAATCTGGTGATTGGTGATTGGGGATCGGTAACCGCCATGTCGGCGACATGGTCCACTTGCATGGTTTCCATAAGGTGGGCGAGCGTCTTGGTGGGACGAAGAAACGGCTCGGTTTCGAAGTATTTCTCATAATCCGGCGGCGCATTATGCAGCGCGACGCGCCGGAAGCCGTCTCCTTCACGCAGCAGCATGGCTCCGAACACGGCTTCGCAGATGCGCACCGCATTCGCCAGCATGGCTTGGAAAACCGGCTGCAGCTCGCCGGGCGACGAGCTGATAACGCGCAGCACGTCAGCGGTCGCAGTCTGCTGCTCCAGGGACTCGCGCAGCTCATTAAGCAGCCGCGCGTTCTCGATGGCGATGACGGCCTGGGCGGCGAAATTCTGGAGCAGTTCGATTTGCTTGTCGGTAAAGGGCCGGACTTCTAGGCGGTAAACAGTGATCACACCGATCAAAGTGTCGTCCTTGAGCATAGGAACGCTGATTACGGTGCGCGCACCAGTCAACGTGACGAACTGTTCGCGCCGCGGGTCCTCTCGGTAAGCTGGGTCTATAGCTACATCGGCGATCTGAACCGCACTCTTTGTTTTTGCCACCCGCCCGGTTGCGCTGTTACTAGTCATACTCACCAGTGGTTCGCGCTGTCGCGCTTCGGCGTAGGCCGGCGGCACATTATAGGTAGCGGCGTTGCGGTAGACGTTCCCCTCGGCGAGATGAAGCAAGCCAAAACCGGCTTGGCAAATGCGCGTCGCATTTTCCAGGATCGCATCGAAAACCGGCTTCAAATCGCCCGGCGACGAACTGATGACGCTCAATACCTCCGATGTTGCTGTCTGCCGGTCCAGCGATTGCCGCAATTCGTTGAGCAGCCGCGTATTTTCGATGGCGATGACGGCTTGACTGGCGAAGTTCTGAAGAAGCTCGATTTGCCTATCAGTAAACGGACGAACCTCCTGGCGATAGATGGCGATAGCGCCGATCAACACATCGTCTTTGAGCATTGGCACGCCGACCAAAGATCGTGCGCCGCCGAGCGTGGCAGGTGGGCTGGCTTCGGCGGTGATATCGGCACTGTGACTTACCTGCTTTGTCCGCAGAGCGCGCTCAAGGACATGGCCCGGGGTCGGTTGAAATGGCCCGCGCCGCTTTTGGAATTCAACAAGCTCCGGCGGTGTGCCGAATTGCGCTGCCAAATGTAAGTCATCGCCCTCCAAGCGGAACAGCGTGCCGAACTTGGCTTCACAGATGCGCGTGGCATTCTCCAGCAACGCGCTAAAAACAGGCTCCAGCTCGGCGGGCGAAGAACTGATGACCCGAAGCACATTTGCCGTAGCAGTCTGCTGTTCCAGCGATTGCCGCAACTCGTTCAAGAGCCGCGCATTCTCGATGGCGATCACAGCTTGGCTGGCGAAGTTTTGTAACAGTTCTATCTGCTTGTCCGTGAAGGGACGCACTTCCTGGCGATAGATGACAATGACGCCGATCAGCGCGTCGTCCTTGAGCATCGGGACGATGACTTGAGTTCGTGCGCCGCCGTGCTCTGCAAAAAAGCCAGGAACAGGTTCAGCGGTCTTGTCGGCGCTGTGGCTCACCTGCTTTGTCCGCAAGACGTGCTCCATTGCGGTGCCCGGTCTTGGCTTAAATGGCCCTCGCCGCGTTTGCGCCTTGAGCAAAGCCGTAGGCGTATTGAATTGCGCCACCGGGTAAAGGTTTTCACCGTCGAAGCGGAATAGCGTCCCGAAATTGGCATTACAGATGCTGGTAGCGTGCTCCAGGATTGTTCGAAATACTGATTCCAGGTCGCCGGGGGACTTTGAAATAAGGCGTAATATCTCGGAGTTCGCGGTTTCCCGCAGCAACGCCTCGTCGCGCTCGTGGGTAAGCCGAGCGACGACCGCTTCCTGACCGGCAATGGAGACACCGTGGCTGCGCTTGGCCTTTGGCGCACTGCGCCGCTTTAGCGCCGCTTTGTGGCCTTGCGATTTGGCTCGTTCGCCGCCTGCTCTGGAGCGCCGTCGCATCGCCCACCCTAAAGGCTTAGGACTACGCCGATTTTCAAAGTCGATTACATCAGGGATTTGCGGCCAGCGAAATGGGGTTTCAATGATAAATTTGCGGTCCTTGTCCGCTTTGGGTATTGGCCGTTCTCTATTTCGAGCGCGCTGGCTTTTCCGGCGACGGCTGGGTGTATGGCGGCTCGTGGATGCGCATGCCGTTGATAATTTTCACGACCATCGTGACCTCCTTTCGAGTTTAAGAAACACCTCCCCCACCGACCGAGAAATTTTTTTGAAAAAAGTTTTTTTAGAAAAGGGGGATGCACATGTGCATCAACTACGCCGAAAGTCGCGTCAGGTACCGCTACCTGACAAAGGCATGGGAGCGGGGGGACCACCTTTAGGTGCTCGCCAGAACGCGCATCACCTGCGTGGCTGGCCGCGTCCGTTCAGCGCCACACGTCCTTGAATCGCGTCGGGCTTAACTCCGTATAGCGCGCGGTGTGCTGGATTGCTCGATGGCCGAGCCAGTCCTGGATCAGCCGCGTGTCATGGCCGGCATTGGCCAAGGCGTAGCCGCAGGCGTGGCGCAGCATGTGGGCGTGGACCCGAAACGGCAGCTTGGCGCGCTCGCCAATGGTCTTCACGAGGCGGTTGACGGCGTCAGCCGTAAATGGGCCGCCGCGCTCGGTCTCAAAGACGAAAGCACCCGTCGTATTGCGTTGCAGCTCGCGCAGCATGCGCAATTCATCGCCGCGGATAGGGTGGACTGCGGGCTTGCCGTTCTTCGCCCTGCGGACGTGCAGCGCCGGATTGCGGCCCCACTCAACCTGCGACCACTCCAGATCGGCGATCTCGACAGCCCGCAAGCCGTGGCGGAAGGCAACCAGGATCAGCGTAGCGTCTCGTTGGCCGTGGCGCCCCAGCTTGGCGGCGGCGATCAGCTTCTCGACCTCGGCCGGGGTCAGGTATTCGCGGGTACGCATCTCAGCGTTTGGCCTTCGTGTCGGTACTTTCCGATAAATGTTGTTTGGCTCGACCAGCCGCAGGTTCGGCACCATCAGCATTTTCCCCTCCATCCCAATGACGACTTACCGGATAATGCGCCTTTTCCGGTCAGTGAGCAAACTGTCCAGGTCAGTCACTTTCTGCCGCCAGGGGAATTGTCCGCTCAGCATCCGCCGCCGCCCGATCAAACTCCTGTTCGAGTAAGCTGGACGCGCCCCTGAGACCCTGCACAACTTCACTGGTCCAGATCACATAGTCGGCACGGCGCTGCATGGGCCAATCGGCTGGCGGGCTGGTAGCTAATGACCGCAGGTTGCTGATCTTGTCGGCCAGCTTGAGGATTTTGGCGCGCGGGGTCAGATTTGGTGCGTGTTTGATTTGAAGCCGCTTGCGTTCTGCCTTCGGCAACTTCTTGTCGTCTGTCACCTCGACAACCAGGGCTGCAACGTCGTCGTTGAACTGTGCGGCGATTTCCTCGCGAGTGACGCCCTGATCCTCAATCGTGTCGTGCAGCAGCGCCGCCACGATCAGATTGTGATCGGCACCGTTGGTCGCTTCGCCGACTAACCGCGCAACCTCAAGCAGGTGAGTAATATAGGGCTCCTGCGCGGCACCTTTTCGACGCTGATTAACGTGCCAACGTGCAGCGGCATCAGCTGCCCTCAGAACTGTGACTAATCCTGTCATCTGATTCCCCCTTTCCCTCGCTCCCGCCCAGGCAGGCGCGCAGCCACGCGGCTGCGGTGGCGCTTTCAGACCCTGCGATGTGGGGCACATTACTTACATGGTGACGAACAGCCGACTTTGCCACCATTAAACGACTGCATCGCAGCCCTCTTTGACCGCTTTCATTAGCGCGTTGTAAATCTGTCTCTCGCGTTTCATCGCACCGCCCCCTCGTTAGTGTCGTCTGTCGGATCAGTCGGTCCGGGAAGCGCATGGGAAGCGTCAGGCGCCGGCAGCGCCTTCGGCGTCACCCACCGTCAGGCGCCGGCAGCGCCTTTGGTGTCACCCCCTCGATCTCGCGCCGGCCATCTGGCCAAACGATCTCGCGGACAAACTTTAGCTCCACGCCAACGCCGCCGTTGGATTCAGAGGCAGCGAGCGTCGTTGGCAGCACACTTTTCAATAAACTGGCGAACGCGCTGGAATTTTCGACAGCCAGTCTCGCGAGGTAATCTTCCCCTCCAACCTTATCGAGGGCGCCCAAGATAGCCTCTTTGAGCCTCAGTGTTGTCTTGTTCAGCGAACCAGGGGGACGACCTGACCCCGCAAGAGCCTTGCTGCCACGCTCAAACTGGCCATTGGCGTTACGCTTCACCAATTTGTCCCATTTTTTTAATGGTTCGACGTTTTCTGCAACTTTCATGTCAGCCATATTTCACTCCATCAGCCCCTGGTTTTTTTATCAGCACTGCGGCTTCCCTCTACTAGACACCAAGCTACTGGCCTAATTCGACAATGCGATTGCGCAGCGCCTGCACCAGCGCGTCGTAGGTTTCAAATGCGGGTGCCATCTACCGCCTCAGATTGACAGTAAAACGTGCAACCAAACCTGCCCAAATCTCCCGTCGCGTTTAGGTACTCGCGGCCGTAATCGCTTCGATCGCTGCATGCTTGTCCTGGAATAAGCCAAGGGGCTGGCCGGCGGCGTCGTAAGCCTGAAAGCCGCGAGGGCCGGCGCTGCGCAGGACCGACGCAGCCGCGGCTGTCGCGCAGTGCTCACGTTTGAACGGACTGAAATCGCACGACCTGCGCCACGTTTGTCACTCTCCATGAGTTGAAGCAGGCTTACGCCGCCAAGCCCCTCGCCAACTCGGGTGCCAGCCCAGAAAGATATTCCGACATCGCCGTAAAGGCAGAGCACCGCCGGTCGGCCTGCGACGCCCTCCCTCCCCGAGATATAGAAGTAGTGGTGGAATCCGCACTGAGCCTAGTAGTGGTAATTTCCGCACTATGGAATCGGCGTTTTCGGTGTCGGTTTCCGCCACTAAGATTTGGCGTTTTCCGCCACTGGAGTTTTGTTTTTTGCGGGGCCTCTCGACGAGCAGCCCTCGCCAGTTGGGCCTCTTCGACGGTCTTAATGCGCTGCCATTCGTTTGTCGGCGGGGCCCGCCCCACGCGGAAATAAGTCAGCCGAAATTTATGCGGTGACCTAAACTCGGCGTTACCGGCGCGGCCACGTTCAGTGATTTCCGCAAAGCCAAGCGCCACTGTCTCCCGAATAGCCGGCCCAATCGCGTGGCGATGGATGCCGTAACGCTCGAAGTCGTCATAGGTGACCGGCAGCCTGCCGTTATCATTGCCACCGTGATCGGCGTGCTCGATCTCGATGCGGTCGAGAACGCGCCTTGCTGATAGACTCAGTACGGACCACGCTGGTGATTTGATCATCTCAATTGTATGTGGGGCGAATTGGCCATCGATACTGTTGCGGCGCTTAATCACGATGACACCCGCTGGCTAATTCGCGAACCAACCGTTGCGCGGAGAGTAAAGCGTTGAGTGCCCCGGCAGTGTAAGAGCCTGGCGCGAACTCATAAGCTTGATTGGCTTCTTCGACAGCCCTAGTGAGCTGGGCGCTGATTCTTCCAATTATTTTTTCCTCAATGAACGTCATTTCGTTTATTGTCCGTGCGCCGCCGATCTATCGCAAAGAAGTCGGGGGATCTCGTGTAGCGTCCGCCTCAGCCGCATTCTTCATCGGTGCCTCGCCCCTAGCTCTCCGGTTTTGACGCACAGGCGGCCTTCTGATGACCTGTGCCGCCCGCGCTGGCGACGCTCTTCGGTCTCTATGAAAAAGGTGACGGCGTCTTTAGCCCGCGTGAGGTTCGTCATGTCCGACAGCCGGCCATCTGGCCATTGCACCCGCCACATGCCGGGACGGGCCGCATCGGGCACCGCCTTGGGTTGGCGCTGCTTCATCGAGGCCTTCCACCCGCGCCAGTGGAATCCGGGACAAGCCAAAGGGCTGCTTGAGTTGACCGCAACTTTTGGATCGTCCTGTCGATTGCAATGTTGATCCTCTCCTTCGCCTCACGGTCAAAGGTCGAAGCCTTGAAGAGCTTTTTGAATACGCGCGCGTGTTCGTTCACCCTTTGGAGCCTGTATAAGACGTTGTCCTCAATTACTGCGGGGTCAGCGATCTCTGTATCTCGATCTTCCGCTTCAGAACCGTCGTCCGGTTTCGAATACGCCGGATTTTCGGTCGCCTCATAATATGCCCGGCGGTCCTCGGCGGAGACTTCGGCGCTCGCCGCTGAGGCGAGCATCGGCCCCGCTGGCGTATCGAGGGCATCGCGCCCGGAGTATCGCTTTTGCGACCACTCACGCCACGCGGCTTCGCCTTCTGGGGTGTCGCCGCAGCTACCGGCGATGTCGGCATCCTCGCTCCTACCCGGATGGTCAGCAAGCCAGTCTGCTTGCATCTTTGCTTTGCGCGCCTCATACTTTTCGTGAAACTCTTTTTCTTCCTTGCCAATGCGGCGCTTGCGCTTGGCTGGTTGCTTCCGGCCCTTGCTGTCTGTCCTGATATTGACGTTCGGAATTTCCGAACGTGACTCCAGTTCGCCCCGCACCTTGGCGACCGTCTTGTCGTCTGCCTTGACCTGCTTTGCCACCGCGGCGTTGGACGCCTCCGGTTTCGCCTTCAACACCTTGGCGATCAGCTCGCGTTTCTTCTTGGGGGTGAGGTGGCGACGGTGGAGATTGGCGGCGACAGCATATTCGTAAGGATCAACATCGTTAGAGACAATTTGGAATATGCTGCCATCCGATGATTCGAGTGCGGCGCGAATCGTTTCCACGGCCTTGCCGCCGCCAACCAATTCCGCAGCATCAAGTCGGTTGCGGCCATCGAGTAACTTGCCTTTGTATAAAGCGATGCGCGAGAACAGCCCATTTGCTTTGATGTTCTCGCCAAGCTCGCGTAGTTCTGATTCCGACATCAGAGGGAACAGTTCGGCGGCTGGGTGTATCTTGAGATGATCGCGCCAGCTCATGGCGTCACGCTGCGCCAAGTTCGCGCAACAGGGCGGCGCGGGAGCAAACCCAGCGCCGGCCCTTCTTCTGCGCGCACTGGCACCCGAAGCAAGCGCCTGATCGCCGTCTGCACAAGCGGCGCGCATCACGCGACCTCCACCGTTGGCATGCCTTGGCGGCAAAGCTTGTCCAGCTTCGCTTCCATTGCCCTGACCGGCACGCGCTTTAGTCGGCCGACCTTAATCACCGGAATTTCGCCCCTCCGCGCCGCGTCGTAGGCGCCGTTGCGGCTCAATCCGAAATATCGAGCACCGGCCTCGGGGACCGAGATCGTCAGTTCAGTATCGTTTGCCATTCTCCCGCCTCACCCAGTGGAACCACATTGTGGTTCTATTGCTTTACATGGCGTAGCGGCGGGGCTTTGTCAATGGTGCCACTTGTGGAACCACGTTGTCCCTGCTATGTCATCCCACCTCGTTTTTATTGGGGGTCCTTTATGGTCACGACGCGAAAGAAGCACTCGTCAATCCGAAGGCCCTTAAGCCTGGGTGAGCGGCTGGCTGGGGTCGGGCACGGGCGCGTCGGTGATCCGCTACGGCGCGTTGCTCAGCTCAAGGTCAGGCTTCCAGAGCCGCTTCGGCGCGATCTTGAGGGCGCTGCGGCCGAGGCCGGCCACTCGATGAATACAGAGATTGTCCGGCGACTTACCGAGTCGTTTAAGAATTACGGCAGGGCAAAGTTGATCGCCGATTCGTTGTTGAAAGACCTTGACGATGAGGTCCTGCTGGAAATGTTCCGCAAATGGGCCCGCGATCGAGCAGCACGCGACGATAACCTGTTTTTCAAATCGATCTTCGGTCAAGCAGCTGCACACGACGACGATAGGGGGTCCAAATGAAGGGACACGTTCGAGAGCGCGGCAAGGGAAACTGGTACGCTGTTATTGATGCGCGCGATCCAAAAACGGGAAAGCGAAAGCGGAAATGGCATAGCCTCAAAGCGAAGGGAAAACGCGAGGCCCAGATCGAGTGCGCGGCACTGATTTCGTCAATAAAGGGTGGCACCTACCTCGAACCAATCAAGGTCACAGTCGCCGAATACATGGAGCGATGGCTAGAACACGCACGATCACAAGTCTCGCCCAAGACATTTGAACGATACTGCGGGGTGGTGCGCGGCAACATCTTGCCAGCATTGGGCGCGGTGCCAATCACCAAGCTTCAACCGGCACAGATTTCCGAGATGTACGCCAAAGCTCTTCACGGAGGCCGCAGGGACGGGAAGAGCGGCGGCCTTTCGCCAGCCAGCGTTCTCTACATACACCGGATTCTGAAGGCTGCCTTGGCAGTCGCCGTTAGCGAGTGGCGGCTGTTGCCGTGGAATCCAGCCGATCCGATTAAGGCGCCCAAGGTCAGGCGAAAGGCTGTGCGTGCGCTTAATGCAGCGGAGTCGGCAGCACTGCTGGAGGCGGTTCGGCCATATCGCCTTTTTATTCCAGTCTTGCTCGCCGTTACTAGTGGCCTCCGGCGTGGTGAGATTTGCTCGTTGCGTTAGCGTAGCGTTGACTTGTCAAAAGCGGCACAGCTTGCCGTAATCAGTAGCACCGAGCAGACCAAAGCGGGTATCCGCGAGAAAGAACCCAAAAGCGGTCGTGCTCGCACTGTGTCGCTGACTGCGCTTGCCGTCGAGGAATTGCGCCGGCACAAGATTCGACAGGCCGAAGAACTTCTACGGCTCGGTCTGCGGCAATCGGATGACATGTATGTCGTCGCCCAAGCCGACGGACATCCACTGAAGCCGAATAGCCTCACACATGAGTTTGTTCGGTTCATTGCGAGTACCGACCTGCCAAAGGTCCGCTTCCATGATCTTCGGCACAGCCACGCGACGCAGTTTTTGGCAAGCGGCATCCACCCAAAGATTGCGCAGGAGCGGCTTGGGCACGCGACCGTAGCGATTACCTTAGATCTGTATTCACACGTTCTGCCGGGAATGCAGGAAGAGGCAGCATCGCGCGTTGACCAGGCATTGCGGCAAGCGTTAGACAATCAACGCGGCGGCGCAAAAGGGTAGCAATTCGGTAGCAAACCGTTGCAGCCGCCGCCGCTGCGAGATAAAAAGCGCAGCACTATCAAAGGTCAGCCGCGGTAGCTCAGCCGGTAGAGCAACGCATTCGTAATGCGTGGGTCGGAGGTTCGAATCCTCTCCGCGGCACCACGTCATCGTTTCTTGTCAGGATGGCCTCGCCCCCGCGCGCAGCTAATCGTTTTTAGACGCTCGCTTTTTGCCGCCAGCTTCTGGAAAAATCCACATGGCGACAATCATGAAGGCCGCCGTAACGAGCACGAAATTTCCGAATTCCGGCCGCACCGGCGAGTGGCTCCAATAGGCGAGGACGATCGCGACGATCGCGACTACGGCCGAAACAGCGGCTTTGACGTCGTTTGGCATGTAATCCTCGACAGCCAGCTGCGGCGCACCGAAAACTACCTCAATAATTCCCCACCGGCGCCGCTGCCGCTCGGTCCGGCTGCTTTGGTTCGCCGCGCAGGTTTTTCTTCAGGTGACGCGTGTCATAGCCATTGAGCAAGGTCCCCACGATGCCGCGATCCAGGTCCGACGTGCCAAACAGCCAATCGGCGATCGGGAAAGTCAGGTTCATGTTCACTTCCATCATCAGCCGCGCGTTGTGGTGAGCGGTGTGATGCCGGCGCAGCGTATTGACGAATGGACAATGGCGCACGAACCAATTCTCATCGACGTGACAACAGAAATGCATGAACTCGTAAATGAGATACATGCCTGTGGTCACGCACATGAACAGCCAGCCAACATTTGGCGTCAGCAGTAGGCCGAGCGCGACGGCAACAGGGATCGACATCAGGATGAATACGACAAGAGCGTAGGGCGGGAAAACCGTCACGCGCCAATCCTTCGTGTCGCGGAAACGCATCTCCTCGTCGGTAAAGAACTGATGATGATTAAGCGTGTGGCGCTCATAGATGGCGCGCAAGCCTTTGATGTTGACCGGCCGATGCATAACAAACCTGTGCACCGCCCATTCGAAGATGTTGGTGAACAGGAACGTCAGCGGCACGGTCAGCCATTCAAGCCAGGCCACGTTGCTGATGTGTTGGACATAAATGTAAAACGCCGCAGCGCCGATCGCGTAGATGATCAGGATATGCACGTAGCCGTCATACCAACCGACGATGCGCGACCGGTATTCGCGGCGAAATGCCTTTTGTCGTTCGGTGATCATGTCGCTCTCCCTTGAGCGTCACATCATTGTGGCGACAGCTTTGCAACCTTTTTAATGTTCAGCGCAGGTCCTCGATAGCGTGTTCGATATCGTCTTCGGTCAGCGTCCAGTCATTATCGAGATCAGCGATGACCTTCTTCATGAATGGATCGCAAAGGTGGATGGCGCGATCTTTGTCGCCGAGGTGATCGTAAAGAATCGCCAGCGCCAGTTGCCGCGGGCTCGCTCCCTCGTAGGTCCATTCAAACCCCCACTTGGTGAATTGCTTGACCTCGTAGTGCTCATCGAGCGGACGGCCATCCACCGTGACTTTGATACCGTCGATCTCTCGCGATCCTTGGTAGGTCTTCACGGATCCGCTCGGCGCGCTGATGCACGAGTATGCTAAGCCAGCGGGTCCCGGCTTGTAAACCAAACGGCGAGGCTTGTGCGAAGTTGCAGAGGCGCTCGCAAATCCAGCATAGCTAAATACACCAAAAATCTGCGAGTATCGTTGCATGGATTCCGGGTTCGCGCTCTTGGCGCGCCCCGCAATGACGCACTGGAGGAAACAACCTTGCCTGCAATGAATGGAAAGCGCGCTTTCCTGGAACTTCTCAAGCAGGAAGGCGTCGAGATCCTGTTCGGAAATCCTGGCACCACCGAATTGCCGCTGATGGACGCGCTCGCGGTCGAGAAGGAGCTGCGCTACGTTCTTGGGCTCCAAGAAGCAACCGTGATCGGCATGGCCGACGGCTACGCGCAGGCCTCGGGCAAGCTCGCTGTCGTCAACCTCCACGTCACGCCCGGCCTCGGCAATGCCATGGGCATGCTCTACGATGCGCAAAAGGCCGGCAGCCCGATCCTGGTCACCGCCGGACAGCACGATCAGGATTTCAACACGACCGAACCAATTCTGTGGGCCGATTTGCCGCCGATCGCGCGGCCGCTGGTCAAATGGTCGGCCGAAGTGCATCGCCTCGCCGATCTGCCGCGCCTCGTGCACCGCGCGGCGAAGACCGCGCTCGCCCCGCCGACCGGGCCGGTTTTTCTATCGCTGCCCGGCGACATTCTTAAAGCAGAGGGCGACGTCGATCTCTTGGCGCCGACCCGCCTTGCGGCGCTGATGCGCGGCGATCCGGCGGCGGTCCAGCAAGCGGCCGCGATCCTCGCGCAAGCCAAACGCCCACTGATCGTCGCGGGCGATGCGGTGGCGCGCTCAAAAGCGCATGCCGAACTCATCGAGCTTGCCGAACTCGTCGGTGCGCCGGTCTATAGCGAGCTCGTTCCTTCGACAGCGTCGTTCCCGGCCTCGCATCTGCTGTTTCGCGGCGCCATGACGCGCATGCAGGGGCCGATCCGGAAAATCCTTGAACAATACGACGTGCTGTTCTCGGTCGGCGGCGATCTATTCACGTTGTCGCTGCCGTCCGACATCGAGCCGATACCCCACGGCCTCACCCTCATCCACCTCGATACCGACCCGTGGGAGCTCGGAAAAAATTATCCGCCGCAGGTCGCCATTCTTGGCGATCCAAAGACCACGCTGCCGGATATCACCGCGAGCCTGCGCGAGCGCATGTCGAGCGGCGCGCGCGGCGCGGCGCGCGAGCGGCTTGATGCAGCCAAAGCCGCGACGCTCGCCGAACGCGAAGCACTTAAAGCGCGGGCGCGCGAGCTGGCAAAGCAGACGCCGGTGCAGCCGCTATCGCTCCTCAACGCCATCGGCGAGACGCTGCCCAAAGATGCGGTGGTCATCGACGAGACCATTTCCTCGGGCGCCGGCATCCGCTCGCTCATTCGCAGCGAAGATCCGCAAAGCTTCTATGGGTTGCGCGGCGGCGGCATAGGCTGGGGCTTGCCGGCGGCGCTCGGCGTCAAGCTCGCGCTGCCCGAGCGGCCGGTCGTGGCGCTCGTCGGCGATGGCAGCGCCATGTATACCTGCCAGGCGCTGTGGACGGCGGCGCACGACCGCATCGCCGCAGTGTTCGTCATTTTCAACAACAGTTCCTATCGCATCCTCAAGCAGCGGCTGGTTGCGCAGCGCGGGCTCGCCGCCCAGGCCGATCGCTTCGTCGGCATGGAGCTGACCGATCCGGCGATCGACTATGTCGGGCTGGCCCGTTCGCTCGGCGTTGCCGCCGAACGCGCGACCAGCGTGCATGACGTGACGGACCTGGTGACGAAGGGCTTAAAGAGCCACGCGCCGCTTTTGATCGACATACCGGTCGACCGCAATTACAAGCCGGTGTGATCTCTAATCGCCGATCGGCATATCGACGTAGATCTTGTAGCTCTGCGACTTCGGCTTCGCTTTGTCCTCAGCGTTGAGATATTCGATCGAGCTTT
>Ga0306922_10002829_pt1 | contig 16129 bp, 10 predicted proteins | sample sta12Cox44000082_FD_203758 | JGI IMG/M metagenome (GOLD analysis project Ga0306922, IMG submission 203758) | Lab enrichment of tropical soil microbial communities from Luquillo Experimental Forest, Puerto Rico - statoxic.12C.oxic.44.000.082 (v2)... | ecosystem: Environmental > Terrestrial >... | reverse complement strand
CGATCGCCCGAGTGAACGGCACCATGACGGGCGGAGCGTCGGGCCGCGCCAGCTCAAGGGTGTCGCCGGCGCCGAAATCATAGATCGCGCGCACGCGTCCCACCGGCGTCCCGTCGCCCAACACCACCTGGAGGCCGATCAGATCGGCATGATAATATTCCTCGGGCCCGGTCTGCGGCAGCACCGCGCGCGGAAGATACAGGCGCAGCCCCCGCAGGGCCTCTGCTTGGTCGCGGTCTTCGACATCCGAAAGACGCGCAATCAGCACCCCTTTGGCGGCGCCGCAGAGGCTGAGGTCAAAGCGTCGGCGGCCGGCTTCGTCCTCGACCGGTCCGTAGCGCGCAATATCCTCGGGGACATCGGTGAAGCTTTTGATCCGCAACGCGCCGCGCACGCCATGCGGCGCGGTGACGATGCCAATGCAAAGGCGCCGCGTTGCCCCGGCTGGATCAACCAGATGCGTCCTTCGAGACAGCTGCCTTCGGACCGCGCTGCGTGCGGACCCGTGAGCAGGTTCCTTAGGATGAGGTGGCTCTTTTGATGCCATTGAGGACAACCCTCATGCGAGGAGCGCACGCAGGGCGCGTCTCGAAACACGGACGGCGCTGATGCAGTCTCGCATGCCTCAGCTGTGGCCGGCAGCGTTGGCGCGCGCCTCTTCGGCGGCCTTCAGCCTTTCCTGCGCTCGCGCCTTGGGCCGCGACTTGATCGGGGTATCCTTGACCGGCGGCTTTTCGATCAATCCAGCATCACCGAGAAAGCGGGCGACCCGATCGGTCGGCAGCGCGCCGGCGCCGAGCCAATGCTGGATGCGCTCTGCCTTCAGCGTGACCCGATCGGAGTGCGACCGGTCGAGCATCGGGTTGTAGGTCCCGAGCTTTTCGATAAAGCGGCCGTCACGCGGGCTGCGCGAATCCGCGACGACGATGCTGTAATAGGGGCGCTTTTTCGCGCCGCCGCGCGCCAAGCGGATCTTCAACGACATGCTCTCACCTTCTCTCTAATGGCGGAACGCGCCGGGCATGAGCCCGGCAAGGCCGTGCCGCGCCATGCCCTTGGCGCCCAGCTTCTTCATACGCTTCGTGATGTCCGCCATGTCCTGATACTGCTTGAGGAGCCGATTGATCTCCGGCACCGAGGTGCCCGACCCGCCGGCGATGCGCCGGCGGCGGGAGCCGTTCAGCAGCTTTGGGTTGCGCCGTTCGCTTTTGGTCATCGACGAGATGATCGCCTCCTGGCGCTTGATGATCCCCTCGTCGATATTTGCTTCTCCCAGCTGCTTTTTGAGCTTGGCCACCCCCGGCAGCAGCGACAGCATCCCGCCCATCCCGCCCATGCGGCGGATTTGCCGCAGCTGGGCGGCGAGATCGTCCAGATCGAGCCTGCCCTGTTCAAGCTTGGCGGCAAGCTTTTCGGCTTCGTCTTGGTCGACCGTTTCGGCCGCCTTCTCGACCAGGCTGACAACATCGCCCATGCCGAGGATGCGCCCGGCGATGCGCTCGGGGTGGAACGGCTCGAGCGCCGCGATGCGCTCGCCGACCCCTATGAGCACAATCGGCTTGCCGGTGATCGTGCGCATCGACAAGGCGGCACCGCCGCGGGCGTCGCCATCGACCCGCGTGAGCACGATCCCGGTGATCCCGGCCCGTTCGCCAAAGGCCTTGGCGACATTGACCGCGTCCTGACCGGTCATCGCATCGGCGACGAGCAAGGTTTCGTGCGGATTCGCCACCTCGCGCACCGCCGCCACTTCGAGCATCAGCTCTTCGTTGATGTGGAGCCGCCCGGCGGTGTCGAGGATGACGACATCGTAACCCTCGGTCCGCCCAGTCTGCATTGCCCGCCGCGTGATCGCGACCGGCTGCTCACCAGGTACGACCGGCAACATCGTCACGCCGATCTGGCGGCTCAATTGCGCCAGCTGCTCCTGCGCCGCCGGCCGCTGCACATCGAGCGAAACCAGCAATACCCTCTTGCGGTTTTGCTGCTTCAATCGATTGGCGACCTTGGCCGCGGTCGTCGTCTTGCCCGAGCCCTGTAGCCCGACGAGCATGACGATTACCGGCGGCGGCGCATTAAGGTCGATGCCGTTTCCGCGGGCGTCGCCGTCACCCCCGCCGAGCACCTCGACGAGGTGGTCGTGGACGATCTTGACGACCATCTGCGCCGGCGTCACCGAGCGCAGCACCTCCTGACCGAGCGCCTTCTCGCGCACTGCGGCGACAAAATCCTTGACCACCGGCAGCGCCACGTCGGCCTCGAGCAGGGCGATGCGGATTTCGCGCAGGGCGGCGCCCACATCGGCCTCGGTCAGGGCGCCGTGACGGCGCAACCGATCGAACACCTCGCCGAGGCGATCTGTCAGGCTGTCGAACATTCCATCCTCAATCTCGGCAGCGACGACAAGAGCGCCAGTGCGCGAAACTCGCGGACTGACGGTCCCGGGCCGCCTCCCGGGAGCAATTCGCTTCCCTCTCTCCGAAGTGCCGCTCGAACGTAGTTCCGACGCGGCTTGGTGTCAATTCCACACTCTCTTGGGTCAAATGTCGGGTGGGCACCGATCTTGGCAAGCGTGCCTCGATCGCGGGGTGAGCTTCTGTTACGCTCTCGGCGACAACCGCCGAACCACCGGAGGGTGACATGCGCAATCCCGATGAGATCATCGAAGTGTGCCGGGAGGTGCGAGCCGTGCCGGCGAATGCCGCCAGTTGCAACGAGTTTGTGAACGCCGTGGCGTCGAGGTGCGGGGTTACGCTAAGCGGAAACGCCGATCAGATCATGCGGGAGATCACCAGTTCTCCCTGGGAGCAACTGGGCCACGACGGGGTGAAGGCGAGCGCCGCCGCGGCAAACGGCGCGTTGGTCGTCGGCGGCATGACGTCTCGGGCCTTAGGGGACACCCATGGGCACGTCGTCATTGTCGTCAAAGGCCCGCTCGCGCGCGGCAAATACCCGACCAGCTTACTGGGGAAGTCAGAATCCAAGAATTCGACCTGATGGCGGGCTCGGCACGACGATCAACTTTTCGTTCAACACCAACGACAGAGACCGGGTGACCTACGCCTGCTTTGGAAACCCGACGACACCGACCTAATCTATCCGAGATGATAAAAAGATTTATACAGAAAAACCGCTCATCTTCCTTGTCGCCCCTGGCTTGCTGGCGATCCATCGCACGATGTTAACCTGAGGGAAGCCGTCGATCTGGATTGTCAATTGCGTCAACGGTGGCGTGGCATTTATAAGCTGAAACCATTCATAGGTCTTGACAAAGTCTTCAATGGCCGAAAATGACGCCAACACCCCCGCCAAATCTCCGTTAAGAAATATTTTACTCAAGTCACTTCCTGCCGCGCCAAAGTTACCCTGCGACAAGTCCGCCAGAAGGTTACCCGAAAGATCAGGGTTGTGAATTTGATTGGCGAAGCGCTGGCCGAATAAGATCCATCTTGTGGAAGGCACGTTGATGCTGCTGTTACCCTTACCCTATGAATTTGACGTGTAAAATGCTCCCTTGCAAAATAGCGCCGGGCTATTCGGTTGAATATAGGTGGCACCACCCGGGTTGGGTGTGCCATCCGGATTCTCGACGAATTCGTCATACCAGAGAACATGACCATATTCATCAGACAAGACGGCGAGTAAGGTCATGGCAGAATTATCGGGGTGACGCCGACTGAAATTGAGGCTGTAGGTTGCTCAGTTTGAATCAGTTCACTCCATTAACGAGCGCCTGCAGCACGGCCTGGAGCTGGAGGTTTTCGTAGGCAAGAAACCTCGGGGCCGATCCCCCTGCCAAAGTGTCGCCGATGTGGCGCTATATCGCGTTGGTGGCGAAACTTGCTGCCGAAATCCCCAGGAATGAGTGACTACGTCATTGATTTGACAAGCGCCCTGATCGCAGGTGCTCTGAACGATGAAAAGTCCATCCAGGCTGCAGAGCTTATCTTTGGAGGCAGGAGTCGCCGCGGTGAAGGTGGCGACGAGATCGGTCCAATATGGATCTGCCGACGTGACGGGTCCCAGGATATCCCTCTGAGATAGGTGGCATCCCTTTTGTGGGGTCAAAGCTCGCCGAGAGCTTCGATACTTTTGCGGTGACGAAATCCGTGCCGCTGGAGGTGCGATCGCAGGTCGCGATCGGGATGGCTACAGGCGCCGCCCCGCCCACCGAGGGCTGGTTCGAGATCGGCCCGCATCCCGCTCCAAGAACCGATACAGCTCCCGATACAGCAGATCGGGGCGCCAAGTCTCATTAATGTTTCCCCGCAATCGCGATCGAAATTGGTTGAGCCCAGTAGGCTCCGCCATTCACCTAGACCTCAACTCTGAGTAGCTTAGCAAAGCGGCGCTCGCCACTTCTAGCGTTTTTGCCACGACGCATTGAACATCGCGGTTCCCGAAAAGGGCTTCTTCATCTCGCGCTTGAGCCCACCACAGACCCCATACCGTCGGCCGGCATCTAGTCTATCGCTCTTCCATTGACGCAATGGAGTCCGCCGCAGAGTTACGATGCGGAGAGCGACAAGCCGATTGGCTCGCCGCGGGCGAGGGCGGCGCGAGCGGCTTCGACGCGGGCGGGTTCGTCGAGCGTGCCGAGCGTTTTGAAAATCGCCTGAGCTTCGTCGAGCAGTCGGTGCGCCGCCGGGGTGTCGCCGGCGGCGTGGCGCAGCGCGGCCCGCGTCACCATCGCCCGCGCGAGATCGTTGCGCGCGCCGATGCGCGCAAGGATCTCCATCGCCTTCACCACATGGGGTTCGGCGGCGGTGGGGGCTTCGGCTGCGAGACATTCGCCCATCAGCCAGCATGCCATTCCCTCCAGCTGCCGGTAACCCGTGCTGTGCGTCGTCCGCAGCACCTCTTCGATCATGTCCCGCGCGACGCTGCGATCGCCGCGGCGAAGGTGGCCCTCGGCAAGCCACACGCCGTATAGCGCATAGGTGTAGCGCAACCGAAGATTGGCGAGCCAAGCAACCGCTTCATCGAGATCGGCGATACCGGCATCAAGCTCACCCATCTTGATTTGCCCGTAGCCCCGCACCGCCTTCGCCATTGCCGCATCAAACGGCAGTGCCCCCAGTACCAGAGCTTCGTTGCAATACTGCACGCCGCGCTCCGCATCGCCACGGCGAACGTGCACTGCGCCGGTTCGCCACAAACCAACCACTTTGATCCGGTGATCCTTGAGAACCTCGCCATAGTCGAGGGCACGACGGCAATACTCCAGGCTCCGATCCCATTCGCCTAGCGCCATGGCCGTCGGCTGCAATTGCCAGATCGTGCGGCAGGCCCACCAGAGATTGCCGAGGGCCTCGCAGCTGGCTAGGGCGCGCTCGCCCGTTTCGATCGCTTCGCGCAGCCTGCCGAGAAACAGGTAGACTTGAGTGAGACACGATTCAGCAAAGGCCTTAATTTCGTCCAAGCCGGTCTCTGTTGCGAGCCTCGCAGCGTCGTTGCAATGATCGATCGCGATGTCGGGCTGCCCCCCGGTCAGTACGCCCAAGAAACCGCGCCAGTAATGCCAGGTGGCACGCCGGCGTGGGTCATCGGCCTGGTCAACAAGTCCGGCAATCTGGTCGAGCGCCCCAATGTGTTCGGCGTGCCGGCCGAGCGCGAACTTGACCTCGGCTTGGTTGATCACGGCGTCGATGCGGCGCAGCCGGTTGGCCTCGGTGTCGGGCAGCAGGTCGAGACGGTGGAGTGCGTCGTTGAAATAGGTCAACGCCTCGTTATTGGCCCAGCGGCGCTGCGACTTCTCTCCCGCCAAGATCGCACAATCGACCGATTTTTCGGCCTCGTCGCTGCGACCGAAGTGCAGCGCCAGCAATTCGGCGACGTCATCGGCATGACCGCTATACAGGTCCTCGAGCGCGTGCCCGACCGCGCTGTGATAGATGCGGCGGTGCCGTTCGAGCAGGCTGCCATAGGCGGTCTCCTGGGTCAGCGCATGCCGAAAGACATAAACGGAGCCTTCGGTCTCGGCGCGCTCGTAAACGAATTCGAGACGGGCCAACTCGCGCAGCTGTTCTTCGATCGGTTCTGGGCCCTTCCACACGGCGCTGAGCAGGCGCAGCGGGAATTCGCGGCCGATCACCGCCGCAATTTGCAGGAGCTGCTTGGTCTGTCCCGGCAACCGGTCGATGCGTGCCATCACCACGTCGTGGATCGTGTTCGGCACCATCAGGTCAGTTCGCAAGTCCCTCGCCTCGCCGGCGTGCAGGGCCAATTGCTCGAGAAAGAACGGGTTGCCATCTGCCTTGGCGACGATTTCCTGTGTCACCTGATCGACGAGCTGCTCGACCCTCAGCACCGAGCGGACCATCCGGATGCTGTCGTCCTGCGACAACGGTTGCAGCGGCGTCTGCCCGGCGTAGGATTTGTCGATCCAAGGCGGCCGGTAACCCGGACGGTAGGTGGCGAGGAGAAGAACCCGCGCATCACGGAGGCTCTCTGCCAGGAATCCGAGAAACTCTTCGGAGATCCTGTCGACCCAATGGAGATCCTCGAGCACCAGGATCAGAGGACGTCGCTCGCTGCGTTTGATTGTCAGCTGGCGTAGCGTCTCGAAAGCCTTGCTCTTGACCGCCTCGGGGTTCGACAAGGCTGGCGAGTCGGCGACGTCCTTGATTTCGAGGAGATGAAGCAGGACCGGACCATCCTCGTCCGGATCCATCCCGACCTCGCGAAGGCCGTCATGAATCTTGCCGGCGACAATCTCACGGGTGTCGGTCTCGACAATCCCACAGTCGCTGCGCAACAGGTCGAGAGCAAGCAGGTACGGAATCGCGGTGCCGTAGGAGAGGCATCTCCCCTCGACCCAGTTCGCGCGCCGGTCAGCAACCTGCCGGCGAAATTCGGCGAGGAGGCGAGACTTGCCGATACCGGGCTCGCCGACAAGGCCGACGGCCTGGCCATGGCCGTTTTCGACCTGCCGAAGGAAATTGTTCAAAATCGCCAGCTCGCTCTCGCGATCGACAAAGACCGCGGTACGCGGCGACGGCGCCTCGCGCAGTCCCGAGCGGCGATGGGAGACGCTGTGCAAACGATAAGCCGAAATCGGTTCAGCCTTGCCCCTGAGAATGAGGGGCCCGACTGGCTCGACCCGCGCATAGCCCTCCGCCGATGCGCGGGTCACCTCGCTCAGGAGGATCGTTCCGGGCTCGGCAACTTGCTGGAGGCGGGCGGCGACATTCGCGGTATCTCCGATTACCGTGTAATCCATCGACAGATTATCGGCGACCGGACCGAAGACGACGGGGCCGGTGTGAATGCCGATGCGCACCTGAAGTTCGTCGAGCTCGAGATCAGCCGTCGCGCCGCCTTCGTGGAGCACCCGCTGTACCGCAAGAGCTGCCAAAAGGGCGCGGCGGACATGGTCTTCGTGGGTCAGCGGCGCGCCGAACAGGGCCATGAACCCGTCGCCGGTGAACTGCGGCGCCGTGCCTCCGTAGCGACACACCTCGGCGAGGCTCGAGTCGAGGAATGCACGGACGAGATCGCGCATCCCTTCCGGCCCGAGCCGTTCGGTGAGCGGGGTGGAGTTGACGATATCGCAAAAAAGAACGGTAACTTGCTTCATCTCGCCGGGTAGCGTGCTCATTGTCCCGGCGGTTTGCGGCTCCCGATATTCGCGCTTCGGTGCAGCCGATGCCTCGGAGCCCGGCAGGTCAAGCGGCTTGCCGCACTGCCCGCAGAATTTGTACTCAGGCGGGTTGGCGGCGCCGCATGACGGACAGGCTGAAGCGAGCGCGGCGCCGCATTGCCCGCAGAACTTCATACCTGCCGGGCTGTCGGCGCCACACTGTGCACACCTCATCGTGGTCTACGCTGCGCCAATCGCTGCTCGGCCGGTCAGCGGCGCCACCTCATGCCCGACGCCACAGCTCTTTAGTCGCCAGGCGCGCGCCTTCGGCCAAGGCTGCGAGCTTGGCCCACACGATGGTGGGATGCACCTCGCAGGTCGTCGAGAAGCTGGCGAAGCCGCAATCGGCGCCAGCGATGACGCGCTCGCGCCCGACAACCTGCGCGAACCGCCCGATGCGCTGCGCGATCGCCTCGGGGTGCTCGACGAAGTTCGAGCCATGGGTGATGACGCCGGGGATCAACGCCTTCCCCTCCGGCAGCCTGACCTGCTCCCACACTCGCCACTCGTGCTCGTGCCGCGGGTTGCCGGCCTCGAAGGAATAGGCGCCGGCATTGATCCGCAACATGATGTCGACGATGTGCCTGAGTTCGAGGTCGTGTACCCGCGGACCCATATTGATGCCGTAGCAGGTGTGATAGCGCACCCGCTCGGGCGGGACACCGGCGAGCGCGTGGTTCAACAGCTCCACCGTCGTATTCGCCCAATTGCGGCACTGCGCGATGTCGAGTTCCGGATGTGTCGTGTAGTGGCTCGCCAGCTGCGGGTCGTCGATTTGCAACACGAGGCCGGCATCGATGATCGCCCGATATTCCTCGCGCAGCGCATCAGCGATTACGACCCGGAACTCCTCCTCAGTCTTGTAGTACTCGTTCTTGTTCCAACCGGCGAGTTGGGCTGGCGACACCGCCGGCATGAACGCTTCCTCGTAGGGCACTTGCGCAAGGGCAAGCTTCAGATTGTCGATGTCGCGGGCCAGCGCCGCCTGTCCCTTATAGGTGATCGGGCCGGTGCACACCCACTGGTTGCGCTGCGCGCCGCCGGCCGCACCGGGCATATTCGCCGCCCACGCGTAATATTCGGGAAACGCCAGATGCTCGCGCGAGCGAGCCCACGTGCCTTCGCGCCCCGGATTGGGGCGCGCTTCAAGGCCGGTGAGGCGCTCGTTGACATAGGGGATGAACCCGAACCGCCCCATCTCGCCGTCGGCAAGGATGTCGATACCGGCCGCGGCCTGTTTTCGCACGACCTCGTCAACCGCGCTCTTGACGCGACCGGCAAGGCCTGCGGCGTTGAACGGCTGGCCCTGTTCCTTCGCTTGGATCATCTCCAACAGATCCGGCGGCCGCGGCAGGCTGCCGACATGGGTCGTCAATATCCGTTCCGTGCTCTGCTTCATCTCGCTCCTCCGCTCAGTGGAGGGTAACGTGAAAGGCCGGTCAGGTCAGCATTGTGCGCAACGCCGAAATCGACGGCATGAAAAAATAGGCGGCGGCGGTCGGGACGACGAGCTGGTTGGCGATTTACAGCGTGCCGCGCCTCCGCGGAAAGCCGCCACGTATCTGTCGGGCGCCTGCACACCGGCTCACGTCGGTCGGGCGATCAACCGGACCAATTTAAGTTAAAATTTTTAACCTATGTGTGAACCAGCTTACACTCTCCCCAACCGACCTATCCTATCTCCCAGGACAACCCGCGGTAACAAAAAACTGGCGACGGTTAACGGCAACGCGTCTATGATGGCGCATTAACGGTTTCGGCGTCACTGCGTACGGAGAGAACCGCCATGAGCTCCCCAACGCATGAAGAAAAACGGCAGATCTTTCAGCGCCATTTTCTATTCGGCAAACTGAGCCCCAATGAAATTGACACGCTGATAAGCTATGCGCGGGTTGCGCGGTATAGTATCGGCCGCGAGATTTTCGCGAAAGGCTCGCCAGGACAGAGTTTGATGGCGGTCCTGAGCGGTAGTGTAAAGATCAGCTCGCTTTCTGCGGGCGGTAAAGAAGTTGTTTTTGCGATCTACAATGCCGGTGACATTTTTGGCGATATGTCGGTTCTCGACGGCGGAGAGCGCAGCGCAGATGCCACCGCGATGACAGACTGCGAACTTCTGGTGTTGAGCCGCAGAGATATCTTACCGCTTCTTGAGAGGCGAGCCGATCTCTGCATGATTCTTCTCAAGGTCCTATGCCACCGCCTGCGACAAACGAGTGAGCAGGTCGAGGATGTAGTCTTTCGGCACCTTGAGTCGCGTGTCGCCAAGGTATTGCTGCAGCTCGTCGAGAGGGTCGGCCTACGCGCGCTTAACAGCCCTTCTGTGGAATTGCACGTCTCGCAGCGCGAACTCGGCAGCATGGCGGGCGGCAGCCGGGAGAGCGTGAACAAGATCCTCCAGAACTGGCATCGCCAGGGCCTCATCGACATCAGCAAGGGCTCGATTATGATCCGCAACGTCGAAGCCATCGAGCGCCTTATCTGAGCTAGACGTACCGCCTATATCGGAGGGCTCAGACCACCGCTCGATAGTTGATGCCCTCCTCCGCTTTGCGGCCCGAAACCTGGATAAAGGCAACTCCGGCCGGGCTCTATTGCGAGCCCGGTGACTTTCATATCGATCCGCTGGTTCCGGTCCCGCGCGCCCTCATAACCCACGGCCATGGCGATCACGCTCGTCCGGGGAATGAGAGGGTACTGGCCACGCCGGGCACTATTGCGATCATGCGGCTGCGCTACGCCGAACTGGCCGGCGGCTCGCTGCAACCGCTCGATTATGGCGAAACCATAACGAGCGGCGATGTGACAGTGCGGCTCGTGCCGGCGGGGCACGTGCTCGGCAGCGCGCAAGTCGTACTCGATTACCACGGTACCAGGGCCGTGGTTTCGGGCGACTATAAGCGTCGGCCGGACCCCACTTGCGAGCCCTTTGAGCCGTGCAACTGCGATCTGTTCATTACCGAGGCGACGTTTGGTTTGCCGGTGTTCCGGCATCCGCCCGACCGGATCGAGATCGACAAGCTGTTGCATTCGCTCTCGCTGTTCCGGGAGCGCTGTCACGTCGTCGGGGTCTATGCGCTCGGCAAATGCCAGCGCGTTCTAGCGCTGCTGCGGCGCGCCGGATACGACGAGCCGGTCTATCTACACGGCGCTTTGATCGGCTTGACCGAGCTTTATGAAAACCTTGGCGTGTCGCTCGGGCCAGTGCTGCCGTGGACTGATGCGCCGCGCGAGGCGCTCAAAGGGCGCATTGTGCTGGCCCCGCCTGCTGCGACCACGGATCGCTGGTCGCGACGGCTGCCTGATCCGCTGGTCGCAATCGCGTCGGGATGGATGCGGGTGCGGCAGCGCGCCAAGGCGCGTGGCGTGGAACTTCCCCTCGTCATCTCCGATCACGCCGACTGGGACGAGCTGACGGCGACGATCGACGAGGTCGCCGCCGAGGAGGTGTGGGTGACGCACGGCCGAGAGGAAGCGCTCGTCTACTACGCAACCCGAAAAGGCTATCGCGCTCGCTCGCTGGCTCTCACCGGCTTCGAGGAAGACGAGTGAACCGCTTCGCCGCGCTGCTCGACGCACTCCTTTTCACCCCATCCCGTAATGGCAAATTGCGGTTGATGCAGGAATATTTTGCGACTGCGGCAGACCCCGAGCGCGGTTGGGCATTGGCCGCGCTGACCGGCGAGCTCGTCTTCGACGCGGCCAAACCGAACCAGGTTCGCGCACTGGCCGCGGCACGGGTCGATCCCGAGCTGTTGGGCTGGTCTTATGATTTTGTTGGCGATCTAGCCGAGACCGTGTCGCTGATCTGGCCGGAAGCGCCAGGCGGAGAAGGCCATGTTCCAACCCTCCCCGAAATCGTCGAGCGACTGAAAGGGGCGAGCCGCGCCGAGGTCGCGCGGCTGATCGAGCCATGGCTTGACGCGCTCGACGCCACCGGACGCTGGGCTCTGCTAAAGCTCGTGACCGGTGAGTTGCGGATTGGCGTGTCGGCGCGACTTGCGAAGAGCGCTCTAGCGGAATGGGGCGGCGTCGCGATCGATCGCATCGAAGAGATCTGGCACGGTCTTCCGCCCCCCTATCAGCCGCTGTTCGATTGGCTGGAAGGCCGCCGCCCGCCCCCTGAGATCGGCGATCTGCCGACGTTCTGCCCCTTGATGCTGGCGCAGCCGCTCGATGATGCCGAGATCGCCGACCTCCACCCGCGCGACTATCTGGCCGAATGGAAGTGGGACGGGATCCGCGTGCAGCTGGTTTCGCGCGGCGGCGAAAAGCGTCTCTATTCGCGCTCCGGCGACGAGATCGGCGCGGCCTTTCCGGACATCTGCGCAGTAATGGCGCCGGATGTGACGCTCGACGGCGAACTTCTGGTCATCCGCAATGGTGAAGTTGCATCTTTCAACCATTTGCAGCAACGCCTCAACCGAAAGACCCCCGTGGCGAAACTGCTGCGCGATCTTCCCGCCGGGGTGCGGCTCTACGACATGCTGCGCGAGGGGCCGGAAGATCTGCGCGGACTGTCCTTCGCCGAGCGCCGGCGCCGGCTCGAGGCGTGGTATGCCCGGGCGCCGCGTCCCGCTCTCGACCTGTCGCCGCTGGTACCCTTTACCAGCTGGGAGGAACTCGCCGATTTGCGCGACGGGGCGCGCGAGCGCGGCATCGAAGGGCTGATGCTGAAGCGGGCGGATTCGCTCTATGTCGCCGGCCGGCCAAAGGGCCCGTGGTTCAAATGGAAGCGCGGCGCGCTGACCCTCGACACAGTTTTGATGTACGCCCAGCGCGGCCACGGCAAACGCTCTTCGTTCTATTCGGATTATACTTTCGGCGCTTGGCGCGGCGACGAACTGGTTCCGGTCGGCAAGGCCTATTCCGGCTTTACCGACGAGGAATTGCGGCGCCTCGACCTATGGGTGCGCAACAACACCGTCAAGCGCTGGGGACCGGTGCGCGAAGTGCGGGCGCAGATCGTTCTCGAAGTCGCCTTCGACAGCGTACACCGCTCGACCCGCCACCGCTCAGGCGTCGCGATGCGCTTTCCGCGCATCCACCGCATCCGCTGGGACAAGCCGGTCCGTGAAGCCGACACTGTCGAGGCGCTCGAAAAGCTGCTGACATAAGCTCGAGGGCGCCCAGATCACCCGCCCGATGCGACGGCGGCGCGCGGACCGACTGCGCCGCGGCGGTATTCGGGGGCCAGCCGCTCAAGGAGCTGGAGCACGCGCTCTTCGCGGCGCGAGCGGGCAACCTCCTCGAGTTCGTCGATCGAGCGGGCAAGCATCGCGTAATCGGCAGTGCGCGGCGCCGCCAGGCGAATCGCTGGATTCTCGGTGGGAATCAGCGGTTCGGCCGGGTGGAACAGCTCTTCGTGCAGCTTTTCGCCTGGCCGCAGCCCGACGAAATCGATTGCGATATCGTGGCCGGGCCGTAGCCCGGCGAGGCGGATCATCTGATGGGCAAGATCGACGATCTTGACCGGCTCGCCCATATCCAGAACGAAGATCTTCCCGCGAGGATCGGCCACCGTGCCCTCGGGCGTCAAAGCAGAGGCCTGCAGCACGAGTTCGACAGCCTCGCGGACGGTCATGAAAAAGCGGGAGGCCTCGGGGTCGGTAACGGTCAGCGGTCCGCCGGCAGCGAGCTGCCGTTGAAACAGCGGCACGACCGACCCGGTCGAGCCCAGCACGTTGCCGAAGCGCACGGTGACATAGCGCGTCCCGCAGTCGGGAGCACTCCGCCGCGCTTCATAAAGATCGAGCGCTTGGCAGAAACTCTCGGCAATGCGCTTGCTGGCACCCATCACGCTCGTCGGATTGACCGCCTTATCGGTCGAAATCATCACGACCAGCGAAGCACCAAACCCCCGCGCCGCCTCTGCGACGTTGCGGGTACCGATGATGTTGGTCAATACGCCTTCGATCGGATTGGCCTCGACCATCGGCAAATGCTTGAGCGCCGCAGCATGGAATACGATTTCCGGCCTCTCGGCGGCGATCACCTCGCCGATCTGCGTCCGCTCGCGCACATCGCGCAGCAGAGGCAGGCCTGTGAGGCCCGGAAAACGCTCGCGCAGTTCGGTGTCGACGCCGTAAAGCGCGAACTCGCTGTTGTCGAGCAGCACTAGCCGAGCGGGCGAATAGCCCGCAATCTGCCGGGCGAGCTCCGCGCCGATGGTGCCGCCGGCGCCGGTGACGAGGACGCGGCGCCCGCTGATGAGCCACCTCATGCCGTCGCGGTCGAGCACCGCCTGGGGGCGGCCGAGCAAATCCTCGAGAGCAATCGGCTCGAGTGCGCGCTCGGGATTGTCGAGATTGCGCTGGAAATTGGTGAGTCGCGGTAGGCGTGCGAGCGGTATTGCCAATGCGTCGGCGCGTTCGAGCAACCACCGCACTCGAGCACCGGGCAAGTTTTGCGCTGTAATGATTAGCTTTTGCGGACGCTTGCCGCGTCGATCGAGCCGCTCGACGACTGCCTCGAGCTCGTCGATCAGACCGAGAACCGGGACGCGATAGATCTCCCGGCCGACGCGGGAGGGGGTATCGGCGAGAACACCGACGACGTTGTAGACCGCGCTCGGGTCGCGCCGCATTTCGCGGATGAAGGTATCGGCGCCGTCCTTGGTGCTGATCAGCAGCACGGGGACGCTCTGGTGCTTGACGCGTTCGAGAACATGGTCGAGGCCGCGATCCTTGAACAGGCGATAGGTCAGCCGAGGCCCGCCCAACAGCGCGATCAGCACGAACCAGTCGATCAGCAAGGTCGAGCGCGGCAATGCCTCCAGGCGCGTGAGCACGAACATCATCGGGAAAAAAAGCAGCACCGCCAAACTCACCGCGCGAGCGATGTTGAACAGATCGGGCAGCGAGGCGTAGCGCCAGATGCCGCGATAGAGCCCGGTCAGCAAAAAAACGCTCGCGGCGATCAGCGTAAAGCCGGCAACGTAGATCGCGGTCAGCCGCGGCTCGTAATCGACAATGCGGTCGCCGAGCCGCAAATATAGGGCGGCGACGAACGATACTGCCGCCATAATGACGTCGTGCAGGAAGGCGAGGAGAGCTCGCCGGTTATTCGGAAAAATTGTCGCCATCCCCCTGGTAATCGGCTCTCTATACAGCAATAGAGCGGGGCGGGAAACGCCACGCGTCGCCACGGCCTATTCCGGCGGAGGCCGGCGGCGCCTAGAATGTGAGATGCGGACCGAGTGCCTCTCTCGAATTCTTGATCCCGAGGCCACCGACACCGGCGCGCGGGTGTTTCAGGGCGCGCATCATGTCATGCTCGCCCTCGGTATTGGCATCATGTTTGCCAACACCGAGCCCGCGTGGCGGCAGGGTGCGGCGGCCGCTCTCGATATCGGGTTCCAAACCGTGTGCGGCTTCTTCGTCGCCGAATACATCCTGCGGCTGCTCGCGGCATCGGGCGCACAGCGAGCCGAGGATTCGGGCGCATGGCGCACGCAGCTGAGCTGGGCCGTCTCGATCGGCGGCATCTGCGACCTGGCGGGAACTTTGCCCGCTGTCCTCACCATCATATTTGGCCCCCGCAATGCGAGCCTCGCCGGATTTGTTTGGGCCTTCAAGCTCGTCCGCTACGCCCCGGCCCTCGCCAGCCTGCAGCAGGTGATCAGCGATTCCCGCCACGCGCTTCTGTCGGTCCTGCTCGGGTTCGGTATCGTTATGCTTGTTGCTGCAAGCCTTGCCTATTTGCTCGAACGCGGGGCCCAACCGCGGGTCTTCGGCTCGATCCCAGCGGCGTTGTGGTGGGCGATCGTGACCTTGACCACAACAGGCTACGGTGATGTCGTCCCGATGACGGCGCCCGGGCGCGTGTTGGCCGGTGTCGTCATGGTCAGCGGCATCATCCTCTTCGCGCTGTGGGCCGGCATTCTCGCGACCGGCTTTGCCGAAGAAACGCGGCGGCGCGAGTTCCTGCGTACATGGGATCTCGTCGCCAAGGTGCCGTTCTTCCACGACATCGGCGCCGCCGTCATTGCCGATGTCGCGCGCCTGCTGCGGCCCCACGAGTTTCCCGCCGGCGCCGTCATCGTGCGTCGTGGCCAGCTTGGCGACTGCATGTACTTTGTCGTTTCCGGCGAAGTCGAGGTTCAGCTCCAGCCCGCGGCCGTTATGCTGGGGCCGGGCGCATTCTTTGGTGAGATGTCATTGTTGACGGGCAGTCCGCGCAACGCGACCATCGTCGCGACGCAGTCATGCACGCTTCTGGCCCTGGACATTGTCGATTTTCGCGAGCTTCTCGGCCGCCAGCCCGATCTCGCCAGAATTATCCATGAGGAAGCGGACCGCCGGCTCGCGGCTGGCTAGCACGCCCGGCGACGAGCGGCTCGTAATAATGTGGCAGGAAGCCCGCGGCGGCGCGGGCCTCGCGATTGAAGGGCGATTTCAACTCGCCTCTGAAAAGGCGCCGGACGCGATTCTGAAAAATTGCATCCGGCGCCAGGCCGCACCGGCGGCAGAGACAGTCGAACCAACGCAT
>Ga0306922_10002825_pt1 | contig 16141 bp, 14 predicted proteins | sample sta12Cox44000082_FD_203758 | JGI IMG/M metagenome (GOLD analysis project Ga0306922, IMG submission 203758) | Lab enrichment of tropical soil microbial communities from Luquillo Experimental Forest, Puerto Rico - statoxic.12C.oxic.44.000.082 (v2)... | ecosystem: Environmental > Terrestrial >... | reverse complement strand
GCCGAGGCGGATCAGCAACGCTTGGCTGCGACCCAGTCCGCCGATCGAGCCGCCGCGGAACGTTCGCTGGGCGAAGTGAGCGTGGCGAAGAGCCAACTCCTCAAGGCACTGGCTGACGAACGCATCGAGCTTCAGCAGTGGCGCGACACAGCGTGCTCGCTCGAGCCGCTGGCAGCTGCTGGACGGATCGCCGTCCAACTCGCACGCGAGATGCACGACCTGGTCGCGAGCCTCGACGACCGGGCCCGAGTTCTCTTGAGCACCTCGCAGCTCGACTCAACGTCTCGGACCGAAATCGAAGCGCTTCGCGCTGACGCCATGCGCGCCGTATCGCTTGTCCGCCAGCTCGCCCGCGCAAGCGCCGGGCGGGCATCGGGGGAGACGGCGTGATGCTGTCCTTCACGAACCGTCCGGCGGGGCCCCCTGTCGCAACTGGATCGCCGCCGGCGCCAGTGCGGACGGAAGACCTTCGGGAAGCGCCTCGGAGGGCCGCCCGGGAGGTGCCCTCCATCACAGGTTTGCGCATTTCGCCTCCCGGCGTGGACGCGACGCTTGTCAACATTTCGTCAAGCGGTCTACTTGCCGAGTGCAGCGAGCGTCTCAAGGCCGGCAGAGCGGTCTCCGTTGTCTTCGAAGGCACATTCGAGCCGAGGTCCGTCGAGGCGCGCGTCGCGCGCTGCGCCGTGTCGTCGATGGGTAACGATGGCCGCCTTCGGTATCACGTGGGGATCGCGTTCGCGAACGCGATCCGTCTCGACGACGCGCGCGAAGGAAAGGCCACTGAACCGGACAGCCCGATGGAAGCTGCGACTTCGGAATTGAAGGACGCCCCGCGCGGCAAAGCGGAACCCGGCCGCGCTGCAAGTGCGCAGAGGGGAGTGGTGCCCGGGGTAAATGACCCGACGACAGGCGCCCCCGGGGTGAGCGACCGAGGGTCTGCGGCACCCGCCGTCAGCGACCGGGGGGGAGCCCCCGGAGTAGGCGACCGGGGGATAGGGGCCCCCGGACTAGGCGAAGTCGCGCGGCCTGTTGTTCGCAACCGGTGGTGAACCGCGAGCGTGTCGCCCAGTCCCTTCGTGATCTTCGTGTACGATCCGCTGGCACATGCGCGGGTCAGCCAACCTCAGCGGTTTTGCCCTCCTCACTCAGCCGCCATCGCCCGACAGCAACGCGACTCTCGAGCTGACCGTGCTCATGCCGTGCCTGAACGAAGCGCAGACGCTCGCGTCCTGCGTCCGTAAGGCGCGGTCCTGCATCGAAAGACTAGGACTTGCCGCGGAAGTGCTGGTGGCCGACAACGGCTCGACCGATGAGTCTGTGCGCATTGCGCTCGAAGAGGGCGCGCGTGTCGTGTCAGTCGTCGAAAGAGGTTACGGTGCCGCGCTGTACAAAGGGGCGCTCGAAGCGCGCGGGCGCTACATCATCATGGCCGACGCGGACGACAGCTACGACTTTGCGAAGCTCGATCCGTTCGTCGACAAGCTGCGCGAGGGCGCTGACCTCGTAATGGGCAACCGCTTCCTCGGCGGCATCGGTGACGGCGCGATGCCTTGGAAGAACCGGCACATCGGCAATCCGGCGTTGTCGGGCATCGGCCGGCTGTTCTTCGACTGTCCCGTCGGCGACTTTCATTGCGGGATGCGCGGCTTTTCACGCGACGCGTTCGCTCGAATGCATCTGCAGACGACCGGAATGGAGTTTGCCTCCGAGATGGTCATCAAAGCGACGCTGCTGGACATGCGCATCGCGGAGGTCCCGACGACCCTCAGCAGGGACGGCCGGAGTTGCCAACCGCATCTACGCCCATGGCGCGACGGGTGGCGGCACCTGCGGTTCATGCTGCTGTACAGTCCTCGCTGGCTTTTCCTGTACCCGGGCCTCGCGTTGATGGCCGCCGGCGCGCTCGCAGGCGGCGCGCTGCTTGGGGGGCCGGTGCGCGTGACCGCTCGCGTGGGCTTCGACGTGCACACGCTGCTGTTTTCGTTTGCGGCGATCGTGCTCGGGTTCCAGGGCGTGGCGTTCGCGGTCTGTGCGCGTGTTTACGCACTCAACGAAGGACTGTTGCCGCGCGATCCGAGGGTCGAACGTTGGCTCGGCCGCTTCAGGCTGGAGACCGGTCTTACCGTGGGGGCGTTGATCATGATCGCAGGGTTTGCGGGCGCGGTGTATGCGTTTGTGAGCTGGGCGCGTACCGGGTTCGGTCCGCTGGATCCACGCGTGACGCTGCGCACCGCCATTCCAGCCGCGTCGGCCATCTGCCTGGGCGGGCAGGTGATTCTCACGAGCTTCCTCCTCAGTTTTCTCGGGCTGAGGCGGCGCGGGCTATGACGAGTCCCCCGAAGCTCGCAACGGCGATGACGCAGCCGATAACCGTCATCCTGCGGGTCGGTCCCGGCCGATACTGCTTCGGCAGATACCGGCTCCAGAGGGGCCACGGTCGCGGAACAAGAAAGACAAGATACTCGCGCATCCATTCGGGCGCGTTCCGGTTCGGCGGCGGACCGAAGATCGATGACGTCATCGACAGTGGCCTCGGGCTCGGCACGAATGCCCGCGCGAGCGGGAGGTCGCGACCGCTCAGCACCGCAGCGAGCTCGCCAGGTCGGGCCAGCAGTGGCGAGCCGGTGTACATCTTGGCTTCGTCCCGCCAGAAAAACGGCTCGAGCGACCGCTCGAAGTAATAGCGCTGATGATCCACGCTGATGGCGAGCAGCTGGACGATGAGGCCGGCGCCGCAAACGAGAACACTGACGCCCCGCTCGAGCCCGCGTCGCTCCCCTTTCCGCCACGCAAACGGCAGTCCTAACGAGGTGAGTGGAAGCGTCGCAACCAGGTATCGAGGTCCCCAGGCCCATTCGCCCGCCCAGAAACGGAGGCTGGAGACGATCGCCAGGTGAATCACGAGGCACGCCGGAATCGGGATGAACCGTTCCGGATCCTGTGTCAGCAGACGGCGCAGGCCGATGAGCGCGAGCACGACCGTGGGGCTATACAGCAGAATGCTCTTGGCCGGGCTGAAGAAGAGTCCAAAGAGTCCAATCACCGGGTTCCCAAAAACCGGAATGTCGCCACCGGTGACGACCCGTCCCGTTTCCAGGGGGTTGCCATAGCGAAAGGCATTCGCAGCGAAGACGAGCAGCACGCCGGCGAGGAGCCCGGCGCCGATGACAGAGACCGCTCTGTTCGCCAAGCGTTGTCGCAGCATGGACGTTGTAAAGGGATACACGGCAACCACGCTTCCCGCCAGCAAGACGTACGCTTCTTGAATGTTCACCAGCGCTGCGAACGCCGCGCCTGAGACAGCCGCCCACCCCAACGGACCACGTGCGGGCGCCAATGCCTCGACCGCCGCCCACACCGCCAGGGTCAGCCAGAACGCCTGGAGCGCGGCATCAAAGCTCGACCCCGCGTAGGGCCAGAGCAGCGTGCAGAAGGCGACCACGAACGACCAGTTCAGCGCGCGCGCCACCGAGCAGCCGAGACGTCCGTAGATCAGAAACACGAGCGCGACGACGCCCGCGGCGAACGGCACGGAGGTCATCGAGAACGCGAACTGCTTCGCCTCGAGCGAGCCATGCCCGAGACGGCTTCCGACGAGCACGAACGGAATGGCCGAGATGGAGGAGCCGAGCTCGTACCAGGCGTACCGCAGGCCTCCTCGGCCTGGCAAGCCAGGAAACGACGGGTCACGGACGGCGGGCACGCCCAGGTCGATCAACGACTCGGTGACGTCGTGACGGATGCCCCCGTCGAACATGTCGATGCGGCCCGGCGCGGTGAGGAAGTAAACCGCTGAGCACCCCAGCCACAGCAGCGCCGCGCAGACGAGCCAGCGCCGGCTGGTCCAGACAGGGGTAAACGCCCAAGAAGTCGATGAGTACTCGTCGCGTCGAGGATCGTTCATCGATGCTGACGGAGAATCCGATACGGGTTTCGGCTCGGCGCGTACAGGCGGTTCAGCGCCGCGGCCATCGGCGCGGGCCACAGCTCCCCGAACATTCGCGCGTCCTCGCGCGCGCGATCCTCGAGAGCGCGCGTGGTGGCCCCCTCCAGGTGTAACGTCCGGTTGACGAGCCGTCTCGACACGTAAACGAAGGCGCCCGGCTCGCTCGCAAGGGCCAACCACGCTCGCCAGTCGAGATTGCTGTGCCAGCCCTCGGGGAAGCGAAAGGCCGGCCGCATGCGTCGGTTGATCATTACTGATGGACAGGGAATGGGATTGCCGAACGACAACAGAAGGCGCTTGCGCCACCGCGCGTCGATTGATCGGTTCGTGAGGAACGCCAGGTTGGCAATCGCGCGCTTGACGCGCGTGTTCGCGATCTCGCCGCTCTTCCCATCGATCCTCTCGGTCGCGTCCGTGAAGATCAGGACGGCGTTCGGCACCCCGGTCAGGGCGTTCAGGCACGTTTCGACGTAGTCCGTCTCGTACCAATCGTCCTGGTGGGCGAGCGACACCCACTCGGACGCGGCTTGCGCGAGGGCGAAATTCCAATCGGACGCAATCCCAGCTGCGACCGGGTTGACGACGATCGGGATTTGCCGGCGGCCGGCAATCGACGAGATGTGCGTATTCGGCGTCGACGTCGAGATCAGAATCGCTGAAGCCAGGCTCTGCTGCTGAAGCGAGGCGAGGCAGCGGTCAAGCCATCTGGGCTCCCCGAACGCGGGCACCACGAAGGTGTGCTGCGATTGAACGGATGGCCGTGCCATCAGCACGTCGCATTCTAGGCTACCCGCTCGGCCCGCGCTCGCGCCCCGGCGGGGGTGCTCCGGGGTCGCCGCGCTCCCACACTTTGGCGCTCGGGGACCTCGCGTTCGGGGATTCTACTTTTTCTTCTTCAGGAGGCCGCCTAGAAAGTCCGCGGCCTTCGTCGCAGTATCAGGGTTCTTCAGGGCGCTCGTCACGGATCGGCTCAGGTCGGGCACGAACACTGGCTTGCTGGTCGTCCCCTCGATGCGAAACGGAATGCCGTTCGCCGGCTGACCGAGCGACGCCGCGCGCGCGACGCTGCCGGCCACACCATTGGAAGTCGACAGCTTCGCCGTCATCTTGAAGGCCATCGCGCCCTTGGGCGTAATCGTGCCCGCGCCGCTCAAAGTGCCGATCGCCGGTGCCACCAGATTCAGATCGTCCACCTGAGTGCCGTCGGGCGCGAGGCGGACTCTGGCGCTCAGCGTCTGAATCGACGTCTCGCCGCTCTTTGGCAAGCCGGCGAACCCCGCCACTGCGCCGAGCCCTGCGCCAAGGTCGAACCCCGCGATCGTCGCGTTCGACAACGTGAGGGGCCCCGCGGTAACGAGCCGATCGATTCGACCGTCGATCGCGAGAGACGTGTCCAGCGTCCCCTGCCGCAGGGAGGCGCCGGCAGGCAAGGTCACACCAATCGCCGGCAGCGCGGACTCCAGTGCCGTGACGGGCATCTTCTCACCCGCCAGCTTCATCCTTACGACAGTCATCTCCGGGTGCACATCGTAGTTTCCGGTGAGGCGTGCGAGCGCCCTTCCAATGTGGACATCGCCTTGCGTGAGCCGACCCTTCTGCGCGCTCGGCGTATAGTCGGCCGCGTAGTCGACCTCGATGGGCACGCGCGCGGGCGCGCTTCCTGGCATGAGTTGAACGTTCGCAGCCTTCAGCTTGCCTTTCGAGCTGACGACCTTGCCGTCGGACACGACCGAACCGGCAAAGTCGATCAAGCCCCCGAGGCCGGACGCTGGATCGACAAAGCCGGTGGACGCAAGGTTGACATGCTTCACATCGATCGTCGCACGAACCGGCATGTCGGCCATGTCGCTGACATTGAACGGCCCGGCCTCTCCACCCATCGTTACCGTTCCGGCTCCCGGCGTCTTCGCCGACACGTGAAACGGAAATCGCGATGTATAAGAGAGATTCGTCACCTCCACATCGACGTCCTCGTAGACGCGCCCCTTGTCGCGAGCGGCCAGGTTCCCGACGCGGATGCGGCCATTCGCGATCGTGATCTTCTGGACCACGACGCTCATGGCTGTTGCAGGGACGCTCGGCTGCGGCCGGGGAGAGGACTGGGGCGCAGCCGTCGCTCCGAGCTTGGAGAAGTTCCAGCCGCCCGAGGGCGAACGCCAGAGTGTGACCTGCGGCTGCTCGAGGCGGAACGATTGAACGCGAAGGCTTCGCGACAGGATGAGCGACATAAGATCGACGCCGACGTTGACCGACTTGGCGGTAACGAACGGCGCCGTGCCAAATGCGGGATCATCGGCGATTGACAGATTCTCCGCCGCGATGCTGCCCGAGAAAAGCGCGACACGAATGTTGCCAATCGACACTTTCCTGCCGAGCGCGTCGCTCATCATGCCCTCGAGCGTTGGACGGAACTGATTCGCATCGACGAAGAGCCAGACTCCCACGGGCACCACGACGACCAGGGCGAGCAACATGCACGCCGCAATGAACAACGGCTTCTTCATCTCATCCTCGCAGGGTCTTTCGCATTAAGATGCGCGAACGGCCGCCACATACCCTTTCTCATTTGCCACATGCCCCCTTATCATTTCGGATCGGCGGTGTTGCGGGAGTAGCCCATGCGTTGGCCCGGTTCGCTCGGTTGTCTTCTGGCGTGTCTGACGGTTGTTGTCGCGGCTCAATCGACCGCCATCGTGTTCGAGGGCGGCCGCCTTATCGTTGGCGATGGGAGCCCGCCGATCGAAGACGGCGCCCTTCTCGTTCTGAACGGCCGCATCATCGCGGTGGGGCGAAAGGGCGATGTCAAGGCGCCCCGAGGCGCGGCTCGCGTAGATCTCACCGGAAAGACGGTCATCCCCGCGATGGTCAACGTCCACGTCCATATCGGCTACGAGGGATACAGGAGCTGGGGCGCCGCGAACTACACTCCTGGGAACGTCCTGGATCACCTCCAGCGCGAGGCCTATTACGGCGTGGGCGCCACGCAGTCGGTCGGTTCCAGTCCGACGGACGCTTCGCTCCAGTTTCAGAAAGATCAGAAGGCGGGCCGGTTCCCGCCCGCCGCGCGCTACTTCTTCATGCCCGGCATGGCGCCCCCCCACGGTGGTCCCGACGCCGTCCTCCGCGAGGCAACCACGGCGCTGCACGTGATCAACGAGGTCTCGACTCCTCAAGAGGCGCGCGCGGCCGTGCAGGCCTTGGCCAGCAGGCGCATCCCGCAAGTCAAGATCTGGGTCGACGACCGGCGCGGCACATACCCCAAGATGACCCCGGAGGTCGTCACCGCGATCATCGACGAAGCGCATCGTCACGCCATGCTCGTCAACGCGCACGCGACCACGCTGCCCGATCAGAAAGCGGTTGTTCGCGCGGGCGCCGACGTTCTCGTGCACGTTGTCCAGAGCGAGAAGGTGGACGATGAGTTGTTGGGACTGATCACCGAGCACAGGCCGTACTGGGCAACGGTGATCGGGCTCGGCGATCGCACCGAGGTCTGCGAGCACGATCCGTTCTTCGAGGAGGCGCTGCCGGCGAGCGTGATCGCCGCCATTCGCGCGACGACGGAGCCGCGCCCCCTGGCGCCGAGCTGCGGGCCGCCATCTCCGAACGCCGCGCGGCGCGAAGAAATTCTCGCGTACAACCTTCAGAGAATGATCGCGGCCGGCGCGCGTCTCGTGCTCGGCACCGATACCGGTATCCACCCCGGCCACACCTTCGGAACGGGCGATCATCACGAGCTGGCCCGTTGGGTCCAGCTCGGCGTCACACCGTCTGAGGCCATTGTGGCGGCGACCTCGAGGCCGGCCACGCTGTTGGGCATCGCTGACATGGGCGTGCTGGCGGCCGGCATGAGCGCGGACTTCGTGGTGCTCGAGGCGAATCCGCTGGAGGACATTCACAACACACGAAGGATCGCGAGCGTTTATCTGCGCGGGCGTAGCATTGATCGAGCCGCGCTGCTCGCTCGATGGCAGCGCCCAACCGCCTCGCAGTGAGAGGAGACGCCGATGGCGAAGAAGACGACAGTGAGGAAGAAGAAGGTGCGCACGAGCCGGCGAGCACAATCAGCCGCAAAGCCGCTGCACGATGTTCGATTTCCCGGCGAGTCGACGAAATACCGCGCCGCGCGCAATGCACTGCTGCGGGAAGAGATGGCTCTCCGGTCGCAGATCGAGGCGGTCGCGGCGAAACGTCGGCGGCTGCCGCCCGGCGGGGTGGTCCCCGAGGATTATACGTTCGACGAAATCGCCGCAGACGGATCTGTCCGCAGCGTCCGATTGTCGGAGCTGTTTGCGCCCGGCAAGGATACGCTCATCGTGTACAGCTACATGTTCGGGCCACGGATGGCGGCGCCGTGCGTGAGCTGTACGTCCATCCTCGATGGTCTCGACGGTCAGAGCCTGCACGTCAACCAGCGCGTCAACTTCGTGGCCGTTGCGAAGTCGCCGATCGAGCGTGTCATGAGCGTTGCACGCGAACGCGGATGGGATCGCTTGCGTCTCCTCTCGTCGGCTCACAACATGTATAACCGCGATTACCACGGCGAAAACGAGAAGGGCGACCAGCTTCCCTCTCTCAATGTCTTCGTCAAGCGCAATGGCCGAATCCATCATTTCTACCAGTCGGAATTGCTCTTCGCACCAAGCACTCGCGGCCAGGACGGACGACACGTCGACCTGATCTGGCCGCTCTGGAATCTTTTCGACGTGACGCCGGAAGGCCGCGGCACGGAATGGTATCCGCGCCTCCGCTATTGACGGGCTGAGGAGGCAGGCTGAAACGAGCGCTATAATCGCCCACGGAGGTCGGGATGGCATCGATCGTTCGCTCGGCGGCAGTCTTCGCGCTCTTTCTTGGACTGTCGGCGGCGATCACCCTGCTTGCCCAATCGCCAGCGCAATCGCCGGCGCAGTCCGCAACCCAGGCGTCGGTTACGTTCACGAGGGACGTCGCGCCAATCTTCCAACAGTCCTGCCAGAACTGCCACCGGCCAGGGTCGATTGCGCCGATGTCCCTTCTGACCTATGAAGACGCGAGACCGTGGGCGCGATCGATCCGCCAGCGCGTCGAGGCTCGACAGATGCCGCCGTGGCACGTCGATCGCACCGTCGGGATCCGCCAGTTCAAGGACGACCCCTCGTTGACCGACCAGCAGATCGCGACGATCGCCCGGTGGGTGGACGCCGGAGCACCGCGCGGCAACCCGGCTGACCTGCCCCCGCCCCGGCAGTTCGACGATGCCGATCGCTGGCACATCGGCAAGCCGGATCTGATCGTCGCGATGCCCAGGACGTTCACGGTGAAGCCGGAAGCCGCCGACTGGTGGGGCATCTTTACGGCCGACTCCGGACTGACTGAAGATCGCTACATCAAGGCGGTCGAAGCCAAGCCCTCACCCGCCGCACGGCGCGTCGTGCATCACGCCGTCGAGACACTGACCTACGAGGACGGCTCGAGCGGCGGGGGCACGCTGGTCGAATACGCCGTCGGCAAGAACGGCGACATCTTCCCCGAAGATTCGGGCAAGCTGATGAAGGCAGGCGCGAAGATCCGCTTCAACATGCACTACCACGCCGTCGGCGAGCCGGTGACGGACCGCACGGAGGTCGGCATCGTCTTCTATCCGCGGGGGCACGTCCCGAAGCACGTCATCACGACGATCCTCTCGCCGAACCAGGACGACCTCGACATCCCCGCGGGCGCAGACAACGTGCGCAGCGACGGCTACTTCAAGATGGAGAAGCCATCGCGCCTCGTGGGGTTCATGCCGCACATGCACAACCGCGGCAAGCGCCAGTGTCTCGAGGCCATCTACCCCGATATGCGCGTTGAGCAGCTGAATTGTGTGAACTACGACTTCAATTGGCAGATCGTGTACAACTACGCCGACGAGGTCGCGCCGCTTCTGCCGGCGGGGACCATCATCCATGTCATTAGCTGGCACGACAACTCGGCAGCGAACAAGTACAATCCTGATCCCCGCAACTGGGTCGGCTTCGGCAACCGCACGACCGACGACATGTCTCGTCACTGGCTGACGTTCTACTCGATGACCGACGAAGAGTTCAAAGCCGAAGTCGCGGAGCGGAACGCCAAACGCAGCAGTGCCGAGAGAAACCAGTAGAGGCACCCGCGGTCCGAAGGGCTCACTGCGGCCCAGCGTCTTCAGGATATCGACGTCTTCGATTCTTGCCGCGCTGTTCGTCGCGCCTTCGTTTGCGGCCGCTCAGATCCGCTACGCCTCCGGTCAGAACGTCGTTCCGGTGTTCGAGGGCTGGGAGCGCAATGCCGACGGCACCTTCAACATGGTCTTCGGCTACATGAACCGCAACTATGAAGAGGAGCTCGACGTCCCCGTCGGTCCCGACAATTTTCTCGAGCCCGGCGGCGGCGACCAGGGGCAGCCCGCGCACTTCTACACTCGCCGTCAGCAGTACGTGTTCAAAGTCCGTGTGCCGAAGGACTGGGGGAAGAAGGATCTGGTCTGGACGCTGACCGCACACGGCAAGACCGAGAGGGCTTACGCGACGCTGATGCCGACCTGGGAGATTGACGTCGGCACCTATCAGCAGAATCGCGGCGGACCAGGGGAGCTCGGCGAACCCGACGACCCGCCGTCGATCAGGCTCGAAGGCGCAGCCGAGCGAACGATCGCGGTCGGCGCGCGGCTCTCGCTCGACGCGTTCGTCGTCGACGACGGCAGGCCGTCGAGCCGGCCGAGCCAGAGCGGATCGAATCCGCGCGTCGAAGGGCCGCTCAGTCAGGCAGTCGTCCGGCTTGATCGCGGGATGCGGCTCGGCGTGATCTGGGTCGTCTATCGCGGAAACGCGAGGGCCGTGACGTTCGAGCCGCGGCGGATTCCCGTAATCGACGGGAAGGCGGCGGCGACGGTGCGTTTCAGTGCGCCTGGCACTTACGTCCTTCGTGCGTACGCCGATGATGGGATCCTGGTCTCAACGGCGGATGTGACGGTGACCGCGCGCTAAGCCCGCGCCACAGTGGAAACGAGGCTAAAGCCGTTCGAACATCAGCCCGTTTCCCGCTGCGAGTTCCACGCTGTGGTACCTCACGCACTCTAGCTGTGAGTGCGTGATCTGATGCGCGACACTGAGGATCAGGTGCGAGAACTGGGGCGCCACGAGAACGAGTCTCGGCCGAAGCGAGAAATTGATCGCATGGCCCCGGTACATTCGGCGAAGAAGGGCGACGTTGCGCGTGGTCCAATCGACGTGACCGAGTCCGCGCAGCACGAGGCGGTCGTCGGCGACCGTCTCGGCATCGATGATCGTCAGCTGGCTCGCGTGGTCAATTGCCATCAGGTCGATTTCGCCGTACGGATCGCACGGAACGTTCGCGTCAATCGCGCGAAAGCTCTCTTCGAGCGCTGTGTCGCACCCTCTCAGCAGCGCAATCAGCCGGCTCTTGTCCGAGCCGATCTGTTGACGCTTCAACAGGACGGTGCCGCCGTGACTGCCGGGCGATGCGGGCGGCGAACCCATACTTGCTGCCGGACGGCTCCAGCCGGGCTCCCCCGTGTCGAATTCGTTGGTCGGCGGCGAGAGAAACAGATAGGAGATGTCTTCCAACCCTCGGCCGAGCAGCCTGTCCGATCGATCAGCGTCATCAGCCATGTGAGCTCTACTCGGCGGGGGGAACGTGCAAAACGAAGACGGAGTTCTGCCCGCCGTAAGGCGCCGGCTCGACCTCGGCGTTCAAAGGGTCGGTCATCCAGCGGCCGTCGACGATATATCGATAGCGGTAACGCCCCGGCTCGAGCTTGACCACGGCTTTCCAGATGGTGCCTTCGGGGCTCATCTCGCTGCCTTCGGGCGCCCACTCGTTGAAGTCGCCTGCAAGCTGCACTCGTCCCGCATCGGGCGCTTCAATCGTAAAAAGAACACCTTCGGGCGTGAGGATCGGCGCCGACGGCCGCTCGCCGCCTTGGGCGGCGGGCTCAGCGGCCACGAGGTCGCCGGCAGGCATCGGGGCCTCCATCAACATGACCTCGCGAGCCAACGCCCGGTAGTCGGCGAACCCCGCGCAGTTGGTGCAGTAGGCCACGATCGGTAACCCATGGCTCGCGGCCTCGGCGAGCTTGACGCTGTGTCGGATCACCGTTTCGAAATGCCGGCCGCTGAGGTGCCGGCGGATTTCGTCGACCACATCTCTCACGAACTGCGACCGACCCGTGTAGAGCGTCACGAGCGCCCGAGCGGCGATTTCGTGTCCTGTTTGCTTCTTCAGGACGTCGAACGTCTCGAGCAGCTTCGCCAGCCCATGGAGGGAGAAGAAGCTGGGATCGATAGGAACGATCGCCTCGGTCGAGGCCTTCAACGCGTTGAACGTCAGCAGACCCACGTTGGGCGGGCAGTCAACCACGACATAGTCGTAGTGCTGGTGAACTTCGCCCTCGCTCAAAGCCCTGGAAAGAACGTTCTCTCGCCCGGGAACCGACGCAAGTTTTTCGGGGACGGCGCTCAGGAGGATGTCGGCCGGTACGAGATCAAGGTTGTCGAAGGGCGAAATCGTGATGTCTCGAATCCGAAGTCCAGTGCTGCCACTGTCTGGCGCCAGAACGTCGTAGACGGTCTTCGCCGGCGGGGTGGCGCCGCTTGACAAACCCAGCGTCGCGTGGCCCTGCGGGTCCATGTCGACGAGTAGGACTCGACGACCGTTCTTGGCCAGGAAGCCCGCAAGATTGATGGAAGTGGTGGTCTTCCCGCATCCCCCTTTTTGGTTGACGACCGCGATTGTGCGCATGAAGTCGCCTTCCTTTCTGGAGTGGAGAAACGGCCCAGTCGGGCTCGGGTCCAGCGGGACAATAACACAATCACATGGCGAGAACAACTATTACTTGAGGCCCTGTCAATATCAACACACAAGATATGGGTCGACCGTAAACGCGCCGTGACTACAGCGCCTCGCATGCCCGATTCAAGTGATGACCGCGATCAGGGTTTCGGGGCAGCCAGGTACTGCTGATCGGTGACGGGCTCCAGCCATTTCACGGTGCCCTCGTAGATCGTCAGCTGCAGCGCATCCTGGTTCGGCGAGGCGCCGTGCCAATGCTCGACACCGGCAGGCGTCCACCAGGGCTGGCCCGGCTTCATCTCTTGCACCGAGCCGCCGCGCAGCTGCGTGCGGCCGAGGCCTTCTTCAATCATGAGCAGCTGTCCCCATGAGTGCGAGTGCCAGTTCGAGCGGCTGCCCTTCGGACTTCAGCGCGTCACGTTGACCGTCACGTTGTCGTACGTGAACACCGACCCGTCGCTCGCTACGCCGCGCAGCACATAGGTGCCCGGCTCGGCGAACGTCACTTGTGTCGCCCATTTACCGTCCGGGGGCGGTAGCGGGATCGTGTACGGAGGGGACCACGGCGAGTTCGCGTACGCGCGTGTGTCGATCCACGTCTTCATTTGATCGGGTGTAAAGGTCACGGCCGCGGCACGACCGCGGTACACCATCCACGAAAACCGCAGTCCTGGTCCGCTCGCGGGCACGATTGATGACGGGGGTCTATAGATCAGGTTCGCAAGGTTGGCGGGGCTCGCGGGGCCGGCAGGACTCGCTGGGTTTGCGGGGTTCGCCGTGCGTGTGGAGCCCGCGGGACCAGCCGGATTCCCGGAGCCCCCAGGGTTGGGCGCGTTCTTGGGGCTCGCGGGAGGCACGTAGTCCTGTGAATTCGCGGAGCTCGCCGCGTGGTCCATGGCACTCTCACCGTTGGCATGCCGTGGTTGCGGCTTGCCGTCGCGTCTCGCGGGCAGGTTGTCCGGGTCGCCGGCAAACACGATGAGCGTGAGTGCCTCGCCCGCTTTGACCGTTCGTTTCTTCTCCCCTTCCACGCGCAGCTCCGGCGGAATGTTCGTCCTCAGCTCGTCGCGCAGGCTGCCGAAGTCGCCGCCGATTTCCGTCGAGATCACCTGGTTGTCGATCTGGTAGTCGGTCTTCAGCGAGGCGTACGCGCGCTCCGTCTTCCCGTGCGTCGTGATGGTCCAGGTCAGTTCCCTATTGCCGAAGTCCTTCGGGACGTTGATGGTGAAGAGAAACGGATTGCGTCGCGGGTAAAAATGCGTCGGCTGTCCCCGATCGGGACCGCCGGGCTCGATGTCGTTATCGGGACCGGCTGGAATATCGAACTCCTCGAGCCAGTTCGTGTTCATGTACCCGAAGTACATCGTGAAGGAGCCGTCGGCGTTCGGCATCCAGCCTTCGTACGCGGGCGACACGTTCTGGCCCGTGGAATAGGTGAAGCGGGTCTGCGCGCCGAGAACGGCGATCGACAGCGTGACCCCTCCGAGCGCGGCCAACGCGTGACGTGTCACTGCCCGCCCAGCTGAGAACTCGATGTGGCCGTCGGTATCGGCGGCGCCCAGCAGAGCGGACAGCCGATGTCGTAGTCGTTGCGGTTCTTCATCTTGGCGCGACGCTTGGCCATTTCCGCCTGGAACTGGTCCTCGGTGAGCGAGACGGAATAGCCCAGGTCGATGAACATGTTGGCAATCGATCGGCGCCCGCCGCCCGCCCAGTTCCTCGGATCCGCCGGATTCTTGTTCGCGGATGTCGTATCGAGGAAGCCAATCAGGTGCACGATCGTCCCCTTCGGCAAGAGCGGCGCCGCATCGTCTTCATAGACGTACTGCTTCACCCAGTTGTGGTCGTAGCCAACGCAGTTCAGGGTCTGGATATTGTGGCCCCAGATGGCCTCGAGGCACATGCGGACGCCGGGCGCGTGCAGGTGCGGCTCGAACGCAATGATTTTGGTGTGCTCGGTTAACGTCGCGTACGCGTGGAGCTCCTGATTCGGCTGATCCGGCTTCACGTCGATGTCGATGCCGTTGCCGAGCCGCACGTTGGAGCGGCGGTACTGCGGTTTGTAGCCTGCAGGAAAGAACTTGAAAGCGAACTCGAGGTGCGCGTGGGTTTCGCGGCCGTTCGGGTGAAGGTGTCCCGCGGTCAGCGCGAGCGCGGAGTTGGCCTGAAGGAGCCTCCCCGCTTCGGGCGGGAAAATGTCCGCATTTCGTCCTACTTCGTGGATGGGCCAGCTGCTCGCGAGTTCGTCGCCTGATCCACGCTCGCCCATCGGCACGCTCGAGTACGTCATATGATGAAACACGTAGCGTCCGCCGACAGTCTTCGTCGGGCCGCCGCGCGGGATGTCGTTGATCTCTCGGACTTCGACCGCAGACACGTACCGATCCCCCGTGAGGCCGGTCGGCACCAGGCCGATGTCGCCCCACCAATCCGGCCCGGATGCCGGCACGACGACCTCTTTAGACTTCAAGATCAAGTCCGGCTCGCCGATGGTCCACTTGTCGCTGTCGTCGAAATTCCGCGGCTTCGGCATGTCCGCCGGATTGCCCCGCGGCGCACCGCCGTCGGCCCATCGCGCGATCTTCGTGATCTCCTCGTCGCTGAGCGACGGATCGTGCTTGAACTTCTGGATGCCGATGTTCTTCTCGACAAAGAACGGAGGCATCGCGCCCCGCTGGCTCCGGAGCGCGGTCCGCATTTTTATCGACCGAGCCCACGGCCGGACGTCCTCGTAGGTGACGAGCGGCATCGGCGCGACGCCGTCAACGTGATGGCACTCCTGGCAGCTCCGCTGCAGGATGGGCGCAATGTCTCTGGTGAATGTCACGTCGCCTGCTGCGGGAGGCGCCTGCGCACTCGGGGCGACGCTAAGGAGCGGTGGAACGGCCAGCAGCAAGCCGGCAACGGTCAGGACACGTGACACACGTTCGCGGGGCATGCTCCCTCCTCTGCCGACCGCCTGGATGCCTCAGACGGTTCCAGTATGTTACCGTCCACACGTATATACACCGAACGCCAACCCGGTGCAGACGTTTTTGTTCCCCGTGCCCCCAGGCGCCGCCGAGCCCCAACGTGGTGGGCCTTCAGGTATACGATTGTCGCGATTCGAGATTATGAAGCCTGACATGAAAGCGCTCCTTTGCGCCCTCCCGCTCGTGTCAGTTCGTTCAGGACCACATCTTCACCCCGCTTGGGATGAAGGATTCCGGGTATGACTCGAACACCGCAATCATCGAGCATCGCGCCTCCGGCTACTCGCCGTCGCCAAAGGGCCCGGTCAACGCCGGGTACATCCACATGAGCGTCCCGTATGCGGCCGGCGCGCTGTACTCAACGACCGAAGATCTGCTGCGTTGGGAGCAGGGGGTGTTTGGCGGCAAGATC
>Ga0306922_10002823_pt1 | contig 16142 bp, 10 predicted proteins | sample sta12Cox44000082_FD_203758 | JGI IMG/M metagenome (GOLD analysis project Ga0306922, IMG submission 203758) | Lab enrichment of tropical soil microbial communities from Luquillo Experimental Forest, Puerto Rico - statoxic.12C.oxic.44.000.082 (v2)... | ecosystem: Environmental > Terrestrial >... | reverse complement strand
TCGCGCGCCGCGGGCCGCAGCAGCCCTGCCTTGGGCAGGGCCAGGATGAGCGTGGTTGCCGCCCTGATCGCCGGGTCGAAGGGCTGGCCAGAATCCCCGTCGAGCCCGGAGGGGATGTCCAGGGCGATGACCGGCGCGGTGGCGCGGTTGGCCGCCCGGATCAGCGATGCGATGGGTTCCCGCGGCGGTCCCTGCAGGCTGTAGCCGATCAGGGCGTCGAGGATCGCGTCCGCCCGCGCGAGCGTGCCGGGCGGGGATTGGTCCGCGGTCCACACCGGGACTCCCATCCGGCCCAGGATCTCTAGCTGATGGGCGGGGACGCCCCGGAGTTTGCTCCGGGGCTGGCCAAGGACGACGGCTGCTTCGGCGCCCCAGATCGTCAGCCGGCGCGCGGCGACCAGGCCCCCACCGCCGTTTCCGCCGCTCCCGGCCAGCACCACGATCTGTCGCCCGGTCAATTGCCCGCCCAGCCAGCTGCGGGTATGGGCAGCTAGGCACCGTCCCGCGTTCTCCATCATCTGCAGCAGCTCGATGTGAAGTTCGTCGACCATGATCCGGTCGACCTCCCGCATCTGCGCAACGGTCACGGCCGGAATGACGCTCACATAGTCCTCACTCACACCCTTGCCGCGCTTGGCTCGATGGCCCAAAGCCGCTGGTCCCGCAGCGGCACTGGGCCCGAGGCCTTCGAGTCCGACGTCGAAGTTGGAGCGCTCCTTGATGGTGGCCGCCAAGCAGGCCTTGCCCACACGCCGCAGCCTCCGGGCCAGGCGATAACCGCCGAGGGATGGCCGCATCCTCTCCCATGACCGAGATCATATCCAGGCCGGGGCGAGGGCGCAGGGTCGACCGCCTGGCAGACGAACGGACTTACCGGCCGCATGCCAGTTCAGATGAACTGGATGACCTTGCTACAGAACGTCATTGCCGGAGCCGTGGTGTCTTGGCCGTCGCCAGGCGCGTGCTTGCGCAAGAAGCAGTCCAGGCACCAGCCGGGGAATTCGGAGGAGGTGAGCTCGAATGAGCACTGCCGAAGTCGTCCAGTACGTGCGGTGGAAGAAGCACGTGGCCCACCACGACTATGCCGCCGCCTCCAGCTACCTGAGTGTCCGCTTCGGGGAGAGCCGGGCACAAGAGGTGTCAGAGAAGCTGCAGAAGCTGCCGGTCATCACCCGCCGCGCCAACGACATTCTGCGCTGTTGCGGGTGTGGGGTTCGGAGGTAGATGATCTTCACGGCGGTGCCGCTGCGGATTAGCCTGTGCGGTGATGGCCGAGACGGATGTGATCCGCACGCCCGATCAGCGGGTGCGGGTGTTTGTGAGTTCCACGTTGCAGGAGCTGGCCGCGGAGCGCCGGGCGGTGCGGGATGCGGTGACCGGTTTGCGCCTGGTGCCGGTGATGTTTGAGCTGGGTGCCCGGCCGTATCCGCCGCGGCCGGTGTACCGGGCTTATATCGCGCAGAGCCAGGTCTTCGTGGGCATCTACTGGCAGAGCTACGGGTGGGTCGCGCCGGGCGAGCAGGTGTCTGGGCTGGAGGATGAGTACCGGCTGTCGGCCCGGCTGCCGCGGCTGATCTATGTCAAGTCGCCGGCACCGGACCGTGAGCCGCGGCTGACGGAGATGCTGGCCCGGTTCCGGGACGAGGGTGATGTCTCGTATCAGCAGTTCTCAGATCCTGCCGAGCTGCAGCAGCTGGTGGGGAACGACTTGGCGGTGCTGCTCAGTGAGCGGTTCGAGAGGGCTCGGTCCGGCGACGGCGCGGCGGGCGGTGCGCCGCTGGCGGGGGCTCTTCCGGTGCCGGCCACGCCGCTGGTGGGCCGCGAGCGCGAGGCCTCTACGGTGGAAGACCTGGTCGTCCGGGAGGGGGTGCGGCTGGTGACTTTGACCGGCCCGGGCGGGGTCGGGAAGACCCGGCTGGTGGTGGAGGTGGCCCGCGAGCTCGCCCCGGGGTTCGCAGACGGGGTGCGGTTCGTGGAGCTGGCTGCGGTCCTGTCGGCGGATCTGGTGGCGGCCGCGGTCACTGCCGGTCTTGGGCTGAGCACGTCGGCCGGCCGGTTGCTCACCGATGTGCAGTCGTATCTGCGGACCCGGCGGCTATTGCTGGTGCTGGACAACTTTGAGCAGGTGGTGGACGCGGCTCCGCTACTGGCTGAGCTGCTGGCCGCAGCCCCCGGCCTGGTGGTCCTGGTGACCAGCCGGGTGGTGCTGCGGCTTAGCGGCGAGCACGAGTTCCCGGTGCCCCCGTTGCCGGTTCCGCCCGCCGGGTCAAGCCCGGACCCGGAAGAGCTGCAGCAGTACGCCGCCGTGCGGCTGTTCGTAGAGCGGGCGCGCGCCGCGGCTCCTGACTTCGAGCTGACCAGCGTTAATGCCGTGGACGTCGCCGCGATCTGCCGCCAGCTCGATGGTCTGCCGCTGGCCATCGAGCTGGCCGCAGCCAGGATCCGGCTGCTGCCACCGTCGGCGCTGCTGGCGCGGCTGGGCCAGCGGTTCAGCCTACTGACAGGCGGTACCCGCGATCTGCCCGAGCGGCAGCGTACCCTGCGCAACACCCTGGAGTGGAGCTACGGCCTGCTGCCGGCCAGCGAACAGGCGCTGTTCGCCCGCCTAGGGGTGTTCGCGGGCCCGTTCAGCCTGCCCGCGGCAGAAGCCGTCGCTGCCAACTCCCCGGATCACGGCCAGGCCACAGCACTGGAGCCGGTGATCGACACGCTGGGCACGCTGGTGGACAGCAGCCTGGTCCGGCCGGAAAACCAGGACGGCGAGCCGCGGTTCTCGCTGCTGGAGACCATCCGGGAGTACGCGCTGGAATGCCTCACAGCCGACGGCGACTGGGTGCAGGCGCATGACCGGCACGCTGCCTATTTCCAGGCCCTGGCCGAGCCGGCCGCGGCCGAGCTCGCCGGTCCGGGGCAGCTGACCTGGCTGGACCGGCTGGAGACCGAGCACGACGATTTGCTGGCCGCCATGTCCTGGCGGGCAGACCAGGGCCCGCCCGAGCGGGCACTGCACCTGTTCTGGGTGACGTGGAAGTTCTGGTGGCTGCACGGCCACACCGCGCAACTTGCCCGCCTGGTTGACGACTTCGCGGCCAACAGCGAGCGGCTGCCGCCACCCCAGCGGACAATCGCATTGAGCGCGGCCGGCTTCATACTCATCGCCAACGGAGACCAGGCTAAGGCAGAAACGCTTTTCGGGCAGAGCCTGCCCTTGTACCGTCAGGTCAGCGGAAAGTTCGGGGTCGTCCTGAACGCGACCGGCCTGGGCGTCCTGGGTTACCTCGCAGCCCTGCGCCGCGATTACCCTCGCGCCACCGACCTGCTCGGCAAGAGCCAGGCGCTGCTGCGGCATGTTAGCGACGACGATCTCACCGGGTACGACCGCCTTCAGCACCTGATGACCATCGCCCTGGTGGATAACTTCCTCGGCCAGATCCGTCTCAGCCAAGGCGATAACGACGCCGCGGCGCGGCTGTTCACCGACGGCCTGGCCGTGGCCCGCCGTGCGCAGGACCGGATCTCCCTGCTCATCTCGCTATACGACCTGGCGCTCAGCCGCCAAGCCCAGGGCGACCTGGCCGGCGCGGCAGGACACCTCAAGGAAGGGCTCGCCATCGCGGCCGAGACCGGAGACGAAACAAGCGCCGCCTACTACCTCGAGGGCCTGGCAGCCGTCGCCGGGCAGCAAGACAATCCGCGGCGTGCCGTGCGGCTGCTCGCCGCCGCCCGCTCGCTCCTGGAAACCAACGGAAGCGGCTGGCTGCACGCCTACGTGCCACGCGTCCCGCACGACGGCGCTGTCCTGGCCGCATTGCGCTCCCGCCTGGGCGATGCCGCATTCGAGCAGGCCCAGACCTGGGGCGCATCCACCGGGAGTAGGCGCGCCAGAGAATACGCGCTGGAATAAGGACCACCGCCACCCAGGCCAACGAGGCCGATATCGTCGCCGAAGGAGCCAGCCACACCCTGCAGTACTCCTTCGCCACCCCCGGCAGCAAATGGGCCAACACCCAGGTCGCGCAGGCTGGTACCACACCTACTCGGCGCCGTCGATCTTCGTCCGCTCCGACACCGCCACCCAAGCCAACGAGGCCGACATCGTCGCCGAAGGAGCCAGTCACACCCTGCAATACTCCTTCGCCGCCCCCGGCAGCCTCTGGGAACACACCGAGGTCGCCGGGCCCGGCAGCACCTACTCTGGCTGACCGAAACCCCGCCGACGTTGGCGGATCACGATGATCCGCCCGACCATCGAAGCTTGGCGCCGCTCCTGCCAGGGAACGGCGCCAAGCTCCTGCCGTCGGCCGTGCCCGAAATCGTTGGCCGAGCCTGGAGGTGCCCGCCCCTCGCGATTTCCGCAGCGCACCGAACCGGCAGTTCTGTGGCTCAAGCTCGGGCGCATCTTGGGATTCACGAGCCGCGCATAGTCGGCATGGTATTGCCGGTCTGTTCCGACTCACGGTGCGTGATCATCCCTGGACTCGGGCTCACGCGCGCGTAACCGCCGTTAGGGCACGGTCAGCGGCCTTCGGCGCGCATCGGCCCAAGCGCGCAGGGTAGGTCAATCTGGTGCACTGCGAATGCCGGGTTGTCGCCCGCAGGAGCATGGGGCCAGGCTGAGCTGAGTTTCGCCAGCTCCTGGCGGACGACAGCCGGGTTGAGACCGTTTGGCATTAGCTGCGGTGCTACTACCTATCTGCCGCTGCGCCGGTGAGCCCGAGCCGGGCGGCGTGGGCGGCGGCGGCGCCGCGGGTCGGGGCGCCCAGTTTCGTTAGCACGGCGGAGACGTGATGGTCGACGGTCCTGGTGGACAGGAACAGCTTGGCGGCGATCTCGCCGTTGCTGTGCCCGGCGCAGATCAGCTGGAGTACCTCACGTTCGCGCCGGGTCAGCCCGAGCGGGTCGGCCCGGGTCGCGGTCCGCGGCCCGGCCGGGATCGCGCGGATGCCAAGCGCGCGCATCTTGTGCCTGGTGAGCTGGGCGGCGGCCGCGGCGCCCAGGCTGGTGAAGAGTTCCAGCGCCTGGCGCAGCGCCGCATGGTCGCTGGTGTCGTGCAGGGCGAGCGCCGCCTCATAGGGGCAGCCCAGGCTGGTCCACAGCCGGGCGGCTTCGGCCGACTCGTCGGCCGCCTGCCGCCGGTAGGGCTCAGCCAGTTCACCGCGCGGTGGCCGGGGCGAACCGGTGCGCCGCAGCCAGGCACCGATCTCGCCGCGTCCCCATTCGTCCGAGCCGGCCGCTAGGTCATCGGCCAGTTCGGCCTCATGTGCGGCTCGGCGCGCCTCTCCCTCCAGCCAACAGGCTTCGGCGCGGGCCAGCCGCACCGCGATGATCCACTCCGGCTCACCGGCGGTGTCCGCGCTCGCCGCCGCTTCATCGAGATACTCCCAGGCACCCGGCTGGCCGCGCCTGGCGCAGATCACGCCGAGCACCTCGAGCGGGCGGATCCGGTAGAGCGGAGACACGTCGGCGCTGACCAGCAGTTCGGTGCTGAGCGCCACCGCCTCATCCCAGCGCCCGGTCCGCTCCAGCGCAGCCGCCCGCTCGCCCCTCAGGAAGGCCGCGTGCGAACCGACTTCGTGCTCGTCGCAGTAGGCGACGCCCTCGGTGAAGTACTGCTCCGCCTCGGCGAATCGCCGCTGACCGTTGTAGCAGGCCTGGAGATTCCCGAAGGCCCGGCCCACCTCGTTGTCAAGACCCGCGGAGAGCGCGACATCCAGCGCCCGGCGCAAATACCCAGTCCACTCGCCGCCAATCATGGCAACCGAGCAGCCCTGGGTGTTGAGCGCCTCACTGAGCACATCGAGCGCGCCCAGCGGCCCGGCGATCTCCTGGGCCCGCACCGCCAACTCGATCGCCGCCTGATGCTGAGAATTCATCATCCGCGCACTGGCAAGGATGTCATACGCCCGCGCGAGCTCGACGGTGGGGCCAAGCGGTTCCAGGACGGTCACCGCGGCCTCGGCCGCGGCGTCCGCATCGCGGCCCCGGCCCAGTTGCAGCAGTGCGTAGGACAGATTGCGCAAGGCGCCGCCCTCGCGCAGACGGTCACCGGCCTGACGCCACAACGCCACCGCTTGCTCGCTGGCTCCGACGGCGCCCTGGAGCCGGCCGAGCAGCCTCAGCTCGTAGGCAAGCCCGTCATAAAGCCCAGCGGCCACGGCCGGCTCAATGCTGGAGGCACAGCGCAGGGCACGCTCGAACTGCGCGGCCGCCTCCCGGTGTGAGCCCAGCTCAGCTGCATGACGCGCAGCGCACGGCGCAAAGTGCAAAACACCTGGCCGATCACCCGCCGCCTCGGCGTGAAACGCCATCCGCGCATCGTCGGCACACCCGAGCGCACGAAGACCATCCAGGATCCGGGCATGAATGACGGCCCGGCGGTACGCCGGAACCGCCTGCTCTACCGCCAGCCGCGCGATCTCATGCCGAAACCTCAGCCATCGGCCATCCTCAACCAGCAGACCCGACATCAAGATCTCATCCACCACCGCCGCCGCGTACCCGGCGACCGGCGCCAGCAGCTCCGGCTCCATCCGGGCGCCGATCAACGCCGCAACATCCAGCACCTCACGGGACCCGCCGCCCAGCCGCGCCGCGCGCGCCAGCACCGCGTCCCGCGCCGATACCGGGACCACGCCCAATCCCGCCTGGACCACTTCGGTGACGTAGAACGGGTTCCCCCCGGTCAGCCGGTACAGCTCGGCCGCGTCCAGGCCGCTCCCGCCAGCCAAGATCCGCACCGCATCCGCCGACAATGGCGCAAGGTCAATCCGCCGCGTCGACCGCTGCCGGGCGATCTCACCCAGGGCAGCTCGCAGCGGGTCGCCCGCCGCCACGTCTTCGCCCCGGTAGGTGGCGATCAGCAGCACCGGGGCATCCCGCAGCCGCCGACCCAAAAACCGCAGCAGATCGATGGTCGCCTCATCCGCCCAGTGGACATCCTCCACGACCAGCACGCTCAGCGTGCCCGGCTCGCTGACCTGGGCCAGCAACGCGCGGAACAGGTCTTCCCGGGCCGCGCCTGCCCGGCACAGATCGTCCAGCTCCCCGCCGAGCTGGGCGGCGATGTCGAACAGCGGCCCGAGCGGCCGCGGGGTGAACAGGCCGTCGCAGGCCCCCCAGGACCAGCGGGCCCCGGTCAGGTCATTGTGCAGTTGCTCTACTAGGGCCGACTTGCCGATGCCGGCCTCCCCGGCCACCAGAACCAGCCGTCCATCGCCGTGCCGTGCCTCGCGCGCGTATTCGGCGAGCGCCGCCAAAGCCGTGCTCCGCTCCAGCAACTGCACGAAGACAGTGTCCCCCTGCCTGCGCTTATTTCCAACCCGTCACCCTGATGTCGCTCAGCAATGCGGCTCCTGCCGTCCGACCCGGCCATCCCTGGCGAGTCAGCGGATCGCTGCACCCCGATCGCAGACCAAGTACTCGAAGGACCCAACGAACCGGCGCGAGGCTCTTGGATAGCTTGACGGGTCCGTGCGCCGGTCCTCCTGCCGACAGCAGTAGAGGAATCCCGTCCCGCGCAGAATCGGTTATTCCGTGTGAGAGGCGGGCCTACTCGTCCGGGTCACGGACACAAGCCAAATCGGTGTTGAGCGCCCGGCGTCATCGCTGCCGAGACGCTCACCCATCGTGATGGCCACGGCGGCGAGCAGCTAGTCGCTCAGAGCTGGAACGCCCAGTGGGCGGCCGCAACCGCGATAGCACTCAGAAGCGTGCGCCTGCACCTTTGGGTGTTTTTTACCGATATGCGTAGAATGAATGAGACTACAAATGAGACTACGCAGCCTTACGGGCCCATGGTCGGCTTGAGGTATTGCCTGGTCAGAGGTGGCGGAGGAGCCTCTACCGGGCCGAGGGGAAGCAGCGTTCGAGACGCGGTCGCGGTGGCCCGAAGCCGCGATAAGCGATGGCAGCGTCGAACTGACCCTGGCCCCGGAGGTTGCCGCTGCTGGAGTCCGGTGCCAGGACGGCACCGGGCTCCGGGTGAGTGGATACGGATGAGGGTTTACTCGGCGCGGAGTGCGAACGCGGTGGGGGTGCGCGCGGCCCAGCTTGCGGGGGCCAGGGCACCAGCCACCGCGATGGCCAGCCCGGACAGCGTGAGCAGGATCAGCTCTGGTGTGTGGTACACGTTGAGGACCGATGCCGGCAGGCCGGTCTGCGCGGCGTTGCCCATGACCGGCAGCACGTACCGGTGCAGTTCGACCCCGGCGGGGATGGCGATGAAGCCGGCCGCCAGGCCGATCCCGGCGACAGTGCTGACCACCATGGCGATCGTCTGGCGTGGCGTCATGCCGACCGCCTTGAATACGCCGAGGTCGTGCACCCGCTCGCGGGTCTGCAGCACCACGGTGTTGAGCACGCCGAGCCCGGCGACCACCGCGATCAGCAGCGTTAGCGCGCCAACGAGGCCCAAGATGGCGGGGAGCACCGCGCCGCCGCTGTTGTTGACCTCGACGAGGTAGCCTTTCCCGAGCACGTGGCTCAGCGCGTTCACGTAGGAACCCGTGTTGGTGCCTGGCGCCAGCCCCACTTGGTACTCGTTCGGGGCAAGGCCCGGGTCGACCGCCGACAGGGTGGACAGGGCACCGATCATCTCGGGCTTGCTGTCCGCGGTGTCGAAGACCTCGCCGGCGATCTGGACGGTGGTGTGCTTGCCGCCGGAGGTAAGCGTGTACTTGTCGCCCACCGCGGTACCGGTGTCGTGGAGGAAGGCGGTGTTGACGTCCACCTGGCCGGGGCCGGAGTACCAGTGCCCGGCGATCATGGCGTAGCCGGTCCAGCTTGCGTCGCCGTCGAAGCCCGCGACCGACAGCTGGCCCGCCAGGCCGAGCACGCTGATCTGGCTGTTGGCCTCCGCCACGTAATGCAGCGTGCCACGCTGGGCGCGCAGCGCGGCCTGCACCGCGTGTTCCTGCGCGGCCAGACTCAGGTGGGCCGAGCTGTGCCCGTTGATCAGGACGAGACCCTGGCGTCCGCCCAGGAGGACCTGCACTTGCTCGGACGCCGCGTGGGATAGGTCGGCTTGGACCCGGTTCAGCGACGTGCGCAGGCCTGCCGCGAAGATCACCGCGGTGACGCCGAACACGATCGCCGCGAGGGTGACCATGGTACGGGCGGGTCGCGCGAAGGGCCCGGCCAGGCCGATGGTCACCGGCCTTGGCAGGTGACGGGCCCGGCCGAACAGCCGGTGTGCCCTGTACCCGTGGGCGGGCCGGGGCGCGCGGCCGGTCGCGATCGCCTGCACGGCGCTCATCCGTCCCGCGCGCAGCGCGATCGCGACCGCTGTGACGACGACCAGGCCGAGCATCGCCAGCGGCACGGCCAGGCTCACCCAGACCGGCACGGTCAGGCTGCCCACGCCGTACACCTGGGCGGTCTTGCCGAGCATCGGCACCGCCAGCAGATTGCCCGCTGCTACGCCGACCGCGCAGCCGATGACAGCGGGAACCGCCACCTGGAGCACGTAAGCCGCCACCACCTGCGCAGGCGAGAACCCAATGGACTTCAGCACGCCGATCCGCCGGGTCCCGGCCACCACTGCGCCGCTGACCACGTTGATCACGATCAGCACCGACATCACCAGCCCGATCAGCCCGAACGCGACGATGAACGGCACCCACGGCGCGAACGAGGCAGTCGCCTGCGCCTGGGCGTCCAGCCAGGACTGCGTGCCCAGCACGCTGCCATGCGGCAGCGCGGCAGTGACCGCGGCGATGTCGGTGTTCACCGCGGCGGTCGTCGCGGCGCTGGAGAAGCGGTACAGCATCTGCGACGTTTCCGGCGTCCCCGCAGCGTGCAGAGCGGCGATCTCGCCGGGCGTCACCCAGCCCTGCGCGGTGCCGGTGGCCGACGTCGCGATGCCGACCACGGTCAGCTTCGGCGAGCCTGGCGCCCCGGTCACCGTGATCTTCGACCCGACCCCCGCCTGCAGGCCTGACTGGCTAGACAGCACAATCTGCCCCGGTCCCGCCGCCCAGTGGCCCGCCGTCAGTATGAGGTCGTCGACCGGGCCGCCCGGCGAGGCGCGGCCCACGATGGTGAGCTGCTGATGGATGGCGACCGGTGTGCTCTTCTTTTGGCCACCGGAGGAGACATGGATGGTCGGAGTGAGGTGCGCGGTGACCGGGACTGTCACTGCCGGGAATGGCCCGGCCGATGCGGTCACGCCCGGCAACCGGGTGGTGGCGGCCAGCTGGGCAGGCGAGGCGCCGGTGACCGTGGCCGTCACGTCCGCGCCGTGCTGAGCGGCGAACGCGTGGTTGAACGGCGCGTTGGAGTCGGCCAGCAGACCCAGCGCCAGCGTCGCGGCCGCAGTGGAGCAGAACACCACCAGGCCGACCACGATGGCCTGCACGCGCCGCCCCGACAGCCCGCCGCGCGCGGCCCGGACGACAGGTAGCGATGTCATCTGGATGCCCCGGTCGCAGAGGCGTCGCTGGCGATCTGGCCGTCGACGATCTCGATGACCCGGCGCGCGTACCGCGCGGCCAGGTGGGGGTTGTGGGTGACCACGATCAGCGTCTGCCCCGAGGAGTTCAGGTCGAGCAGCAGTTCGCCGATCGCCTCACCGTTCGCCGTGTCCAGCGCCCCGGTCGGCTCGTCGGCCAGCAGCAGCGCGGGCCGGTTCACCAGGGCCCGGGCGATCGCCACCCGCTGCCGCTCCCCGCCCGACAGCCGGGCCGGGTAGACGTCCTTGTGCTGCCCGATCCGCAGCGCCGCGAGCAGCTCGTCGGCGCGCCCGCTTGCTTGTCTTGCCGGCATGCCCGCCAGCTGGGCCGGGAGCAGCACGTTGTCCATGACCGTCATGTCGTCGAGCAGGTTGAAGAACTGGAAGATCATCCCCACCCGGCGCCGCCGGTACCGAGCCAGACCGGTCTCACTCAGCGTGTCCACACGCTGGCCGCCGACCGTGACGGCGCCGCTGGTCGGCCGGTCCAGCCCCGCGATCAGGTTGAGCAGCGTCGACTTCCCGCTGCCCGAAGGCCCCATGATCGCGACGGACTCGCCGCGGGAAACCTCCATGCTGACGTGCGCCACCGCGGGCGACCCGTCACTGTCGTAATTCTTGCTCACATTAGTGAGCTGCACGAGGGTATCCATGCCGGGACGGTACGGCCGGGCCCGCCGCTGTCGCGTCGGCCGCCGGAGGCAACTTGCGTACCGTGGCCGGCTGACGCCGGCGGTGCCCTCATCCCTGAGATGTACAGATCTCGGCCGAGCGAACGACGGCTTTCCCGCGGGCTGCACGCGACAATGGGCACGTGGCGCAGAGTTCGCGGGGGCTGATGCCAGCAGGCCGGGCGGCCTCGCTGGCTGCTCGCGTGCGGTCGGTGGGGCGGCGGCCGGTCCTGTTTGGGGTTTCTAATGTCGGCGACCTGGCCCTCGCCGCCGCGGTCACGATCGCGGCCGTCGTGACGGCGGCCATGGGCCTCCTGTACGTCCCCCAAGCCCCGCGCACGATCGTGCTCCCAGGTTTGATCTATGTGACCGGGCCGCCTCAACCGTCGCATCTGCTGGCGGTGCCGTCCTGGGCCCTGGCCGGTATCGTGGCGACGACCGCGCCGCTCGCGTTCCGGCGGACGTATCCGACCGCCGCGTTTGGCGTGATCCTGGTCGCGTTCATCGTCACCAGGAGTTACTCAACCGCTATCAGCGTCGGGGCGGCAATTTTCGCCGCGTACTGCGCCGTCGCCTACAGCAAGTACCGCCGGACGACGCTACTCACCCTGCTGGCCGGGGCGGTCATCATCACGGTGGCCTACCCGGAGGCCAGCGCACAGGTAGCGGAACGGTACACGCCGCTCCTTGTGCTGCTGCCCACGGTGGCCGTGGGGTACATGATGCGCATGTGGCGGGAACGGGCCGTCGGCTCCGCTGAACGGCTGCGCCTGGCGCAGGCGGCGCACGAGGCCGAGACCCGTCGTGCCGTTGAGACGGAGCGGGCGCGCATCGCCAGCGAACTGCACGACGTGGTGACGCACAACGTGAGCGTCATGGTGGTGCAAGCGGGTGCCGCACGGCGGGCGCTCGACGGTCCTGCGGGCAAGGCCCCGCCCGCTGGGCACGCTCGGCTCGCCCGGGAGGCGCTGCTGGCCGTCGAGGCCAGCGGCCGGACCGCCATGACCGAGCTGCGGCACCTGCTCGGCCTGTTGGCGCCAGCAGGGGAGGCCGCCGCGGCCGAGGAGACTAGCGTGCCCGGCCCGCAGCCCGGCCTGGACCAGGTGCCCGCGCTGATCGACCGCGTCCGCGCCGCCGGGCTCGACGCTGAGCTGTCGATCTCCGGGACCCAGCGCCCCCTGCCGCCCGGCCTGGACCTCGCGGCCTACCGGATCGTCCAGGAAGCGCTGACCAACGTGATCAAGCACGCGGGCCCAGCGCACACGGACGTCCACGTCGAGTACCGCCCGCGTGAGCTGCGGATCACGGTGGCCGACGACGGCCGGCCGGCCGATGCCGACCCGGCACGCGGTCAGTCGCCCGGCCACGGCGGCCGCGGGCTGATCGGGCTGCGGGAACGAATCGCCATCTACCGCGGCGAACTCGACGCCGGCCCGCGGCCAGGCGGCGGCTGGCAGGTCCGCGCCAGGATCCCGCTGGAACCCGTGGCCGACGGGCAGGGCGAGGCCCGCGCCGAATTCCAGGCCGCGTCACCGTGAGCATGCCCGGCGACTCGGCACAGGGGCCCCGCGTGGTCATCGCCGACGACCAGACACTGGTACGGGGCGGGTTCCGGCTGATCCTGACCCTGGCCGGCATCCCGGTGGTGGCCGAGGCCGCGGACGGCAAGGAAGCGGTCGCCGCCACGCTCAAGCACCGGCCCGACGTGGTGCTGATGGACATCAGGATGCCCGTTATGGACGGGTTGGAAGCGACCCGGCGCATCCTGGAGTCCCGGCCCGGCCAGGACGTCCGGGTAATCATGCTGACCACGTTCGACCTGGACCAGTACGTGTACGCGGCGCTGGCCGCCGGTGCCAGCGGCTTCCTGCTCAAGGACGTCTCACCGGAGCACCTGGTCGCCGCCGTCCAGTTGGTGCGCACCGGCGATGCGCTGCTGGCCCCGTCCATCACCCGGCGCCTGGTCGAGCGCTTCGCGCCGCGGGCCGCCGAGCCCGGTGTGCCGGGCCGGGACCTGTCCGTGCTCACACCCCGCGAACTCGAGGTCCTCGGCCTGGTAGCCCAGGGCATGTCCAACGCGGAACTCGCAGCGGAGCTCACGCTCAGCGAAGCGACGGTGAAGACGCATGTGGCGAGGATCCTCGCCAAGCTCGACCTGCGCGATCGCGTGCAGGCGGTCATCCTCGCCTACGAGACCGGCCTGACCTCCCCCGCCCCTCCCGCGCCCGGTTAGCGACCAGACTGGCAGAACTCCCCCGCGGCCCGTGTATGCATGATGGTCTCTACCCGAATTCGCCCTGGAAGGGTCAACACAGACGGCTCGGACGTGGCGGCGCCCTCATCATTGCAATCTGCCCTCCAGTACATTCAGCAGTTCCCTCAAGGTGGTGCGTGTGATCTTGCCCTGGCCGACGCCTGGCCGCGCAGTTGGCACCGGGCCGCGCGGCAAGATGGCTCCTCCCGGATCCCACCGCCCGCAGCACCCGGCGACGCATCCAGATCCGCATGATCTGCGCACAGCCGCCAGCACAGCCGACCTGGCCCTTAGCCATTCATACTCGGCAGGGAGTGACTGTGAAGTGGACGACGTCGAACCGGCCGAACGGGGTGATCTGCGCGGGAAGGCGAGCCGGGCGATCCTGGGCTGCGGGCTGGCCGGCGCGCCGCGAGCACGCTCTGAAGGTCCCTGCTGCCACCGGGTGCGGGCACGTTCAACCGCTTGGGGCGGATCTCAGGTCGCGGGTACGGCTATGGCCTGCAACATCGGCCTGGCCGGAACCCAGCGCGGGAACGGGTTGAACAGTTCCGCTCTCTGGATCGTGAAACCGGCCCGTTCCACGGCTGCGGCGGTGTCGCGGCCCAGGTGGCATCCGGGGACCAGGCGGGACCAGAGCGGAGTGAGGCGGTCCTGCCAGCGGGCCAGGCTCCCGCTGCCGCGGACGTGTTCAAGGACGATCAGCTGGCCGCCCGGGCGCAGCACTCGCCGCGCTTCGGCGAGCGCCAGGTCCGGGTCGGTGACCGTGCACAGCACCTGGGTGAACACCACGGCGTCGAAGCTGGCGTCGGGCTGCTGGAGCGCCTCGGCGGCGTCGCCGGTGAGCTGGGCCGGGAGCGGGGCGTCGGTCAGCTTGGCGGCCATCCGCCTGCGCATCGCGGGGTCGGGCTCAGCGGCCACGACGCGGCTGGCGCTGCGGAGATACGGGAGGTTCGCCCCGGTCCCCGCGCCGACATCGAGCACCTCGCCGGTCAGATCCGCCAGCAGGCCCGCCCGCCGTTCACCGAGCACCGCCTGTTCCAGAGGGCCAGTCATCCGGTCGTAGAGGGCGGCGAAGGCCCGGTGCTCGCGAGGTCGCGCGACGTCCATGTCTGGATCCTTCCCCTGCGGTTCGCCTGTTGCTATGGCCGGTGGCCCCGGCCGGGCCGCGGGTGAGGCCGCGCTCACCAGGTCACTGGGACCGGGCCAGGCCACTGGTGAGCACGCCGGTGTCGAGCGTGAGCTCTTCGACTCCCGCGGCCAGCGCATGCCCGGGAACCGCGGAATGAGCTGGGAGAAGACGGTTTGCAGCTCGATGCGTGCCAGCGGCGCGCCGATGCAGTAGCGGCTCGTGGCCCAAGCTGAGGTGCGCACCCCGGGGCCCGGCCGGCGCTTGCGGTGGTCACGTATGGTCTGGGCCGGCTGGTGCGGTCGCGGCTTGCATGAAGGCCCCGAACTCCGCGACGGCCTGGCGCAGCGCCTGCGCCCGGCGCAGGACCGTCCCGGTGACGGTGGGGTTGGCGTGCGCCCAGGTGCGTGCGGCCCGGGCGCTGGTGAAGAAGTTGATGTGCCCGCAGGTGCGGTCCGCCGCGTGGGGGCAGTCGCCGCCGGTGGTTCCGGCGAATACGACCGCGCCCGGGGGGTTCCAGCGGGCCTGGCCGCCGTCGGCGTGGACGGTGATGACGCGGCCGGTGCCCGGCTCGGCGGCGGTGATCGTGACCGGCCGGCCGAGCATCGCGGAGATGCCCAGCGCGTCGATGGCGCACATGGCGCAGGTGACCGGGCCACCGTCCCAGGTGACCCGGATCGGGGTGGGGGAGGGGGAGAACGGGTAGGCCGCGCGGATCTCGCCGGCCCGGTCGAAGGCGATCACGTCCCGCTCGGCCAGCTCGGCCAGCACCGCGGCGGGATCGGCGCCCTGGGCCCGGGCGAGGCGTGCCAGCTCGCCCCGCATCGGGGCGCGGCCGGTGTGGGCGAAGGCGCCCAGCACCGCCAGGTGCACCCGCCGGGCCGGGCGGGTGAGCGCCGCGGCGCAGCAGCCCTTGTCGATGCCTGGGCCCGCCGTCTGGGTCATCGGGTTCTCCCTGGTCTGTATGGGCCGGTCCGGTCAGTCACCGGCGGGTGAGCCGAACGGGCGGCCGCCGGCGAGGGCGGCCGCGGCGGCGGCCCAGGAGAACGAGCCGGGCGCCAGGTGCCACTGGGCCATCAGCCCGGACAGGCCGGCGGTGAACAGCCGGGCCGCCAGCGCCGGATCGGTGCCAGCCGGCCATTCCCCGGCCTGGACCCCGGCGGCGAACAGGCCCTCCAGTTGCTCGTGCGTGCGCGCATCGGCGGCCCGGACCGCGGCCGCGATCGCGGGCTCGTGGGCGGCCACCGCCCGGGCCTCCAGCAGCACCCGGCAGGTCTGGGGCTCCGCCAGCACGTGGGCGGCGACCGCGGCCGCCACCGCACCCAGCACCTGGCGGGGTGAGCGGCGCCCGGCCCCGGGCAGCGCGGCGACCGCGGCGCTCACCCGCCCGGCGAGGCCGCAGTCCCATTCCTCGTGCAGCGCGAGGAACAGCGCCCGCTTGCTGTCGAAGTACAAGTACGGGGTGCCCTTGGACACCCCGGCCTGCGCGGCGACATCGGCCATCGTCGTCGCGTGATACCCGGTCCGGGCGAAGCAGGCCAGCGCCGCCGCGACGATCTGGTCCCGCCGCGCCGCCCGCGCCTGCTCAGCGATCTTGGGCATGCTGCCCCGCCCGTCCCAGCACCCGGCGCCCGGTCCGCG
>Ga0306922_10002820_pt1 | contig 16146 bp, 19 predicted proteins | sample sta12Cox44000082_FD_203758 | JGI IMG/M metagenome (GOLD analysis project Ga0306922, IMG submission 203758) | Lab enrichment of tropical soil microbial communities from Luquillo Experimental Forest, Puerto Rico - statoxic.12C.oxic.44.000.082 (v2)... | ecosystem: Environmental > Terrestrial >... | reverse complement strand
AGCGGACCGCGCCCGATCAGATGCGTGCTCCTTCGCTCGAAGGCGGAACCACCTACCATATGAGCAAAGGCGACGTGATCACGATCCCCGCAAAGACGCCCCACTGGTTCAAGGAAGTCCCCTCGAAGACCGTAGCCTACTACGCAGTGAACATCGAGAGCCAGTAGCAAAGCAGGATTTAGCTGAGGAGTGGATTATTAAGCGCCGTTGGGGTTCCTCAGCTGGTATCCCGAAAGTCAGCTTATTGCATGATCCCGCGGTTCCGGGTGCGGTAGATTGTTTTTTGCACTCCAGTGTGAACCTACGCCGCAAATACCATACTGCTTGCTCATCGGCGAACCCGCGGGTGACACGTCCGGTACCTGACCGTTTGGGACGCTCCGTCACCGACGTCGGTCTAATTTTCCGAAGCGGCCCATAACAATGTCTAGCATCCGATCTCGCTGCGGCGAATCGGATTCCCGCAGGTTCAATCAAAGAGTGCACCCGCTGCGCTCGAACCCGTACCGCAGTATCAAAAGAGCAATCCATACCCATTAGCGACCGCGTCCGCCGCAGACGCCAGGGGCTTACTTGGAAATAGTCCTTGTCGAAACTGCGCCGACCCGAACCTTCCTCCGCGCCCCAGCCATGCCCGCCGGCGCACTTCCGATAAGATCTATCGTTTCTCGCGCTAATTCTTCCCAACCGCTTGGAAATCCCGTGGTTGAGCCCGCCGCTTTGCCTAAATCGCTGCTAGGCAAAAAGCCCGACGATTGTGGCTGTCCGCCGAAAAATTCACCGTTTTAATGGGTATCCCCCCCCCGAAGCACGGCCTGTTTCTTCAAATCCTCGGCGGTACGTGCAACGCTTTCCGGCTTGCCCAGGTCGCGCCAGTAATCGCCGTCAGCGCGATAAGCCACAATCCTCTCTCCTTCGCCTGCCAGCCGCACATAACACTGGATAATGGAGAACGCCCCTTCTTCGCTCATCACCCTCAGGAAGCGTGGCGAGATCACATGAATTCCAGAAAACGCCACCTCCTGCAACTGCGGTGACGGCCTCACCAGTTCAGTTTTCTGCTCTTTGACCAGCCGCCGCCCGCAAAGCTGCATTTGCTCGTCGAACAATAGATAGCGGGAAGTCGGGCGCTGCTGCACTGCCAGTGTAGCCAGCGCCCGGTTCTGCGTGTGGAAGCCGAGCATTTGCCGCAGATCGATGGTGCTGATCACGTCAACATTGTGCACGATGAACGGCGCCGCCGCCGCACCCTGTTCGCGAAAGAACCACGCCGCTTTCTTCAAGCCGCCGCCAGTATCCAGCAAGCGGTCCTCTTCGGATATCTCGATCCGCATTCCAAAGTTGTTCTTCTCGCGCAGATATTCAGCGACCATTCCGGCAAAATGGTGCACATTGACTATGACTTCACGTACTCCAAATTCCCGCAGGCGACCGATGGTGATCTCTAGCAGCGTGCGTCCGGCCACCTCAACCAGCGCCTTGGGCCGATCATTGGTTAGCGGACGCAACCGCGTGCCCAGCCCGGCGGCCAGAATCATTGCTTTCATTTACCCGGCTTCTCCCATTTCAACGTGCTGCACCACCACGTCCAGGCCCTGCCGGCCGCGGAAGTGCCGGGCCAGCGCCTCCGCCAGGTACACTGAACGGTGCTGGCCGCCGGTGCAGCCAAACCCCACCATCAAGCTATTGAAGCCGCGCTCCTGGTAGCTTTTCACGCTCGCTTCCACCATCGACGTGGCGCTGGCCAGAAACTCGCGCACGCTTGCCTGCCCGCTCAGATAATCGATTACCGCCGCGTCTTTGCCGGTGAGAGATTTGAAGCGCTCTTCTCGGCCTGGATTCGGCAGCCCGCGGGCGTCGAAAATGAAACCGCCGCCATGTCCGCTCTCATCCTTCGGCGGGGCGCTCTGGTGAAAAGAAAAGCTGAAAATCCTCAAGGCCAGGGTGGCGCCCCGCGAAGCGGGCGTCGGAATAGATTTCGCAGTTTCGTGCTCCCCGTCCACTTCCGTCGGCGTGATCAAGTGCTGCAGCTTGTCTGACGCGATCATTTGCTCAAACGCGCCCAGCAGCGTGGGCAGTGCGATGGGCAGCTTTATGTGCTCGAGCAGCCAGCGCAGGTTTTTCAGCGCGAAAGGTACACTTTGCAGAAAATGCGGCTTTCGCTCATAAAAGCCGCGGAACCCATACGCCCCAAACGCCTGCATAATGCGCACATAGACAAAAGCGTAGTAATGACGCATAAACTCTTCTTGCGTCAGCTCGACGAACCGCGCGAGGGTTGCGAAATAGTGCTCCAGCAGATGCTGGCGCAGCGCGGGAGGCAGGTCGGCCTTGGCGTCATAGAGTAGGGAGGCAATATCGTAGTGCAACGCGCCTTTGCGCCCACCCTGATAGTCCAAAAAGAATGGCTGGCCGTCACGTAGCATCACGTTGCGCGACTGGAAGTCGCGGTAGAGGAAATAGTCGCGGCTGGCGGTCAGCAGAAACCTAGTCAGTCGGCTAAAATCATTTTCCAGCTCCTGTTCGTTGAAGGGAATTCCCGCCAGCTTAAGAAAGTAATACTTAAAGTAATTCAAGTCCCAGGCAATCGACTGGCCGTCAAAGCTCGAGCGCGGATAACACACTTTGTAGTTCAGGTCCCGCGAAGCTTCGATCTGGAAGCGCGGCAGTTGCGCCACCACCCTACGGTAAGCCTCCACCACCTCGGGTGCGACGTCGTCTCCTACCCTGTTTTTCGAGAGAAATTGAAACAGCGTCACGTCGCCCAGGTCTTCTTCCAGGTAAGCGCCCGCACCCAGCTCCGATCCGTAAATCTCCGGCACAGGCAGGCCACGGCTGCGGAAGTGCCGCGAGAATTCCAGGAAAGCGACGTTCTCCTCGCGCACGTGATACAAGATACCCACCGCGCTCAGATCCTGGTGGGCGAGCCGAAGGATATTGCGCCCAGACCCTCCCAGTTCGCCCTGCAAAGGCTTTACCCGCTCCACAGGTAGGCGAAAGTGCCGCTCAAAAAGCTGTTTCAGAACATCCATGGATTCTGTTCGCAACCGTCAGCGCTTATTGTCTTGATGGTAATTAACCCACATCACACCTCGAAACACAAATTGTCGTCAGGTCTCAGTGGGAGCGGAAAAACTCGCCTTGCCGACGGGATCAATCTGATCCCGCCGGCGCGAATCCCCTGGCGATTGCCGGATCCGAGACAACGATTTATGATCGATCGATACGCCGTGGCTCGAATGGTTGCCTCCCCTCTGGGAACCACCGCTCTAAAGGCCGCAACTTCGAGTTTGCAAAGACGAAAGGAGAATCAGTGAACAAGGCTCTAGCAGTTCTTCTGGCCGCCGCCGGCTTGCCCCTCGCCGCGCAGTGGCTCAACTATCGCGACCCGCGGATCCCGCGCACTAAGGATGGCAACCCGAACCTGGCGGCCGCGGCGCCGCGCGGGCATGGTAAGCCAGATCTTTCCGGAGTATGGCAAGCCGAACGTACTCCCGAACGGGAACTGGCGGCCGTGCTCGGCGACAACTTTGTCCGCTTGCAAATCGATCCGCAAGACTTCACCAAAAACGTGTTGAATGTCTTTTGGGGCCTGAAACCGGAAGAGGAGCCCTTGCGGCCCGAAGGAGCCGCCGCATACAAGCGCCACCAGGCTACCCCGCTTCAGTATCCGCATACCCAATGTCTCCCGGGCGGTCTGCCTGCGGACATGCTCGTTTTGAGCTTCAAGCTGATCCAAACGCTCCAGGAGACCTTGATTTTGACGGAAATCGGCTCCCCTCCGAGGCAGATCTACACAGATGGGCGCCCGCTGCCCAGAGATCCCGATCCGTCCTGGATGGGGTATTCGATCGGCAAGTGGGAGGGTGATAGCTTCATTGTCCAAACGATCGGCCTCAATGACCGCGGCTGGCTGGACGGATTCGGCCACCCCCGCAGCGAGCGGATGCAGATCACCGAGCGTTACCACCGCCCCGATTTCGGCCACATGGACCTTGAGTTCACCTTCAACGATCCCAAATACTACACCCGACCGTTCAGCTTGAAGGTCGCGCTGAACCTGCTTCCGGATAGCGACCTGCTGGAATACGTCTGTACCGAAAATGAGGCGGATCGCGCTCACCTGGGAAGATGAATGTCCTCGCCTAACCGGTGGAGCAGAACCGTCCCAACGACCTCAGCACTGCTGGTTGGTGGGGGTGACTAAGCCGATGCAAGTTGGGGCCGAACACCGTTACTGGAAACCGGATGCGCCAGTTTGCCCCGGGCCGGTCAGCTTCCATTAACGCCGCTGTTACCGGAAAGGGAATACAATAACCTGCAACCCTGTCTGACTGTTGCGTGTCAACCAGCTATGGACCAGACAATCACTGACCCAACCAAGGCGGAGTTGGATTGGGTGGTGGCCCAAAGACAGGCAGCGAGCCGGTTCGTCGCATCGGCCTCGCCAAATGATGCCGGGCAACCGCTCACACTCACCGCCCTGGATCGGGCCTTCAAGGCGTGGATCTCCGCCGATCCCAAAGATGTGGACGAGATCAACGGCGTCATCAATGCAGTCGGCGTTGCTTTTGGGCAATTCCTCGTGGAAGGTGCCGGTCTTAGGTGGGTGATCGCCACTGACGAACACGGGAGCGATCTTGCAGTGTTCGGGCTTCCCAGTGCAGGAGACGTGCTGGTCTATCCCGCGAATTTCGTTGCCAAGCGGTGGGAGCGGCGGGAAACCGATTTCCTGGTGAGGTCGTATGGCGAGATTGCAGGCGCGGTGCAATCGCTGCGGGCGGAGACCCGTCGCGCGCCACGCCCTTGGTGGAAGTTATAGTGAGCCATTGTTGGTTGCGCGTGACGCTCCGCACGTCCCGCGACCCGGACCTTCGTTCCGTAGGCGCCAGACAAACGCGGCTACCAGAAAGAGATCGACGCGATTCGGTTTGCGCTAGTCAGGTTCCGAAAAACGCCAAACGGATTTATCTGCCGCAGTCAATCATCGGTTTCAGGACTTCTTCTGCTTTCCCAAGGCGGCACTCCGTCCTGTGCCGCGTCCCCTAAGAGTTCATCATTAGCGAGAGGGTGCAATTGTTTCCACGCAGTTGGCTGCCCGAATGAGCCCAATATCCAACCGTTCGGTGATCGGTTGACATCAAAACCGTCCACCCGTTCGGTGCCGAAACTAGATGAGAAGAGGCCCGGCTTGGCGCTCCCCCGAGCCTCACCGCTTCAATGCAGCCCGAATTTCATTAACGATGCGGTAGGCGACCGCGGCCGCGGACTACGGTGACCACTGCTGCGCCGGTTTGTAAATCACCTCGTCCAGCAAGGCGCTTTATTTGACATTCTTAATTATCTTGCCACCCTTCATCACGAAGACCACTTTGCGCACGTTCGTGATGTCTTCCAAGGGGCTGCCGGATGTAGCGATGATATCCGCCTGCATCCCTGGCGCGATGCTACCGATAGAGTCCTGCATGCGCAACGACTCGGCAGCCGTGTACTGGGCCGCCACAAGCGCCGCCATCGGCTGCTGCCCACCATCTCGTACACGGTAGATGAATTCCTCGAAGTTGCGCCCGTGTGCGCCCGCTCCACCGTCGGTTCCGAACACGATCTTCACCTTCTTCGCCAGCGCCCGTTTGAACGTGTCGATCCCGATAGGGATACCCTTCTCCATGTAATCGAATCCGGCTTGGTCAAAGTTTCCGATTCCTAGATAGCGCGCCTTGTTCTCGATGTAGTTATGCAACAGGAGACCGAAGTTCGGATCAAAATACGTGCCGTGTTCCACCATCAGATCGAGCACCTCGTCCGTGAGCCGATTTCCGTGCTCGATCGTGGTGCAGCCAGCGAGAACCGCCGCCCGGGCACCCTCCGGCCCCTGCGCATGGATCATCGCCCGCTTGCCCAGCGCCCGAGCCTCCCCGCAGCCCGCCTCAAGCTGTGCATCCGAAAGAGTCTGTCCTCCTCCCTCCCGAATGCTCTTGGTGGCGAAGATCTTGATCACATCCGCGCCGTCGGCAACGAACTTGCGGACCTTGGCCCGGATCTCATCCGGAGTGCCGTCTAGGATCGCGCCGAGAGAGGTGAGGATCCGAGGCCCAGGCAAAGGGCCTGTTGCAATCCAGTCCCGAAGGTCCTTGTCAATTTCCAAGCCGGGACTCTGTACCGTTGTAAAGCCGGCCATGAGGGTTGCATAGGCGTTTTCGGCCGCGTATAGCATTGACTGCTGCGGCGTTTCGTTTTTCCCCTTTTGAGCCATGCCGGTCTCGCGATCGAAATGCGTCGCGATGTGGGTGTGCGTATCAATCCAGCCCGGCATGACTGTTAGGCTGGAGAGATTGTAGGTCGCATTCTTAATGGACGGGTCAATCCTGACGATTCGGGAGCCCTCTATGACCAACGTCGTGTTTCGAACCAGGCCACCCCTGCCATCCAACAGGGTGCCGGCACGGATCGTTATATTTTGCGCGTGGAGGATAGCCGTGAAAAACGCAGTGATAACCAAAGTCTTCATGACCTTCACCTCGATATACGGTACCGCTGCTGCTCGCCGTGCGAAAGGCATTCGTTGGCTTGGGGCTTGGACCGTCACTCTCTGCGGTTCGATGCTGCCATGCTTGCGCGCCCCTCCTGACGAAAGAGGCAAGATTTTCCGCCATCATCACCGCCTCTCTCTTTCAAACGCGCGCAACTCCTCGATCTCCTGTTGAAGATTCTCCCGCCCGAGCTTCTTCCTCATGAGGAGGAAGGCTACAGCCCAGATCGCGAGGATCAGGAAGAAGGGAAGAGCATTTAGTAATGGGTGCGGTGGGGCGTTTCGTGCCCCGGTTCCCACAGCAGCCATCACCATGCCCAGTAATAAAAACAAGGGCAGCCCCGACCTCCACCAGCGGTGGAGGTAGTCGCGCCGCCTCTCGAGTTCGCGCCGATAGAACTCGAGGCAGGTGCTGATCGGAGCCTCCTCCGGCAGGCTCTGCGGCCAGATCCACTTGTATGCGTGATATGCAGCATAAATCCCGCACAGACTCAGCAGGCCCCAGCCCATGCGCGCAAGCATCTCGTGGGCCCTGGCGAAGGACCACGCGAAGACGACGCAAGGGATGATCCCGATGATTATCGTGGAGAGCGCTTCAAGACGGGCTCTTGACTGCCGCACGAGCGCCTTACGGCGCAAATCACTTGCTGACATTTTCAACGGCTCCGTTGGCTGGTTTTGCCAGATTTCTTGCGGGTCCTTCATGGGGAAATCACTTGGCATGAAGCCCTCCTTCGACGAACCAGCGTCTCAGGATGTTTTTGATCCGGTGAACTTTCATCCCGATGTTGGCCGGCGATAACCCGGTGAACTCACCGATCGAACTCGCGTCCATTCCCTCGAGATAGGAAACGATGATTTGACGATCGAGCGGTTTCAAGCGCCGGATCAGCATCGAGAGACGATCGAGTGCTTCGGCCTGGGTGGCGGCGAGTTCACCGTGATCACTATTACCGGGCATGGCTTCAATAGACTCGATGCTCACCAGCCTATCCCTGATCCGGCGCTGCCGAATCATGTGGCCGGTGGCTACGTTGTGAGCAACGCGGTACACCCAGGTTCTCAGCGAACATCGGTGGTCAAAATGTGCGAAGCTGCGCCAAAGCTGAAAGTGAATTTCCTGGACCAGGTCACGACGCACCTCGGCATCAAGCTCATAAGCTCGCGCCAGCCGGTCGAGTGATGAACCGTAGGTGTCCGCTGCTTGTTCGTACAGAGAATCTTGGTTCACATCTCCTGCCGGTATGGTTTTGGCCCATGCACGTTTAAGGTAGTTGCTGGCCATTGAGCTTTCTAACAGATTGAATCCTATTTCGGCGGTAAAATAGCTCTCAAACAGCAAATGCCTCGCCTTGAGACAGCGGCTTCGAGGTAAAGTCTTGATTTCACCATAGCCGGAGGTCTGCTGCGCCCCCGAGAGGAGTCTAATTCCTCCCAGCGCCGGAGCTTCTGGGAGTCGTCCCGGTGGGACGCGCTACATCCTCCCTCCCGATAAGCGGGCGAGACATTACCGTAAACTGACCGGCCAAACCGATCTACCTCGGTACTTTCCGGTAGCATGCGCTTCAGCCTTTCTACCGCCCAACAGAATAAACGGTTCGCTAGAAACGAAGAGGAAGGCTCCCGCTACCGCGATTGAGGGCGCCCCGGAGAGCTTGCAGAGATGGTATCCGCGTGATCTGGAATGTCCGCACGCGGGAGAACCGTGGATCTTTTCGGCCGAGTCGCAACGATCCGGCGTAGCAAAACCGCAGCCGGTCACCGAACTATCTCTGCTGAACGGCGACGCCATGGCCGTCCTAGCTCGCCTGTTGGAACGCGCAAGGGCTCTCGGCAGCAGCGAACCCGAGCATTACGTTTTCCCCGCCTGCGAGGAGCGGATTATCGATCCCTAACGCCCGCAGAAGAGTTGGCGCACTGGCGGAGAGAAAATAGCTCGATCCGTTTCATGGGCATGAACACGCGCTTGAACACGCCAGACTGTGACGGCCACCTCAGGGATCCTATGCGTTACTAGCGGAGCTCCGTGCAGAGAGGTGTCGCACCAGCCTTGGATCCGGTTGCCTTGCCCCCTAGCGCCCGGGACTAAATATCAGAGCCGTAAACGAGTAAACTGGAGGAATGCGCTACATCGTTGGTTTGGTTTTGTGTCTCTATTCGGCCGTAACTCTGGCGGCTGATAAGATCGTGATCACCGAAAAGACCTTCGGCTGCGTGCTCGACCTGCCGAAGGTGAGAAACACGCGGATTCAGAACCCCGACCCCGAGAAGCTCAAAGAAGCCATCCGGATTTTTCGGGACAGTGTGCCCGATAAAGAATATCCCACAGGCACAATTCTGCAGCTGATCCCCACCGAGGCGATGGTCAAGCATGATCGAACCGCCTTTCCTAAGACCAACGGATGGGAGTTTTTTGCATTGAACGTATCCGCACAAGGGACGACGATTCAGGACCGTGGGGATAAAGTGATCAACGCGTCTTTGAAGAAGCCCTGTTTGGACTGTCATTCTCCCGCGGCGAAATTCGATTTCGTGTGCGAAAAGGGGCATGGCTGTGCGCCCATTCCGGTCGCGGATGAGCAGATTGCCGCGATGCAAGCCGGTGACCCACGTTGTAAGAAGTAAATCCGGCGTTACCGTGCGAGTTGGCGGACGATTCCAACCGCCCCGCTTGAAGCTCGTCAGTTCCGGAGTCCCGAACATTCAGCCCGTTGCCGATGGATCCTGATCTGTCCGTCATGAATACCAAAGTAAATCCGGCATTGGGAAGGCGCTTTGATATCGCTCAGAGCGCCGATTCTCTCGGTTCCTGACAGCTTTGCGCTGGCGCTCGCGAAAGAGCGCGCCTGGACGCTTGTTATCGGCGATGGGGACTTGTGCGAGCTCGCCACGGGGGAGAATGTCGACTGTCACGGCGTATTGTGGCTACTCGATCGGATGGAGGGAGGCCGGCGTGCGCCTCCAGGGGCTGTATGAAGGGCTCGTAGCTCTAGCTGGCCATCAACGCTGCCGGCTGCCGTACCGGGAAAAATTACGATCCCGCTGGAGCGCTATCGGACCGGGTTGCCGCGATGACGGTCGGGAGCGAGCCTGCTGGCGCGGGCTCAGATTCGCAAATCTGGGGCGAGAGAGCTGAGTTGCCACTGAGGAGAAACTTTCCAAAAGCTGACTTCGGGCCGCCAATCTCCGGATCGCGCGTTACACGACCGGTTGATCATGAAGCATCGGGTTAAACTGAGCGTCAGGGCCTCGCCATGACCCAAAGCGTACCTATATCGCGAAAAACCATCTCTGGCGGTGTAGTTCACAAAATGCCCGCAGATCTAAAAAGAGCACTTGCATCCGATCCGCAGGCATTAATAGCATGGGAGGATATTACACCGCTCGCACGCAACGAGTGGATATGTTGGATTGAGTCAGCTAAGAAAGCAGAAACTAGAAGCCGCCGGCTCGAGTGGGGCTGTTCAAGCTTAAAGGACGGGAAACGACGGCCCTGTTGTTGGCCTGGATGCGCCCACCGTTGAGTCCAACGTGATCAAACGCGACAATCGGACCGCGGACTGGAGGCTGCTAACTTCCTGGTTGCGCGTGATGCACTCGTGACCGTCCCCATCACGGACCTTCGGCGAACACCTGAAAACCAGCTAGGGAGAGACAGGTGACTTCATCGGCCGACGACCGCTATGGCATATTCCAAACTTCGATGCGCCAAGAGAAGCCAACGTTCGGTATTCTGGCGGTCGCCGCCACGAAGTTCGCGTTCAGCGCAACCGGCGACGCTGCGCTTCGATGCGGCGCTCTGCTCGATGTCCGGTCCAGTGAGACCGTGTATAGCGCTGTCGTGCTAGTGTCCAACGGCCTCGTGGTTGGAGCTGGCAAGGGCCTCGCGGTGCCGGCTGGATATAGTGTCGTGGATCTAGGCACTGCCACTTGCCTCCCGGGCCTCATTGATGTGCACGACCCCTTGACCGCCGATCCTGAACTTAAGTCCCTGGAGGAAATGGCCGATAGCGCGTCCGGCCGATTCAGCGGAACATCGAACACCCGGACGAGCTGATTGGGATCGGGATAGGGAAGCGACCGCAAAAGGACCGCATCCACGACGCTGAAGATGGCGGTCTTGGCGCCGATGCCCAAGGCGAGAGTGAGTACAGCGACAGTGGTGAAGCCGGGCGAGTCCCACAGCATACGGAGGCCGTAAAGCAGGTCCCGGGCGAAGTCCTGAATCCACCTCACACGGCAGGTGTCGCGGCACTGCTCTTTGATCCGGTCTAACAGGGCCAAATTCGCGCAGCGCAGCGCGAGCCTCGGCCGCAGCCATGCCCGAAGCCATGGCCTCGCTCGTGAGTTGCTGTATATGAATCTCGATCTCGCATTGAAGTTCCGCGCCGGCATTGAACGACGCAGGAATGAATGAACGCGCCGTTTGACGATCCGAACAATCCGCATAGAGTTCCTTCAGGCGTTCTGGATGAGAAGGTGGACAGCGGAAGAGAGGCGCTTCCAACTTCTGAGTTCACGCTCCAGTTGTTTGCGCCCCTCCGGAGTTAGAGAATAGACTTTCGCCGGCCGTCCGAGATCGGACTCCTCCCAGTTCGCGCAGATCCAGCCTTGATTTTCCAAGCGGTGCAGCGCCGGGTACAAGGAGCCTTGGCCCACGGCCAGGGTATCGCCCGAAAGCGCTTGTATGCGCTTAGCGATACCCCAACCGTGAAGCGGCTTACGGGCGATAGTCTTGAGAATCAGTAGATCGAGTGTTCCCTGTAACAAATCGGACGGTTTGGGCATATCGTCGACCTAGGGCTATCGACAATATACCTCGATTATCGACAACCGGCAAGAGGTAATCCTAGTGCGACGCGGAAGGCCGAAACGACAACTCTACCGCCCCGGTATGCGGCGGAGCCCGGCATGCGCCGTTGTGGCGTTGTCCGTGCGCTGCAGGGAAAGTGTCTCAGAGCGTGCGGCGGGTGACGAGTTTGCCCTCCAGCGCGCCCGCCTGCGGCTCGCGCGGTGTGCATGCATTCGTTGGGTTTTGGAGGGCCGGCGTTCCGCAGGCGATGCGGCCACTCTTTGGGTCCCGCTCATTCAGTGTTCCCTCAAGTTGCCGAATCACCCTACTCGCCGATATGCCCGTGCGGCCGCTATCCCGAAATCCGGTTCTGGGGCATTACTCCCGATAAACGCCCTTGCGACGTCATCGCCGACAGAACAAAGGCACCGCTGGCTCCGCCCACGGCCACGCATGATTCCTGGCGATAACAGCTCATCGCACAACGAACCGCCACCGCGTGCGAAGAGGATTTATCGGAGGAAATCGTTGCAAATGCTCTGGGTGCGCGCTACGCCGTTAGTCGCTGGTGACAGATTCCTCCACGGCGGTTCGATAATCCGATTTCAGTGTTCGAGATTGATGCCATCACCCGTGCGTACTTCCCCGGACGTGAGCACGGTCGCGTAAACCCCGGCGCACTTGTTGTGCTGCTGAACGACACATTTCAAGATTTGGGGGGCCGGTTCGCTGGTGGTGGGGTCGAGCGTGATCATGACGCAACGCTGGTCTACCTCGGTAACGGCGATGCGCGCCTTGTCGCCTATGCGCAAAACCCGGCCAACCCACTCCAACTCATCGAAGGCCGCGCCGAACTCGAGATTCACAAGCAGGTTTGGCCGAAAGCGCCACGGGTTCGCCTCGGTTTGGGATTCTTCGGCAATGCCTTGCACAGTCTGTTCGCTTATGAGGGAGACGTTAGCGACATCGAACGAGCCGCGATAGTCTCTTAACAAGAAGACCGGTTTTCCGAAACGTTTCTCGATGGCTTGCCGAACCTCGTTGCTCGCGACCAGCCACCGTTCTCCGGCAGGCGTGGTGATAGTCACGGCGGCGTCAGCCGTACCCGCCTTCTCGACTGAAGTCTGCCAACGGAGAAGTTCCGGCATCTCGCGCGCCGTGAGCCACGGGAAAGCGCTTCGCGACTCAGCTTGCACAAATGCAAACCGACGATCCTCCTCAAAGCCCTGGAGGGTCAGAGGAAGGGAGGCGCATGCCTCACCTCGCATGGACTTGACAGGATACCTAGCCACTGCGCGAATCACGCCGACCCTCTGCATCCTGCCTCCTTGTAAACGCCTTGCAGTATTGTATGCCAAGGACGTGAAACGGGCCGACACTCGTGCGCACGGGTGCAGTGAGCAACGGTTTTCGAGCACCGTGGTCATTTCATCGGCTCTCGACGAGGCGGACAAATGACCCTGTCGGCCTAATAGCGTTCAAGGAAACAGGTCATGCCTGGCTGGCTCGCGTTCACCCATAGTTGGCGATAGCAGCCCATCGCACAACGAACCGCCACCGCGCGCGAATGGGATTTCGCAACAGCGATACGCGACCAACACGCCAAGCGCCTGCGCAACCCTAGGGCTGACCTTTCAAACGAAACAGCGCGTAAAGAGAAATGAGCAACGCGATTAATAAGGAGAAAAATAGCAGGACCATCACAAGTGCCAGCCATCTTGTTCGTCGATGCTGTCGCACGTCCTCGCCAACGATGTCCGAGAGACTCTCTTTCGTGATTGCAGCCGCAAAGGAGCCGACCGATGTCGCGAACCTTGGATTCGTCGAGCACCACTTCGTTGGCCTGGAGCCCTCGCAGATCCACGAACAGCGGTTCACTCTGAAGGCTCCTTTGAGTATTGTCGGCAACGCCGTTGTGGCTCTCCCAATCAAAGCCCCCAAATTGAGCGTCCCAGACTATCTCGCCGCCAGTTGGCGCAATCAGGATCTCCTCTGACCGCCGGTGATCACGCCAATATTCTAATTCTCTGCTCATCCAAGCCGAGGTGGCTGCTTCAGTTGATGCAAGAAGTACGACATTCTTCGATCCGTCGAGCGCCTGCGTCAGGGCCGGCCAAAGCCCAGGAGTGGCGGATAGATCTGACGCATCCCGAAATACTCCGATGCTTCGCAACGATACCAAGGCTTGGCAATGGTCTGCAATTCACGTTGCAGAGAGGCGGCCACATGCGAATCGGCTGCATGACTGTAAAGAAGGAACGCTCCGAGTACCCTGATCGCAGAGAATCGGATTCTGCGAGGCCATCTGCCGATGCGGCTGCGGCTTGCCGGTCCGGAGCGAGTCACGTTGGCCGAGATTGCCAAACGGCTTGGACGCAAGGCGCTGAAAGACATCGCGCAAATGGCCAAGCCGGATACCATTCTCGCCTGGTACCGGCGCCTGATTGCGCAGAAGTTTGAAGGATCCCGCCATTTGGCACAATGCCGCCACGGCAAGGGCTCCTCGCTTCTCCGCACTGCAGCCCCGTTCTAAGGGGGGCGATTACGAAACTCAAACTGCGTGATCCGAACGGATGATTCGATGTGAGTGTTGCAATTGGCCAGTTGGGTCCCTTTTTGTGGCCCGACAAAACAGGTTCACACTCACCACGGGACGGTAGCTACGTCTATTGGTTCAGCTTCCCTGCTAGATACGGTCTGCGCTTCATCTTGCGCAACGACGTGGTCCTGCTCGATGGCTGCTCTGCAGATCTTACAGAACAGTCGCCGCGCCTGTAGCGGCAGAACGATTTCCTTCACTAGGAGAACTTTCTCTGTGATTGGTACAGCTACCACCTCCGCATGTTCCGCACAGACAGCCACAGAGCAATGGTGGCATAGCCCGATGGCGTCACGGCGTTGTCCCCTTATAAAACACTCGTAACAAACCATTGCGGTCTCCTTTCCGAAAACGCGGTCGGGGAGCCGCTCGCTTGAGCAGCCGACGATCCGACCGGCTGCACCGTGCTCTACTATGATTTTAACGTGGGGCAAGCCCCACCGATCGCGGCCCGAGACCGGAACAAAAGCACAACCAAGGTTACGCAGACGGACCAATTGTATTGATGATGACTCGGCTCGGCCAGTGCGGAGACCACTGTGAACGCTCATCTGAGACGGCCATGAGAGGAAGCATCTGAGGTGCAATTTTGAAAAATCCCTCCGATTTATTTGGGCACCCGGAAAACCGCAAAAAGCACAACCACACCCGTAGCACGCGCTAGTCCGGGGGCGGGGGTTAACGGTAGGCTATTAGCGGCTAGTCTCATGGTCGGGCGTTCTTATGTCAACTTGACGGCTTTCGCGATTTCGCGGGTAAGTGCGGCCCACGCATTCTAGCCTGTCGACAATCGCCCAAACCGCTAATTCTGCCTTCGTGCTGGGGCCAGAGGAGGTTTTTCATTCCAGGCGATTGACAAGTCTATACTGTGTGCCATACACTGTGCATTGTAAGCTGTTTGTCGCCTGTGATTGTGATCTTCTAAATGGAAGTCCTTGAGAATCTTCGACTGGAACTGCGGCGGGGCTGCCTGGTCTTGGCTGTGCTTGCCAAACTGCGCTCGGAATACCATGGGTATGCATTGAGCAAAGCTCTGGCGGAGAGCGGTCTCGAGGTCGACGAAAACACCTTGTATCCTCTCCTGCGCCGATTGGAAAGCCAACAGCTGCTGGTCAGCGAATGGCGGGTCGAAGACAAACGAAACAAACGCTTCTACCGCCTTTCCGAACAAGGACAGGTGGTGCTGGAACGGCTGCTGGTGGAGTGGCGGAGCATTAACGGAGCGATTGAAAACCTGTTGTCGACATCCTCGGTGGCAGGGAGGAGAAGAGCATGAAGCGGGAACTGACGAGCCAGGAATTGCTGGAGCGATACATATGTACGCCGTGGGAATCGTTCTCGCAGTCTACGTGCTGCGCGCGGGGGATTTACTGACAGCGGGTCCGAACAGGGATCCCACACTGGCAAAGCCGCTGGCGAATCTGAATCAGTTGGCCGGGGGAGTATTGGTGATGACCTGTATTTTTGCGGGGCTGCTGTGTGTGCATAAGTTGCGCCGCTACATACGAAAGAGCGGGCGGCGCTCGGCGCGCAGCGATCATCAGACCGCGTAGGAGAGAAACATGAAGCGGAAATTGACCAAACAGGAATTGCTCGACCGATATGTTTATTCCGTGCAGACGCTGCTGCCACCCGACAAGATGGACGACATTGCGGCGGAAATCAAGTCCAATCTTCAATCGCTGATCGAAGATCGGGCCATGGAAGTGGGGCGGGAACTGCGCCTTGAGGAAGTGAGCGCGATTCTGAAGCAGCACGGTCATCCAAAGGCGGTCGCCAGCCGATACGGTGATCGGCCCGAGCGGGTTCTGATCGGTCCAGGGCTGTTTCCATTCTACTGGTCCACAGTGCGCGCAATCTTCGCCGCGTGGGTGGTGGTCAGACTGGTGGCGGCGTTGGCATTTCGGGGAACTGCGCCCGGCGGCTCGAGCCTGCTGTACTTGAGCCGGGACGTTATGGCGGGCGGATTCCTGATTGGTGCGGGCGTCACTGCGGTGTTTGCCGTCTGGGAATACCTAGAGCTCCCATTCCCATATCCGGAGCGATGGAAACCGGAACATATGCCTCCCGTCCCGCCTTCGATCCGGCAGCCCGGGACTGCCGAACCGCGCCCAGTCGTAAAGATCATGGGCGTCGTCCTGGGGCTCTTCTTTCTTACGATGGCTCTATTCTGGCCCGCGATGTTCTGGGTATGGAATCGAAGAGGGATATTCGGCCCATCGGCGA
>Ga0306922_10002819_pt1 | contig 16147 bp, 17 predicted proteins | sample sta12Cox44000082_FD_203758 | JGI IMG/M metagenome (GOLD analysis project Ga0306922, IMG submission 203758) | Lab enrichment of tropical soil microbial communities from Luquillo Experimental Forest, Puerto Rico - statoxic.12C.oxic.44.000.082 (v2)... | ecosystem: Environmental > Terrestrial >... | reverse complement strand
CCGTCGCATCGCTGCGATGTTATTGGCGATGGGTGTTCTCTGGCCGCGCTCGAAATCCTGCACGGTGCTAAGCGAGACGCCTGCCCGCTTCGCAAGTTCTAACTGCGACCAACCCAGCCAAGCCCTCGCCGCCCGGCTCTGTTGCGGGCTCATCGAGCCAGCGGCGGTCATGGTTTATGCCTGACGTACCATAAAACACTTGACGATCGTGGTTTGTCAGGTATTCTGAGGTAGGTCATGCAAAATGCGGGATGTTCGGAGCCCTTGATGCCCACCCTCGAAACCCTCAACGACCCTGCGGGACCGCACATTCATGAGGCTGTCCCCCATGCCGACGAGACGCAATGCCCTTATTGCGGGCAGCCCATCACGCGCAAGGAATTCAAGGAAATCCAAGTGCGAATTGAGTCCGAGGGACGCGAACGCGTCGCCAAGGTGGAACAAGCCCTCAAGGACCGATTCGCTCGCGAGCGCAAGCAAGCCGAAGCCACGGGCAAGGTCGCGGTCGAGCAGGCCAAGAAGGAAGCCGCCAAGCTCGCCGCTCAGCAGATCAAGACGCTGAAGGCCAACCAAGAGACGGTGATCGCCGCACGACTGAAAGCGCAGCGTGAGGCGTCCGAGAAAAAGGTCACCGAAGCCGTCAATGCTGAGCGAGCTAAGCATTTCGGCGAGAAGCTGAAGCTGGAAGAGCAGCTTCAGGAGATGCAGCGGCGGCTTCAGAAAAAAACAGCCAACGAGCTTGGCGACGAAGGTGAACTCGACCTCTTTGAGGAACTAAAACGCGAGTTCCCGAATGACCAGATAGAACGTGTCAAAAAAGGCAAAGCGGGCGGCGACATTCTTCATCAGATCATCGGTCAAAGTAGCCAGATCTGCGGCAAGATCGTCTATGACGTAAAGAATACTAGCCGGTTCATGACGAAATATTTGACGAAGTTGCGTGCTGACCAACTCCGCGAGGAAGCCGATCACGCGGTCCTCGCCACGCTGGCTTTCCCGTCTGGTACCCAGCAGTTGGCCGTCCGCGACGGAGTAGTCATCGCCCATCCGGCCCGCGCCATCGCAGTCGCAAACTTGCTACGGCGACAAACCATCCAGACTTATCTGCTGCGCCTCGGGAATGAGGCCCGCGCCGAGAAGACCGCAAAGCTCTACGAGTTCATGACTTCGGATCGAGCGGCGCACCTCTGGAATCAGATCGCCCAAGTGACGAATGACATGCTCGACCTGGATCGGGCCGAGACAGCGGCGCATCAGAAAACCTGGGGTCGGCGTGCCGATCTGATCCGTGCCGTCCAGGGTGCACATGACGAGTTCTCAGCGGTCATTGACCGGATAATCGGCGACACGGAGGCGTCGCCGTGATCCGCGCGAACACCGAAATGGGCGACCGAGCCCGGAGACCCACAGGTGTGGAGCAACTTAGGCCGACGCGAGCGGAGGCATTGGTGGCGTCAGGTCTACTCGATGTGGCAGCCGGGATCGGCGATCTTGCCCACAGCCTGACGGACTCAGTCATGCACGCCATCGAGGCAAGGATGTCGGAGCGAGGCCGCAGCGCCGTTGGCGCTGCGGCGGATGTTGATTTCTTGCGTCAGGCCGTATTCCAGGGATCGCACAGAACATCATCGCTCGGGTCGAAAAGAAACTGAGGGATCAGCCTGGGCAACCCAATGGCGTCCCCAGACCGAAGTGATTGCATGACTCGCGTTCTAATACGACGCGCCGAGTTGCGTCGCCGGGTACCTTACTCGGATGTCCATATCTGGCGGCTGGAACGTGATGGTAAGTTCCCCCATCGGGTGCAACTTGGGCCGCATGCTGTCGCTTGGTATGAGGATGAGGTTGAGGAGTGGTGTGCGTCGCGCATTCGTAGTGGTGCGCATCGTCCGCCTGGTCGGCGGAAGGTCGAAACGGGCACCTCAGAGCCAGAAGAGCGCAGCGAGTTTCTGGTGCGACTGGACGGAGACGTGGCTGTACAGCCTGATTAAGATACTAAGTCTTTGACATATTGACCCCACCCTTCAAGGGCCTTCTTCCGCTCAGGAAGATATTCAAATCTATCGTAGATGCGGTGAGAGCCGCTGAGCCCGCCGCGTCCACTCTGCCGCGGCGTATGATTCAAAATTTTGTCAACCACGTGCGGGGGATGCCCGAGTTCAGTCATTCCGGTAGTTGCGGTGCGTCGAAGATCATGCACGACCCAATGCTCGATTTTCGCATTGCCCGGATCAAGTCCCGCCGCCGCAAGCTCTTGACGGCGATATTCGAGCATCAGCCGATTGATCCGTGCTTTTGCACCGTGATAATCCGCGATCGCTCGCTCGCCGCTGATCGTAAATACAAACTCCGTACCAGGGGCAGAAAGGAGAAGCCCCTCTATGATCTCGGCTGCCAAGCCCGTCATTGGAACGATATGCGTCTTGCCATTTTTTGTCCGCTCCTTTGGAATCGTCCATAGGCCCTTCGCTTCGAATTGACTGAGTTCATCCCTTCTCATGCCCCCGACCTCCCTGAGTCGTTGGCCGAGGAGTAGCAAAAGCTGATGTAGGGGACCGAACGGATATCCGAGTGCAACACATACCCGCCAGAGTAGTTTGATTTCGTCATCATCGAGGACCCGATCCCGCTCGCTATTCTCGAAGGGGGCCTCGATCTGCGCAGTCGGAGCAACGGCGATGTGTTCTTCTTTTATTGCCCAGCTAAAGAACGTCTTTAGTTCGGCAAGCACATTATTCGCCTGCGCATGTGCTCCTCCAGTCTTCTGGAACGATCGGCGTTCTCTTCGGCTGCCGATCAGCTTGATCAGGTCCTCCACGTCCTTGCGTGATATTTGGTGGATACCCTTAGCTCCCCACTGCGGTTTCAGGTAATGTTCGAAAATTCGACGCTTTGTTTGAATGGTTGTAGATTTGTTGGGTTTCTTTCCTTTTGCGCAATGCTCTAAGTAGTCTTCAACGGCGGCGTCGAATTGGATGTCTTTCGGCAGCACCATATAAGCCCGCTTTTGATTGCGGGGCTCCACGATTGGCCTCTTCCCATCGACTGGCTCTTGCAGACCCGCCTGCGCTATATCGGCGGAACTCTGTGCCGCCCGCCGACGCTCTCTTGCTCGTTCCCTGGCATCTTTTAGTTTCGGGATGAGTGCGCACGTCCCCAGAGTCTCAAATACGAGCTTGCGGTTAGCATCACGATACATCGTGATCCACGCCTTATGGGCATTGTGTCCCGCCCGAGGCGCAGAAACGCGCAGACCGAAACTCGGCAGGAGCGAGTCCCAATAGATTACCCGACCTGTCTTTGGCGGGCGAATCCGCTCCACTACCACTTGCGTAAATGTGATGTGGTTTGAAGCTCGCGGAGGGCGGGGACCGGTCATCTCAGTCTTTACAAGCAATAATGAAAAAACTTATCAGAATAATTAGCTTTAGTCTTTGGACAATTTGACGCATATTTATTGTGTAGTTTGCACAGAAAGAACAAAAATGATTTATGTGCTCCCAACACATAAACTACATCTTTCCCATCCTACATTCTAAGGTTTCCATGTTTTAACATTCTAACGGTCCCATGTTTGATATGAAAACAGAAATGCTACAGTCAAACCTATGAACAGCACGACGACAAGTTATTGTTTGGTGTTGCTGGCTAACGCATGGCTAACAAGAACACGGGCTCTGAGCACCCCGTTGCCAATCATTTCTTACCATTGCATGCGCAAAAAAAGCTGAAATATTAAACATTTTAGGTAATGGTACTCACTGTGATGAAAATATACTCTAATTTCCTCCCAAAATTAGGGATCTAATCTCGGGAGCGGTGTTCGCCCGTTTAATATCAGGGCCTTGGGAGCAAAGGGGTGCTCAAGCCGCTTTCTTTCGCGGGCGTGGCTAACACTGTGGCTAACAAATCATGTGCCAGCCAACTCCAGTGGTGTCGACCAATGCCTGACGACGCCGACACCCGTCCAACCCTCAAGCGGCAGGGGTTATTCCCCTGCGAGGCAGAAATCGCACGTCGGCTTTCGCAGTCTGAGAGACGCTGGCGGGAAATCGCTCGTCAGTTTGAACGTGAGGGCTTGCCAAAGATTGATCCTGTAATGGGTGGGCGGTTCTGGCCCGCCGTCGTTGCCTTTTTTCACAGTCGACACGGCCTCGGGAACATGGTGCCATCGGAACCTGATGGCGAGGAACGTTGGGATGCCACGTAAGGGCGATTTCCCCGGACTACAGTGTTCCAGGCGGAAAGACGCCACCGTCGCCCTTCATTGGGTGGCGTCGCGGGTAGCTATCGCCGCTGGCTATCCGGTCAAGACCGTGCGCCTGCACGGATACTCAGAAGGTTCGGACGAGCTTTCTGACCGCTGCCAGGATCTTCAGGCTCAGATGTCGGCTTGGCTCGCGGATCAGAGTCGGGCCGACAAGCCGATCGTCTTCAATGGCACGATCGGTGGCCTTATCAGGCTTTATGAAACCCTACCCGAGAGCCCCTACCACGACAAAGCCCCGGGCACGAAGCGGGTCTATGCCGACGATATGCGGCTGATAGGCTGCATCCTCGGCGAGCGACGTTTGACCCGGATCACCGGCCTCGATTTCTTAAGATGGTATAAAGAGCTTCGGAAACCGAAGACGCCGAACGGGTCCGAGCGGATCAGACGGGCGCATGGCGTAATGGTTATGCTGCGCATTCTTCTCAGCTACGGCGCGATTCTGGGATTGCCCGAGACAAGGCGGCTTCGAGACATCCTGAGCGAGCTAAGCTTTGCCGATGCCGCGCCACGTCAACAACAGATTACCTTCGAGCAGGCGTCAGTTTTCATCGATAAGGCGCACGAACTCGGCTATCCCGAGATCGCTTTAGCGCAAGCCCTACAGTTCGAGGGAACTCTTCGCCAATGGGATGTGATTGGCGAGTGGGTTATGGACGATGCCGCTCCTCGCAGACAACGCTGGGCTAAGGGACTGCTGTGGAGCGAAATCAGCGAGGGCAGCATCCTTACCAAGAAGACGGGAAAAACCACGGCAGAAGTCATAATCGACCTGAACGAGTATCCGCTTATTGTCGCCGAACTTGACCGCCTGCCGACAATGCCCCGTATCGGCCCGGTCATCATCGACAGCAAGACCGGAGAACCGTTCAAGCGGCGCGCTTTCGCCGGGCGATGGCGCGAGATAGCTCGTGCCGCAGGCATCCCCGATGATGTTTGGAACCGGGACAGCCGAGCGGGCGGCGTTACCGAGGGCGGCGATGCTGGGGCCGACCTTGAGGATCTTCGCCAGCATGCCGGACATGCGGATACTCGAACAACGCAACGATACAACCGCCGCGCGCTGGCTAAGACCAAGCGTGTCGCTCGGCTTCGAGTCGAGCACCGAAACAAGCCGTGAACCGCGTATTCAAACGCGATTCAAACGCTTCAAATGAGTCACGTCTAACCCATTGAAATGTTGGCGCGCCCGAGAGGAGTCGAACCCCTAACCCCCAGATCCGTAGTCGGGGTATATGGTACTAACTGAAACATACTGAGCGAGCGGTTTATACTGCTCGGCCGAGGCTCTCTGCCGATCTTATGCATCAACGCGTGTCTCGACGTTTCACGCAGTTGCGGCACTTTTGCTAGCCCAAATCGCGTCGGGCTAGCACGGGGTCGGCCAGCAGCCCGCTCGATGATGGAGAGCAGCATGGCCGGGTTTACCGACCGATATGTCGCCAGTTTAAGAGCGCAGTCGAAGCGCTACACAAGGTGGGAGGGAGGCGGATTCGGTATCCGCGTAACACCGCGCGGCATCAAATCGTGGGTGTTGGCCTACCACTTCCAGGGCCGCTCGCGGTTTCTGACACTCGGCTCATACCCGCAGATGGGCGTGGCCGACGCGCATATCGCGGTCGCCGCTGCTCGCAAGCTCCTCGCACAGGATGTCGATCCGGGCGCTGTGAAGGTTGCAGCCCGCAAGACCGATCGCGACGCTGTGACGGTCGCTGAACTGGTCGAGGAATACCTCGCTAAATGGGCTAGGCCGCGTAAGCGATCGGCGGGGGAGGACGAGCGCCAGTTGCGCAAGGATGTGATCCCGCGCTGGGGGCGCCGCAAGGCGAAGGATATCACTCGTCGGGACGTGATCGAGCTGCTGGACACCGTCGTCGCGCGCGGGTCGCCAATCAGCGCAAACAGAACGTTTGCGGCGATCAGGAAGATGTTCAGTTGGGCTGTATCGCGCGACCTGGTTCCAGCAAGCCCTTGTACTGCCGTGAGCGCGCCCGGCAAGGAGCACCGTCGTGACCGCGTATTGAGCGCTGACGAAATCGGTGTTTTCTGGAATGCCCTCGATGATCCCCTCTTGCCGATTTTACCGCCGATACGACTGGCGCTTAAGCTTCAACTTTGCACTGCACAACGCAAAGGCGAGATCGTCGGCGCCGAGTGGGGCGAGCTCGACCTCCATGATGGCATTTGGAACATCCCAGCCGAGAAGTCGAAGAATGGCCTGCCGCATCGCGTAGCACTGGCGCCGCTCGCGCTTGCCCTCCTCAACGAGGTTGCGCGCAACGCGTCTGGAAGCCGCTGGCTGTTCCCGTCGCCCAGACGACAAGGCGAACCGATCACACCGCGCGCTGTCTCTCATGCGATGCGCAACAACCGTGAGCGGCTCGGGATCGGCGACGCCACGCCGCATGACTTACGACGGACTGCGGCATCGCAAATGACCGCCCTCGGAGTCAGCCGGCTCGTCGTGGGTAAGATCTTGAACCACAGCGAGCGGGAGGTGACGGCCGTCTACGACCGGCACTCCTACGACGCCGAGAAGCGCGAGGCGTTGGCAAAGTGGGGCGCCAGGCTCGAAGAGATTATCGGCACATGTCCCGAGCGCTCGACTAGAGTCGTGCCGCTGCGGGCCGGTGCATAAATGCGCACGCCAAAGGCGCGCCGATCCCTCGGCCGCAAAAGCCACAATCCCCGCTCTTGCGTCAGCTGCAGCGAGCCTGACCGCAGTCTGATAGAGGCTCGCGCCCGCCGCTTGATCGAAAGAGGGGGCGGCGAGCGACGCTTGATCCCGATTTTGCTCGAGAACGCCTGGCTGCTAACACAGCCGACCTGCCCGGAAGTCGACGAGCCCGTGGCGGAGCAGAAAGCGCGGACGGAACGCGCGCGGCGCATTGCCGTCACGGCGCTGCGGCTCATCTACCGCGACCAGCTCGCCCGCGGCGATGTTGATGATAGTATTCGCCAGTTCTTCGCAGAGCAAATGGAGCTTCAGGTCTGGTCCGCGGCGGGAGATCCCATTGCGGCTTTTGACGAGTTCCTGGGTCGGCCGAAGCGTGGCGCGCCCGTTAAGACCGCGGCTCGGAACTTCGACCTGGCCGCTGACATCCAGGAATTGGTCGATCAGGACATCCCGGTCGATGCAGCCTGCCACGCCGTGGCGAAGAGCCTGCTCGCGGCAGGTCAAACGCTCGCGCCCGAAACCCTGCACGACATCTATTTCCGCGAAATCAACAGCCCGGTGAACAAGCGCGCCGTCAAAGCTATGCTGATTACTCGGGCCATATCCGAATTGGAAGCGCTTCGCCGAAAGAACGAGCAGGCCGAGGGGCTCGACCCCGCCGACGGACGGCGATTCGCACAGCTGGAGGCGAGGATCGCTGAATATTTCTTGGCGCGATCGCGGGGCGCCGTATGATCTATGATGCTCAAAAACCTAAGAAAATCACCGAGTAGTGATAATTCGCCAAATTTGGCACTACAGACGAACTGCGGCACGGCGTGCAACTAGACGGGCTCCCCGTGATTGCGGAGAGCACAATGGAAAACGCAACCGAGACACGCCCGAACAGACACGAGCGGCGGCGCGTCGCAAAGCTCGGCGAGGAGAAAGCCGCGGATCACCCTGAAAAGATTGCCAGAGAGCCCGAGTGCCGGCAGCGCACCGGCCTCAGCCGCTCGACCCGTTGGCGGTTAGAGCGCACCGGGCTGTTCCCGCGGAAGCGCCGGATATCACCAAACTGCTGCGGATGGATCGAGTCCGAGATCGAGGCCTGGATCGCCGACCGGGCGAAAGCCTGATGGTGCGATCATGCGCACATTCCAGCCGGGGCCACACAGCCCCAAAGGAAGAGGCTCACCCTTAAATGAAGGGCGCCACCCGCAAGGACGGGCAGCGCCGATCAGCCTCTCTGATTTCTCAAACGACGACCGCGGCAGTCGGCCGGGAGGTAACACGCAACCGGGTCCCCCGTCAAGCCGCCGATGCGGCTGCGCTCGTGGCAGCCCTACCGAAGGGGCACTCTTCGCGGCTTCGCTGCGGTCTCCGTACCGGCGATCGGCATCGAGCTTGATGACATAATGCACGTCTCAGGCTCGCGGCGCTGGGCGAATCTGCCCGGCAAGCCGATGCTTGACCGCGACGGCCAGCCGCTGCGCGATGAAAAGGGCAAGATCCGGTACAGCTCGCCGATTCGGTGGATCACACACGGGCTGGCCGCCAGGTTCGGTGAGCGCGTCGTCGCCCTTGTGCTCGAGCACGACCCCGGCGCTTTCGATAGAGACGACTGTGACCAAAACGGGGCCTAGGGCGCTCAACCGAGGGCGGCAGTGAGCGCCCCCTTCGAGATCACCGTCTTTTCCAAGGATGGCGGACCGCTCACCAAACAAATCTCGCTTGCCGCGGACGGCTCGATCAAGTGCGATGGCTCGGCCTGCGTTATGACAAAGGGAAGCGCACGTCGGTTCCCCTTCACGACAATGTCGCAGTACTCGGAACTGCTGATCGCGCTCAAATTCAACGATGCGATTGTTGGCGGTGCCCTGCTGCCGGGTTTGCCGGACGAGGTAAAGGTCGTCACAAAGCGCAAATTGAACGGCGCCGACGGCGTAATTGCCCGCACTAAGGATTTCATAGATTACCGGCCGGGACAGCCCGCGCTGGCACCGATCGATTTTGACCTCAAAGACATGCCACCCGCCACCGCCGCCGCGCTGGATGCGCTCGGCGGTTTGTGGCCGGCCCTTGTGTCGGTTTATCCGTCATTGGCGAGCGTTGGGCGGGTCCAGCGAGCTTCGACGAGTGCCGGGTTGTTCCACGCCTTCACGGGCGAGCCATTCAATAGCAGCGGCGGTCAGCACATTTATGTGCCCGTCGTCGACGGCTCCGATATCGAGCGGTTTTTGAAGGCGCTCCACCAGCGTTGCTGGCTTTCCGGCCTGGGCTGGATGATCGTCGGCGCCGCCGGACAGCTCCTCGAACGCTCGATCGTCGATCGTGTCTGTGGAACGCCAGAGCGATTTATGTTCGAAGGGCCGCCTGTCCTGATCGAACCCATCGCCCAAGATCTTGCGGTGCGCCAGCCGATCATTGTTGAAGGCGAGGCGCTCGATACCCGCAAAGCTTGCCCGCCGCTTACCGTCGTGGAACTCGCTACGCTGCACGAGCTGCGTGCTAAGGAAGCGTATCGGCTCGAGGGCGATCGCGCCAAGGCACGGGAAAGATTTATCGACCGGAAGTCACACCAGCTCGCCGAGCGTACCCGCATGAATCTGCGCCGGGCACGCAGAACGATCGAACGGCAGTGCGAGGGCGTACTGCTGCCGGATGTCGTGCTTCCGTTCGATGATCCCGAATTGGAAGGCAAAACTGTCGCCCACGTTCTCGCCAACCCCGCCGACTTTGAGGGCGAAACCCTCGCCGACCCGATCGAAGGACCAGAGTATGGCGGCGCCAAGGCCAAGGTTATGCTGCGTCCCGACGGGTCGGTATGGATACATTCTTTCGCGCATGGCGGCGCGTCCTACGAATTGCGGCAGGACTTCGCTGCGGTTAAGGCGGTGCTGGCAAAGAGGGCTAAGGAGGACATTGCGGATGGGTTTGTCCAATTCGTTCTGGCTGCCGATCTGACAGACGCTGAGGTCGAGCAACTCAAGCAGATTGCGGCCAACCGTTCCGGTGTTGGCGTGCGCGCGCTCGCGGCCACGCTCAAGCAGGCGCGGGGCCAGCAGAAGGCCAGAAAGGCGCAGCAGGAGCGCGATCGCCGCATCGCCGAGCGCCGAGACCTCCGGTCACAAATCCTTGCGCCGGCCAAGGACGCGCCGTGGAACCCGCAGATGGATGTATTAAACGAAGTCCTCGGGAGGGTCGACGACCTGGAGCCGCCGATGCGCGACGTTGATGGCGTGATTGTCGTCGTCCGCGTCCGCAGGATGCCCAAACTCCATGCCTTCACCGCACTCGGCGCCAACCAGGGAGAAAGTGAGGAAATGCGACTCCCGGCGCCCGAGCAGCCGCTGCTGACCCGCCTCACCGAGCCACAATTGGCCGAGCTGATCGAACGCTATATCGACTATGTCGATAACACTGACCGGTCAGTTCACCTGCATGGCACTTTTGTCCACCATTTCCATACGCGGCCCGACGATGTCGCGCTGCCGCTGGCCAGTGCCGTCGTTACGCTGCCGCTCGTACTTGGCGACGGCACGTTATTGAAGGGGCGCGGCCTCGATCGCGATCGCGGCATTGTTTTCCGCATACCCGAGGAATTAGGTAAGATCCTGCCGGACAAGGCTGACTGCACACCTTCGGCGGTCGCCGAAGCAATGCGGCTTCTCACCGATGAGTGGCTGTGTGATGTCGCCACTGATTACACCGGCAAGTGTACGATCATTGCCGGCGCCCTCAGCGTCATCGAACGCTCTATATTGCCAGACCGGCCGATCTTTTGGGTAACCGCTGGCCGCAGGGGCGGCGGCAAAACCACCACTCTGATCATGCTGCTGGTGGCCGTCACCGGCATTCGACCAGCCGCGGCGGCATGGTCCCCTAATGAAGAGGAGCGGCGCAAGGCCCTACTGGCCTATCTGCTCGAAGGGATGCCGGCTCTCATCTGGGACAACATCCCGAATGGCCAAAAAATCTCCTGCCCTCACATTGAAAGATCATGCACGACGACATGGTATTCCGACCGCCGCCTCGGCGTCAGCGAGACCGTCGCCACCAGCGCCGCCACCATCCATTTCTTTACCGGCAACAACGTAGGCCCGCGCAGCGATCTCACTTCTCGTAGCTTGCAGACCAGGATCGTCGTCGATCGCCCCGACCCCGAAAATCGCACATTCGATCACCCGGACCCAATCGGATGGACTGAATCCAACCGCGGCAAGATCCTGCGGGCACTCTATACCGTCCTACTTGGCAATCCGCTCTTTCATGGCAAACGAAAGCCGGCGCAGACCCGTTTCAAAACCTGGTGGAGCGTCGTCGGTCAGGCCGTCGAAGCGGCCGCGGAAGAGCATAAGAAACTCATTGAGAAACGCGAAATCGAGCCGCTCAAATGCCCGCCGACCCAAATCAGCTTCAAAAAACTCTTCCTCGCCCAAGAGGATGAGGATGAAGACAGCCTGGATTCCGCCGATGCGCTGACCGTCCTCGCTGAAAAATGGCGGGACCAAGAGGCCTTCCAAGCCGCCGACGTCGCTGCCGCCATCAACACGACAGGAGAGTGGGCCACAGAGATCGCGCGCGAGCGCGGCGCCGTTCTGCGAGATTTCCTCTTCCCCAAAGTGCCTCAAAGTCAAGCCGTCACCGCCAAGAGCACCGGTAAACGCCTCAAGCGCCATCTCGACGAGCCCGTCGCGCGCAACGGTAAGGTTCTGGTCCTGAAAGCTAGAACCGATCCCCACACAAAATTGCTGGTCTTCTATGTCCACGTCAACGAGAGCCCGACTTGAACACATCATCCAAAACACTGCAGGCTATCTGGGCGTGCCTCTCTAGCGAGGGTGCCGAAAGCGTCATCTGACGAGTTTTCTGGGGCGGCGACTACAGGAGGCGGCGCAGAAACCGGCTGGATCGGGCAAGCCTATATCGGCGATCTGCTCTTCCACCTCGGTCTCGATGTAGATGAGACAGCTGTTCGACGCCCCCCTCGCAAGCGTCTCGGCAACGCCAATGTATTGTCGCCCGCATTGGCGCGATACCTCGGTCGGTGGGTTCAGCCATATGCGCGCCGCCGAGTTCGCCAGCCTGCTCATCTTCCTTGAAAAACTTGGGATGCCCGTCGACCCCCATCCGTTCGTCCAGCTCTTGCTGCCCAAAATCAAACGCAGCAAACTACTGACCGGCCACGAACTCCATATCCTCTGGTATCACAAAGAGCACCACAAATCGGCTATCGAGTTTCTAGCGCCGGCAATAAGGCGCGCGCCTATCTCGACGCTGAGGGGCGACTCTCTGCCATCACCATAGATGGTCCGCGCCATCGCTTCCGAAAGCCACGCGCACCGCTCCCTCGCGGCACCTGCGTGCGGCTGATCCGAGCGCGCGACCAAGGTAACGGCATCGCCGCGGTGATCACGGATTAAGGGAGGTGGCAACGGATCGATAACCCTCGCCTGCCACGGCTCCCCATCCCTGCTCGCCGCTCTCTCCGATTTCACCGTCTGCCGCAACCAGTCAATCCTACAGCCCGCGCCAATGCGCTGCCGCCTGCCCTACGTAAATGGGCTTGTACAGATAGACGCGAGGTTCTCTTTAATCGCGAATACCGTGCCATCTGGGAACGCTACTTTGGCCAGCCAACCGAACGCGCCAATCATGACGAGCGCGTCAATTCTCTGGCCAAGAATGGTTCTTTGACGACGGCAACCCTCCTTGGGCGAACCATCTACCGCTCAATGTGTGAGGACATCCTCCTCGACTTCGATGCCCCGCCAGATCCGCTCGTCACCGGCCAGGGCTTCGTAGCCGCCAAACAGCTCACCCCCAATATAAGCTGACGCGCCCAACTGACGGTTGTATACCGCCTCGCCGACCGGCGCCTCATCTCCCCCCTTTGCGGTGTTTGCGGTATGTGCGGTGTTTGCAACGGCGTTCCAATAATATGCAACATGCTGTTTTCTCTCCTCGAAAACACAGGGTCGCGTATGCGTGGAGCGCTCAGCGAAATACCGCACATACCGCAAATACCGCAGTTTTATCTAAATCTCATGGAAGGTCCCGAAACTGCCTTTGCGGTGTTTTGAGGCTCGCCGTTCCCCGACACGGAAATACCGCAGCCGCAAACCCCGCAGGAACCTCCGAACCAGGAAATTATGATGACGCGGCAATGCGGATACCAAACGCGGTTCGGCGGTCGCTGCCGGCCTTTGCTGGTCGGTGGCAGCGCCCGCTGCGCGGCCCGCGTGAGGCGCGGCGATCTGGCGATCGAGATTGAGGCGGAGGAAAAAAGACGGCTAAGCCTACAGTAGGACCGCGGGCGGCGGGTATCCGAAAATCTCCTTAATCACGCCACAGGCCTTCGAACCGCATCGCGCTCATTCTGGCGTACCGCTTGGTGTTCTGCACGTTGGCATGGCCGAGGTAGGCCGCCCAGTGGCTTCGGCTCGCCAGCCGCCGGCAGCGCGATGAGCGCCGACAGGAGGTCTGCGGCCAGGATACGAGCCATCATGCCAATTGCGTTCGATTGCTTGGGCTCGCGCCACACCACGGGCGGCCACGCTGATCACCTAGTGTTCGGAGTCGCTGTCATCAAGCAAGTAAAACCGCGGCCTTTAAGTAATCTATAAGTTATGTTCCGTTCGGGGAAAACCGGCCTCGGCCGAGGGTTGGAGTGGAAATTGGCGGGCTATGATCGAGGCGAGCGACCCGAGATTTCTACAACAAGCTCCGGCGGAGGCGCGTCGGATATGTTCATCACGCCGCACCCTTTCCTTTAAGCACCCGCGAGATAGTCGCCTCGCTCACGTCAAAAACTTCGGCGATCGCCGCCATGGTCTCGCCGTTGGCGTATCGCTCGGCAATCATCTGCCTTTGCCGCGCGGACAGCTTAACAGGCCGCCCGAAGGTCTTGCCGATGTTTCGAGCGTGTTGAATGCCGGCTTGGGTGCGCGCCATGATCAGGGAGCGCTCGAACTCGGCAAGGCCGGCAAGCATGGTCAAAAGAAGCTTGCCGTGAGGTGTAGTTGTATCGGCCCACGTTTCAGCAAGCGAGCGGAACGTCGCGCCAGCCTCATCGATTTGATGGATGATGTTCATGAAATCGCGGGTCGACCGGGCGAGTCGGTCGAGGCGAGTGACGATCACCGCGTCACCGGACTCGAGTGCCTTTAGAAGCCTCATTAACTGTTGGCGGTCAGCGCGTGCGCCGGATTTTTTCTCTTCCCAGATTTTGGCGCAGCCTGCGGCCTTAAGCGCTTGCCGCTGTAGTTCGAGATCCTGCCCGTTGCTTGACACACGGGCGTATCCGATGATCGTCATCTCTGTCTTCTTTTGCAAGTCATACTAGTGCAAGGGTATCGAGCGCCGAAACCGGAAGCAAGCAAGATCTTGCAAATCTGCTGAGTTATGCAGGGCTTGCACTTAGGAGGACCGAGCCCCTTCGCCGCTCGCACCGGCCCGGTCACCCTGCCGAGATGGCGCGTGAGAGCGCGGCGGACATCATCTAGTTGCTGTTTTCCGCAAGAATAAAACCCTTGACCCCTGTCCTTTTATTTGAGAAGCACAACCTTTTACCGCATCTCTACTGACATCAGTACGGGGAAATTCCGGGCGCTGCGCCGACAGGCGCGGACCCGATCGCCGAAACCGCCGCCGCTCTGATGGCTGAGGGCCGGTGACGGGACCCCCCTCCCGACACGCGCGCGAGAAAGCCAAGGTTGTTTCAGCCGCGAGGCGCCCGTCACAGACCCGTACCGCAACCCTCTCCGCTAAAACCACCATGCTAGCTCTACGGGGAAATCCAGCCCCAGGGGGGCGGGGGATGCAAAAATCTGGTTGCGCCAAGGATTATGAATTACGACGTTCCCATGGAAACTCGTGCGTATGCCCACGCTCGCCGCGCTCCGGAGACATGACTGCAGTGCCTGTCTTACGACCGCTTTCACCATTCGGTGCCGAAATCCTGGGTGTCGATCTGTCAACCGCCATCGATAACGCCGTGTTCCATCGGATCGAGACCGCCTTTGCTGAACACGCCGTGCTTGTTTTCCGCAATCAGCGTCTCTGTGCCGCGGAGCTGGCTGCTTTCGGAAGTCTATTCGGACAGGTCCAGCCGCATCTGCTGAAAGATTATCGACACCCTGAACACGCGGCGGTTTCGTTCATCACGAATGTCAAGCCGGACGGCTCCCTGGATGAATTTGGCGTGAAGCGAGCCTCCAGCTGGCATTCCGATGAAACCTGGGAGCAGAACCTACCCCGCCTGGCGATGCTCCACGCTCTCGAGTTGCCGGCCGAAAAGGGCGGCACAATGTTTGCCGATATGCGGGCCGCTTATGACGCGCTTCCCGATGAGCTTAAAACCAAACTTGACGGGATGATCGGGTTGCATGGTCGTGCCGACGGACCGGACGGTCTCAAGCTTTATGGGCAAGGTGAGACATGGGATCGTCGGCCTGACGACCCTGAGACCGGTCACCCAGCCGTTCGGCGACACCCATTCACCGGCCGGAAGGTGCTGTTTGTCAATCCGACTCATACCCATGGCTTCGTCGGGGTGGACCAAAAAAAACCGCCACCAATCTGATCGAGATGCTCGGGGAGCGCGCGACACAAGAAAGGTTCATTTATCATCACCATTGGCGGGGTGGAGATCTTGTCATGTGGAACGAAGCCGCAACGATGCATCGTAGCGCGGCCGATGCCGACCCGCACGCGCGCCGTATCCTGATGAGAACCATCGTGCATCCGGCACTGGCCATCTGTTGATCCCGTATTAGCGAGGAAGCCGAGTTCTTGAGCCATCCAGAAGGGCGCGCAAGGAGGAAGCGCCCCCTCCCGACCCCTGACACGCGCGCGAGGGAAGTCGCGCTTGCTGCAGGTCCGAGCGCCCCGTCTGCTAAAGCAACCGCGCTAGGACTCGTACGGGGAAATCCGGCCCCAGGTGGCGGGGGTGGCAAAATCTAAGGGACCGGCGGCACCTGCCCTCCTCCCCGATTCACGGGCGCGCGCGACCCGCAAACCTCGGAGTTCTTGCGGCCGCATCTGTTGCGCGCCACATGCGGGTCAAATGCCAGGCTCTCCGCTCAAGCGACAGCGTAAGGCCGGGGTCACCGATCCGGTCACCGGCGAACTCGTCCAGTTCCCGCGGCTCACCCATCCGCGCGCCGGCCTCTCGCATGGCGAGTGGCGTGCGCTCGGGCCGGGTGAGAAGCTCGAAC
>Ga0306922_10002809_pt1 | contig 16174 bp, 22 predicted proteins | sample sta12Cox44000082_FD_203758 | JGI IMG/M metagenome (GOLD analysis project Ga0306922, IMG submission 203758) | Lab enrichment of tropical soil microbial communities from Luquillo Experimental Forest, Puerto Rico - statoxic.12C.oxic.44.000.082 (v2)... | ecosystem: Environmental > Terrestrial >... | reverse complement strand
GTTTGTTGCTGAACCCAATAAGCATAGCCACCAGCGGCGATGGTTACCAAGACGATTGCTATGAGTATCCAGCCAACGCGCATGTGATCATTCACTGACGAGTCGCGTTTTCCGAACGGATTTGAGCTCGAGCTCGCGCACTGCGCACCGTTACGTTGCCCGAGATGCGAATCGCCCAGAGCGTGCTTGGCAAAAACGATCTCAGCTAGAGCGACGTCCCTTCGCCCTAACGCGGACCGTCCGATAATATTACTGGCTAATCAATAGCGTAGAGCTTAGGCGATCCATCGCCGAGTGCGTATATTTTGAAAGGCTCAATCTTATTGCCGCCCATACCCGGCGATCCTGCCGGCATGCCGGGCAAAGTGATTCCCGTAATGCTCGGCTTTTCCGCCAGCATCCGCTTGATCACGTCAACGGGAATGTGGCCCACGGCTAAGTAGCGATCCACCATCGCCAAGTGGCAACTTTGGAACGCGCTCGGCACACCGTATCGCGCGTACATCATCGGCAAATGCGGGGTTTCGACAATCGCCACCGTGAAACCATTGTCGCGCAGATAGTCTGTATACGCTCCACAGCAGCCGCATTGTGCGTCCTTATAGAGAGTCACTTGACTCGCACTCTCCACGGCCCAACTTGGCGTGGCGGCGACCGCGATCGAGCTCAAACCTAATTTTAATAGAGTTCTGCGCTGCATGGTTGATCTCCTTAAGGGCGGCCTTCGCTTCGGCCGGCGGGACCATGAGTTCCGCTGCCCATGACATCACGTAGCCGCGGGATGAAACCCGGCACCTCCCGCATGTATCGGGCATATTCATCACCGAATTCCGCCAAGGCCTCGCGCTCCTCGATGCGCGCCAAGCGCACATACATGAAAACCAGCACTGGGAACATCGCGAGCGTCAGGATTGTCGGCCATTGCAGCAGGAAACCGAACATCACGGCAATGAAACCGTCATATTGCGGGTGCCGGACGTACGAATAGATGCCTGAAGTTGCGAGCCTGCGCTGCTGTTGTGCGTCGTACAGCGCCTTCCATCCAGCCGAGATCAGAATGAACCCGCCGCCGATGAAGACGTAGCTTAAGATATGGAACGGGCCGAAATGGGGATCTGTCTTCCAGCCGAACATCATCTCCAGAAGATGACCGGCATCGTGGGAGAACCAGTCGATGCCGGGATAGCGGGTCTGCAGCCAGCCCGACAATAGATAGATTGTGAGTGGAAAGCCGTACATTTCAGTAAACAGGGCGACGAGAAAGGCACTGAACGCGCCGAACGAGCGCCAGTCACGGCCGGTGCGGGGTTTGAAGAAAGTGTAGGCGAAGAGGATGAAGATCACCGAATTGACGATGACCAAACTCCATAGTCCGTAGCCAGACTCGCCACTCATCGGCTCGTTCCTTTGGACGAATCATGATCTGAATGATCGCCGTGGCCATGATGCATGAACAAATGCATCAACGGGCAAAGTAGCAACGGCAGAAAGACGAGCGCGCCAAGCAAATGAGCGCGATGCTCCATCCACAGGTAAACGCCACCGATCGCCAGGAATCCAATCAAAACCAAGCCGGCTGGTGAGGTCAGAAAGCTTTCTTGCGACGCGTCATCCTCGCGTGGATGAGTTGACATCAATTTCCCTCGCTCGGGGCGCTAGTCCATGCAGCGTATTTTTTAGAGTCCAGGCACTCAATGCATTGATCTAGATCAGCAGTTCTGGATCTCTTGGGGAAACGTTGATTGAGAGTAAAGACGACCGAACCCGCTCTGGTCAGAAGACACGCCTGAATCTGCTGTAAAATCAGACGTTTGCGCAGGTTAACGCCCTCCGGTACATCGGCTCAGCCGCTCCCGCGTACTGTCGAGCCAGACGGATTATCGAGGCCGTGAGGCTTGAAAGTCCAAACGCACTACGCTGAAGGGGTTCTTTTCGCGTCTTTTGCTAACCCGTGCAATCGAGGTTTAGAATTAGTAGTTTATGCCTGTCTTAAGGATATTGAGCCGCTGGCCAATATTGAATATCACGAAGTCCCCGGCGGCGTCGGATGTCGTGATGTTCCTCGACCCAAAGTCGATGTTATCGAATTCGATCTTAGCCGATACATTCTGCCAGAAAGCATATTCGGCGCCCACGCCGATCAGCCAACCGCCCGGCAAGCACGATGCCGACAGCGCATCCATTCGGTGGTGTTTTGCCGATGCGAGCTTAGCCGCAGCATTTGCGAGCAGGTTTGGGACGAAAGCGGCTGTGGAATGGCTGGTCGACAATTACGGCCGCACGGCGGATTAGGTCGAAAAGGCGAGCTGCTGCATCAGTATTTCGCTGTGACCGGCGCTGGAGCGCCAAAATGATAGTTAACCCCGACTTTCACAACATGTATCCGCTCGGCAAAGTTAAATACAACGCTCGAGCCCGCATCCTCTAGGGAATTCAGCGTCACATCTTTAGATCCAAGATCAATGAAGTTGTATTCAACCTTGGCGGAGAACCTGTCCCAGAAGGCCCTTTCCAGTCCCACGCCAATGAACCAGCCGGTTCGAGTCTCGGCGCCATTGAACGCATTCACAAGCGGCACAGGCACTAGCTGCGTATGCGTATGGTCGTAATCGAAATCGGCCCAGGCGACGCCACCCTTGACGTAGACAAGGGTCCGATCAAATCCAGCGTAGCCAAGACGCGGGCCCAGGGTCGCGACCCAATTCATGTGCGACGTAACTGTGTGAGGTTCGCCGTCGTGAGTAAACGCGCTGTAGCCATTGATGTGAGTCCAGCTGGTCTGCCCCTCGACGCCGATGACCCAATTCCGCGCGAATTGATAATTGACGCCAGCCTGGACGCCTCCAAGGAAGGCATTGCCCTCCATGCTACCCGTGTGGGTTTCGCCGTCGTGGGTGTGCACCCAGCCGACCGAATCCCAACCCCAGCCGACGTGGCCGCCGACGTAGAATCCAGTCCAGTTGTAGATGTAGGGGATGGGTTGTGGCGGCGCCTTGTACACCAGACGTGGGTGGTCGGCAGCGCCCGCTGAACCGGCTGCCAACAGTAGAGCTGCGCCGACGAATAGAAATCTTGTGATGGCTGGTCCCCACGCACCCACACAGCACAATATATGGGAAGTCGGGGGGTAATTGGTTGTATTTCTGCAACAGATTTCTACCCCCGTCCCGTCCACCCCCAGTTTTTCCCGAGTTGCGAAGTTGCGGAAACGAGGACAACTCACCGAATCGGATTCGACAATTGACCCAAATCAAATCCGGGAAATGGCGGGAAGGATTAACTCCAGGCAAGGGCCGGTGCTTTGTGACATGGCGTGCTGGTAAACTAAACTCAGCGACAGTGCTCACGCTCATTGTTATTCGTGGTGAAAGGCATCGCGGTTCGCTCGTCACTTCTGACGCCGTCACTACGGGAAATATAGTGGTAGCGACTGTGCCTTGTCCGCTTAGCACCTTAAAACGCATCGCGTCGCTGCTACCCGCTCATTCCGCGCGTCCGGCACTGCCGCCGCCGCCATACGTCGTTGCGGGCGTCGGGCGTGCCGGATTGGCAGCGGCGATCGCTCTGGCCGAAGTGGCGGGCAGGAGCGCTGTGGTCGCCTGGGACGGGCTCGACGGCCAAAGCGAGCGGGTTGCGCGCCAAAAACTTGATTGCCTCGGGATCGCTACTGCTGGTGGGGATGGCAGAGCGCTGCTCGAGCAGTCGCCAGTACCGCGCACGCTGATCAAAAGCCCCGGCCTTGCACCATCCACCGTGCTCATAAGCACGGCTCTCGCTCGTGGGCTAGAAGTCGTAGACGAGGCTGAGCTCGGTTGGCGACTGGATACACGGCCGTTTGTGGCAATCACCGGCACGAATGGCAAATCCACCACGGTCTCGCTCGTGGCCGCGTGGCTGGGAGCTGTAGGCCTCCTGCCAGTGCAGGCCGGTAACACGATATTCGGCCCGGCGCTATGTGCGGCTCGCAGACACGCCGGCAACGTCGTAGTGGCCGAGTTGTCGAGCTTTCAGCTCGAAGGATGTCCGACGCTCTTTCCTGAGGCCGCGGTGCTCACAAATCTGACCGAGGAGCACCTCTATCGTCACGGGACCATGGCTGAGTACGGCGCGTGCAAGCGCCGCCTCTTCATCCGGAACGGGCGCGGCGTTTCAGCGGCAGCCATCGGCATCGACCAGCCCTTTGGCCGCTTCCTTGCTGATGAACTCGAGTCGCTTGGATCATGTGTGGTCCGGTTCGGGATCTGCCGAGAGGCCGAGGTCCGGGTCATCATGAGCAGGCCGACCGAAGCAGGTTCGGTGGTGTGTTTGGCTACGTCCTCCGGCGAGCACACATTGCGGACACGGCTCATTGGTGCCCATAATGCGCTGAACCTTGCAGGCGCGTTCGCGCTCGCTGTCGCGCTCGGCGTCGACGTCGACAGGGCGGCTAGAGCCATCGAGGCGGTCGCACCCCTCCCGGGTCGCTTCGAGCGGGTCAAGACTGACCTCGGATTTGATATTGTCGTCGATTTTGCGCACAACCCGGACGGCGTCGCCCAGGTGCTTGATGCCGGCCGCGCACTATTAACTCAGCGACGCTCTGGAGGTCGACTGATAGCCGTAGTCTCCGCCATCGGGATGTTCGGTGAGGCGCATGCTAGGGCCATGGGCGCGGCGGCGCGGTTGCGGGCCGATCATCTGGTTCTCACGACGCAGCGCTGGGTCCTGACCGAGCCCGCCGGTCGCTTGGTGCCAGGGCTGCGCGAGGGTGCCGAAAGCGTGACAGGTGCGACGCTAGCGATCGAACCGGACCGCCGGTCGGCCATTGCTGCTGCCCTCGATTTTGCTGAGCCCGGCGACCTCCTGCTGATACTCGACCGCGGTAGAGGCAATGGCCAGCTCTATGGCCCCGACGACGTGCCCACCCCGTTCGATGACCGACAGGTAGCCAGAGAACTGGCTGCAGAACGGAGCTGAGGTGCAGATCCTCATTAGTCATCACTCGTTCAGCGGCTATGGTGGAACTGAAACCTACGCGTTGACCATCGGCTCCGAACTGCAGCACCTCGGACACCGCGTCCTGCTATACAGTGCAACTCCGACGGGCCCCATTGCGGAAACAGCTCGGGAGCGCGGACTCGTAGTCACAGCAAATTATGCCGAGCTGCCGGATAATTGTGACGCATTGATCGCCCAAGACGCCGGCACGGCTATGTCGCTTGCCGCAAGGTTTCCAGACGCGACCCGCTTGTACGTAGCCCACAGTGACTTCTTCCCCCTGCAAGTCCCCCCCCAAATCGAGGGCTTCTGCCACGCCATCGTCGCGATGTCGGATCGTGTGAAAGCATTCGTCGAAGCGCTTGCGTACCACTCGACTATTGTGCGGCTTCGGCAGCCGGTTGACCTGAAACGGTTTGGCGCCTTTCCGTCCCGCCCGGCTGACGGTTGCCGAAGAGCGCTCCTGCTCGGCAACTACCTTGGTGGTTCAGGGGTCGATGTCGTCGCAAAAGCGTGCACAGCCGCTGGGTTCGAGTTGTCGGTCATCGGGGCTCACACGCAGTCGACAAGCGCGCCCGAACGCGAGATCGCGATTGTCGACGTCGTCATCGGGTATGGACGCTGCGTCGTGGAGGCGCTCGCCGGTCGACGTGCGGCCTATGTGTACGGCGTGGACGGCTGCGACGGTTGGGTTACGCCAGAGAGTTACGATGCCCTCGAGGCGGACGGGTTCGGAGGCCGCGGTCTTACCGGGACGATAACCCCGGACCGCCTCACCTCCGATCTAGCAAAATGGCACCCCGGGATGGGAGAAGTTAACAGGCAGCTAGCTGCGCAGCACCACGACGCGATACAGCACGCCACCGCACTTACCACTTTAATCAACTCTCTTAGGAGTGGGCTACGGCGGGCTACCCTTACGAGCGGGGAAGAATTCGCCCGCCTAGTACGCCTCGAATGGGAATCGTGGGGCCGATACATGGGAGCCCTCGAAGAGCTGCGGCGATTGACGCGCGAGATCGAACGACAGCATTCCGAGATTAGAAAGGTGAAAATCGAGGCGCACAACGCGATGATGGAATCGAAAGCGGACGCGCAACGGTTAAGTTCCGACGTCGAACGGCTTGAAGCCAAATGCGCGGCGATTCAAAATTCCACGTCCTGGCGAGTGACACGACCACTTCGCAGCCTGAAGCTTCAGTTGAAATCGTTTCTGGCCCCGGTGCGCCGCCGCGATCGAGATGGTACATAACATAAGCTGACCGCATTGAAACCGCTGGCCGTGTCGGTAGCCCTAAAGGCGGGAAGGTTCAAAGAGCATCCGGCACCTCTCGCCTATATGACCCGTGCGCTGATGTCGGCAAACTGGGAACCGCTCTGCATCACAGAATCACAGACGGTCTCAGCTGCTGGCCACTTTTTCGCGCTCACTCGACCGGCCATCGAGTACGCGGGCGGTAGGCTGGGGCGCAAGTTCCGGGACAGCCGCGGCCGCGAGGGAATAGGTTGAACGCCCGCTCGTCTATTTCTTCGATGTCGCCGATCTCACTGGCCTTGACCTCGGCAGGTGAGATTTTCGTGTCCTTCTTGTTCCTAGGATCAGAGTTGTCGCTGCTCATACCCAACTCCTAGTTGCGATGTTGTTGGAGCGCATGTCGATGCCAAGACAGCACCATAAACACCAGATTCGGACAGCACTGTGGCACAATAAACGTCAAAAAAGCATATTCCACGCTTTCTCCAAGTATGGAAAACTAATGGGCAAATTCCTTAAGCCATCGACTAAAAGAAACAGTATAAGGTAAGAGAACTCCGCAAGCGGGGATTAGATATTGGATACGAACAACGCTCATCGACACCGATAGCGATGAACTCGAGCGGGATCGAACCGAAGGCCTTATCGGTGAGGCCGAAACCGCAGCGGCGCGCGTCGAAATTCTCGGCGGCGCAGCGCCGCCGTAACGACACTGCTGACGCTCCTCGATTTTACTTTAGTCGGATTGTTTTTGCTGCGAGAGCGAGCCCGCCCCAGGCGGCGACGGTGGCAAGCCCCAACGATACAAGCGCGTTCCAGCCGGCGAGCGAGAGGCCTAGGAAGCGCCAAGATGCCTGGTCGCATCGCACTAGGCTGATGTTTTGAATTTGCTTGAAGAGATCGCGAGCGTCGCCGAACTTCTCGATCGGCCCGGAGCAGTCGGTCGGTCCCTGCCAAAACTTCCATTCGACGCCTGCGTGGTACACGCCCAGCCCACTGTTCCAAAGCATAAAACCCGCGATCACAAGAAAGCCGGCTATCATGGCCTTGTTTGATGCGCCGTAATTGGCGCCGAGCAACAGCACGACCGCGAGCGGAACGCTGAAGTAATATGGGGTGCGTTGTTCCAGGCAGAGTGGGCACGGCGGTAGATCCAACACGTATTGAAAGAAGAAAAAGCCGCCAATGGTCAGGCCGCCGGCAACGGCAACGATTGCCGCGGCGATAAACTGGGGCTCCTTTCGGGCCATGGTCAAGTAATCGTTCATCAGGCACGCCGGATGCATTTAGAGACCAAACCCCTAAGGTTGGCTCAGCGCTATCAGTGCGTCACGAAGAAGTTATAGAGAGGCCCAAAGATCAGCGCGATATACTAGAGTAAGCGAAGCTCTCGATCAGGCCGACAAAGAAGCTGGCCCAGGTCAGTAGTTGGAATCCAGGGAGGTAGATCTGCAGCGCAGCGTGATTGATCGGCAGTCCTGGAAACAGCAGATAACCGATAATGCAGATGACGTACGAGATTAGAAAGAACAGGCTGAGGCTCCATCCAAAAGCGATGACCGGAATGGTTCGGTTAACGCGAGCCTGCGAGGGGAAGCGAGCCTGCCCTCGCAACGACGTATCAACAGTAGTCATGACGACCTCCCGTCATTTTTAACTAAGCCGCCGCCGGCTTCACGTAGGACGCGGGATTGCTTTCAAACTTCTGTCGGCAATCCTGCGAGCAGAAGTAATAGACACGCCCATTATGGACGGCCGACTTGGCGCCGGCCGTCTGGACCGTCATGCCACAGATCGGATCGACGGCTCGATCCGGCGGCACCAAACGCACATTGCTATCGCTGGCCTGATCATCCGAGCTCTTGCCCCGTGGTGGGACCATGGCCCATTACGTGTGCGCCGCAGCCGAACCGCATCATCACAACGAACAGCCCGGCCAAGACCAGAAAATACAAAATATTTCCTAGTTGTGCGGACATCGGTTTCGCTTCAGTTTGTTACTGCACTCACATCATGCCCATCGGGCCGATCATCATGCTGTCGGCGATTTTCTTCTGCTCCTCGCTGAAAGAAGCATAGAGCGGACCGAGAGCCTCCTTGAGCGCCTTGACGCGGTTCAAATGCGTGGAGAGCATTGTCTCTCGCCGCTCAAGCCGCGCCGACAGCGTTGCCGTAGCCCCCGACTGCATCATCTGCTCGTACATGGCATTCATCGATCCGGCTGTGGCGCGCAGTGCTTCGGCGAACCGGTTCCATGCGGGGGTTTGCGCGTCGGTAATCTTGAGCTCGGTCTTGAGCGAGGCGATCCTCCCCTCAACATCCGAAGCCATCATGCCGCTTTGCGCGCTCATCATGGACATCATGTTGCGCATCATGGCCATCATCTGTGCCATGTCGCCGCCCATCATGCCCATCGTTCCAGGGCCACCGTTCTGGCCCATCATGCCAGGGCTGCCGTTCCGCCCCATCATTCCTGACATTCCACCGGGCTGCGCCGCAGGCGGCGTTGGCGCTTGAGCGGTTGCTGGCGGATGATGCGCTTCGTGGTCCTGTTCGCTTTGGGCCGGCGGCGAGCCTGTCTGCGCGAAGCTAACCGGCCCAATTCCGATGAATGCAAATGCAACACAAGAAGCGAATAGCCGATTCCGAGCGTGTGAAATCATGATCATTGCTCCTCTTCGGAAGGAAATTAGCGCTGCGCCAGGGCCCGGCATCTTGATCCAGATCAAAGGGACGCCTGTCACATTGCTTAAAAATGTTGTGATCGCCCGTGGCCTCGCGAAGAGTCCGGCCTTACCGTTCGGCGCGACTTACGACTTTCATCAATTCCGTAACCTTGCGCCGCTGCTCGGCTCGATTGCCCGAAGCAATTGCAGCCTCAACGCAATGGTCAACATGATCACGCAAAACTTCTTCCTCCGCACGTCGGAGCGCTGCCCTAACTGCCGAAATCTGTGTGACAATGTCGATGCAATAGCGGTCTTCTTCGACCATGCGGGCGAGCCCACGGATCTGGCCCTCGATCCGTTTCAGTCTCTTGATCACCGATGTCTTGGCAGCAGCCTGCATACTAGTTATATACCCCTACAGGGTATTGGTTTCAAGCTCGGTACTTCTGGAAAGATCAGTTCAGAGGCGCCAATTCGGGAAATATGATCGTGTATCTAAACAAAACTGCTCAACCTGTGACATCAAAGAAAGGCGTCATTTATACCTGCCCCATGCATCCGCAGATCAGACGCGCGGAGCCAGGGAGTTGTCCGATCTGTGGCATGGCGCTGGAACCGCTCAGTGCCATCCAAGAGACTGGTCCCAGTCCAGAATTGATCGATATGACGCGGCGCTTTTGGATCGGCGCCGCGCTAGCGGTGCCGACGGCAATCCTGGAAATGGGAGGGCATTTTCCAGGACTGGAGCTTCACCGCTACATCTCGCCACAAATCTCAGTATGGCTCCAGTTTCTGTTTGCTACGCCAGTCGTACTCTGGGCCGGTTGGCCGTTTTTCGTCCGCGGCTGGGCGTCGGTGCGCAACCGATCGCTTAACATGTTCAGTTTGATCGCCTTGGGCGTCGGCGCTGCGTTTCTTTACAGCTTGGCCGCGACCTTTGCGCCCGGGGTGTTCCCGGACTCACTGCGACAGGATGGCGTCACCCCGGTCTATTATGAGGCCGCCGCCGTCATCACCGTGCTTGTCCTCCTTGGCCAAGTTCTGGAGCTCCGCGCACGCGAGCAGACGGGGAGCGCCATTCGCGCACTGTTGAATCTAGCACCGAAGACGGCGCGTCGTATTCGAGACGACGGCAGTGATGACGAAGTGCAGCTTGAAGAGGTGCATATCGGCGATCGCCTACGTGTGCGACCTGGCGACAGCGTGCCAGTGGACGGCGGCGTGATCGAAGGTCACAGCGCAATCGATGAATCCATGGTGACCGGTGAATCGATGCCAGTCGAGAAGGAGCCTGGCGCCAAAGTAATAGGCGGCACTATCAATGGTACGGGCAGTCTCGTCATGCGTGCCGAGAAAGTCGGCTCAGATACGATGCTGGCGCGCATCGTCCATATGGTCGCCGAAGCACAGCGAAGTCGCGCACCCATTCAACGACTAGCCGACGTCGTCTCCGCCTGGTTTGTGCCGGCAGTCATCGTTGTTGCCATCTTGGCATTCATTGCCTGGATGATCTGGGGACCGCCGCCTGCGTTCGCTTATGCGCTCGTAGCGGCCGTTTCCGTCGTCATCATCGCATGTCCTTGCGCTCTCGGTTTGGCCACCCCGATGTCAATCATGGTGGGCGTCGGCAAGGGGGCAACCGCAGGCGTCCTGATCAAGAATGCCGAGGCGCTGGAACGGTTCGAGAAGATCGACACACTGGTTGTCGACAAGACTGGCACCCTGACCGAAGGCAAGCCGCGCGTCGTCGCGGTGATCGCTGCCGAAGGCTTCGACGAGGCTACAATCCTGTCGCTCGGCGCTAGTCTGGATCGCTCCAGCGAGCATCCGCTTGCCGCCGCAATCGTCGGCTCCGCTAAGCAACGCGGCCTACCGCTCCAAGATGTCGCCGACTTCGGCTCGTTTACGGGCAAGGGCGTCACCGGCAAAATCGGTAACCGCTACGTAGCAGTGGGTAACGCCAAACTCCTTCAGGATCTCGGCATAGCCGCCGCTGATCTGGAGCCGCGCGCCAATGAGCTTCGTCGCGAAGGCGCCACCGCCATGTTTGTCACCATCGACCGCAAACCGGCCGGGATCATCGGTGTGGCCGATCCGATCAAGGCAACCACGCCGGAGGCACTCGCCCGCTTACGGCAGGACGGTGTTCGCATTGTCATGCTAACCGGCGACAATCGCACCACGGCGCAGTCGGTCGCCGCCAAACTCGGCATTGCCGACGTCGAAGCCGAAGTACTGCCCGAACAAAAGAATGCGATCGTGCGCCGCCTAAGAAGCGAAGGCCACGCAGTAGCCATGGCCGGCGACGGCGTGAACGATGCACCGGCGCTCGCCGAGGCCGATGTCGGCGTGGCGATGGGTACCGGCACCGACGTGGCCATGGAGAGCGCGGGCGTTACTTTGGTCAAGGGTGACCTCGCCGGCATCGCGCGTGCCCGCGCCCTGAGCCGCGCGACGATGCGCAACATTCGGCAGAATCTAGTGCTCGCCTTCGTCTACAACGTTCTTGGGATTCCCTTGGCGGCTGGCGTGCTTTACCCAGCATTTGGTCTGTTACTCAGCCCGATCGTCGCGGCGGCGGCCATGAGTTTCAGCTCGGTATCCGTGATCGGCAATTCGCTACGCTTGCGGTTTCTACATCTGTAATGGAATTTAAGGAGCTACCGAGGGTCAGCCGACACGAACTAGGGGATTTCCCATGGAGCGCAAGCACCATATCAATTTTTGGTATGTGATCATCGCATTCTGGGCTGTGATGTTGATCCAGTCTTATTGGGCGTCCTATCAGCACACCGAAACGATCCCTTACAGCAAGTTCGAAGAATTACTCAAATCAGGTGCCGTCAAGGACGTTGCGGTCAGCCGCGATACCATCACCGGCACGCTTAAGGAGCCGGCAAAGGACCAAAAGCCGCATTTCTCGACTGTTCGCATTGATCCCAGCTTCGCCGACACGCTTGCCAAATACGGAGTCGAATTCAAAGGCGAAGTTGAAGATACTTTTTTCAGCACTCTCCTTTCCTGGATCATCCCATCCGTCATCTTCGTCGTAATCTGGATGTATGTCGTGCGGCGCATGGGCGAGCAGGGCGGGCTGGGCATGGGCGGTTTGATGGCGATCGGCAAGAGCAAGGCCAAGGTCTACATGGAAACCGATACCAAGGTCACTTTCGCTGACGCAGCCGGCGTGGACGAAGCGAAAGAGGAGCTCAAGGAAGTTGTCGAGTTTCTCAAAAATCCAGACGAGCATGGGCGACTCGGTGCTAAGATCCCGAAGGGCGTGTTACTCGTCGGTCCGCCCGGAACGGGAAAGACCCTGTTGGCCCGAGCCGTTGCTGGCGAGGCTGGAGTTCCCTTCTTCTCCATCAGCGGTTCGGAATTCGTTGAGATGTTCGTCGGCGTTGGTGCCGCGCGCGTGCGCGATCTTTTCGAACAGGCGAAGCAAAAGGCACCATGTATTATTTTCATTGACGAGCTCGATGCGCTGGGCCGTGCACGGGGACCCTTCTCGATTGGTGGGCACGACGAAAAGGAACAAACTCTCAATCAGCTTCTGGTCGAACTCGATGGGTTCGATCCCAAAGAGGGAATCGTGCTTCTCGCCGCGACCAATCGCCCCGAGATTCTCGATCCGGCGCTGTTGCGGGCGGGCCGTTTCGATCGACAGATATTGGTCGATCGCCCAGACAAGTTGGGTCGGATTGCGATCCTAAAAGTCCACACGCGCAAGGTCCATCTGGCCGCGGATGTTAAGCTCGACGAGATTGCCGCGCTGACGCCAGGATTTACCGGCGCTGATCTGGCGAATTTGGTGAACGAGGCAGCGTTGGTGGCAACGCGGCGCAACGCGGAGGCGGTGACCTCGGCCGACTTCACCGCAGCGGTAGAACGGATTATCGCGGGACTCGAAAAGAAAAACCGCCTGCTCAATCCGCATGAGCGAGACGTCGTCGCGCACCACGAGATGGGTCACGCGCTCGTGGCAATGGCGCTACCAGGTACTGATCCGGTTCATAAGGTTTCAATCATTCCACGTGGGATTGGCTCCCTCGGTTACACGATTCAACGGCCGACGGAGGACCGGTTCCTGATGGGCCGTTCCGAGCTCGACAATAAGCTTGCCGTATTGCTTGGCGGTCGGGCCGCCGAAAGCATCTGTTTTTCCGAAGTCTCGACAGGGGCCGCGGACGATCTCAAGAAAGCGACCGACATCGCCCGCAGCATCGTGACACGATTCGGAATGGATGAAACACTCGGAAACGTGTCATACGAGGACGAGCCGTCTCCCTTCCTTGGCGCACTGCCGGGGATTCCCCAGCCAACGACGCGCTACAGCGAAGACACAACGCGCAAGATTGACGAGGCGGTGCGCGCAATCATCAAGAACGCCTTTGGCCGTGCCAGTGCAATCCTGAAACAAAATCACGACGTTCTTGAGAAGGCGGCAAAGCTGCTGCTTGAGCACGAGACCCTCGATCAAGACGCATTGCAGCCGTTCGCGCGGCAGATGCAACTACCTACCCCCGTTCCAGTCGCTCTCCCCGCCGCCTAACTGTGCGGTGGGCGCCACAACTCCGCGACTTGGACGGCTGTATGCGAGTCCTTTGCTCGGCCAGCGCAAAAATTGTGGACTACTTCGATGCGCGCCTTTATTGTGGCGTGCGTAGCTGCGATCGTCTTCCGCTGTTCTCGGGCTCTATTTGGTTGGTCTGGGTTGGCAGCAGACGGCAGACCAAGCCTTCAGCTCTTCGACGAGCGTCCGACTCTCTCACGAGGTTCAGCTAAAGAGCATTAAAGAGCAATCGGACGTACCTTCGATGGGTGGCATGTGAGTGATTCAGTTCACCCTGCGGCTTCCTATCATCTGCCGTCATTTATCACCGCTCCGGGTCAGACCGACGTGCTCATGCTTGTGATGGCCGTAATCTTGCTGCTGTTCGTATTAATGGTCGGAGTCTTGTACTTTCGGTTGCACGCTTTACCCGAACGCTTCGCGCATAAGAAGGTGCAGTTCGAGATCGTCTGTGTGTTGGCTCTTTTAGCCATGTTCACACACATGATATCTTCTGGATAGCAGGCCTACTGCTTGCGATGGTCGACTTGCCAGATTTTAGCGACCTGCTCAAACGGATCGCGGGATCGACTGAGAAAATCGCTGACAAAAGCCCTCATGAGAGCGAAACGGAGCCAGGCGTTTGGGCTTGCGAGACCGGCGGTTTCGCCGGCACCGACCTGAACATGCCTACAGGCGCGTCGTCGTTCTTTTAAATTAGCACAATTCTAATGTTTGCTGTTCCGTCACAGTTCACGTTGAAGCGATCTTAACGCTCGTCCATATTTTGCGACGCCTCCCGAAGAAAATGAAAAGATAAGGCGCTCGACAAATGCGGAGTTGGGGAAAGCGGCGATTGCTTGATGGCTTAAAACTACACTTCTTGGAAGTGCGAAATGTCTTTGGGCCTGCGTGGCTTGTTATGATGGCGGACGTAGATGCTGCGAGCGTGATAACTGCGATGCAGAGCGGGGCGTCATTCAAATACGGACTTATCCTCATACTCATTGCGCTCGTAATACCACTGTATTTCATCATGGAAGTCGCCGGCCGGGTAGGCGCGGCGACCAAAAAAGGGCTTGGCGAACTTGTGAGGGAGAACTTCTCGAGGAAGTTGGCAATCGCGCTGAGTTTCCCCATGGCCATAACTGATTTTCTCAGTTACGTGGCTGAGTACGCAGCGATGGCAGTGGGTTTGGCCTTAGTAGGAATACCGCCAATTATCTCGTTGCCAATAATTTACGTGATACACATCCTGGTCGTCTTTAAGCAGGAATACGAAAAGGCGGAAAAATATTTGCTTGCAGTATCCCTAGTGATGCTTTCGGCCTACATCTTCTTCATGATGAGAGGGATCTCCTCGGCATACTCTCTAATACCATCAAACATCGACAGAGAGTTTCTCTTCCTCGTTGCCGCGAACGTGGGAGCTGTAATAATGCCATTTATGCTTTTTTACCAGACTACCGCCACGGCGAAGAAGGGTTATCACTCGGTCAAGGCGACGAGAACCGAGACCCTTATAGGTGCGATTTTCAGTGAGATAATAATGGTGGCCATCGTAATCGCCAGCGTAGGGCTAAGTTCGAACTTTACGATAAGCGACAACATCAGTCTTAGTAGCGCAATAATGAACGTCGGAGGAACATACGCTCCATACATTTTTGCGATAGGGCTTGTTGCAGCAGGGTTCCTCGCTCTGGTGGTCATATCGCTGGCCGGTTCGTGGGGCGTAGTGGAGGCGCTGAACTTAAAGGGCAACACGTGGTTCAAGATTTACATCGCGGAGTCCTTGCCGGCGGTAGTACTTGTGTTCTTCTTCAATAATCTTATCGGTTTGGTTCTGACGCTCATGGTTGCGCTAATCTTCGTCCTCATCGGCCCCGTTGTTGCCATGGGCGTTTTGGCTCAGAAGAAGAAGCTCATGGGCAAGCATGTGCTCAGCATGTTCGACAGGATTGCGTTTTGGGGGAGTGTTGCAGTTGTCGTAAGCTGCGGACTGCTTGCATTTGTGCCTCTGCCATGAGGCCCGTGTGCATTGCAGCAAATGGGCGCGATTTAGGACTGGTTTGAGTCATTAGTGGACATTTGTGTCCCTCCGCATGTTGTCCGCATTACTCCCGAAAGCGGACATCGGAACTCAGTCGTGGAATGTCCGCTTTGTGCCAAAAGCGGACATTGGCTGGTCTATTCGATCACCTCGTCGGCGTGCAGCAGGATTGGGGTCGGCAATTCGATGCCGAGCGTCAGGTCTTTAGTGCGCGTTGCGCTAATCACGTCCCTTTAATGTTCATCGCGACCGGGGAGAAGGCCCGTATTTCGCGCTTGGCGACCATATTTGCTGTTGTCGCCTGGTATTTTTTGAAGTGATCGGTGGCAAATTGGGCATCTACCGCTGCGGCGTTGTCCCAGACCTCAAACAGCAGGACGTGGTTCGGCAGACGTTGGCGCATGTCCGCGTCATGTCCGCTTTGCAAGCAGACATCGCCGAAACGCGCGCACGCAGTACAGTCGATATTGCATGACCTGCCGCCATAACAACGAGTTGATTGGGCCGGCTATTGAAGACCGGTTTCGGGGCGATTAACAGTGCCGCTGGCCATGCCTCTGACACTAGGAGTACTGTTACGCGTGGTCCTTGGACGCGTGAGACCGGATCGTGAGCGCATCGATCCTCGTTGCTGATGACGAGCCCAACATTGTGCTCTCCCTTGAGTTTCT
>Ga0306922_10002806_pt1 | contig 16185 bp, 11 predicted proteins | sample sta12Cox44000082_FD_203758 | JGI IMG/M metagenome (GOLD analysis project Ga0306922, IMG submission 203758) | Lab enrichment of tropical soil microbial communities from Luquillo Experimental Forest, Puerto Rico - statoxic.12C.oxic.44.000.082 (v2)... | ecosystem: Environmental > Terrestrial >... | reverse complement strand
CTGAACGACTCCGGCAATGCAGGTGTGACCTGGACGGTTTCCTGCTCCGCGGCTCAGTGTGGCAGCGTCTCACCGGCCTTAACCCTGAGTGGCGCCGCCGGGACCTACAACGCACCCGGACCAGTCAACTCGTCCGGATTCACGGTGACGATCACGGCGACGTCGGTCAGTAACCCGGCCATTTCGGGCACGGTGAAAGTGACGATCTCGGAGCCGATCTGGGTCTCTGTCAGCACCCCCGGCCAGACCACTCTGCTCCCGAATGCCAGCGTACAAGTCACGGCCACCGTGGGTAACGACCCTGCATCGAAGGGTGTGAACTGGTCGGTCAGTTGCTCCACGTCCCCCTGTGGAAGCGTCTTGCCAACGACAACCCCGAGTGGAGTGGCCACGACCTACACTGCACCGCAAGGCCTGGCACCTGAGCAGTCGGTAACGATTACGGCTACCTCGGTGAGCGATTCTAGCCGGTCCGCAGGCGCCTCGGTTCAAATCGGGTGGAGTATCCAGATCAACGTCGTTCCATCCCCCGCAACCGTTGCAGGGGGAGCGACCGCGCAGATCACGGCCACTCTCTCCAACTATCCCCTCGGGGGTGGATTCAACTGGACGGTATCCTGCAGCCCAGTCCCTTGCGGATCGGTATCGCCTACCACTTCCGCGTCCGGAGCGACGGTGACCTACACGGCACCCCCGCCCCCGCCGGCGCCCTTGCAGGTGACCGTCACTGCGACCTCCGCAACCTCGGCATCGGTTCAAGCGAGTACCTCCGTTACGGTCCCGGCCATCACGGTCGGGGTGGCGCCGGTCAGCGTGTTGGCGCCACTGAAGAGTTCCCAGACGTTTACCGCGACGGTCGGTTATGACATCGCGAACAAAGGCGTGACTTGGGCGCTTACTCAAAATGGTGCGCCATGTTCCCCAGGCTGTGGGACGGTCAACCCGGGAAGCACAGCGAGCGGAAGCCCGGCGACGTACAGTGCGCCGGCGGCGCTGCCCGCCAATGGGACCGTAACGCTGACAGCAGCCTCTGCCACCGAACCCACGAGTTCCGCGGCAGCCACCGTGACGCTGACCAACGGCAGCGTGAGCCTCGTCCCCGTCGATATGACATTCAAAGGCTGCAAGGGGAAGCACGGCTGCCCCGTGCCGTCGCAGGTTGCGGTCCTCACGAATATCGGACCCTCCGCGCTTTCGATCAGCGGCCTCACGATCGGAGGTGCCAACGCCGGCGACTTTGCCGAGTCGAACACCTGCGGCAAGACGGTCGCCGCCGGAGCCTTGTGCAACATCACCGTGACTTACAAATCCGGCTCAATTGGCACGCACACCGCCGTCCTCAGCATCGCCGATAACAGTCCTGACAGTCCGCAGCAGCTATCCCTCGCGGGCATCGATAGAGCCTCTATTGCTGCCGCGCTTCACGCGGCACTGATTGACAAGTCGGTGGTCGCCGTGCCCCAACCCACTGGCAACAGCCAGGTCGGGACGCAGTTGCTGCACTGGGTCGATGACAGTCGCGTGGACCCCTACCGGGCCGATGGTTCGAAGCGCGAGCTGATGGTCCGGTTCTGGTACCCGACCCCAGGCAATACCGCCTGCACGCCGGCCGACTACACTTCAGCCGGAGTGTTGAGCCAGTTCTCACAGCTCCTGCATACGACGCTCCCGCAGATCTCGACCAACAGTTGCCTCAATGCACCGGTGGCAAGGGGTGCTCACCCGGTCGTTGTCGTCACTCCCGGCTTCACCGGCACCTTCACGGACTACACCTTCCTGACCGAGGACCTGGCCAGCCGTGGCTATGTCGTGGTAGCTGTCGACCACACCTACGAGGCGACCGCGGTGGAGTTCCCCGACGGTCGCATCGAGCAGGGCATGTTCGGGAGTTCTCTCACGCGCTACACGCGCAGCGACCCGCAGGCGCTTGCCTTTGTAGTGTCGGTCCGGCTCGCTGACTTGAGGTTCGTGGTGGATGAGCTGACCGCTCTCAACGGCGCGGGCGACACGGCCTTCGCTGGCAAGCTCGATCTGGCCCGGATGGCACTGGCGGGCCACTCGCTCGGCGGCCTGACGGCGGTGCGTGGCGTCGAGAAGGATGCCCGATTCCGGGCCAGCATCAGCCTCGATGGGTTCGTACCCGATGGCCTGACGCCTTCGACGACGAAGCCCGTATTGCTCATCAAGGCTGGGAATAACCCGTGGAACGAGAACGACTGCCACCTATGGAGCGCGCTACGGGGTGTCCACGCGGCAGTCAACCTGAACGGCGTAGAGCATGTCGCGCTCTCCGATGCGGTGTGGCTTGGCAGTGGCACGATCGCGACCGGGCCCATGGGCGTCGAGAGGACGATATCCGCGATTCGTGAAACGAGTGCCGCCTTCCTGAGTGCCGCCTTCAAAGGACAAGACGTGGACGGCCCGGCGTTTGGATCGCTGCTGAATGACCCTGACGCCGTTATAACGATGCCGGGTCAATCGCCGTGCAGCGGGCCGTAACGCTCGGCGACCGCGACAGGGCCCGGCGGAGATCGCCGGATGAGCGGACCTTTCTCTCCTCTTGGCCGCATCCGTGCCCGCCCGAATAACGCGACCTCAGAGCTGATTCGATGCGCTTTGAGTTCTGACAAGAAGGCACTTGTAGCGATTCGACCAGATTTTGACCAAGGTTCCCGGGTTCATGGCAAGGCCCGCTCGGCACACAGCGGGCCCTGAATAAATGGGACCAACCACCGGACTTTTGGGACCGCTCGTGTGTACTGGTCGGAGCGCCGAGATTTGAACTCGGGACCCCTTGCACCCCATGCAAGTGCGCTACCAGGCTGCGCCACGCTCCGACACGCTTATTCTTATTAAGAGGACCTGAGCGCGTGGCTGGGGAAGTGGCCACGCGTTACCCGCGGATCATACGCTTTTTAGCGACCCGGGCGCTGCAGCTTCAGCGCCGCAGGATTCTCATCAGCTCCTCGAGCTCGACGCGCACCTGCTTGACGATCTGCTGACTCTGCGACACATCCGTGCGCGCCTCCTCGCCCGTGAGCTTGTTGCGCGCACCACCGATCGTGAAGCCCTGATCGTAGAGGAGACTGCGGATCTGCCGGATGACGATGACGTCCTGGCGCTGGTAATAGCGGCGATTGCCCCGGCGCTTCACCGGCTTCAGCTGCGGGAACTCCTGTTCCCAATAGCGCAGCACGTGCGGCTTCACGCCACACAGCTCACTCACCTCTCCGATGGTGAAGTAACGCTTGCCCGGGATGACCGGCAGCTGCGCGTTATTCTTTGGCTCCAACATAGGCTTCGACCCGTGCTTTGAGTTTCTGCCCCGGGCGGAACGTCACGACGCGCCGCGCGCTGATCGGGATCTCCTCACCGGTCTTGGGGTTTCGACCGGGACGCTGGTTCTTGTCGCGCAGATCAAAGTTGCCGAAGCCCGAGAGCTTCACCTGCTCTCCGCCCGACAGCGCCGCACGAACTTCCTCGAAAAAGAGATCCACCAGCTCGCGTGCTTCGCGTTTGTTCAGCCCGAGCTGGTTGAACAACGCTTCCGCCATCTCCGCTTTCGTCAGGGCCATTTCTTTATTCTCGAAATCCAGCGTTCAGATTCTCGCGCAGATCCGCCTTCACCGAGACCATGAGGCGTTCGACATCATCATCGGTAAGAGTGCGAGAAATGTCCTGAAAAATCAAGCCTAAAGCGACGCTCTTTCGACCCGGTTCGAGGCCAGGGCCACGATACACGTCGAAAACGCGGAGATCTCGCAGGAGACTTGAAGCTGCCAAGGTTACACGCTCGGCGAGGGTACTTAAAGTCACACCCTCATCGATAACAACAGCCAAGTCGCGCCGCACCTGTGGGAAGCGCGAGATCTCCTGGTAGCTGACGCGGTCCACAGACAGGGCTGTCTCCACATCCAGCTCGAAGAGCACCGGCGTATATGTAAAATCGAGCGAACGCACGAGGTTGGGGTGCAGTTCGCCGAGCCAGCCGATCGGCTGATTGCGGCGCAACACGCGCGCTGCGCGCCCCGGATGCAGAGCCGGGAGCACGGCTGCTTCGAATCTGAAAGACTGACTCTCACCAGTCGCGGCAAGAAGCGCCGCGACATCGCCCTTGACATCGTAGAAGTCGACCGGGCCGCGCAGCTCCTTCGAGACTGCCCACTGCTCGGGCAGCCGAGCGCCGAAGGCTACGCCTGCGAGTGTGTCGATCTCACGGGTGTTGCCACGCTCCACTTCGAAGCGCGTGCCGTGCTCGAAGAGGCGGATCCGATCGGCCTGGCGATGCTGATTTTCCAGCGCTGCGCGCAGCAGTCCTGGCCACAGCGATACGCGCATGACCGACAGATCGCTCGCAATGGGGTTGGCAAGCGCGAGCGCCTGCCGGTCCGGGAAGAGCTGCGCCTGCAACGCGGGATCAACGAAGGCGTAAGTGATGGCCTCTTCGTATCCCCGTGCGGCGAGTGCCTCCACCACGGCCGCTTCCGCGGGGTGATCCGCCGGCAGTCCCCTGAAGCGCTGTGGCGTCTGCGCATCGGTCTCGGGAATCGCCTCGAAGCCGACGATGCGGGCGACTTCCTCGATGAGATCCGCTTCGATGCCGATGTCGAAGCGGTATGCGGGCGGTGTCACCTGCCACCCCTCTTCTGTCCGTGTCACCTTCATCGCGAGCCGCTCGAGGGTCTCGCCCACGCGCTCGGGCGGGAGTGCGACGCCGAGCAGACGCTTCAACTGCTTGGCGCGCAGCGGGACGGCCGCACGGCGTGGCAGGTGTGATGTGGATTCGGTGACAGGGATAGGATTTACCGTACCGCCGGCAATCGGTGTCAGGAGTGCCAGCGCACGCTCGATGGCGCGCGCCTGCTCCGTGGGGTCGACCCCACGCTCGAAGCGCTGACCGGCATCGGTCGTGAGACCCAAGCGGCGCGCGCGCCCGAGAAGCGCGGCCGGCGCAAAGTACGCCGACTCAAAGAAGACATCGGTCGTGGCGGGCGTCACCGCCGTGCGCTCGCCACCCATGATGCCTGCGAGCCCGACCGGACCCTCGCCATCGGTGATGAGGAGCACATCAGCTTCCGCCGTCACGAGCTTCCCACCGAGTAGCGTCAACGCTTCTCCGGCTCGTGCCAGGCGCACGGTGATGCCCTCTTTGAGCTTGCCGAGATCGTAGGCATGCATCGGCTGTCCGAGCTCGAGCATCACGTAGTTCGTGACATCCACTACGGGGGTGATCGAGCGCAGACCCGCGCGCCGCAATCGCTCACGCATCCAGAGCGGAGTCGCTGCACGGTTATCGATGCCGCGCAGGATGCAGCCCGCGAACCGCGGACACGCTGCGGGTGCAGCGAGGCGCACGGGGAAGGTGTCGGTGCCACTCGCGCGCGGCGACGCGATCGCAGGCCCCGTGAGTCCCTTGCCGGTTAGCGCGGTGACCTCACGCGCAATGCCGAGCACCGACATGGCATCGCCGCGGTTCGGGGTGACATTCAGATCGAGCACCACCTCATCGAGACCGAGGTATTCGCGCAGCGCCTCACCGATCGGTGCATCCGCAGGCAGCTCGAGGATTCCGCTCGAAGCCTCCGCGAGACCGAGCTCCCGGGCGGAAGCCAACATGCCCTGTGAGTCGACACCGCGCAGCTTGGCCGCGCCGATCGTCACATCGCCCGGTAAGCGCGCGCCCACGAGGGCGAGCGCGCTCTTCAACCCGGCGCGCGCGTTGCTCGCACCGCAGACGATCTGCAGCGGCGCACCGTTGCCGAAGGAGACGCGGCACACCTGCAGCTTGTCCGCCTGCGGGTGACGGTCGGCGGCGAGGATCTCGGCCACCACCACGTTACTGAATGGCGGCGCCGCGGACTCGAGTGCCTCGAGCTCGAAGCCCGACATGGTAAGGCGCGTGCCGAGCTCCGCGGGTTTCCAAGGGACCTCCGTCCACTCGGCGAGCCAGGAGTACGGGATCTTCATGCCGGGAACGCCCGGAACTGCCGCAGGAAGCGCAGATCGTTCTCGAAGAACAACCGCAGGTCGTTCACCCCGTAGCGCAGCATCGCGAGTCGATCGATGCCGGCGCCGAAGGCATAGCCCGTGTAGCGCTCGGCGTCGACGCCGCTCGCGGTGAGCACGTTCGGGTGGACCATGCCGCAGCCGGAGATCTCGAGCCAGCCGGTGTATTTGCAGACACGGCAACCGCGACCCTCGCAGAATACGCACGACATGTCGACTTCGGCGGAGGGCTCGGTGAAGGGAAAGAACGAGGGGCGCAGCCGCATCGCGAGCTCACGCTCGAAGAAAGCCTGCAGGAAGCCGTGCAGCACCGCCTTCATGTTGGCGAAGCTCACGTTCTCATCGACCACCAGTCCCTCGAGCTGATGGAACATCGGCGAATGCGTCATGTCCGAGTCGCAGCGATAGACGCGCCCGGGCGCGATGATGGCGAGCGGCGCGCCGCGGGCCTGCAGCGCCCGGATCTGGACCGGGGAGGTGTGCGTGCGCAGCAGCCGCCCGTCGGGAAAATAGAAGGTGTCGTGCATCGCGCGCGCCGGGTGATTGGGCGGGATGTTGAGCGCTTCGAAGTTGTGGAAGTCGTCCTCGATCTCCGGCCCCGCGGCCACTTCGAACCCGGCACGGCGGAAGAGCGTCTCGATGCGCAGACGCGCCTGCGTCACCGGGTGCAAGCCCCCCGCCTCCTCACCGCGTCCCGGAAGGGTCACATCGATCCGGCCGGCCGCGAGACGACGCTCGATGTCGGCGCGCTCGAGCGCCGCGCGCCGCGCCTCGATGGCAGCCTGCAGCTCCTCCTTCGCTTCGTTGATGCGAGCGCCGGCCGCCGGCCGCTCGGCGGCCGGGAGCGCGCCGAGCGCCTTGAGCTGTTCGGTGAGCACGCCCTTCTTCCCGAGCCAGCGCACGCGCGCCTCATCGAGCGCGGCCAGGTCGCCGCATGCGGCAACCTCAGCGAGCGCCTCCTGCGTGAGGACGGTCAGGTCGGCCAAGAGCGGCCTGCCGTCAGCTGATCCCGAGGGCGGTCTTTGCCTGCTGCGCGAGCGCACCGAACGCCGCGGTGTCGTGCACCGCGATATCGGCGAGCACCTTGCGGTCGATCTCGACGCCGGCTTTGTTCAGTCCGTTGATGATGCGACTGTAGGAGAGTCCGTAGATACGCGCCGCCGCGTTGATGCGCGTGATCCAGAGCGCGCGGAACTCGCGCTTGTTCTGCCGCCGGTCGCGGTAGGCGTACTGCCCTGCCTTGATGACGGCCTGCTTCGCCGCGCGATAGACCTTGCGCCGGGCATTGTAGTAGCCCTTCGCCTTGCCAAGAACTTTCTTGTGACGGCGCCCGGCCGTCACGCCACGCTTTACTCGTGCCATGGTGGTGCTCGCTTAACGCTGATAGGGAAGAAGCTGCTCGAGGCGGCCCACATCGGTGTGATCCACGAGACTCGAGCCGCCGGAGCGCGCCTGGCGTTTGACCTTGCGTTTCTTGTGGCCGAGATTGTGACGGCGATTCGCCGCGTACCGCTTGAAGCCCTTCGCTGTCTTGCGAAAGCGCTTGGCTGCGGCCCGGTTGGTTTTCAACTTGGGCATCGTTCAACTCCTTACTTTGTGTAGCCCCGTTCGCAAGGTGCTTGCGCACCCGCTACGGGCGAACACCCGGCACGGCCTCGTCGGCCGTGTTGAGTGTTACTTCTTTTTCGGTGCAAAGACCATGACCATCTGCTTGCCTTCCATGAGCGGGTTCTGCTCGACCACCGCATGCGGAGCGAGGTCGGTCGAAACCCGGTCGAGAAGCTTGCGGCCGATGTCCTGGTGCACCATCTCGCGGCCACGGAACCGCAGGGTTACCTTGGCCTTATCTCCTTCGTGAAGGAAGCGCGTGAGATTACGCAGCTTGATCTGGTAATCCGACTCGCCCGTTCCGGGACGAAACTTCACTTCCTTGACTTGAATCTGCTTCTGTTTGCGCTTGGCGGAGTGGGCTTTCTTGTTCTGCTCGAACAAGAACTTGCCGTAATCCATGATGCGCACGACCGGCGGCTCAGCGGTCGGCGACACCTCGACCAGATCCAGTTCGGCAGCGGACGCCATCTGCAGGGCGTCGTAGCGAGACATCACTCCGGCTTGCGACCCATCGGCCGCGATCACACGCAGCTGCGGCGCGCTGATCTCTTCGTTGCGCCGCACCCGCTTTGTTGCACTAGCGATTCGTCAACCCTCCAACGTCTTACGCCCTCGGCTTTCGAGCTCGACACGGAGCCGTTCTGCGAACGTTTCCGGGACCATCGAGCCCAGGTCCTTGCCGCTTCGCGTGCGTACTGAAAGTGTATTTGCGGCCACTTCCTTGTCGCCCGCCACCAAAAGATACGGAACACGCTTCAGCGTGTGCTCACGAATCTTAAAGCCGACCTTCTCGTTGCGCAAGTCGGACTCAACTCGAAACCCCTGATTTTTCAGGATTTCCGTAACGCGGCGGACATATTCTTCCTGCCGGTCGGTGATGCTCATCACGACCGCCTGGGTCGGTGAGAGCCAGGCGGGGAGCTTGCCCGCGTGGTGCTCGAGCAGAATGGCGAAAAAGCGCTCGAGTGAGCCGAACATCGCGCGGTGCAGCATGACCGGGGTGCGCCGGGCGCTGTGCTCATCGATGTAGTAGGCGCCCAAGGCCGCGGGCATGTTGAGATCGACCTGCAGCGTGCCGCACTGCCAGTCCCGTCCGATCGCATCGCGGAGGACAAACTCGAGCTTCGGCCCGTAGAAGGCGCCCTCCCCTTTATTCAGGGTGTACTCGATGCCGGCAGCCTCGGAGGCCGCCTGCAGCGCCGCTTCCGCCCGGTCCCAGACGGCATCGTCGCCGACGCGCTTTGCGGGACGGTCGGCGTACTTGATCGCCACTTCCTCGAAGCCGAAGTCCCGGTAGATGTCGAGGATCAGCCGGGTGATCGCGACCGACTCGGAAGTAATCTGGTCCTCGGTGACGAACACGTGGCCATCGTCCTGCGTGAAGGCACGGACGCGCATGAGCCCATGCAGCGCGCCCGATGGCTCAAAGCGGTGCACCTTGCCGAATTCGGCGAAGCGCACCGGAAGCTCCCGATAGCTGCGCAGGCCGTGCTTGAAGATCTGGATGTGCCCCGGACAGTTCATGGGTTTGATGGCATAGAGCCGCTCATCCGGGGTTTTGGTGAGATACATGTTCTCACCGAATTTCTCCATGTGACCGGACTGCTGCCAGAGCGTGGCGTCCATCAGCTCGGGCGCATTCACCTCCTCATAGCCGGCCGCGTTCTGCCGCTCGCGCATGTAGGCGATGAGGGTCTGAAAGACCGTCCAGCCTTTCGGGTGCCAGAACACCGCACCCGGCGCCTCCTCCTGCAGATGAAAGAGATCGAGCTCTTTGCCGATGCGGCGGTGATCGCGCTTCTCGGCCTCTTCCAACCGGTGCAGGTAGGCCTCGAGCTGCTTTTTATCCGGCCAGGCCGTGCCATAGATCCGCTGCAGCATCTCGTTGCGCGAATCCCCGCGCCAGTAAGCACCCGCGACCTTGGTGAGCCTGAACGCCTTGAGCTTGCCGGTTGAGGGAACGTGCGGTCCGCGGCACAGATCCACCCAGTTCCCCTGACCGTAGAGGCTGATCTCTTCCTTCTCCGGAATGCCCGCAATGATCTCGGCCTTGTAGATCTCGCCCTGGTTGCGAAAGAACTTCACCGCGTCATCGCGCGGCATGACGCGCCGGTTCACGGTCTGGTCCGCCTGTGCCAGCTCGGTCATCTTTGCCTCGATGGCGGCGAGATCCTCGGGCGTGAAGGGCCGCTTGAAGGCAAAGTCGTAGTAGAAGCCATCCTCGATGACAGGTCCTATGGTCACCTGTGCTTCGGGGAAGAGCTCCTTGACCGCCTGGGCGAGAAGATGCGCGGTCGAGTGGCGGATGACCTCGAGTCCGTCGGCGTCCTTGTCGGTGACGATGGCGAGATTCGCATCGCTCGCGATCACGTGTGAGGTGTCGACGAGCTTCCCGTTCACACGCCCGGCGAGTGCCGCCTTGCGTAATCCCGCGCCAATGCTGCCCGCGACCTCGTCCACCGTCACCGGGTGATCGAAGTGGCGCTGGCTGCCATCGGGCAAAGTTATAACGGGCATCGAAGCTCAGTCTCTCTGCGGTTTCCGGGACTACACCGCCTGCGGCGATGGTCGCAAAAAAGGGCGCTCGGGTGAGTTCATCTGACCGCGAGCGCCCTCTTCATCAACTGGTAGGCGCGAGTGGGATCGAACCACCGACCACCACCATGTCAAGGTGATGCTCTACCACTGAGCTACGCGCCTGAATTCTTCCTGCGACGAGGGTCGCGAACGATACAAGAGTGGCGCTCGTGGCGCAAGCTAATCCCCGACATTCCAAGGACTTACGTCGCTGCCGCGGGTGTCGGAAATCCGAGCTCGAGCTGCTTGAGGCGCTCGATCTCATCGCGTAACGTCGCCGCTTCCTCGAACTCGAGGTTGCGGGCCCGCCGGTACATCTCCGCCTCGAGCTTCTTGATCTCCCGTACGAGCGCCTCGGGCTTCAGGTCCTCGCGGCTCAGGGCCTTGCCGCCACGCCGCCGCGGCAGCGGCGCCTCCGGGTCCGGCCGCGCGCCCTCCATGATGTCCATCACCGCCTTCTGTATGCCGCGCGGGGTGATGCCGTGGGCCGCGTTGTAGTCGAGCTGCTTCGTGCGGCGGCGATTGGTCTCATCGATAGCGCGTTGCATGGAGCCGGTGATGCGGTCGGCGTAGAGGATGGCGCGCCCATGGATGTTGCGCGCCGCGCGCCCGATGGTCTGGATCAGTGAGTTGTCCGAGCGCAGGAAGCCCTCCTTGTCCGCGTCGAGGACCGCGACGAGCGAGACCTCGGGCATATCGAGCCCCTCGCGCAGGAGATTGATGCCGACCAGCACATCGAACTTGCCGAGGCGCAGATCGCGGATGATCTCGGTGCGCTCGACGGTCTCGATGTCCGCGTGCAGGTAGCGCACCCGCACGCCGTGCTCGTTGAGGTAATCGGTGAGATCCTCCGCCATGCGCTTGGTGAGCGTCGTGATCAGCACACGCTCACCAAGCGCGGTGGTGTTGCGGATCTCGGAGAGCACATCGTCCACCTGCGTGCCGACGGGGCGCACCTCAACCCCGGGATCGACGAGCCCGGTCGGGCGCACGAGCTGCTCGACCACCTGCGCGGAGTGCTTGGCCTCGTAGTCCCCGGGAGTCGCGGAGGTGAAGATCATCTGCGGTGCGAGCTGCTCCCACTCCTCGAACTTGAGCGGCCGGTTGTCGAGCGCCGATGGCAATCGGAAACCGTACTCGACCAACACCTCCTTGCGCGAACGATCGCCGCGGTACATGGCGCCGAGCTGCGGGATGGTCTGATGGCTCTCATCGACGATGAGAAGCGCGTTCGGCGGCAGGTAGTCAAAGAGGCAGGGCGGGGGCTCCCCCGGTGCCCGGCCGGAGAGATAGCGCGAGTAGTTCTCGATGCCTGAGCAGTAGCCGACCTCCTTGATCATCTCCATGTCGAAGCGGGTGCGCTGCTCGAGACGCTGCGCCTCGACCAGCCGCCCGGCATCGCGCAGCTCCCGCAAGCGGACCCCGAGATCCTCGCGAATCTGGTCGACCGCTCCGATGAGGCGATCGCGCGGTGTCACGTAATGGGTGCCCGGGTAGACGGTGTAGCGTGGCACCTTGCGCGAGATCGCGCCGGTGAGGGGGTCGAAGAGCGTGATCGAATCGATGGTGTCATCGAAGAGCTCGACCCGCACCGCCTCGCGCTCGGACTCGGCCGGGAAGATATCGATGACATCGCCGCGCACGCGGTAATTGCCCTGCGTGAGATCGAGCTCGTTGCGCGTGTACTGCATCTCGGCGAGGCGGCGCAGAAGCTGGCGCTGCTCGAGACGGTCACCGCGCTTCAAGTGCAGCACCATCGCAAGGTAGGCCTGCGGATCGCCGAGACCATAGATCGAGGAGACGGTCGCGACGATGATCGAATCTGATCGCTCGAGGAGCGCCTTGGTGGCGGAGAGACGCATCTGCTCGATGTGCTCGTTTCTGGAGGCATCCTTCTCGATGTAGGTGTCGGAGGACGGCACGTACGCCTCCGGCTGGTAATAGTCGTAGTAGGAAACGAAATACTCGACCGCGTTGTGCGGGAAGAACGCGCGAAATTCACCATACAGCTGCGCGGCAAGAGTCTTGTTGTGCGCGAGCACCATGGTGGGCCGCTGCACGCACTGAATGACCTGGGCCGCGGTCATCGTTTTCCCGCTCCCCGTCACTCCAAGGAGCGTCTGGTGCGCGAGGCCCTCGTTTATGCCCTCGACGAGCTGCGCGATCGCCTGGGGTTGATCCCCGGCGGGCGCGTAGTCGGCTTCGAACTCGAAGGGACGCTGGTCCTTTTCCATGCGCAAGCGGTGCAGTGACCTCGGGAGATGCGGCGCCCGGTTTCCGATGGCCGGGCCCGCCACAATCTCTTAATATAGCGGGACATCCAAAAGACAAGCGAACCAAAGGAAAATCAGTGACTCTGCCCGTCTCGCGTCGCGTCCAGCGCGTCAAGCCTTCCCCCACCCTGGCGGTCACCGCGCGCGCGGCGCGCCTCAAAGCGCAGGGCAAGGATGTGATCGGTCTCGGTGCCGGGGAGCCTGACTTCGACACCCCCGAGCACATCGCCCAGGCGGCGATCGATGCGATCCGCGCCGGCTTCACCCGCTACACGAATGTCGAGGGGATCGATGAGCTCAAGGACGCGATCATCGCCAAGTTCGAGCGCGACAACGGCCTGAGCTACGAGCGCTCGCAGATTCTCGTTTCCAATGGCGCCAAGCAGTGCCTCTACAACCTCTGCATGGCGGTGCTCGACTCGGGCGATGAGGCCGTGATCCCGGCGCCTTACTGGGTCTCGTACCCGGATATGGTGCTGCTCGCGGACGGGCTCCCCGTCATGCCCTTCGCCGGCATGGCGCAGGGTTACAAGATCACCCCGCGCCAGCTCGCCGCGGCTATCACGCCGAAGACGCGCCTCGTGCTGCTGAACAGCCCATGCAACCCGACCGGGGCCGCCTACACGTTCGCGGAGCTGCGCGCACTCGGTGAAGTGCTGATCGAGCACCCGCGCATCATCATCGGCACCGACGACATCTACGAGAAGATCTACTGGGGGCCGGAGCCGTTCTGCAGCTTGCTCACCGCGGTTCCCGAGCTCTACTCGCGCACGGTCACGATCAACGGTGTGTCGAAGGCCTATGCGATGACGGGGTGGCGCATCGGCTACTGCGGCGGCCCGAAAGAGCTCATCGCCACGATGGCGACTATCCAGGGCCAATCGACCACCAATGCGTCCAGCATCTCGCAGAAGGCTGCGACCGCGGCGCTCAATGGCGACCAGAGCTGTGTCGCGAGGATGAATGCGGCGTTCAAGGAGCGGCGTGACGTCGTCGTGCGCGCACTCAACGGCCTCCCGGGCGTGAGCTGCCTGCCGGGGGCCGGTACTTTCTATGCGTTCGCCGACGTCTCGCGGGCCATGGCCTCACTCGGCTGCCGGGATGATGCCGAATTCGCCGAGATGCTGCTGAATGAAGCCGGAGTCGCGGTGGTACCCGGGTCGGGGTTCGGCGCACCGGGTCACATGCGCCTCTCCTTCGCCTGCAGCCTGCCGACACTCGAGAAGGCGCTCGACCGCATGGCGCGCGTACTCGCCGCGCGGGTGGATGCCGCCTAAGAGACGCGCCGCGCGTACCCGATCGCGCCGCGCCGGCGCGGTGTCGTCGCGTCAGCTCGATGATCTGGTCACTGCTCGCCGATAGTCTCGTCATCCTGCATTTCGCCTTCACGGCGTTCGTGATCTTCGGCGGCTTCCTGACCTGGCGCTGGCCGCGTGTGGCGCTGGCGCACGTTCCGGCGCTCGCCTGGGGATGCTGGGTGGAGGTGTCGCACAGCGTCTGCCCGCTCACGCCCTGGGAGATTCACCTGCGTCATCTTGGCGGTGAGGCGGGTTACCACGGCGGCTTCCTCGCCCATTATCTGGTCCGTGTGCTCTATCCGCCGGGGCTCACCTGGCACATCCAGTGGGCGCTCGCCGCCGCGCTCATCGCAATCAATCTCGTTGCCTATTGGGGATTGGTGCGCCGCTTGCGCTTCGCGCGGCGCTGATTCCGCGACCGGATCGTCCGTTGCAGGCTTGCTACTTGCCGGGCGCCCCGGCTTGCACGTTCTTCTCAAAAAGCGCAGCCCGCTCGGCGCGCGCATGTGCCTCGAGTTCAGGCCGGAGGCGATGGCCATCGATCGCCGCCGAAAGCAGGATGCGCTTCAGCGGGCCGAGAGACTCAGCGCCTGCCGCGCCAACGCTCGCAGACGCCGCTGCGGTTTTCAGCTGCCGAGTGAGAGCGTCCAGCTGGTCGAGCGGAACCACTGGAATGTTGACGGCGAAGCCGAGCTTGCCATGCAACTCCTGGACTTTCGCCGCGAACGCCGGCCAGTCCTGCGCAGGAACCTGGTCACTGTTGACGCGCAGCTCACTCAGATATTCCACGCGCCGCATCGTCCCCTGCACTCGTTCCTTCAAGGTGAGATACGCATTGCCGCCATCGAACCGCGCCGCAGGAATCTCGCGATAGACGTCCTCCGGATACTCGATGACGATGGTGTGTCGGATGACGCCCGGGAGGGGAAGCAGGAGCGGCTGCTGTCGCACTTCCATGGGAGGAAAATTGAGAGCCTCGACCACGATGTAAGGGACCGCCTGACTGACGAGGGCCCCATACGGCTCGGGCAAACGCCAGAAATCGGGGACGACGAAGTTCTGCACGATTGTGAGCGCGTCATCCTCGATGGAAGACTCCACCTGCATCGCAGAGGTCGCGCGTGCTTTCGGGTAGATCTTGAGGTATGCCGTGCTCTCTTGCGCGGCGACCTCGGTAAGGCTCTTGGTGGCGAGAGCCTCGCGCATCTGCTCGGCGAGGTCACCGCGCAGGGTTATCCGCGATTCGAGGGTCGGGTCGTCCGTGAATGTCTGGAAGTGAATTCTGTCGAGGACTGCGGCGCGCTCGCTGTCGTAGCTATTCCGCAGCGGCACTGGCGCTGTGGTATCGGCGATGAGCGGCAGTCCCTGCCCGAGCCCTACCACTTGTCGCTTTGCCAGCTGCCCGCTCTGATGCGCACGCGTCGCATCAAGCCAATAGGTCGTACCGTCGAGCTCGACGCGCGCAATCACATGGTCGAAGGCTTGCGGGCTTGGCAGCAGCCGCGTGAGATCGTCGCGCATCGCGAGCGATACCAGCACCGGGGTCGATGGTATGTTGAGTCGCGCGAGCAGTGCCCGCAGCAGTGCCACCTTGTCCTTGCAGTCCCCGAAGCGCTGTTTCATGACCGTCTCGGGCGCCGCAGGACGCTGCGTGCTCACGCCGATCTCGGTGCCGAAATAGCGCACTTCCTTCTGCACGAAGTCCAGGGCCGCGAGCAGCCGTCCGGCGGGTGCAGGGTTGACGACACTGATCTCCTGCGCTTCCTGATCGAGCAACCGCCCACCGGGTTGCGGGGCAAAAAGCTCCGCACCCCAGCGCGCGACCTCGGCCCAGTCGGCGAACTCGCTGAATTGCAGCTGCTCGCCGAGGAAGGCGCTGTAGGGTGCCAGCGGCTCGAAGACGAAGCGCGGCACGTTCTGCCGCCGGAAAACCGTCTCACGAAGGTCACCCAGGAGGTGAGTGCTCACTTCCACATCTTTCGCAGGTACGCGGTAACGGATCTCGCGGGTTGCGGGGGCGAGCAGACGCACCTGGTGCAACGCCTCTGGCCCGCGGGTATTGCGTAGCCAGATGGTGCGGACGAATTTCCCATCAAACACCGGGTTACTGCCCGCGAGCGAAAAGGCGTAATCGATCTCATCGCCGACGCGCACGTCATCGATCACGATGGACAGCGTCTGACGGCCGTCGTACATCTGCCGCTCGAGCTGGGTCTCGCGACGGAGCAGTGGGTAGCGCTTGCCGAGCCGCGTGAGGTGCTTGCCGTCGCGTACCAGATCGAGATGATGCAGTGTGAGCTTCTGGTACGAGGGATCGAAGTCGATCTCGATGCGCGCGGCGGCGCTGAGGCCGTCAGGCTGATCGACCACCCGCACGACATGGAGGTAGTCGATTTCGGATTTGCCGCTGACGCGCGTCT
>Ga0306922_10002802_pt1 | contig 16193 bp, 16 predicted proteins | sample sta12Cox44000082_FD_203758 | JGI IMG/M metagenome (GOLD analysis project Ga0306922, IMG submission 203758) | Lab enrichment of tropical soil microbial communities from Luquillo Experimental Forest, Puerto Rico - statoxic.12C.oxic.44.000.082 (v2)... | ecosystem: Environmental > Terrestrial >... | reverse complement strand
CCGCCCGCAATTCTTTTAGTTTAAACTCCGTCTCGCCACACAACTGTCGTGATTCTTTCCTTATCGCCGCAGCGATCTGACTTAGGTGTGGCTTTCTGCTTAAACCCTTAGGCATAGCTCTGATCTGGTGTGGTTGTACTCTGGCATCCATGCTTCGGATCAGGACTCGCTGGAGTCCCCCGTGGTATTCGCCATTATCGTATCTGCGAACAGCTCGGAGATTACTGCCCACTGGGGCATACCGTCGTGCCAATACAAGGCGTCCCTGGGAAGTTCGCCGCGCTTCCACATTTCTTCCAATTGCGCCTTTTCGTAAGGCCCGCGTCGTCGGCCCTGCATGTAAACGTAGATGTTCACGGTTTTGCCCACGGTTTCACTTCTGTCCGGGAGAAACCGAGAAACGATCAAAAGTTGGGTTCGGATTCGAGAGTTGTTTTGGTCGCCTCTGATGTAAAAATCGTCCATCTGGGCAATTATCGGCGATTTCGGCGGGTTTAAGCTGTAGCCGCTTCGCTGCCGCGGTCGCCGCTCACCCGCCGAGGGTCACGTCGCCCATAGGGGCGGCTACAGCAGATCCAGGGCCTGCAAACTTCGCGGCGGCCCGAAAATTTCGCGCAGAATGATTGCGTCACGCAAACCAGATTTCGATGCAAGCAAGGTGGCGATGTCTGTTTTCAACTCTGTCCCTTTGGTGATTGGGCGCGTAGCCGCCGCGTAAGCTTCCAACGGCGTTTTGATGACTGGCGATTGTTAACGGTTCTTCATGGACTTCGAACACGGGCGCACCTGTGGCCAATGGCGGGAATATTTTCCGCACGCGTCTCCTAGTTTCCGGCGGCGGAGTTTCTCTGCGAGTGACGTCGGGTTTGCGTTGCTGTTCGCGAGGGAGCATCCACGCAGGTGAAGGCTGCGGAATCGGGGGCTTTACCGGCGCCAGCGGTCTGGGCGGAACATCTCTGCGGGGCGTCACAGGCGGAGGCGGCCTTGATGCAACCGGCTGGCCAAGCGCTTCCAGGAATTTGCGGATGCGTTCTTCATCCGATTGTGCCGGTGCGCGTGGAATTGGCTTTAGCGTTCTGGGTGCCGGCTTCGATGTTGGTTCTTCCTCGTCTTTAGTTGTCTTGCGTGCCGCTCTGCCTAACAACTGGAACAAGCCGGCGAGCGCAAGCAGTAAGAGAAAAAGAAGATTTTCGAGATGGGCCGCGAGCATTGGCTATCGCCTCGTTAAATCGTTGAAAAGTTAAATAGTTGAAATGGATTCAAGTTCGTAACTTTTCTCCTATTGCAACCATTGTAACCTTTTAACCTTTCAACTCTCAGCGCGCGGCCTGTCTCTGCCAGCGATTGATTCGCGCATCGAAGTGTCGGCTTGGACATTTTTCATCCGGACATAATCCATAACGCCGAGGTTACCTGAGCGAAATGCATCTGCCATTGCCTGCGGGACGAGCGCTTCAGCCTCGACCACTTTGGCTCGCATTTCCTGCGTTTTGGCGCGCATCTCCTGCTCCACAGCCACTGCTGCTGCGCGGCGCACCTCCGCTTTTGCCTGCGCGACGCGTTTGTCCGCCTCGGCCTGCTCGGTCTGCAATTTTGCGCCGATGTTGTCGCCGACATCCACGTCCGCGATGTCGATGGAAAGAATTTCAAACGCCGTGTTGCTGTCGAGGCCTTTGGCCAGAACTGTCTTGGAAATCCGATCGGGATTCTCCAGCACTTCTTTGTAGGAATGCGCCGAACCGATTGCGCTGACGATGCCTTCGCCGACACGGGCAATGATTGTTTCTTCAGTCGCGCCGCCGACGAATCGATCGAGATGCGACCGGACGGTCACACGCGCTTTCACTTTCACGCCGATGCCGTCCTGCGCGACGCCGTCAATAGTAGCGCGGCCCATCGTCGGATTTGGCGCGTCAATGACTTTGGGGTTGATGCTGGTGCGCACCGCTTCCAACACCGTCTTGCCAGTGCCTTTGGTAGCGAGGTCGATGGCGCACGCGCGATTGAAATCGAGCGTAATGCCTGCTTTATCAGCAGCGATTAAAGCGAGGACCACGTGGTTCACATCGCCGCCCGCAAGATAATGCGCTTCCAGCGGGTCACTGCGGACATCCAGACCTGCTTTCACTGCGGTGATGCGATTGTCCACAATCAAACCGACTGGCACTTTGCGCAGCCGCATCCCAACCATTTTGCCGAGACTCACCGGTGCATTTGCAATCCGCGCTCTGAGCCAAAGACCGAAAAAATTAAAAAGAATGACCGCGAGCACGAACGCGAAGACCGCCAGCACCGCGATGCCAATCAGATAAAGCGATTCCATATCCGAAAGATTATCGAAAGAGAAACGGAGCGAAAAGGTCTAAATCGGTTTGCAACTGCCGTTTCAACGGTTCAACGAATCACGGGACCTGTCGCAAAATCGTGCTCGGGGCGGGACTTGAACCCGCAAGCCTTTCGGCATACGCCCCTCAAACGTACGTGTCTGCCAGTTCCACCACCCGAGCGTGAGAAAGGAACTCGTGAATGGTAAATGGAGGAAAGCGGCTCGCAAGCGCTTTTGGCACGCTTCTTACTCTTGCTCTTGTTCATGCTCCTGTTCCTAATCGAAAGTAAAATCGTGACGAAAGAGGTCCAAGCAGCCACGCGTTGGCGTGAAATCGGTTTAATTCGCAGTTAAGCTCTTCGAGTAAGAGAATGAGCATGAGCAAGAGCGAAAGCAGTTGGATCAAAATTGATCTGCACATTCATACCCTCGACGATCCGAAGGACGCGGTGGATTTTTCGGCGCATCAATTATTGGAACGCGCGCGCGCGCTGGGATTCCGCGTGCTCGCGATCACGCTTCACGATGCTGTTTTTGATCGAAAGGAAGTTTACGCCGATGCGGCGGCCATGGGCATTCTGCTCATTCCCGCCGCCGAGATGCGCTTGGAAGGCGCGGACGTGATCGTGTTGAATGTGACTTCCGAAGAAGTTGCGCAGTTAAAAAATTTCGACGATTTGCGACGGCTGCGGGCACAGCGGGGAAATTCCATGTTTACCATTGCGCCGCATCCGTTTTACGTTCTGGGCGGCTCAATCGGAGCGCGCCTGTTTAAAGAAATCGATTGCTTCGATGCAATCGAGATTTGCCATTTTCACATTGGCCTGTTCAATCCAAATTGGCGCGCGAAAAGAGTGGCCTCCCGGTTTGGCAAACCATTAATTGCCACTTCGGACGCGCACCGCCTGCACGCCTTTGGGCAGCATTACACCAGCATCCCGATGCCGCCTGCGCTTACGGTCGAAAACGTCTTCGCGGCATTGCGCAACGGCCCGTTGCGCCTAACGAGTCCTCCAAGTAGTCTCGGCGATCTTCTGAGCGCGGTTTATTTTGTTTTCCTTAAGCACCCGTTCCGAGTAAGGCGGAAAATCGCGACCTCGATGAGGTCAAAGACACGCGTCGCGCCTCACTGGTGAGGAGCTGGGACCGCCAGGTCGTAAATTGCGCCCCAATCGCCGGACGCAACGAGGAAGGAAGTCGCTTCCCATGGGCGGCTGCTTGATTGGTAGTTGGCCTTTTCGTCCTGGCCCCAAAAGATATAGCGGACGCCCAAAGACCGCGCGGCGTCGCGCCAGTCGGCGGCTCCGTTCATTAAAGCTGTCAGCCGATTGTTCACCTGGGTATAATCAAATCCTTCCGTCCAGAGATGACCCGGGTATCCCGCCACAACTTTACGGCCTTGTAACAAGACCGGACAGTTGAAGGTCGGCCATGCGGCGAAGCGTGCTTCCATCGGCAAGGGCCGAATCGCTGCGCCAGCGTAGTCGAGTCTTGCGCGCTCGATGAGGCCGAAGCCTGGATGCCCGGCGGACAAGCCGCCGAGCAAGGTGACAAATCCCGAACCAAACAGCGCGACGCAAATCGCCGCTCGTTCCGGGAAGGCCCAACGCGCGAGGATTTCGCTCCACAGAAAAGGCAGAATGAGAAAGTAGCCCCAGACCATGAGTTTGAGGTTGTCCCATTCCCAAGGCGCGGTTTTGAAAAAATAACCCAACGCGAAGATCAGAACAGCGGGTACGACAAAGGCTACATCCGCTGGAGGCCTGTCGCCCCAGCGCCATCCGGATTTCCAAATACGCCAGCCGACCAAGCCCAGAAGCCCCAGCGCCAGAGGAATCCACAAGCCGAAATTTGTTAGCCAAAACTGAAAAAACGGAGCGATGACGCCGTTCCACGTTTTCTGCAACAACGCGCCAAACGCCGTGGAAGATTGAAAATTCGCAGTGCCACCCATCCGGAAAAAGGGAGCAGCAAATTCCTGCGAATCCTGCGCCCAACCAGGATGCCATTGAAGCACCGACGCCGCGCGAAAGTGATCGGTAACCAGCGAGACAAAAAAGCTCGCTGGAATCAACGCAATCGCCAGTATCGCGGCGGCGTGCCTGCGAATCGGCGCGCCACGGAAAATTTCCGGCCACATTCGCGGATGCGAAATCAAGCGGCCGAGTCCGGAGCTGCCTTCGTTGCGAGTCAAATCCATGATAAACTTGATTTCGCTTGGGCGTTCGAGGACTAGCGCAAAGATGAGGACGACTGTCAGGGCGATAAACGTGTGGAGGTTGAACAGAGGCATTGATGCGTAAAGGGCGAGCGCAGCCCAAAAGGGCAGGGGGCCTCTGCTGTAGCCGCGGGCGCTGACCGCGGCGAGGTGACCGGGATCATTGCCGTCAGTGTATCGGCCAGAGTCATTCGCGTTCGCCGATCCGGCATTCGCAGCCGCGTCGGTAGAACTGTCGGGGTCACCGCGCCCGGCTACAACGTCTCGGCGAAAGAATTTTTCTCGCCAGTGCCAAAATAGAACCAAGGCTGCTGGGATCGCATAAAGCCAGCCGCGTTGCGTCACGAACATGGACAGGGGGATGCTTTTCCACGCGATTGGTCGGTGGGCGATATCTGCCGCAGTGCCCTGATAATCCAAAAACTTCCACGTCTTGAAAAATTGGAAACCGGCTATTCCGCCGTTGACCAAGAAACCTGCAACCGCAAATGTGCCGCCCCAGCGGTAGAGCCCGTAGAAAGTTGCTAGGCACGCCACGAGGCCGACCCACGTCAATCCAGTGATCAGATCAACGTGAACCAGCGAAAGCAGCCCATTGAATAAATCGATTCCCGCGGGATACCGCAGTTTGCTGAAAACGTAGATGGGATTATCCGGCCACAGCGGAACGCCGTTGGCAAAAGTTTTGATCAACGTCAGATGCAGCGAGAGATCGCCCAGATTATTTGGCGATTGAATTTTGTAATCGCTGCCGTCGATGTAGAACAACCAGCAAAAGGATCGGACGGCAAACACGGCGAAGCATGCGGCCATCAGCCAGAACCACACACGGCGGTAGCGCATGAGCGCTGACCGAATAGGTGTAATTGGCTTGCTTTCCGCGGCGTTCCGAGACTTGCGTTCCGGGTCCGAAGGATTCGCAGTTTTTTCACTAGCTGCCGGATCAGAAGTTCCAAGAAACGCTGCAACCGCAAACGCAGCGCCGCACACCAATGCGAGAGCCGCCGTCAACGAGTTCAAACCTCTTCCGGCCATTCCCAGAACAAGGCCACTGATCACCGACAAATTAACAAAGGTAAGAACTGCCGTAAGCCACTTCATGGAAGTTAGCGCGGGGCTGCGGCCTGGTTCTGTGCGGTCCCCACAAAGTCCGGCGCCTTACCAGGGAAGAATTCTTTAAACACTTTGGCGCTGAAAAAGATCTTCGATGGATCCTGGTAGTTGCGAAGCGTCATCATCTCGGTGTAATACGAGCCTTTCAACTTTGATTCGACGTCCTTGATCTTGTCTTGTTGCACGAGGAGAAAATCGCCATCGACATTCGCGGGCATGTTGCCTCCTTCGTAGTAGCCGACTCGATCGAAATCGCCCAGTGTCCACGGAAGTGGGTAAATGCTGGATCGGATCAGATGCCCAGTGAGGTGATAGTAAGCTGGATCCCGTTTTGCCAGGGTAAGCAGCGGCTTGCTCAGCTTAAAAATGTCGTTGTATGTCTGAACGTACGCATACGGCTCGGTGGGCGACGAGCATCGGAAGTAATTCAGCCAAACGGATCGAACGAGCGAAAGGCACAATAGAATCCCTATCGTCACGTACACTTTGCGAAGATTTTTTGGCCGAACCAGTAGCACGCAACCGCCCAAGACAAACAGGAACGGCCACCCGAAACTGATGATGCACCAGGGCGTCTTGTATTTGACGTAGCTGTAAGCGACCAGGCTTCCCACGCCGTAAATCGCCAGATAACGCAGACTGAGGTTCTTAAATTTCTGGCAAAACAGGCAGAGGATTAACCCTGCCAACATGGGCAGCTCGTAGGCCGTAAAATTTTCTCCGCCGGTCTCCCAGGATGGCCCCATCATTTTGAACCAGTAGTCCCAGGCCTTCTCGTGACCATGTCCCGCTTCGCCGGTCTCGGTCCACGCCTTGAACGCCAGATAAAGACCTTTAAGACCATCCCAGTTAAAGAAAGTTCCCGAGTAGAAAAATATGATCGCGGCGGCGCCGACACCAAGAACCATTGCCAGATCGATCCACGTCCAGGTTTGCTTTGCCGGCTTCGCGTCCGGGACGCGGCTTAGCGCATAGGAAACTGCCAGGGTCGGAATCGCAAGAATCGCACAGGCGAGATGGATGGCGTAGGTCTCCTTGGTCAGAATCATGCCGGCTAATCCCATGCCGGCATACCAGAGGTAATTCAGTCTCCCAAACTTCCATAGACCAAGCAGCCCCAGGATGAACATGGTTGAGAATAATTGCAGCCACACTTCGTGAATTGCGTAGCGCCCGTAAAAAACGAATCCCGGCGAGATCGCCATGGCCAGCGCTGCGATGCGGGTGACGTTTCGACCTACCAGCGGCTCGAACTTAAACATCATCCAGACACCAGCGATGCTCACGAGCACGACAGGCAACCGCAGCGCCCACAAGTTCCGGCCAAATAAGCACTCGAAAACCAGGAGGACGTAAAAGTGAAGCGGCCCGTGGTAATTGGTTGGGTCGTACCTGTAAAACCCGTTTTTCACCACCTGATCGACGAACCATCCGTTGATGCCCTCATCAAAGTGCGGCGGCTTCATACCGAGCAGGAGAAAGCGCAGGAAGACCGCGAGCCCTAGAATTGCCCACGGGACCCAATCGGTTCCCGCTAGCGCATCCTGCCAGTGCTCCAGGTAACTGCGCACTCCCGCGACCGCGGGAGAAGATTCTACTGGCGCGTTCTTCTCGGCGCTGCTAGTACGCGCTGCCATGCGCATCCTTGTAACCGGTGGCTGCGGATTCATCGGGAGCAACTTTATTCGCTATATCTTGCAACATTACAGGCCGGCGTACGTGACCAATGTGGATGTCCTCACTTACGCGGGCAATCTCGCCAATCTCGATGGCGTGGTCGAAGAACATGACGAGCGTTACGAATTTTTCAAAGCCGATATCGCTAATGCCGACCAAATGGACGCTCTGATGACCGAGCACCGGTTTTACACAGTGATCAATTTCGCTGCAGAATCGCATGTGGACCGCAGCATTAACGATCCTCTCAATTTCATTCATACGAACGTCATCGGCACGAGCGTGCTGTTAGATTGCGCGCGCCGCCACGGCGTTCAACGTTTCATGCAAATCTCTACGGACGAAGTGTATGGCTCGCTTGGGCCGGCCGGCAGATTCACTGAGCAGTCGCCGCTCGATCCCAGTTCGCCGTATTCAGCGAGCAAAGCCGGCGCCGATCTTCTCGTGCTCGCAGCATTCAAAACCTACGGTCAGGAAGTAATGGTGACCCGGTGTTCGAACAATTACGGGCCGTATCAGTTCCCGGAAAAACTAATTCCGCTCATGGTAATCAAGGCGCTTCGCGACGAACCGCTCCCGGTCTATGGCGATGGGATGAACGTGCGCGACTGGATCCACGTCAGCGATCACTGCGCCGCGATTGTCGCCGCGCTTTTTGAAGGGAAACCTGGACAGATTTACAATTTTGGCGGCGACAGCGAGATGCCGAACATCGATCTGGTAAAAATGATTCTCACCCAGTTGGGCAAACCCCACAGCCTCATCTCGTTTGTGCCCGACAGACTTGGCCACGATCGCCGCTATGCGATCAACTCTTCATTCGCGCAACGGGAATTGAACTGGAAACCGCGCCGTAATTTCAAAGAAGGCTTGCAGGAAACGATTCAGTGGTACGTTGCCAATCCATCCTGGTGGCAACCTTTGCTCGAGCGCGCCGGAAGATATTGATTGTGGATTGCGGATTGCGAACTGCGGATTTTGGAGTGCGGCGCTGCTGCTGCGCGGCTTTTCTCTCGACGCGTTTCCACAGCAAATGAAAATTTTGATTATTGGCGCGGGCGGGCGGCTTGGCGCGGCGCTGCTGCGCGAATACCAAGGCAAATTCGATAGCACAGGATTCAATCACGAGCAGTTCGACCTCTCGAATTTGGATAAGATTCGCGAGAAACTGGGTGAGACAGATTTCGATGTGCTCATCAACGCAGCCGCGTTCACCAATGTCGATCTTTGTGAAACAGAGCCTGAGCAGGCTTTTCGTGTCAACGCCGAAGCGCCGGGCCTGCTCGCCGAAATTTGTCGCGAGAAAAACGCGAAGCTGATCCACTTCAGTACGGATTACGTCTTCGACGGGGCGAAACGCACACCGTATACCGAGGAAGATGAAGCGAATCCGATCAGCGTTTACGGGGAATCAAAGCTGGCCGGAGAGAAGAAGGTGCTCGCCACGGAAAATCGGCATCTCCTCGTGCGCATCTCCTGGGTGTTCGGTCCTGACCGGCCGAGTTTTATCGACGGAATGATCAAGCGAGCGCAGGAAAATGAAAAAGTCGATGCAGTCGCGGACAAATTTTCCACGCCCACTTACACGCGCGACATCGCGGGGATGTTGCCTCAGTTTTTCGATCGCGACGTCGAAGGCGGCATTTTGCATTTCGCCGATGCGGGCAGGTGCAGTTGGCAGGAGTACGCACAGTGGGCGCTGGATTGTTCCGATAAGGCCGGCCTTTCGCTGAAGGCGAAGACAGTTGGCGCGTGCAAATTAAAAGACATGGCCAACTGGATCGCGCGCCGCCCGGTCTATTCCGTACTTTCCACCGCCAAATATACCCAACTGACCGGCATATCACCTCGCATTTGGCGAGAAGCGGTTGCTGATTATATTACGCGCTTCTATTACAAAAAATGAAAAGACGCATCCTTGCTTTTATCCTGTCGATCACCGTTTGCTTTGGCGCCCGCGCCGATTTGAAATTCGATAAGAGTGAAATCGAACTGCATCCGACGCCTGCGGACAAACAGGCCGTAGGCCATTTTACCTATCAGAACACCGGCAAAACGCCTGTGAAATTCAAGTCTGTTAAGGCGTCTTGCGGTTGCACGGCTGCACAAACTCAGAAGGACGAAGTGAAGCCTGGAGAAAAAGGCGAGGTAACAGCCACGTTTAACATCGGCGATCGCAACGGCACTCAGGTGAAAACGGTGACCGTGGAAACCGATGATGCCACAAATCCGAGAACGGTCCTCACGCTCCGGACAATTATCCCACAGCTACTGGAGGTCAGCCCGACATTTGTTTTCTGGAAGCAAGGCGAAAAGCCGGACCCGAAAGCGATTACGGTGAAAGTAGGCAAGGAGTTTACCGTGAACCATATCAAGGTCACGTCATCGACTCAGGATTTTCAAACCAAGGTGGAGGAAGCCGGCAAGGGCGAGTTCAAAATCGATGTCCAACCCAAGGATACGAACAGCAATCTCGGCACGACTCTAACGATTCAACCGGAGGATTCACCGAAGGTATTCTATGCCACCGCGCGCGTCACGGGTGCTCCGCCTGCTCCGATGGCTCCAGCAGATCAGAAAGCTCCAGCCGGTCAGGCGGCGCCGGTCGCCCCGACAGACCAAAAAGCTCCACTTGGTAAGGCTGCTCCGGTTGGTCAAACACATTGAAATTGTCACTGACGCGCCAGGCGCTTGTTCTTGCCGCGCTTTCCCTTCTTCCCGCAGTGGGAGAGGCGATCTACTTTCGCGGCAAGATCTCGTGGCAATCGCCCATTCCACCCTCGGAAATGGTGAGTGTGGATCAGGCGCGCGCGTGGGGTGGAAACGTTATCTGGGTGGATGCCCGTCCGGATGCGGAGTTCGCGCGTGATCACGTTCCCGGCGCGGTCTCGTTAAACGAAGACCGGTGGAATGAATTGCTGCCGCAGTTTTTGGCCGCGTGGTCGCCCGGGAAAAAGGTTGTTGTTTATTGTAGTACCGAAAGTTGCGATCTCGCCCGCGAAGCAGCGGAACGGCTGCGCAAGGAAGCGCAAATTCCTGAGGTGTTCGTGCTCGAAGGCGGTTGGGAAGCCTGGCTAAAGAAGAACCGTTGAAATCGTTGAAGCGTTGAACCGTTGAAGCGCTAATTTTGTGAGAGCGGTCGAAAATCTATCAACTATCAGCTATAGACCACCGACTGAACGACAATTCGTCTGGCGCATTGTCGATTTCGTTGTTGCCGGAATTTTCATTTACGCCGGCGCGCTCAAAATGCTCGACCCCGTTCAGTTCGCTCACGATACCAAAAATTACCAGATTCTTCCGTGGACGGTTAGTGTCGCGCTCGCGTTTTATCTCCCGTGGCTGGAGATGTTTTGTGGCTTCGGGCTGATCTTCCGGTTTTTCTATCGTGGCGCGATATCGATCTTAACCGTCTTGATCGCGGTCTTCACGCTCGCGACTGCCGCGGCAAAAGTACGCGGCCTCGATATTACCTGTGGCTGTTTCGGTCACGCCAGCCAACACTGGAGTTTCCCCGCGCACCTGGCGACCAATCTCGGAATCCTCGCCGCACTGCTCGCGCTTTGGTTTTCGAATCGTTTGGCCAGGCGGATGTAGGGCAGGCGCTCCTTGGTACGCCGTAGCCTCGGCGGAGGCGGCCGCCTGTCTTCTGTTGATTCGGCGACCGCGAAAGCATTCGGGTTGCTCTACAATTCAACGTACGGCGCCTGCTTCGTGTGTGAATATCCAACGGAGCAATGAAGGAAGCTGAAATCCGGCAAGTATCGGCTGTATTCCCGCAAGAAAAATCCGAAGACGGGTAAGCGAAGAAATCTCGGCACCTTCAAGACAAAGGCTGCGGTGCGGTGAAGAAACACGAGAAAGCAGTGCAGTACTTTAAACGCCATTGACTCCTTTCAGGCCGAAGATAAAACAGCGATAGAAAGGAGACAAATCGTTATGCACCTGCTGGTTCGTCACAAAGTTGCTGATTTTGCAAAGTGGAAACCCGTCTATGATGACCATCTTCCGGCACGACAGAAGGCCGGGTTGAAAGAGGTTCACCTTTTGCGCAACATCGAGGATTCCAATGAAGTCATTCTGCTGTTTTCAGTGGAAGATCCTGACAAAGCGAAAGCGTTCGCCGCTTCGGATGACCTGCGCCAGGCGATGCAAAAGGCGGGAGTGACCGACAAACCTGACGTCTATTTTCTCGAGCAGTCGCGAAGATAGGTACAATTTCGTGGCCTTGATCAAGTGTCGTCCAAGGCAGGACAATACAACCGAAGGAAGCAAATGAACCTCCGACTGCCGCTGCTTCGATACGCACTGTGGCTGACTGTCTTTGCGGCTGTGGGATGCGGGCGAAAATCGACGAGTCAGGTTACCAGCGGGTCACTGTCGCCATCAATGTCGCCGGTGATGGCTCCCGGGCGATCGCCGGCTGTCGCGCCAGCAACCGCTCCGGTGCCTGAAGCAAAAGCCAGTCAAAGTCCATCGTCCGATTCAGCGAAACTGAAAGCCACAGTCCGGCCTTCGGTGATTTGGGTGACCTCCTTTGATTCGAAAGGAAATTTGTTGCGCACCGAGAGCGGTTTTTTTATCTCGGCAGACGGCAGATTCGTCACGACGACGCACGCGATTGAAGGCGCCGTGAATGCGGTCGTGAAGACGGCGAATGGTGAAATCTACAACGTGATTGGAGTTCTCGCCGCTTCAAAGCCGTTGGAGCTTGCGGTTCTACAGGCAGACGTGAAGCCGCGAAAGCTGATAAGATTTCTTGAGCTAAACAAGAGCGCTGAATTGACAGTAGGCGGAGGCGTCGCCGTGGTCGGCAGCGCGCTGGCCGGAGACGAGGGCACCGTTCGCGAGACGACAATTACTGCACAAGACTCGGATCGGTTCGAAATTGCGGGAGCAACTGCTGCCAGTTCTGTGGGCGCCCCCGTCGTAGATGATAATGGCGGGGTCATTGGCGTAGTCACATTGGCTGGAGGAAAAACCATTGCCCGTCCTGCCATTGCCCTCGAGTCAGTGTTGTCTCGAGTTGCCTCTGACACTCAGCCGCGCTGGCCGGAAGTCGCCGAGGCACGTCCCACGCCGCCCGCGACACCGAAGCCGCGATTAATTTACGCGCCTGCGCCAGCCTTTCCTCCGATGGCGTCTTTGTCCGGCGCTTCGGGAACAGGTCGCTTTCGTCTAAGCTTTGATGCCCAAGGAAACGTAACGAATGTCCAGCTTGTTCAATCCACAGGAAACCGGGTCTTTGACGAATCTGCCATCAGAACGCTTCGCCAATGGAAATGTTCACCGGGCCAGGGATGGGTGGTGACAGTTCCCGTGACATTTAGAACGAGATGAAGCTGCAACCTGCCGCGCTCGGCTTTCGAGTAAAATCCGGCTGGGCGGCTGCAGCGCTGTTGACGGATCCAGCTCGTTCGCCTCAACTCTGTGATGTCCGTGGGATAGACCTGACCGACCCGCGGCTTCCGGAAACGCGACAGCCGTATCACGCGGCGATGGGCAAACTCGAAACGGACACGACAAAAATAAATCAGCGCGTGAGTGTGGTGGGGAGTATTGCACAACAGTCGATTGCGACGCTCCTTGCTGCCTATCGAGGGAACGGTTACGCGATCAGTCGCGCAGCCCTTGTGGTGGGAAGCCAGGTCGATCCTGATTCGATTGCAAATGCTCATATTCGCGCGCACGCCTTCGAAGGACGGTTATTTCGCTCAGTGCTCGAGGAAGCCTTGCAGGCACACCGCATTCGCACGGAGGTTCTCATTGAGCGCAGCGCGTACGTCCAATGCGCTCTGAAACTCAAAGAATCGAATGAGAACGTGCGACGTGTGATCCAGAATTTTGGCCGGGCTACGCAAGGATCGTGGCGCGCAGAACAGAAACTCGCTGCACTCGCTGCGTGGCTCGCGCTTTGTTAGCTTGCTGCAATCGCGGCAACCGACGCGGTTGCACTTCAATTTCAGTTAGTATGATAGAAATCCGTGCGGCAACCGAAGCGGATCGCGACGCGATCTGGAATATTTTTCATGAGATCATCGCGGCGGGCGATACCTACGCGTTCGATCCGAAAATGTCCCGCGAAGAAGCGCTGGCTTATTGGTTTCGAGCCGATACGCATCCTTACGTTGCAGAAAAAGGTGACCGCATTGCCGGCACGTACATTGTAAGACCGAACCAACTCGGTCCCGGCTCGCACGTCGCCAATGCCGCTTTCATGGTCGCATCAGACGCACAGGGCTTCGGAGTGGGACGCAGAATGGCCGAGCATTGTTTGAGTGAGGCACGCCGAATGGGTTTTCGCGCCATGCAATTTAATTTCGTCATTTCTACGAACACACCGGCGATCCATCTCTGGGAGCAGCTGGGTTTCAAAATCGTCGGAACTTTGCCCGGCGCGTTTCACCATGCTGAGAAAGGATATGTCGATGTTTACGTCATGTACCGTTCCCTGGTGTAGCCGCTTTGCTGTCCGAAGCGCTGCGACAATGTCACCAACTCACGGCGTCGTCCACAGGACGACGGCTACAGTTAAATTTCAAAGAAGCATTGCAAAAGGACTGACTTCCTGCTGAAGCTAGGCGTGAAATGCAAACCGTGATCCAAGTCATAGCGAGCGGGCGCGGATCGCTGCGGGAAAAGATCATGACCGATCCTCAGCTCGGGCGGTTTAATCTAATTCCTACTGAACACCAACGCCCGGGTCGTCCGCACGGCTGGGCGAAAATCCATAGCGAGACCGCGCACGGCGCGATCAACCTGGAATGGCACGGGCGCAGCCGCACTTTGATTTGCCGAGTCGTCACGAAACTTGGAAACAACCGAACTCCATCATTGGCGACTTTGTCGATTACCTGCTTGCCCGCCATCAAAGCCGCATTCTGTCCATTCACATCATGCGGCGGTGAACTCGACGTTTCGCCGCACGAATTTGATTCTCTGGGCGAAGATTTCGAGAAGAAGGAAGACGAGCTTTTTGGCGAGGACGGATTTGAAAAGGTCGTGGAGAAGCGCCTCGGCGTTTACGATCTTGCGCAGTTCACCCTGCAGTGACGGGAAATAAATCCGGAGCCTACGGGGCTCGAACCCGCTTTCAACATTTCGCTAATTGGCGCGATGACAGCGCAAACTTGCGGCAATCAGTACGTTAACCGCACTTGCTGAGAATCGGCACTTTGCACTATTCGCGCAAATAAACGCAGTCTGACTGTCCGATTTTGTCCGAAAAGATTTGGGATGGCAGCCTGCTCGCCGTCGCCCTCGCGCGCGCGTGGAATTGTTCGGTGGAAAAGTTGTTGGACTTTTTACGTGTCGGCTGTGCAATGGCATGAACGCGGCAGTCGTTAGGGCAGACCAGTCGTTAGGCTATCGTTAGGCCAGCGGTCGGTGGTTGACATTGAAACACTAGAGTCACGTGCCGGCGCGAGCCCCTCTTGTGTGGCGTGGCTGCGCTGTTAGCCTGAAGAAAGCCGGTTGCAGTTGGGCTACGTCTCAGCCGTCGATTCCGAGGGACGAACAACCTGGAAAAATCACGGCCAGTATGTGTCCGCCGTCGCGCATGCGGCACACAACGGTGGTAAACGCTGTTTTTAAGCCCGAAGGCGGCTGCAGCCGCATTTGAATCGGCGCACCACGGCCCACCGGCACAGCGCTACTTCAGCGCGACCGGCTGCTTCGCTTCCTCAACGATTTTTTCAAACCGCGGATCGCCGCGTAGCGGATCCCAGAACGGTAGTAGTTTCAATTGGCCATAACTGAGGCCGCTTGGGATTCGGACAGCAACGGCGAGCTGTTCGTACGCGAGATTTTTGTCCCCAACCCACGCAGCGATCATCGCCAAATACTTTACCGTGGCCGAACCATCCAGCGCATCTTTTTGTGGGGGAAGAAGCTCGACCGCACGCCTACCTTCCCGTAGCGCTTCCTCTTTCCGCCCGAGACCGGCATCGATCAAACCAAGCACACACTGTGGCAAAGCATAGTTTGGTTGGGCCTGGACGATTTTCTGTTGCTCATTGCGCGCAGCGGTAAAAGCCGACCGTGCCTGGCCGTTGTCATTCATCGTGCGAGCGACAAGGCCCTCGAGGAACGGGCGATTAAAACGCGCATTATCGGTCGAGGCTAAGTTCGCCGGATTCTCGCCCAACGTGGTTAAGGCATGTTTTGCGGCAGCTGCATCGCGCTCGGCCAGCGCGCAAATAAGCCATGTGTCGGCGATACTCTGCATCTCATCGGGATTTGCGGCCCGAATTGAATCAATCATCTGATGCAGCGGCCGCGTCTCAGCTTTGGAATTCAAGTCTACCAATGCACGGGCTACCTTCGTAAGAGTATCGTTAGGCTCGAAAGCCAATACCCGATCGTGCGTAGCTTTTTCTTCAGCATAGCGCCGAAGGCATTTATAACTCTCCGCAGTCTGCTCAAGCACGAAAAAGTTGCGCGGGTCGAGCGAGATCGCGCGCTGCGAATTTCGTATGCATTCTTCCCAGCGCCCTTGACGCCGCTGGATCAAAGCCGTCCAACAAAATACTCGCCAATCATTGGGCACGGTCTGGCGAGCAAGTTCCAGTTCGCCCAAAGCGCCGTTATAATCATGATATCCCTGATAAAGATTCTGCGCCCGTGCGAGATGCGTTTCACCGGCATCCGGGCGGAGGCGAGACGCCGCCGCGACCGCTGCATCCGCCAGCGCCAGACGCGCGGATGTATGATCCAAACCAAGCATATAGAGGCCGTCATGAGCCCAGGCAATTTGACAATACGCATCGAAAAACGATGGATCTCGCGCCACAGCCTGGTTCAACAGCTCAATCCCTTGCAGCGTATTCGCTCTTTCAATGGCGCTGATGCTGCCTGCTC
>Ga0306922_10002798_pt1 | contig 16215 bp, 23 predicted proteins | sample sta12Cox44000082_FD_203758 | JGI IMG/M metagenome (GOLD analysis project Ga0306922, IMG submission 203758) | Lab enrichment of tropical soil microbial communities from Luquillo Experimental Forest, Puerto Rico - statoxic.12C.oxic.44.000.082 (v2)... | ecosystem: Environmental > Terrestrial >... | reverse complement strand
GCGCTGGTTTCCCCGAGCGCGCTTCTTGCATTGCTGGCTTATGCCGGGGCCGGTCAGGTGGATTGGCTTGTCGGATTACCGCTTGCGCTTGGTGGCATCCTGGCGATCTCCGCTGGCGTCAAGTTCGCCAGCCGCCTGCCTGAAAGACGGTTGCGATTGGCATTCTGTGGCCTATTGCTGCTTACCGCGGTGCTACTGGCGCTGCGGGGGTGATCGAAGCCGAGTATCAGATTGCCTCTCGAAACCTTGCCGATGCCGGAAGGCTACCGCCGTTCAATACGCGCATGGCTAGGAAGACCCGATCAACACCAGTGAAGGTGCGGGGCCACTGGAACGACTGTACGGCGGCTGATTCGGTTTCAGGAAACTCGCCTGAAAAGGTGGGGGTAAATTCCTAGTGTCAAAGTCCGACGTTTAGTATTCACCCGCGAAATCTATATGGAGACAACACATGGCCGTTAGACGCATCGTTGCGAACATTGCGACCGACCGGCTCGACCCCGCGAGGGCCTTTTATGGAGACTTGCTCGGGATGAACATCGTCATGAACCTCGGGGGGATCATGACTTTTGCGGCGGATGGCATGATGACAGCGCAGATCAGCGTGGCCATCGAGGGCGGATCGGGAACGACCGTGCCCGACCTTTCCATAGAGGTCGACGACCTGTCGGACGTTCACCGGAGGATGCGGGCCGCAGGGTTCAAAATCGAATATGGTCCGGTGACTGAACCATGGGACGTGACGCGCTTTTTCGTCGCGATCCATTTGGGCGCTTGGTCAACATCTTGGAACATCGCTGACAAGCACAACCAGGGTATCAACCGATTTGGGGCACTAGCTCTCGAAACTCCCGGAGTGCTCCTGTCTTCGACGATGATGGAAATCTGTAGGAGTGCGTGAGTCCAAGGTGTAACAAGGAGGGTTGGTAAATGGCCATTTCATTGCGAACACCTCGCCTCCTGCTCCGCGAATGGCGTGATGATGATCGTGAGCCGTTTGCCCGGATGTCCAATGATCCGGCTGTGATGGAGATGCTTCTGCCCATGGACCGGGCCGCAAGTGACGCCTGGATCATGCAGATGCAGGCGCATCACCACAAACATGGCTTCTGCCAGTGGGCCGTCGAGCTTCCAGGTCAAGTTAGTCTGATCGGTGCAGTCGGTCTGAATTGGGTTCCTCACAAGACACCCTTCACCCCTGCGGTCGAGATGGGCTGGAGACTTGCTCATCCGTATTGGGGCCAGGGTTACGCGCTTGAAGCTGCCCTCGCCGTAATCGATGATGCTTTCGGACGAATCGGCCTCGACGAGATGGTCGCCTATACCGTGCCTGCAAACCGGCGTTCCTGGGGTTTGATGGAGCGGCTTGGAATGCGGCGCGACCCGAAGGAAGATTTTGATCACCCTGCTTGCCCTGAAGGTCACCCACTGCGCAGACACGTGCTTTATCGGTTGTCCCGCCAGTCGCGTACCAAGTCTGCATCATTGCCCACACACCCCTCCGTCACATCCCTCCTAATACCAAGGGCGCGGCGACAATGATGGCTGCGCGGCTTCGATAGAAAGGCGTAAAAGCAGCCCCAATCACTCATCATGGGCATCGTTACGATTGGCTTTGGGCTGGTTTTACTCACATGGGTCGCCCGCCTCTGGCAGGTATATGCGGCATTTCGCGCTGATGTCGGTGGGTGGGCTACCATAAGTGGTGCTGGGATCAATCGCCCAACGGACCTCGAAGTCGAGCCGGGTCCGCCTCAGGCATTAGGGTTCTGCCTGTCCCTCATACATGTACGTCATCGGACGCGGCCCCGGCGCATAGCCGGTGGTCAGATGGGTGAGCCTGAACCCCGCCGATTGTAGAAGATCATCCGTCTTCCGATTCAGATGACAACCACCCGAACAGCGCCTCCACAGCGGAGTGAGACGGTCCTGCCACCAAGCCACCGAGGTATCGGGAGATCGCCCGTGTTCGACGAAGCGAAGCGAGCCATCGGGGCGGAGCACACGGTGCGCCTCGAGAAGAGCCGCCCGGACATCGGGAATGCTGCACAGTGCCCAGGTGACGACCACCGTGTCGACGCTGCCATCCGTGATGGCAGACGGGATATGCTCGGGGGAGCCTTCCAGCAATTGCACTCGCAGACGGCGGCGCTGGGACTGGAGCATGACCGCACGGTCCGCCATGGCGAGCAATTCTGGCGAAATATCGACCCCGATGACCTCTTCGACGGCATCACCGTAAAGCGGCAGGTTCAGGCCCGAGCCGATGCCGATTTCCAAGACCCGACCAGCGGCACCACCGACGACGCGTTGCCGGTACGGCAGCAGCAGCTTTCGGGCCATGGTTAGGTCCGTCAGCCGGGGAAGAACGTATCGCGCGTAAATGCCCATTTGTGGTCCGCGTTTCCGTCCAACATGCATCCTATTGTTGGTAACCGGCCCTCACCAGCGGAAAGATCGTTTCACAAAAGACACATCCGGTGCTCGAAGATCAGCCCGTCTCTGCGCCTCATATAGTCTTGGAGACCGGATTAGGTGTTGCCATGTTAACCTACTTACCAGGATCGCCCCCTCACATGCCCAACCATCAGGGGTGTCCCTAATTATCGGAACGCCGCTCAGGCAGCGTGCACGCTCGTGTGGGATGCCTTCAAGCAGTCGACCGATAGTAGGCCCGCGTCGATCGCCCGCATCGTCCAGCGACGGGCGGCGATCCAAAACTGTTGCCTGTGTCCCGAGCAGCAGAACTTCTGAGCCGATCCCCCGGTCGACCGCGGTTTGAAAGCCCGACCACACCACAGGCAGCAGAAATCCACGGCGGGAGACTGCGACGCCGGTTCGAGCGGCGTTGCAGACCCGCCTCCGCCGTTTGCGGTGGTCAGAACTTCTGAGATAGTGATCATAGAGATATCATACGAATTCGAGACGACGCTGCAAATATTTAATCACCGTCTCACGGGGACTAAATTGGAACGAGAGCAGGGCCTATATCTGCTTGTCGGCAACCGACAGCCTTCAAGAAGGCTAACCGCGGTCAAGGCAAGTACGATTCCTCATATGAGGAAGCCAAGCAGGGTCAACAAACAATAGCTAGACGAGCGAGGATGATGGAGAAATGACGACAAGATTGAAGTTAACAGAGATTGTAGGTCAACTGCCGCGGGATGCTCAGGTCTGGATCGACGGCATGGACTCCGAGGAGCGCTTGTGCACCGAAATCATTCTCAATAACGTGGGCCAGGAATCCTTTACAGAGCATTGGACGGTTCATCGGGACCAATTGGAATATATCAGAAACATGTAAAGAGGCCCTGGATGTCACTAGCCTGACAGCCCGAGCCATTGGGCCACGAATTCATATTTAATCACCGGTTCGTCTGCTCGGCTCTAAGCGGCTGACAAAGTTGGTCTTGGCCGTAGCTCGGACATGATTAATGGGCAATACTCATTCGGCCTCTAGCCGAAAGGGTGAAAGAGCGAGGAGGTTGAGATGGAGATCAAAGGTGGCTGCCTCTGCGGTGCTGTGCGCTACACCGCCGAGGCCGACCCGACGAGCGCAACGGTGTGCCATTGCCGGGATTGCCAAAAATTCACCGGCAGCGCCTTTGCCGCGCTGGTTCGGGCGACCAAGGACGCGGTGACTATCGAGGGCACGCTCAAAACGTTCAGCAGCATCGGCGGCAGCGGCAATCCGATTCTCAGGCACTTCTGCTCGGAATGCGGCTCGTCGATCGCCGAGGAGCCTGGAACGCGGCCCGGTATGATTATCCTAAATGTCGGGACTTTTGATGATCCGACCGTCGCAAAACCGGGGCGGGAGATTTTTCGAGATGACGGATTGCCATGGGTTGAGGTGCACGGTGAAATCCCGCGCTCCGCAAAACGGCCCGATTGAGATTCACGAGCGGTAGATTGGGCTGGCGCTCGCAGAACTGAAATCTATTTCGGACGACGCAGATTCAAAGGGAGAAGATCATGCTTGAGATCCGCAAGATCATCACGAGCCGCGAAACGATTTTCGCAGAGCTTGGCGTCAAGGCCAACAGACCAACAACACGGGCGGTGGGGATGGCGGTCATTCGGAACGCGTTCGCTGGTCAATTTGTTGAGGATCTGAGACCCTTATTCGAGGCCGGTGCAATGTTGGGCGAGCGCCTGATGCCGGACTTGGTGAATTTGCTCGACGGACCCGCGGTCTCCTATGGCAAGGGTGCGATCGTCGGCGTCGCTGGCGAAATGGAGCATGGCGGTGCCTGCGTCCATCCGATGCTCGGCAAACCGATGCGGGCTGCGATCGGCGGCGGAAAGGCGGTGATCGGGGCGAATGTCAAGGTGGCGGCTGCGGGTGCTGTTCTCGACGTGCCGCTCGGGCACAAGGACGATTCCTGGTCATTCCCTCATTTCGATACGATCACGGTATCTGTGGCCGATGCCCCTCGACCCGACGAGATCCTAGTCATCATGGCAATCGCTGATGGCGGGCGGCTGCGGAATCGGTGCGGTACTGAACCGATCAAGTAGGCCGTATATGAGGGAACACAAGCGTGCACCGAGACGAACTTCCTCGCGAGCCGAGGCGATCTATAGCCGAGTTAGCCCTTGCGGTTGTTACCCCCGATCCGGGTTCACACGAGACGACGATCGTCGCGTCAGCTTCAGTCGATGGAACACACCGACAAATCATTCTCGCGCACGGTTTCGGCAACCGTGGTGCCGCCGTGAATTACCTCAGAAAGCACGAAGCGATGCTCACAGATCGAGCTAAAGCTTGGCTATCCGGGGAAACGGCACGACCGGGTTTCAAGACAGTGCGACGGCTACTGCGGAGGGAAGTTGAATCGTGCTTTGGACGGAAACTCCAGAGATTGTTACTGACCGGCAGCCGCGCACGGGGTAATTGGCGCGAAGACTCCGATTGGGACATCGTGGCTATCGTTCAAGGAGCACGCCCCTGCGGCGATACAGGGCCATTGCCAAAGGCTCTTCACGCCCCCGATGGAAACCCCGTAGACCTGATCGTGATCCCGCCCGAAGATTTCGACAGACCAGTGCGGTTTCTGGCCGAGATGCGAGCCAACCACATCGACCTATGAAAGTTTATTCTTCCGTAGAAATACGACAGCGTGCTCCGGGCTTCCTGTTACGCATCGGCTAATCGTTCACCCCAGGTCCAACACCGATCCGAATATCGATCTCTGGCGGTGATCCGCAACGCCCATACGGCTTGATTCGGCCCCATCACAGTTTGTCGGAGCCAGAGCACCTCTGCTGCCTTATCGGCGTCCAACACATCGCGGTACCAGCATTTCGGGCGCTCAAGCTCTCCGGGGCTCCAGGAGTACCCTCGGGCCTTCAAGACATCCTTCTTCTCGATTGGGGCGTCCCTCGCCCATAACCGCCATGTCGTGCAATCTTGCCTGTTCCAAAAGGGCCTGCAATGCCAGCCCCCCTGTACGGGGTAGCCGTTGTGCCAGCGCATGGACCGTGGCCCGGCAGTCGCTCGCAGCCCGATGGCCGTCATGAAAGAACCCCAACGAGTAGGCGACGAATTCGAGCGCTGATGAGCGGATACCCTCTGCCTTCCAATCGATATCGGAACGACTGCACGCCCAATGTTTGGTCGAGAAGCCAGGAAGGCGTCGCTCCAAAAAGCGCCGGTCGAAATCCGCGTTGTGGGCGATGACGAGTACCACCCGGCTCAGCAGATCGTTAACGGCGGGATCGTCAATGCTGTGACCCGCGACCATATCATCGGTAATGCCAGTGATTTTTCTGATTTCAGCGGGGATCGAAATGCCGGGATCTTCGAACCATTCCCAGGAACCGAGAACCTTATAGATCCGCCCGCTCTGACGGCCATATTCGAAGAGGCAGACGCCGAGTTCGATGATTTTGTCGTGATCCGGGTTGATGCCGGTAGTTTCGACATCCACGACGGCAGCCACGAGCCTTGGAGTAGCGTCGGGAGGGTGATATTCGGTCTGAAGCTCTAGCCGACCGGTGACACGATAATGGCCGCTTGCGACGAGCGATTGCGCCATTTGTTCGAGTGTTGGTTCCATTGTTGCGGATTTGGTCTGAGGCTCGTCCTCGATAGACCGTGAAGGTCGACTCCTAAACAGCGGAAAGGAATATGCGTTATAATAGCACAATTTTTGGTTGTTGTCGCGGCTTTGAAAAACGACACCTCTGAGTTGCCCTTAGCAAGCGTGTCTCGCCCACTTGATCGATACGACGGCTCGGCCTCGGACGCCGCATCTCCGACATCTGACGCGATCCCCGAGGTCCAGCACCTTTTGCCGCGACTCCAGACCGAGGCGTGCCAGGAATTCGGATGTGAGCAACGCCGTATGCGAACACGCGGCGCAATCGACCTTTACGAAGTCGCCCGGCCCGAGATCCTCGATTCTGGCCGCGTACAGCGGGACCATCTTCACGTCTGATGTTCTCCGTTCGTTCTTTGATGAGATCATCACGAGCCCGGCCGCGTCGTCAACCGGGAACAAACCATCGCCCGGTCGAGATTACGCGGCTTTCTTGAAGTCTTCGAAACGCCGAGCCAATCGGTCCCGATCAGGCCGATCCACACTCCGCCGCGGTACCTGGATCACCTGCCCTACGATCCCCTTCAGGCCGAGTTCGAGGAACGGGCCATCGTGAATTTCCAGTAATCGGTTGGAGACATGATGCGGGAATCTGGGTCGATCCCGATCAGTTGAGCATCGAAAGCCGCATGATGAATTTTGGTCAACGGCAAGCCATTCGAGACAATCGGTTGTCCTAACTGTTCGTCGGCATCCATAACGATGTGAGCGGCATCGAGTAGCCGGGGCTCCGGTAGATGCGAGATCGCGTACCGGCCTCCGTAGGCGGTCAGGACGGCATCGCGGAAGGATGCTTAGTGTAACGCGCCTTCACCTCGCGGAGCGCATACCGCCGCTCGGGTGCGTCAGGCGGCGCAGCTTGAGCCGAGGCTCCTACGATCGCCCCAACGGCAAGCTCAACCCGCAGACGCTCTGGGTGCCACCCCACGATGAATATCGGATTACAGGCTGATAACGGCCTCGCGAGGTGCCGAGGAAATAGATGATCGGGATCTGCTGCTCCGGCCAACGGCGCGCTGACTCGACCGCAGGTAACCCGGTTTTGAATCTCTTGTCTGATAATCGGACATATGCTATATATGCCGTCTGAAATATGGACGCATGAACATGGCAACCAGTCTCCGGCTCCCGCTAAGGGTAGCCTTCCCCCGCGCCGCGTTGGAGGCGCGCCTTCGAAGCGCGCTAACGGTCCAAGCCGCCGATCAGGCGGTGTTACGGGACCGTGAGCCGCCAGCCCCCTTGGCTCGTTCTTCGTGGGAACCGGAGATCGACTCCCTAGTGGTAGTCGAGTTGATCTGCACGATCGAGGAGCAGCTTGGCTTGAAGCTGCCAACCTCGTTTGCCCCAAGGGGAGGTTACGATAGCGCAGAAGGTTGCATTCGTGACCTGCTAGCCAAAGCGGAAGCAGTTTGGAACCAGCGAAACTCGGGAGGGTAGACAATGGATGATGATCGAGTTGGGTTCTCTCGGCAGTCACCCGAAACTGACAGAGCCGCTCTCGGTGAGAGACTCAGGACCGCGAGAGAATACGTTGGGTTAAGCCAGGAGGAAGTAGCCAGACATCTTGGAATTCCTCGGAGCGCTCTATCGAACGTCGAGGCTGGTCAAAGGAAGCTCGACACGCTCGAACTCACAAAGCTCGCAAAACTTTACCAGCGGCCCATCAGTTGGATCACGGGCGAAGATGATCTCACCTCTGCTGAAAAGGACGAACTGCCCGCAGAAGTCGCTCATCTTGCGCGTGCGGCAGCCGGTCTTTCGAAGCAAGACAGACAGGAATTAGCCCGCTTTGCCGATTTTTTGAAATCCCGCTCTCGGACGAAGGGAGCAAACCGGAATGGTAGATAATCGAACCGCCATTCTTACTGGCGTCAAGGCGGCACACGAGCTTCACCGCGACCTTGGAATCCGTGAGCAGATTGAGCGATCGGAGGAATGGAGGATCGATGTCTTCAGCGTAATTTCCCGGCTCGGAGCCACCCTGATGTTCCAGCCGTTAGATAAGCTGCTCGGTGCCTATCTTCCTGGGAAAGAAAACGGGATTTTGATCACTACGCAGCGGCCATTGCGAATCCAACGCTTCACCGCTGCCCATGAACTTGGACATTTATATCTGCAACATGAACCAAGCTTAGATGATGAGGATCTCCTCCTTCGTAGGTCCCCATTCTCTGGACGCGCGATGGTCGATCGGCAGGAGAGGGAAGCAAATGCCTTCGCGGCTACATTCCTGGTTCCGTCTTGGCTTGTGGCTATTCTCCTGAAACAGCAGGGTTGGTCGGCAGCTTCGCTTTCCAATCCGCTGTTCGCCTACCAAGCCTCGTTACGCCTCGGGACCAGCTTCAGCGCAACGTGCTACTCGTTCGAGCGGCATCGGATTATCGATCGGGAGCAGCGCGCACGCTTACTGAGTGTAAAGCCGCAGGAAATAAAGCGCGCGGCTTTATCAGACTACGAACCTTCCGATTGGCGAGGCGATGTGTGGCTGCTGACCGATCGGGACGAAGGAGTTCTGATCGAGGGTGGACACAATGATCTTTTTGTGGTCCGACTACGTGAAGACAGCGGCGCGGGTTATCTCTGGAACTTCGAGGAACTAAAAGCGGCGGGCTTCGCTTTGGTTGCAGATGACCGGGACGAGGATGCCGCTTCTGAGAAGATCGGGGGCATCCTGACGCGCCGGGTAACTGCCCAATCACAGGACCGTCGCCGGGGTGAGGTGACCTTACGCGAGCGGCGACCGTGGATGCCGCAGAGCCCAATCAGAGAATTCCATCTCCGGTACGATCTGAGGGGACCCGAGCGGGCCGGTATGTGGGAACCCGACCTTCGCCGCTTACTCCGGGCGGCGTGAATGTCAGTCGATATAATCTGCGATTTGCGCGCGGAGTTCGGAGCGGCCCGTGACCAAACTCCACGGCCGACCTGTATGGCGTTCGCAGCAAGCGACGCCCACGCGGGCTTGCGGCCAGGGTGGGAACCACTCTCTGCCGAATGGGCTTACTACCATGCAGTTCGTCGCGATGGCGGCAATCCCGAAGACGGGGCGACATTGACGAGTATGCTCAAGGTTCTTGAGGTGGACGGCCAACCTCCCGAGGTCGAATGGCCCTACATTGCGAAACCCATTCGCGATCTGGAAGGATGGAGACCTCCAAAGGGGGTCGCACGCTTATTCCGTCGCGACGGCAACTTCGTTACGGCCACGCTCGACGAGATTATCGCGCACCTAAGCTACAGCATACCAGTGCTAGTGACGATGCAGTTGTCCGATGCGTTCTACATGCCGGACAGCCACGGCATAATCGATTCAGCCGAGAGGCCGGACCCAAAAAGGAAACATGCTATTGTCGCTGTGGGGCACGGCGTCAGGGCCTCCGAGCGAATGGTGCTCATTCGGAACTCTTGGGGACCGGGCTGGGGGTTGGGCGGTTATGCATGGCTGACGGAATCGGATCTCGCTCCCCGCCTGCTGCGGCCCGCTATTCTCACGAAAGAATTCTGAGATGTATCTCCCGATCCCCCCTCAGCCTAGTAATGCGAGAGCCTGGGTCGCCGCCGCTGCTGCTGTCCAGGACGCAGCAGGTGAGGCCCACAATGTGATCATCGATATAGCCGATCCGGTTGCTGAAGATGCTACTGACGCAGCGATTATCCAGGTCGTCGATCGTTATCTGCGCGGCCATAATACTCATTCGATTGCGACGGTCGCGAACACGATATTCCCAGAGTCGACGCTGCGCCGATATGGGCCGGTAGATTTCTACGATGCGTATCACCAACGAGTGCTACCTAGAATGAAACGGATAACACGTGATTGGGGACGCTATTTCGAGCGATTAACGAAATGGGCGAAGATTCGCAATGGGCAGATCAGCACAATTAACCCTCTTCAAGATTTGATCACCTTCATGCAAGCGCAGATCGCAGGCCAGAGAACCTATCGCAATGTATATGAAATGACGATTTACGATCCCGCTCGGGATGCACAAAAGATTTCGAACCGTCAGTGTCTAAGCTTCCTCAGTTTTAAGCTAATGACCGATCGTCAGTTACTCTTGACGGCCATCTACAGAAACCACGCTTATATATCCCGAGGCTTGGGAAATTTGATCGGATTGGGACGCCTGCAAGCTTTCGTTGCTCAGCAGTCCGATGCCAGCGTGGGATCGCTAACATGCGTGTCCACTCATGCGGAAATCGATCATTTCAAAAACAATCGTAATGGCGTCACTGAGGGATGGTCCAAACGAGAAGCTGCTGAACTCGTCAACTCGTGCAAACGCCTCATCGAATGAGAATCTTAGGGGAGTGGTTCGAACCGCAAATCTCGTTGGCTCATGTCCGCTAGTACGGCCCCCCGCGTTGCTTCCTTCAGTTGTCGGAACACCGCATAGCCCTTCAGGATTGCGCGCTCCCATAACCACATCGGAAGGCGCTGCGGCTCATACCCGACAACGAACGCGTTGACCGCCTTCAGAAGATCAAAGCCCAACTGATCAGTGTTTGCAAAGAATTGGTGCTCCTTCGCCGTTTCAAAAATCCAGGTTGTAAGACCCTCCTCGATTAGAATTGCCCGAGCACCATCTTCGTTTTCATCGATATCCGGGAAACTTTTTCGTTTTACTTTGAATAGCGCTCGGGTAACAGGTGACCACCCGAGAACCGCAGCGTGGGCAAAGTGAAAAACATCATGGAATCGGTAAAAGTCGGGAGGATGGTGGTTATCAGTAAGCCGATCGCCAATGAGGATTCCGTTGCATCTCTGAAAGACAAAATCTTTGCCGTTAACGGGTCGCTGGTAGATCTCGACTCTCAAGAACCGGGGTAACTGCTCATCGGTGTCCAATCCCTCGTCAAACAGCGGAGGCCAGTCCGCGTCCGCTCTCCAGCGGCTCGCGGTTTTTTCGACGTTGCGATAACCGGCGAGATCCAGGGAGACGCCGAATGCTGCTGAAGCTCGACCGAGCGGGCGCAGCAGCTTAACGAGATCCCCACGAACTGCATCGGCGTTATCCTTGTATGTGCCGTTTTTGAACCGATGCGCGATGTCGCCAGCTTCACCGGCCAAATCGAGTAGAGCCGTCTCTACAACTGCTTCGCTGACGGGCTGTTCGCAGTTCGGGGAGATCTCCCCCAAGGGCACCCGATTCGGGGGAGTGCGATCACCGATTGCCCGGCTCGCCACCTCCGCCAACGACGTGCCGCCCCGTCGAGCGAAAGCGGACGCATACCAAAGAACGTCCCCGACTTCCTCAAGCACGCCTCGCTCATACCCGAAATAAGCATCCTTATCTCGCCGCCGCTTCTTCAAGGCGCTGACAAGGCTGCCGATTTCGCCGAAGAGACCCAGAAAAGCCGTATCTGGTTCTGGCCCCATCTCGTCGGTCAGCCGAACACGCTCTTCGAAATCGGAGACGCGCAATGGCTCACGTCCTTGCTCGTCCATCTTCACCCGCCAATGGTCCCGTGACCGTTCCAGCGTGACCCGGTAAGCTGCCACTACCGGGCCGCATCCGGTCGAGATCCGCCGAGGTTCCCTACATATCGCCCTATATATGCAACATATGAGACCCACCAAAGTCTTCGACACCTACTGGCGTTTTGCGGCTGAGAGGCAGGCCATTTTCTATCGACGGCTTGAGGGCACCCCTGGCTTCTGGACCTCAGATCCAATACTCCAGAACTACCGGTTCACTAATGCTTATCGTGCCGCTGATCGAGTAAGCCAATATCTTATCCGTGAAGTGCAGTATGGTGCGGAAAGATCCCAAGATTGCCGTGAGATATTCTTTAGGACTCTGCTGTTCAAAATCTTCAACAGGATTGAAACATGGGAGGCCCTGGAGCGTGCAGTCGGCTCTATAGTGTGGGAGGGAATCGAAATACAAAAGATCTCCGACACTCTCGACGCTTTGGTTTCTCGTGGCGCGCGCATTTATTCTCCTGCTTATATTATGCCCTCGCCTCCATTCGGGTATTCCCGAAAACATGCAAATCATTTGGCCCTGCTGGGGCTTATGATGAGTGACCGACTTCCTCATCGGATCGCACAAGTCAATTCACTGAGAGCCGTATATGAGATTTTGGCTCGTTATCCAGGACTCGGCCCATTCTTGGCGTTCCAATACGCTATCGATCTAAACTATTCGTCTATGCTAATATTCGATGAATCGGAATTCGTAGTCGCGGGTCCTGGCGCACTCGACGGAATCGCGAAGTGCTTTAGCGATTTTGGAGGACATTCAGCCGAAGATGTGATCAACTGGACTGTAGATCGGCAGGAAGTCGAATTTAATCGCCTCGGATTGAAATTCGAGACCTTGTTCAGTCGGCGGCTTCAACTTATAGATTGCCAAAACCTTTTCTGCGAGATCTCGAAATATGCTCGGGTTGCGCACCCTGAAGTTCAGGGGATCGCCAATCGGCGTAAGATCAAGCGTTCATACGTACCAGATCCACGGCCGCTCCTTCCATTGGCGTTCCCGCCGCGATGGCAACTTGAAATACCGGATAGGTTCGCTAAATCAAGGGAGCGCCAGGGCAGTCTGTTCGAAAGTCTGCACTAAGTCGAATCTTAGCGCTGATCTTCTTAAGGAGTGACTTGGTTCGGTTTTGCCTTCCGGGCTGATGTGGGGCGCACCTCGGTTGCCGATTTATCTTCGCGCTCGCCCAGATAGACAACATGCCGGAGCAGACCGTCCGGTGTCCATTCAATGTAGCTAACCTCGACGACGATCTCAGGTCGGACCCAATGGACCCGCGACAGCACGAGCCGTGAGCCAAAACGAGTACCCCGTGGCGGCGGTATCATCAGCGGCATTTTTCAACCACCAAGGGTTGGAGTCGTCGTCATAACCGCTCCAACTCGGCGACCGGCATCCCCGTGTCCACTCGGCCCGCGTAGATGGACTTAACGATTGCCGGGTATTTTCCTTTCCAGTCGTTGCCTTGACGGGTCAGAATTTGCACTCTCCCCGCGGCAAGTCTGGCGTGCATCCGATATCCATCGAACTTGATCTCGTGCAGCCAGTGGGGGCCGTCAGGTGCCTTCTCGACGAGTTTAGCGAGTTGAGGTTTGATCCAGGCGGGTAGAACGATTGATTCACCCCCTCCGCGGGTCGGGTTCGAGTTCGCGGGCTTCGGGCGATTTCGCCTTGCGGCCATATACCTGGAGTTCGCTCTTTAGGCGCTCTTGGCTCAGGCGGTGACCGTAGCAAGGCGACCGCCTGTGAGATTGTAGCGCCATAATACGATCGCGAAGCCGACGATGGTCAACCCGGCTACAATTATTGCCCAAGGCTGGGCACCAAGCCGCTCAAACCATTGTGTGTAGAACTCGATCGCGCCGAAGACCGCCGCGGTGGTGACGACCCAACGGCGGTTGGTGTGCGCCGCCCAAACCCCAACGGCGATGATGACGATGGCCCATCCGACGATGAACGCGGTTTCCGGTATGTGTAGGTGGGCGGCGCGCCAAGCCTCCCGGTCAGACCAGAGCCGGTAGCCTTCGTCCTGCGCCCAAGTCTGGCCGGGATAGTCGCCCCACAGCGAGCCGATCCAGAAGCCGAAATTCACGAGTATCAGCGACACTCGGGCAAAAGTGATTGCCAACTGCTCATAGGCTTGCGCGACGTACTGCGAAATTAGGTAGGCTACCCCAGCGAGGAGCCCAAAGAACACGATCGTGATGGAGGGCTCGGTGACCGTCAGCATATAGACGGCGTGCATGTAGCCGGTACTGCTGCCTAGCGCACCGGCGAGCGCCAACGGCACCAGCGCCATCAAGAAATTGCTGCGGATCGGCAACTGCGAGCGCCAAGAATAGGAGGGCCGAGAAGGCGAGCCCGGCGAAATCGGCCTCAACAAACCCAATGACCCCGCCTGCCAGCAGCAGCGCGCCGATTATGGTAGTGGCGGTACCGAGAACGCTCCATTGCTCGGCGGTGAGGAACGAGATGCCAAGACCAAGTACCACGAGGGCGACACCAAGTGCCGCACCGGTCGTGAAGGCGGGTTCGAGGGCGATGATCCCGGCTGCCACCGCGACCGCGCCAAACGCCATCAGCACATTGATCGCCAGTGACCCGGTGTCCCGCTTGGCAAGCGCCTGGAGCCGCGCGGCCTCCGTGGTAAGTTTGCCCTCCTCCACCAACCGGGTGATGTCGAGAACGATTTTGATGGCTGGCACCTCCTTCCGCTCGGTATGCCCGACATATCTTGTGTCGGTTGAGCTACCTTTTGAGGATGTGCCGGAACCAGTCACCAGATCGTCAAAGGGTTCGACCCCGCTGCGGCCGGGGCCTCCCAACCTCTCAGGGATGCGGTCCCCACGGCGCTGCCAGAAGGAGCTTCACCTCTTGGGTCATCAGCAAGGGTCGGAACTTCGAGGCGAAACCTTCGACAAAATCCCGGTTTGCATACACAGCGGCCCAATGCGCGCGACGGTCGGCGTCATCATCGAATTTCCAGAGATGTAGCAGTTGGTTGATCGTACCGGTATCGCTCTGGAAATAGCCGACAAGCTTCTTGTCCTGCCCGCCCGTCTGGAGCGCAGGGAAGCCGATCTCCTGATAAAGCTTCACCGCCTCTGCCATCTTACCGACATGCAGCGTGTAGGTTCTCAGTTCGTAAAGCGCCATAGGAAGTCCTCCATTTGGGTGCTGAGCGTTATTAACTCAGAGCCCCGATCACTCCGAACCGCTGCTCTCCGACAGCGAGAGCGTCGCCTTCGTCGATATTGCCGCCCTCTACGACCTCACCATAAATGCCGAGGATCGTGTGACCGAAGGCGCGCTTGAGACCGCCGAGCGTGTCTTGATCACGCAGACCGGTCGCCGGGTTGACTTCGGTTGCGGCGCAGCGCGTGATGGGCGCGACGACACGAAGGCGCGCCTTGCCAATCGCGATCAGCGACTCGATCCAATCCATCTCGGCCCAGGCGGGTACCCCATTGAGATAGAGATTGGCGCGGAAGCGCAAAGGGTCGAGTGTTACTTCCATCGCCGCTTCGAGCGCGGCGAGACTCGCAAGATTAATCAGCGAGACGTACTGGCCGGTCGTCGCATTGGGCTTGCGCTGCGCATCGGCAAAACTGTGTCCTTCCGCCTCAACCAGACGTGGCGGTTTGTCCAGCCCCAGGAACGTGCCAATGAACCGGCCGAGCGCGGCGCGTGACACCGGTTCGTCGAGGCGAGCCTCGAAGACGACGGAGCCTTCATGCTCGATCACGAGCCGCTCGCTCCCCACGTCAAAGCGCGAGTGAAGCGCGGCAAGCCGTTCGTCGCGCATAAGCATGACGAATTTGATTTTGGGCAGCCACTCCGGGCGCGCCGGATCAAACTCGGTATCGGCGAGCGAGAGCGCGAAGCGGCGATCATGTGGCAGGCACCGGCCGGGCGTGAGGGTCACCGCGTTGAGCCGCTCGGGGGTAAGCCCCTTGATGGGATAGCGCCAGATCGATTCGACGCTTGGCATGGCTGAGTATCTCCGATCCATTTCAGGAGTCGATCGGCGGCGGCTCTGGCATGATCGTGCTCCATCAGAGTTCAAGCGTCCATAGACCGCCCACTAACCACCAGGAGAGTATGCGACGCCCGAGGAAACCACGAGCATCACCGCCTGTTCGAGATCATCCTGTCCAGCCGGTCCATGCGGCGGCTGAAGCGGGTGTCAAATGAGTTGATCCGAAAGATCCTGGAAGCGGGTGTGAGTGCGCCCGGCGGCGGGAACATGCAGCGGTTCCTCATGATCAAGGACGCGACGATCAAGGAGACTGTCGGGGCCTACTACAAGCGGGCCTGGGATGAGCGGGTCGCCCCTCGGTATCGGTCTGGTGAACCGGCCCCTGGCATGACCGAGGGAGCGATTTGCGGCTGCTCGACGCAGCGGAATATTTGGTTTGGCGCAGATCCATGAGGCCCCGGTGTGGATTGTCCCTTGCCTCGAAGGCGCGACACCAACCCGCACTTCCGGTTCGTCGATATATCCAGCGGTTCAGAACATGCTGCTCGCAGCACGCGCGCTCGGCCTCGGCGCGACGCTGACGACGCTGTACTTGCAGTTCGAGAAAGAAGCGGAGTGGCCGCGCTCGGCCTACCGTCAAACGTCC
>Ga0306922_10002795_pt1 | contig 16228 bp, 13 predicted proteins | sample sta12Cox44000082_FD_203758 | JGI IMG/M metagenome (GOLD analysis project Ga0306922, IMG submission 203758) | Lab enrichment of tropical soil microbial communities from Luquillo Experimental Forest, Puerto Rico - statoxic.12C.oxic.44.000.082 (v2)... | ecosystem: Environmental > Terrestrial >... | reverse complement strand
CCTGCGCAGCATGACCTCGGCGCGCGAGCAGCCGTAGCCGTGCCCAATCTCATCGCTGCGACAGTCACACGGCGGGCAGTGCCAAGGCTTGAGCTTCAAGGTTTTGACTTGAAGGTGATAGCTCGCAGATTGCGCAGCCGAGACCCAGCCCTCGTGTGCTTCGATGCGAGCGAGATGTTCGCGGTACTCCGCGCCCTCCGCAGCCGCGGCTTCAAACGCACGCCGCAATGCATCACGGTCGATCGCGGTCAGGATCTCCGTCGCCATCGTCGCCCTCCAACGTCATTTGCTCGTAGTAAGACAGCGTCCCCGCCGGCTGCGTCTTCGGTGCCTTGTCGGCGCGGCTCTGCGGACCAAGCCTCAATCTCAGCGCTAACGCAATAAGTTGCTTCGTCGCCCGCTCGTGGATTGCGATCCAGGGCGATGGGAGGCCGTTCTCGACCAGATTGCCGGTAGCCATCTCGGCGGCGGCGCGATCACCAAGAACTGTCAACTCGCACCACCTGCAGATCAGCGGAAGATCGGCCGGCTGGAACTGGGTGGCCGGAACTTGGGTGATCAGACTCCAAAACACCCGCTTCTCAGCGGGGCCCAGGCTGTCCGGCGGACGCAGCCGTTCGTCCGGAGCGTCGAAGGGGGTGACGTCGTGGGTGACGTAGGGTTTTCGGCCGGTTCCCATGGGGACAACCTCCAGTTTTGCTCGATTTCAGGGGGTTGGAACTTTGGTTCCAAGCCCTTTTCTAGAAGAATTTTCGTCTAAAATCCAATAAAGTCAAGAAGTTAGCACGGGAACTCATGTCGGGGCGCATCTGCGACCGGGAATTGGTCCCCATTCTTAAAAATTACCCTCCCCCCACGAGCTTGATTTTGCTGGGGAATTTGGCTTTGTTCCGATCGTCTTCCGTTCCATCCAACCGTAAGCCTAGTAGGCCTTCAGCCCCTATCTGTTCCCCAGGAAGGATGTTCTCTAGTTCCAATTTAGGTCCGAAGCGGCCACAACTGAAACGAGTATCCGGTTAGATTTTGTTCTCGACGAGGAACCAGCGGCCGTCGATACCTTGCACGAACTGGTCGGGCCTTGACCGCAGTTCACTGCGAACCGGCGCAAGCAGATCGACATTCATCAAAGCAAGCAGACGGGCGCGCGCCTCCTGGTCAGGAACACCATCAATCGGCACGCCACTTTCGACTAGCGCCATCTCTGCTACGAGATCCCTGATCTTACGATCCCGCTCCGCGCTCTCGCGCTCGCGCTGACGCAGGACTTTACGCGAAAGGCTCATGCGTCCTCCCACTGGTCCCGAAGGCGATCTCGCGCAGGGATTCAGCGGCGGCTGTGCACACGTGCACAGGAAAAACCCATTCCTTATACAAACTACACAACAGATAATATTATTTCTTGTTATCTCTCTTCCGCTGTCGATTCTAGATTTAGTGTGCAACGTGCAAACCTCACTTAAAAATTAAATGCGTACAAAACGTTAGCGCCTGTGTATCCTGTGCACACGTCAAATTACCTGTGCACAACTGTGCACGCATCGGCGCTCACAGAAGCCTCAAATCGCCTCAAACCCCCTCGCGGAGCTGAATTTTACCCTGCCCTTTTTCTGTGTGCATCGCTGTGTGCAAGCGCCTCTATCACGCTTTCGGCGGCGAATTGGGGTCGTGTGCGTGCATGAGATCGGCGAGCACGTCACGCTCGGCGTTGACGACCTGCGTCACCCACTCCTCTGCCATATCAAGCTGCCTGATGATCAGCCCTGTATCGGCTTCGTGCCAGCGTAACTGATCAGCGTTCGTGCGGGCATAGATGATCTCTTGCCGCTTGCGGTACTTGATGCGGTTGTTCGGCTCGCTTCGCTCCCGCAACCGATACGCGTTCTTGGCGACGGTGTGCCGGGCCTTGTCCGACCAATCGCCGGTCCTGAAGTCGCCGAAATAGGCGATCAACCTCTGCATCTGCGTCAGCGTGAACAGCGGGCACCCATTCAGCGTGTCTATTGCCGTCCTATAGGCATCCTCCAGTCGTGTCTCGCCCATTCCGATCATCTTCAGCCGCCCGGCAAAAGGCGGCGGGTCGCCGTAGGGATCAAATGCGTCAAGAGGCACTGCTGGCCGTATGAGCAGCGCTCGGTAGAGCGCGCCGATGTTTTCCGGCACCGCCATCCAGGCTCGGATGTCGACCCTGCTGTCCAGCGTCATCTTGCTGCCGCAGGTGACGACGCAGAAGCGCCGATCGGCGGGCGGCAATTTCACCACATCACGATGATTGGTCGCGATCATCGTGGTCCTGGCCGAGCGCTGTGCGTAGGCGTGCTGCCCCTTCGCCTCGAAGCGGTGTCGCGCCGTCGGCGACGGCTCAATCGAATTCTTCAGCGCCTCGTAATCGAGCCGCCGTCGCGCCTGCTGGTACCCATCCTCGTCGGCGGCTTCGTTGACTGTGGCGATAAGCGCATTGGCGAGCCGGTCGTTAAAGCGCGCGCCTGCCGCGGCTCCCGTGAGCTCACCGAACGTGCACGGTACCACGTAGTCTTCGCCGAACAGTAGTTCGAGAATATCAAACAGCGTCCCGCGACCGGTTCCGAACTCCTCCGCTACCATGATGACCGCGATCATCGGTATCCACGGCCGGCGCACTTTGTGAGCGAGATAGTTCCACATCCACTCTCGTTCTGTGGCGTTAGGGATGAGCCGCTCAAAGAAAGCCTTGAAGGTCTTAATTTCACCCCCGCTAGTTGGGTGCGCCGGCGGCCAGTAGCGATTGTAGATGGCCATGCCGTTTTCTTCGAATGTCGGCCGCGTCCGATCGGAACGGGTTTGAGTCCCATCGACATGCATTCGCAGTGGATGGCTCATCCAGGCATCGACGACAGACGTCCTGTGGATTCCGCCGTACGGGCCTTCCTCCACGATCGCGTAGGGCTGCATGAAGCCTTTTAATCCTGCGAGCGTTCCGATCTTGCCGTCGACCAGCGAGATGATACCGCCTTTGCCCATGAAGGCGTCCGCGTAGTAGGCGTAGTTGATCAGCATCCAATTAAGGGCGGCCGGAAAGCACGCGCTTTGCCTCACCGTTCTGTCGGCCATCGTGGTGCATCCCGTGTAATCCGGCCGTGGCGGGGGTGGCACGCTGTACAGCGAATGTTGCATCAGCGGGTGATCGTTGAGGCTCACCAGGAATTCCCGGTCGGCCTTGCTGACGGCGTCGCCGTCAAAAGCGTTGGTCATTTGCTGCCTCACATATTGAATGGATTCATCTCCATCAGCCGTCCCAGGAATTCGAACCGCGCGGATGGAGCTCGTTCGCGTCGGTGCCAGGTCGTGCCCGTCATCGCATCCCAGATGCCGAGGCCGTGGCGACCCCAGTTGATGAGATGCGAATCGGTTCGCACCCGCGTCGGATCGTGAAATGTGCCCGAACAGCGCAGCGTCGTTGGGTCATTGCGCCGCCTGCGCATGAGGCGCTCGAGCTCGGCAACCGTCATCGTGCCGTAGTCGTGCGTCTCGACCTCGGTATCGGCGTCGAGTTCGAACACGCGCAGTGCCGCCTCGCCGTGGGCATCCCTGCGCTCCTTGAGCATGGTGAGCCCTGCCGCGGCGGCGATCTCGTCAAACAGGTTGCAGGCCTGCGCGTAGGCCGCCTTCGGCAGCACCGGTAGGGCGGCGCGCGGCACCGTCGCCGGCGAGGCGCCGCCGGCAAACTGGTAAGTGTCGAGGATCTCGCCGGTCTTGCCCCGCGCGTGCGGCCCGTCGACGGCGAACTGCCGCGTCCCGAGCGACCCGAAGCACTCGACCAGATGTTTGGGCACGGCGGGGTCGTCAGGATCCTCGCCGCGGTACCAGCGGCGCGAGGCGAGCCGCCGGAACGGCTCGTCGACGCGTGCGAACCAGGCCTCTTTCGGCCCGCCAGCATGACGCACGAGGCCATATTCGAATAGCGCCGGAAAGCGCTTGCCGAGGGCGTCCGCCAGGGGCTCGACGAGGCTCGCGTCCGCGATGTCGGCGTCGATCGCCGCCAGATCGCCGTCGATCTTCATGCCGGTCGAGAGGAGCGCGCTGCGATCCCAGGAGCGCACCTCGGCCGCATCGACGGTCCGCTGTGGCCAGCCCTTCTCGATCGGCCGCTTGCAGTCGTTGAGCAGCGGTTGAAAGCCGTTTGCCAGCATGGCCAGGCGAAAGGCGGTGCGCTCGTGTATTTGCTTGCTCATCGCCCTCGTCTCCTAAATTGCGTAAGAAAAGGGGGCAGATACAGCAGTCCTCGGGGCTTTGCGCGCCAATACTGACTCGGAGCAATCTCCGCAGGCGCAAATCGAGTGATCCTGACCCCGTCCACTATCTCAACGCTCATGACGAGCCTGGCTGCTCGATCGTTGAGATTGCGTTGGGGCCTGAACTTTTTATTGCGTCTTGGGTGACGCATCGGTGTTCTTCTTCTTCCCATTAGATTTGCTCCAAATGTTTTCGGAACGCTTCCTGCGCGGACATTTTGCCGAGCACCCGGTCGCGTTTCATTTCGTCGACCGTGCGCGTCGCGACGCACACGTGAACGGTCACGTGCCGCGTCTGCCCCGGCCGGTAGATCCGCGCGATCGCCTGCTGCGTGAGCTCGGCCGACCAGCTTGGCGACAGCCAAGCCATGCGCGATCCGCCATGCTGCAGATTGAGCCCATGGCCGGCCGCGGCCGGATGGAAGGCGAGCAGCGGTAGCTTGCCTTCATTCCAGGCCGCGATCAGGCGTGCAGACTCCGCAGCGCTGGTCGGGCCGCCGAGCACCGGCACGTTCTTGAACGCGCGCTGGATGGTGCGCAGATCCTCGATGAACTCGTAGGCGATTAGCAGCGGCTCGCCCTCGAGGCTTTCGACCAGCTCGCGCAACCACTCGATCTTCAAGTCGTGAACGAAGACCGCATCTTCGTTGCCTTCGTCGTAGAGGAAGCCGTTCGCCATCTGCGCCAGCTTGCCGGTCGCGACGAGCGGCGAGATAGCCTCGATTAAGCGGCCCTCGGCCGTGGTGAACAGCTCGCGCGCCATCTCGCGATAGCGCGCCATCACCTCGGCCGGCAGCTCGATATGCGTCTCGACGACATTGAGCGGCGGCAAGTCGGGCATGTCCTCGTCGGCGACAGTCATCGCCACGGTGCCGAACGCGGCGGTGATCTTTTCTTCCGCTCCCGGGAGCGCCACCCACTCGCGTCCGAACGGATCGCGCGGCCGGAAGTGTTGCTTTTGCCAGGGTATGAAGGCGCGGCCCCACAGCGCGCCGTCGGTCACGATGGCGGCCGGCATGAAGAGGTCCTGGCTTGAGTTCGGCCGCGGCGTGCCGGTCAGGCCCCAGCGTGTGCGGAAGCGCCCGGCGATCCTCAGCAGGGCCCGGGCGCGCTTGCCGTTCGGATCCTTAAGCCGCGAGGTTTCGTCGATGATCAGCACATCGAATAGCGGATGGTCATTGGGGAGAGCGGCGAGCTCGCCGACGAGCCATTGCACGAGGTCGATGCCGATCGCTGTCACGTCGCGCGCCGGCGCGGCAGCAAGCAGCACCTGCCGGCGCGCAGGCGTACCGTTGAGCGCGGCAACGCGCAGATGCGCGAGGTGAGGCCAGAGCGTCACCTCGCGCGGCCACACGGTCGTGGCGACGAGCTTGGGGGCGATCACGAGGGCGTGCCGGCGGTGCCCGTCGCGAATGAGGCCGGCGAGCGCGGTGAGCGCGGCGGCACCCTTGCCGGCACCGAGCGGGGCGACGAGAAAGGCAGCGTCGCGCTCATAGAACCACGTAGCGGCGCGCTGCTGGTAGCCGTAAAGGATCCGAGTATGCAGCGGCGCGTCCATGGTTCATCTCCCTCGCGCAAGCGTGGCCTTGGACTTGGAATAGCGCTTACAGATCGACTCTTCCGATTGCAGTGGCAGACCTGCGGCCCAATCTGGCAGCGTCAGCATCTCTCGCCGCAGGATCGCCTTCGCCTCGTCGATGCGCGCCGCATCGGCCTCGCACACAACTTCGTCATGCGTGGTCATGCGAATCGGCATCCACGAGAGCGCCGGATTGGTTTCGATCCGCACCACCACCGCGCGCAGGAGATCCGCGGCCGTGCCGCTGACGGCGTTCTCACAGAGCGTCCCATGCCAGAACTTCGCGCGCCCGTGGGCGCGCCGGATCGACATTTCGGTTTTCTTTTCGCCGGTCGGCTTGCCGTCCTTGTCGAGGACATCGACGTCGCGCCAGCGCGGACGCGGATAGGTCAGCAGGCGGCCCGATGGCAGGGCCATAAACAAGGTGCCGCCGAGGTAGTCGTCGCGATAGATGAAGGCGAGCCGGCCTGCCACGGTGATGTGGCCGGGCAGATCTATGGCGCCCATCGCGGCGTCCCAGAGCGCGTCCCAGAATTCGCGCGCCCATGGGTTCGCCTCGCGCCAGGCGTCGACGATGCGCTTGGCCTCGGCATCCTCCAGATGGATGCGATAGCTCAGGGCCATATCCAGAAGCGCGCCGACGGAGCCGCCAAAGCCGAGCGCCAACGTGGCGACCTTGCCGATCTGGCGTTCCGGCGTCGTGATCGCGCGCACATCCGTGTGAAAGATGTCGGCCGCAGCAATAACGTACATGCCAGGCAGCGTCGGATCGCGATCGCTAGCGCGGAAGATGTCGAGAACAGCTTCGCCACCAAGAGAAGCGGCGAGCCAGGGCGTGATCCGCGCCTCAATCGCGTTCCAGTCCGACCATACAAATAATTTTCTCGACTCGGCGATGATGGCGGGCCGAACGACGAGGGCGAGCTTGCGGGCCGCCGGCAGGTCGACGGGATCGGCTGCGACCAGTGTCGCGTAGTCGCAACCCTTGGCGATCGCTGAGACCAGCGGGCTCTCCGCGGCGCCGTTCTCGCCGAGCACGTCGCGCGTGAGATTTTGAATCTGCGCGCCCTTCGAGCTCAGCCTTCCGGTCTGTCCAGCGCCGGCGAAGCGATACTGGTCACGCAGCACGCCATCGACCTGCTGCGCCTCGAGGCGCGCGAACTTCTTCGGCGAGCTCCCGGCGCCGTACAGGCGTATCGCAGCCACCTCGCGGGCCTTGGTTTCGATCGGGCTAAGACCGCCATTAGCGTGCTTGGCGTCGAGCATGGCGAGCACGCGGGCGATGCGATCGCGGGCCACGCTGAGTTCCTGTTCCGCGTCGGCGTCGACATCATCTTCGTCGTCGACCGGAACGCCGACCATCAGGATCTCGCGCATTGCCGCGTCGGCGAGATTGTCATGCAGCCATGTTGCGATCTTTTGCGCCAGCGTGACCCGGATGACGGCTTTGTCGGTCAGCTCGGCCAGCCGATAGCCGCTGGCCTTGGCATCTTCGGCCGCGAGCACCGCGGCACGGCGCACGTAGGGTAGATCGAGCGTCACGCCCCTGCGATTGATGTGCTCGAAGGCCCAATACTGCTGCCACTCCACGAGCGGCAGCGGTCGGGTCCGGCGATAGACATCGCGCATTGCGTCGATATCTCGGAGCGCATAGGCGAGGAAGCGTTTCCATTCCTCTGGATGCTCGCGCGGATCTACGCCTTCGACACAAAACAGCTTGATCAGCTTCTTACCGTCGGCCTGCTTGCCGGCGCCGGTAAGGTAGCGCGAAGCGCTCTCGAGATCGGTCGGCAGATTGGAGACGCCGGCCTGGATCATTGGATCAATGATCCGCTCCGGTGCAAGGAAAGGAAATCCGAGCGTGGCATAGTTCCAGACGGCGCTATCGAAGCTCGCGTTCCATGCGGCGAGGATCGCGCCCTGCGAGACACTGGCGCGAAGATCGTCCGGTGCGCAGTTCCAATCGAGAATCGCGCCATCGGCGTGCCAGATCTGAGTAGGTGCGTTGCCGATTGCGTAGGCCAAAATAATGGCTCGCGTTGATGCCTCGGCGACGTAGCGGAATGTTCCGGCAGCTTTCAAATCGATTCCAGGAGCTGCGACTTCGAAGTCGATCCAGGCAAGCGCACTGGCGTCGAACATCGCAGCCTCCAGATTTGAGAAAAATCAGGCGAGGTCGCCGCGCGGCCGACCTCGCCTTGATCAGGCGCGAGCGTACGCGCACCGCCTTTACGCAACGCGTCGGCGTCGCGGCTGCTCGGTAGCTCCGGCTGTGACAGGGCCAGGACCGGGCGATGGCGGCGTCGGCTCAGCAGGTGCCGGCGCCGGACCGTCGAGCGGCATCCAATCCACGATCGTCATCACGGGAATCCAAATCTTCCCGTGGTCTTTATGTGGATAGGAGTCGTTTCCGAGGGTTCCGAAAGGTGCGACTTTGCCGTCACGCTCTTTTGGCGGCTTAGCGAGATCGCGGTTGACCTGCGTGCGCACCTTGTCGATCAACTCATCGATGACCTGAACACCGCCGATGGTGTTGATCTTGAAGACGACCTCAACGCCAGCATCGATACCGCTGACGCACTTCATGTTGACGCCTCGCGCTTCCGTCCAAGGAAAACCATGGTCAGGAAGCTTGGTGAAGTCAGGCATCGGCTTTCCGACCGACACGAGCTTTTCGTCTATTGGGGGACGGCTCTTGTCAGCGCCAAAGCAGACCCAGCCCCACGTGAATGTTCTCGGATCGAAGGCCCACAAGCTGCCTTCTTCGGGAACATTGCGGCTCCGACCGAACATCCAAGTCCCATTCTCACGAGACTTGAATTGCATCAGCGGCCGCCCAGAGCGGACGGTCAGTGATGGACCGATGCTGTTGAGCATCGATTGCAGCTCCGCCAAAGACTCAAGCGCGGTGCTTGCCTTCATCGCCGCGGGAACAGATGTCTTGCTGCTCTCGCGCTCCCCGTGCTCGTCAGTATTAGAGCCGGGATCGTGCTTATGCTCGACATCATTGTCGGGCTTATGCTCGTGGTCTTGCTTAGGATCATCACTCACTGTTTGGCCTCCTCTTGTAGAACTTTGAGCGCCTCGGAAAACAAGCTCATGCGTTCGTCCTTGCCGAGGATCGGATCGTCCGCATTTTCGGCCCACTTGAGCGATGTGCCCGAGCGAGCTGAAACGATTAATTCGGGTGGAATCTTGAGACCGCGCGCTTTCGCCCGGAGCTCAACTTGCTTGACCGAGCGCAGCGTCTCGAGTTCCACAATATCGTCGAGCTCGAGACCGAGGCCTAATAAGGCGACCTGCGCAACGATCTCATCGCGCCAGCGGCGCTCGGCGCGGCCGGCCGAGAGTACATAGCCGGGCACGACATCGCCGTTCTCCAGCGCGCGCTTGGCCTGATCGCGTAGCGCCGGGCCGATATCTTTGATCGCTTCGAGGAGATTGAGCCCGTCTGCGAGCGCCTGCAGATAGTCTTCTTTCGCCGGAGGTGCGGCGAAAATCGCGCGGGCCGCGCTCCGCGGCTCCGGCACCGGGAACGCTGCGAGGTCCAGAAGCGGCCGCGTATGCTCCGGGCAAATCGGTCGTGCCGGGCAAAACCGGCACCACGCTCCCGACGCCAGGCGCGGCGCCTCGGAGAGCGCGTTCTCGCAGGCGGCGCGATAGGCCACGATGAATGCGTCGAGCTCGGCGTTCGTGACCGTGACGGTTGAGACCATCTCGGTGTCGAGGTCGACCGTCACCGGCTGCACGATCGTCAAGACGATGTTCTCGACGCCGGCGAAGAATGCGGGCCGCGAGTGGCGTGCCGCGGCGGCGTAGAACAAGAGCTGTGCGTTGATGACGTCTTCGTCGCCGTCCGGGGTGAGCGCGAGAACGCGCACGCCGCTGCCAAATTTGAAATCGATCACGTGGATCGTGCGGCCGATGCGGACGATCAGATCGGCTGTGCCGAAGGCGCCGGCGATGGTCGGAAACGCGATGCGCGCCTCGAGGTAGTACTCGGCGCCGGACGTATCGAGTAGCGCATCCACATAGGCAAGCGCCGGCCGCAGAGTGATTTCGATGTCGTCGCGGGTGAGCGCGTAGCTGTCGAACGTCCTGCCGACGAGACTGTCGATGGATGGCGGATCATCGCCGAGGAGTAAGGCCATTGCGGTATGCAACGCCGTGCCGCGGTCCGCATAGATGGAGGACTTCTTGTGCAGATTTTCGGGCACCTTCTGGATGAGTCCAACGGACGCCGGGCAACGCAGGACGCGAGCGGCCACGCTGCCGCCGAACACCGAGTGCGGCAGCGCATTTGCATCGACCGCATTGTCGTCCGGTTTGCCGAGCTCGAGCGCGACGGAGGCGAGCGCGAGCGGCGCCAGCGCCGTGGAATCCGGCTCGGGCGCCAAGATGGCATGATCGCGATGTAGCCAGCCGAGCTGCGCGGGTCCGCGGTGGCCGCGCTCGAACACCAGCCAGCAATGCTCGACCCGGGCGCCCTCAGGCTTCTTGCCGGCCTCGACGTAGGACGCCGGCGGCATCGCCGGCCTCGGCGTGAGCATATAGATCCGGGCGAGCGGAGCGGTCGCGAGCCAGGGCCACGCCGCGACGATGCGCGCGAACGGCCAGATCAGCGCCATCTTGACCGGGTTCAACCGGATCGCGTGCTGGATGATCGCGTCGACGAACGGCGGATTGCCGACGATCGAGGTCTCGGGATCAATGTGGTCGATGTCGAGGAAGTTCTCGATGGCGTCAAGCGGATACCCGCGGTCGGCGATATCGGTCGCGCGCACCATATAGCCGGCGGCGCGCGCGGCCTCGGCGACCCGTCCCCAACCGGCAAACGGATCTTGGATCGGGCCGGGAAATCGCTCGACCTCGAATAGCCGAGTCGAGACCCATTCCGGCTCGACGTAGTGCAGGCCTTCCGCTTTCGCAAAAATATGCGTGTTCTTCGGGCGCGCACCGGAAGCGGTCTCTATAGTGTCGGTCACAACGCGTCCTCCTCGACATCGAATAGCGAGAATGCCTCGCAGCTTTCAGCTCCCAAGTTTCCATTTCGGGCCATAGCCCCATTCGACGACATCGCCACCCATGTGACCGAGCCGATCGATGATGCCGAGCACCATGTCGCCGATCTCGTTCACGGGGAGCATGCTCGCGCCGAGAGCGAAACCGAAAATGGCGTCGCTGTACGGATCCTTGGCGTCGGGCTCGCGCTCGAAGGTCATGCCCTCCTTGGCGAGCGCCGCGATGATCGGCGGCACGTCGCCGGGATCGGAGATGACGATCTCGCAGGCGAACTGTGTCGGTTCGGCCGGCGTAAATCCGAGGGGATCGTTAATCGTAGTCATGGTCTTTTCCTCCTGGTTTGATGACATGCGCGCAGAACCCGATCCCGGATCGCAGCAGCGCGGTGCGCGCCACCGCGCCCATGCCGATCAGCACGACCCCGTGGCCGGGCTCCTTGCCGATCGTGCCGTCGGGACGAACGAACTTGGTCTTGCCGTTGGGGAAGCAGAGCAGTTCGGCGCGTGGAACGACGTGCTGATGGAACCATCCCGCCGAGGTGTAAGCGCGGACGATGCAGATGCCGTTGGCGTGATCGAGGAACTTGACGAGCCACGGAATATGGCCGTGGCGACCGCCGAACGGTGGGTTCAAGAACACCAAGCCGTGCCACGGCTGCACGAGGCCGTCGTCCGCTACGGTGTAGACCTTCTTCGTCGGCACCCAGTGATCGGGCCCGGGCGAGGCCGGATCCAGGTCGAACTCGAGGCCGAGCGCCTCGAAATATTCCTTCGGCGTATACCAATCGGATGTGGCGCCGATCGACGGCTCATGCATCTTCACGCCCATCGGCGCACCCTGGTCCCGAGCTCAATGTGCCCGTGGACGCGGTGGCAGCGCGCGCAGCCGAGCTCGACCGCGTCGGTCGCCACACAGCGCAAGCTCCACGCTTCCAGCGGCGCGCCGCAGACGCAGCGCGCGTTGCCGCGGACGGGAGCGAAGCTGGTGACGGTGGGCTCGACGATGACCATGTCTTGGTCGTCGTCTTGGTCGTAGAGCGCGACGCTGCCGTCGCGGCATGGAATCTCGCGCATGGTGGCCGCTCCGCTTGCAGTGAAAAATTGCCAAACGGGAAATCAGGGATTTAGAAAAACAAAGGGCCGCGCATTGGCGCGCGGCCCGAGGCCGACGAGAGTTCGTTTGATCTAAGCCGCCACTCGCTCTTTCGGCTTCAATAAGTTCTTACCCTTGAAGCCTTCGAAGCCATCGCGATACCAATGCCGATGGAAGGTGTAGTCCTTCGCGAGCTCCTCGAACTCTTCGGGGATTGCCAAGGTCCAGCCCGCATATCTGCCGGCGACGATCTTCTCAAATCGTGACATCGAGTACGCGAACTGCATCTTGTTGTCAGCGCGGTGCAGCGTAAAGGTCTGCCCTTCCGCGTCCCGGTCGAACCAGAAAGTTCGTATTATCCCGTCACCGTCGAACGCGATCTTGCAGATGCCGAAGTCGAACCTCTCGATGTTGAGTTGCGGATCGATGAACTCGGGCAACAACCCGATGACGCACACCGGGATCGTCTCGTCCGCCTTTTCGAATTTGGCCACACGCGTCATCGCTGGGTCGGAGAAACCTAAATACTGCTTCCATTCTCCGACTTTCACGTAGCTGCACGACGACCGCATCAGCGCTGCGGCCGCCTCGACGTGCTCGTCGCCCATGAAGATGTCGACGTCAGCGATTTCCTTTTGCAAGATCGTGTCGCGCACGGCGCCGCCGGCGATGTGCGCTTCCGGCGCGACCTGCTGGAGCGCGGCGAGGATTGCCGCGTAGTCGAATACAGTCCTCATCAATCTCTCCCTTTTGTTACTGCGCCTTGTAGAGACCACGCTCGCCGCGGCCTCCCCCATGGCGATTCAGACATCGAAATCGCCATGGTTCTTCGAGCACGGGCTCGAAAAACTCTTTGGATTTCTGTAAAAATTTCGTATATCAGGCGCGCACCGCCTTCTTGCGCGGGTTCGCCGGCGCCCTGCCGCGCGGCCCGCGCTCTTAATTTTCTAACAGGACATGGCGCCGCAATTGCAGACGTCATGTCCCAATTTCTAGTCCAAGTAGTTGCCACCTCACGCCAGGTCTGCCGTATTGTTCCGCGGCTGGAGGCGCCGCCATTCGCAAGCGCGCCAGAGGCAGATTGTTGGGTGAGGTCAAACCCCGAATTGTGCTGGGGCGCTGTTCGTCACTCTAATTTTTTGGCTACGCCTCCTTTCAGAGGTCTCGCTTTCGATCCCATCCTGCACCAGTGACCGCGTGCGTAGTGCAGGGGGTGAGTGCGCGCCGGCTTGCTGCTAAGTCACCCTAGCCGGTAGGGCCGCCCATCACGCTGGGCCCGCTATACAGACCTGTTAGGCAATTTGGCCTACGGGTCGGATCATCAAACAGCTTCTACTGGGGAAGGCACCGCCCCAGAACTTTCGAACGCATACGCGACTCACATGACAACGGCGCCCGAGGGCGCCGGCCTTATTCCGCTGCCGTCGAAGCCGTGCGAGCTTGCTCATCGCGCCAGGCGGCAGCATCGTCGAATGTGATAAAAATCCTTGCCCCGATTGTCGTTTCGCGCGGACCACGACCGGCGTTTTTGAGCTGATGATAAAAACTCTCAGAGATGTGATGAGCGATGCAGAATGAGGCGCGCGAATACCAGGCTTGCGGTGTCTTTGGCCGCTTGCGGTTCGGCGGTTTCCGTCCGGTAACTTCTGGCCGCGCCATCGCGAACGCTCCGTCGTGATCGACGGTGCACGCTACGGCTGATGTTGCGAAGGGCGATTACCAGGGGAATTAGCAGGGGAATTATTCCGGGAACAGGAACCTCAGCAGTCTTCCGATGTCAGCCTCGTCTGGAGCCCATCCATCGCATTTAAGTTGAAGATGTTCTGCAACTTCCCGAGCAGTCGGCTTTTGCTTTTTCACCTTGAAGAATTCATTGGCGAAGGCTGCTGCTTCCAGCCGCCAGAAAGGATACATCGGCTTCCGTCCGCGCTTGTGTCCACGCGGTGTTTTATCGGTTGGCGTCATCGCTTCCGCTTCGGCCTGCATTTCCGCGGCTTTGAGGCGCGCCTCCGCCTGCTCCATTCGCTCCATCGCAGCCTGTAATTCGATCCGCGCCTGCTCCGTCTCAGCCCGCGCCGCCTCGGCCATCTCCAACGCCGATATCGCCGTCGCTTGTGCCGCTTCCGCCCGCGTGTCGGGTTGCGGAATCAGCGCCAGCACTGCGTCAACCTCTAATTCCCAGGTGTAGGCTCCCGGCGCCCATCCCAGCCGCGAGCTCATGCTCAAGATATCAGCGGTCCAGTGCCCGTCCTCTCCCTCGGGTTCCTTGGGCACCAGATTGGCGATGGCACGAATGTTGGCTTTGACGACCGCGTCATCGCAATAAAGTGGAAAGCGATCGTCCTCGTGGATGGCCCGCTCGATTTTGGCGGCAGCCTCCCCCGGCGTGAAATTAGGCGCCAGCAACTCGAGTGCCCGAGTCAGCGAACAACGTCCGCCGATCGCTGTTTCGGTAGGGTGACGGCCAGAGCTGTTACTGGTAGAAGCGCGTGCTTTTCCAACCACGGGCCGCATCCCCGCAGGTGAGAGAAGTTCAGGCTGGCCGGCGTTTGCGAACCACTCACGTCGGCCGGCCACCCTCAGCCTATCTTAATGGTCGGACGTTGCCAGGCGCCTTGATGCCGAAGGCCGGCGTCTTCTCGCGGATGATCTTGTGCGAGAAATCCGGCGCCAAGTGCGCATAGTGCTTCGTGACCATGCGCATGTCGGTGTGCCCCAGCTGCTCCGCGATCAGCTGCAATGGAACGCCGGCCATCGCCGCGTGCGAGGCGAAGGTGTGGCGCAGCGCATTGAAGCTGATCGGGGGATCGATGCCGGCGCGCGCACAGGCGTCCCGCATCGGGCCCTGCTGATGCGACTTCTTCCACGGGCGACCGTCGACGTGGGTGAAGATCCGATCGCCGGGACGCTTGCCGGCGCAGACCGCGCGGAAGAAGGCGTGCGCCTCATCGGAGAGACGGTGGTAATAGGTACGCCAGGAACCGTCGCCCTTCTGGGTCTGCAGGCGCAGCACGGCGGCGTCGGGGTTGAAGTCCGACACCACCACCCGGCCTAATCCGCCGTAGCGCCCGCCGCACAATAGGGCCCCTTGCACCAGCAGACGGAAGTCCGCCCCCTTGTCGCCGTGGACGCAGGCGTTGATCAGGCGCTGCGCCTCCGCGATCGACAGATAGCGCTCCTTGGCCTTGTCGACGCCCTTGAACGGCTGGACCAGGCGCCAAGCCGAATCGCTGCCGACATGCTTCTTGCGGAAGGCACGGTTGAGCGCGGCATTGAGCGTGGTGCGGATCCTGTTGGCAGTGGCGCGGCGGGCGCGCTTACCGTCCTCATCGCCATGGCGCTCGCGATGGCGCTGGGCCTCTCCCTTGCGAGTGCGGATCCGCGCCGGCTTGCGCGCGAGCTCTCGCTGCCAGCGCTCGATCCGATCGTCGGTGAGCTTGGCGAGCTCGATGGGGCCCAACGTCGGCAGGATGTGGGTGTTAATGTTGTAACGGGTGCGCTGGATCGACGACTGCGGACGGCCTTCGTCTTCGAGCCATTGCAGGTAGGCCTCCATGGCCTCGGCCACGGTGCCGATGCCGCGGCCGACCTGGACCTTGCGGGCGGCGTCCTGCGCCTGCTTGTAGTCGAGGATGATCTTGCCGTCGGCGTCGCCAAAGTCGTCGGCGGTGCCGAGCGGATGGTAGGTATAGCCCTTCTCGCCGTCGACCTTGCGCCGGCGGGCCAGCCAGGCGCCGGGCCCGCTCACGGGCTTGCGGTAGCCGAGATGGAGCCCGGGCTCGATACCGCGGTAGTGCGGCTCCCGGTTGGGCTTGAGCCGGCCGCGGGCAGCGCGGGTCCCGAGCTGGGCATCGCGAATGGTACGGGACATCGAATCTTCCTCCTCACGAGGGCTGCGTCATCAGCGTCATTCGGCGCCGCGGCGCCGATCGTCTGAACTATATCTGAACTATGCGTGCCTGGAGCGCCATGGAGCACATGTGAGCACAGACGAGGAAGTGCCCATTTCATCGCGGTTTGGCAAGAGGGCAAACGAGCACCAAAGAGCGAAAAACCATATGGTGCCCCTGGCGCAGAGCGGCAAGATCAAGGCGCTCGGCCTCACCAGCCTCAAGCGCGAGGCCGCGGCGCCCGAGATTCCGACCGTGGAGGACTCCGGCATGAAAGGTTTCGCATTCGTATCTTGGTACGGATTGTGGGGACCGAAGAATCTGCCGGCCGATCTTTCCAACAAGCTGCAGACGGAGATCGCCAAAGTGCTGGCGCT
>Ga0306922_10002793_pt1 | contig 16235 bp, 14 predicted proteins | sample sta12Cox44000082_FD_203758 | JGI IMG/M metagenome (GOLD analysis project Ga0306922, IMG submission 203758) | Lab enrichment of tropical soil microbial communities from Luquillo Experimental Forest, Puerto Rico - statoxic.12C.oxic.44.000.082 (v2)... | ecosystem: Environmental > Terrestrial >... | reverse complement strand
TGGTCGCCGCCTGTCTTTATCTCGGCCTAGGCGAAGATGAGTTGACGATCGCGGGCTCGCTGCTCGGCGAACCGCTTGACGTCGCGCGATGCGTCCACTCCGATTTGCTCGTGCCTGCACATTGCGAATGCGTGCTTGAAGGTACGCTTGATGCCGCCGAGTCCGTAGAAGAAGGACCGGTCAGCGAGTTCCACGGCATGTACGAAACCTATGGCGCGGGCATGGTCGCCACGTTCACGCATCTGACGCGACGGCATGACGCGTCCTTTCAAGTCATCATGCCGGGCTATCACCGCGAGCATTGCCTGCTCGGCGGGGTCTCCATCGCGGCCGGGCTCGCGCGGGCGGTACGCGTCAGCGTACCGGCGCTGCGGCAAGTCGCTGTCGGCATGGGCGGCGCCGGACGGCTTCATGCGGTGGTCTCGCTCAACGAGCCGCGTGCGGGCGAGGCGCGCAAGACGATGTTCGCGGTCTGGGCGGCAGTCAATCTGATCAAGCAAGTCGTGGTCGTCGACGACGACGTCGATCCGTGGGATGCCGTTGCCGTCGAATGGGCGATCGCCACGCGCGCGAAGCCAGATCGCGACTTTGTCATCGTTGCCAGCGTGCGGGCGGATCGATCCGAGCCGCTCGAACAGGGTGGCATGATCACCAAGCTCGGCATCGACGCGACGCGGCGCGCGAGCGACCGGCCAAACTGGCAGCGCGCACGTCCGCCCGAACCGGCGGTCAAAAAGGCGCGCGAATTGCTTCGCACTCATAAAGTCCGGCAAGGACCAGACGAATCGGATCGTAGCCATCACTGATGGAGAGAATCATGCTTTATGACAGGTTGAGAGTAGCTCTGCGCCCCGCCCATCTCATGATGGGTGTGGCGGTCGTGGCATTCGCATCCACTTCGGCGCATCCGGGGTACGCCGACATTAAGGTCGGCTTCCAAGCGCCGCTGACCGGGTTCGCCGCGACCGACGGCAAATCGGCTAAGATCGCGGCCGAGATGGCGGTCGACGACATCAACGGTGCAGGCGGCGTGCTCGGCCAGAAGTTGCAGCTGATCACCTATGACGATCAGGCCAAGTCCGATCAGGCGATCTTCACCGCCAACAAGCTGATCGGCGAGGATGGGGTAAAGCTCGTCGTGAACGGCAGCTATTCGGCTTCCGGGCGCGCGGCGGCGCCAGTATTCCAGAAGGCGGGTGTGGTGATGATCGCCGCCTACGGCGTGCATCCGGATATCACCACGGCGGGGGACTACATGTTCCGCCTCGTCCATCTTGGGCCGCCGCAGGGTCGTGCTACCGCGCTGTTTGTTGGAAAGACACTCGGCCTGAAGAAGGTGTCCACCATTACCATGGATAACGATTATGGTCAGGCGACCATGGATGGCTTCCTCGAGGCCGCACCCAAATACGGCATCGAGGTGATCAATAAATACAGCTATTCGCTGAAGGACCGCCAGTTCGGCTCGATCGTCGCCAGCGTCAAGCGCGACAACCCCGACGGCATTTACGCGACCGCCTATTTCTTCACTGGTGGCCCGCTAGTGTCGCAGTTGCGTGCCGCCGGCATCAAGGCGCCGATCATCGGCTCGCAGGCGTTCGACTCCGAGAAGTTCATTGAGATCGCCGGCCCCGCAGCGGAGGGCACCTACATCGTCGATAGCTTCGACCGCAATCGCAAGGACAAAGCGCTGCAGCACTTCTTCGCCGAGTTCCAGAAGCGCGCCGGCTATGCCCCCGAAGGTGTGGCCGCCGTCACCTACTCGGCGGTGAAGCTGATGGCCGACGGCATCAAGCGTGCCGGCAGCACCGATCCGGCGAAAGTGCGTGATGCGCTTGCGGCAACCAAGAACTTCGCGATGCTCGAGGGCAACCTAAATGGCTTCAATAGTTTGCACGAGATCATCATGCCGATCAGCGTCAACGTGATCAAAGACGGCAAGTTCAACGCGGCTGCCCAGATCAACGACCTCGACGCCTTCGCCCCGCCCGAGAAGTAGGCAGCCACACGAGCGGAGGGGGTTCGCACCTCCGCTCGGCGGCATCAAAGGATGATTTGGTGTACTACATCGATCTCGCCGTAACCGGCGTCAGCTTCGGATGTATGTACGCCATGATGGCGGTGGGGCTGACTCTCGTCTACGGACTGCTGCGCATCCTACATGTGGCACATGCGGCGGTGTTCGCGCTGGGCGCCTACATGACCGTGGTGGTCGCCAACGCGACCGGCAGCGTTGGCGCCGGCTTTCTCGCCGCCATCGTCATCGCTCCGCTTTTCGGCATGGCGACCTACCGGATGCTCTACGAGCCGCTGCTGAGCTATCGCCCGGATGTGCCCATGATCGCCTCGGTGGGGCTGTTAGTGCTGATGCAAGACGCCTTTCGCATTGTGTTCGGCGAGCAGGGCGTCACCTTTCGTAACAACATCTACGGCTTCACCACATTCGATGTGTTCGGAGTCACGGTGAATGCCGTGCAGATCGCCATCGTGGTCTCTGCCGTCGTCATCTTCCTAGGGCTTCATCTCTTTACCACTCGGACGCGGATCGGGATCGGCTGGCGTGCTACGGTTTCGCGGCCGAAGATCGCCGCCAGCTTCGGCATCGATTCGATCAAAGTCAGGTATCTCAATTTCGCGATCGGCTCGGCGCTCGCGGCGGTCGCTGGCGGACTGGTAGCGCTACTTAACAATCTCGTCGATCCGGTGATCGGCTATGTCGTGAGCTACAAGGCGTTGGCGATCATCGTGCTCGGCGGGCTCGGCAGCGTGCGGGGCACGCTCATCGCGAGCCTAGCGCTTGGACTCGTGGAGTCCTATGGCACGATCTTCATCGGAAAGTGGCTTGACCGCGATGCGATTGCATTCCTCGCCCTGATCGCGCTGCTGATGATCAGACCGCAAGGCTTTGCCGGGACGCGCGCGGCATGAGCGCCTACGAAATCAGCCTGCTCTCGGTGATCGGCATCAATGTGATCCTCGCCGTCAGTCTCAACATGATCAGCGGCTTCTGTGGCCAGATTAGTCTCGGCCATGGCGCTTTCTATGGGGCCGGCGCCTATGCGGCTGCGCTCGCCATGATCGGCACGGGCAACGTTTTGGTCGCGCTCATATCGGCGACCTTGGCCGGCAGCCTGCTCGGTATCGTGGTTGGCTTCGCATCGCTGCGTGTGCGCACCGACTTTCTGGCTGTGACGACGATCGGCGTAAATTTCCTGTTCATCGGCATGGTGCGCAAGCAGGGCTGGCTCGGCGGCGAGATGGGCATCAGCGGCATTCCGGGATCGGGGCTGGGCGCCGACGGCAATATGGTGATGATCCTGCTGTTCGCGGCCGCGACCATTGCGTTGAGCCTCTACATCGGCCGATCCTGGATGGGCTTCGCGTTTCGTGCCGTGGGCGAGGACGAGGACACGGCCGCGACACTCGGCATCAACGTTGCGGCCTACAAGCTGGCGGCATTCGGCATTGGCACGGCGCTCGCCGGCCTCGCGGGGGGACTCTACACCTTCTTCACGCAGTTCATCACTGCCGACGCCTTCGACTTCATCCTGTCAGTGATGCTGATGGCGATGGTTGTGATCGGCGGGATCGGATCCACGTGGGGTGTCGTGGTGGCCGCCATCGGCCTGACGCTGTTGCCGGAGGCGATCCGCTTCGTCAACGATTATCGGCTGTTGGTCTTCGGCGGCCTTCTGGTCCTGGTCATTCGCCTCGCACCCGGCGGCTTCGCTGCGCTCGCGAGAACCGTTGCCATAAGGATGTCGCGCCCATGACCGCCGTGCTCCAACTCGACGACGTCGCCATCCGTTTCGGCGGCGTACGCGCGGTTGACGGCGTCACGTTTTTCGTGGATTCGGGCGATTTCGTCGGCCTGATCGGTCCGAATGGGGCGGGGAAGACCACGCTGATCCGTATAGTCGCCGGCGTCCTGCGCGCGAACCGCGGCCGTATTGCACTGGCGGGCCATGACGTCACCGATGAGTCCACAGCTTCCCGCGTTCGAAAAGGCCTAGCGCTGACTCACCAGGTTGTCCGACCTTTCCGCGAGATGTCGGTGCTCGATAACGTCGTGCTGGCCGCCGGCTATCGCCACACCTCCAGTCCGCTGCGGGCCGCGCTTCATACCGACCGCCGGCACGAAAGCGAGCGTGCCGCAGAGATTTTGGCCCAGGTCGGCTTGGCCGGCACGGAACGAAAGCTTGCGGGTGCGCTGCCCCTCGGCCAGATGAAGCGTCTGGAGGTGGCGCGCGCGCTCGCCGTCGATCCGCGGGTCATGCTGCTCGACGAGCCTCTCGCGGGCCTGAACCAGGCCGAGGCGGCGAAACAGGTCGAGACCATCGCGGCGGTCAACGCACGAGGCATTACTGTCGTGCTGGTAGAACACAATCTCGAAGAGGTGATGCGAAGCTGCCGGCGTCTGATCGTTCTGAACAACGGCCGCGTGATCGGCGATGGTGCGCCGCGCACGGTGATGTCGGATCCGGTCGTGCATGACGCCTATGTTGGAACGGGTGCGAGCGCGCATGTTGAAAATTGAACATCTGAATTGTGGCTATGGCTGCGTGCATGCGGTGCACGACGTCAGCTTCGAAGTGCCGGCCGGGTCGGTCTTTGCGCTGCTCGGCCCCAATGGCGCCGGCAAGACGTCTACCATTATGGCGATCATGGGCCACGTCGACGTCCACGGTGGCCGCATCTTGCTGGGCGACCTCGACATCACTCATCGTCCCGCCGTCGAACGAGTCGGCCTGGGCATCTCGCTGGTGCCGGAAGGGCGCCAGTTGTTTTCCGATCTCACGGTCGACGAGAATCTGACGATCGGCGGATACGTCCGGCCAGCGGAGCGCGACGCGGCCAAGCGCGATCGGATCTTCGGCTATTTTCCGACGTTGTCCGAGCGCCGCGGCCAGGTTGCCGGCTCGTTATCCGGCGGCGAGCAGCAGATGCTCGCTATCGGCCGTGCCCTCATGGCGGAGCCGCGCCTGCTGCTGGTCGACGAATTGTCGCTTGGGCTGATGCCCAAGATGGTCGATATGTGCCTCAATGTTCTGGTGCGGTTGAAGCACGAGGGCCTGACTATCGTACTGGTCGAGCAGAACACCGCCCGGGCACTCGAGGTCGCTGATCAGATTTGTGTACTGTCGTCCGGCGCGCAGGTGTTTAAGGGCACGTCCGCGGAAGCTAAATCGGCGGGCTCGTTGTTCGCCACCTTTCTCGGGGCGACCGAGTAACGAGCAGAGGAATGGCACGCAGTCTCACGGCCGACGATATCGAATCCGCGCTGATCGGCGGCCTTTGTCTGTCGGCCGGCGGCAGCGGCAAGCGATCGGCGGCTCGCGGGCAGGAGCTTGGCCGCGTAGCGCTGGACTACAATGATATTCGTCTCGTCAGCCTCGGCGAACTCAAGCCTGACGGTCCTGTCATCACTGCTACGGCCATCGGTGCGCCGGGCGTTGCCGACCCCGCGGTTATGCCGCGCGACTCCATAGATTCGGCGCGGCGGCTCGTGGCGATGCTGGACCAAAAGCCGGTCGGCGTGATTTGCGGTCACGTACCAGGCTTCAACGCCTGGCTGGTCGCGGCCGCGCTGGGTCTGGATTACGTCGACGCGGCGTCGAACGGGCGCGGCCATCCCACCGTCAAAATGGGAGGTATGGGACTCGCCTCGCGGCCCGACATTTCGATCATCCAGGTCGCCAGCAGCGGCGGCAGAGCTGCGAATTCGCCGCTGCATTTCGTCGCCGAAGGCGACATCGTGCGCACATCGAACGTCATGCGCCAAGCCGCAGTGGTCAACGGCGGCCTGATCTACGCCGCGCGTGGCCCGCTGACCGTAGGCTTCATCGAGGAAAACGGCGCCCCCGGCGCCATCACATTACAGCTCGAACTGGGCCGCGCCATGCGGCGCGCCAATGGCGCGGATCGGGTCCGAGCAGCCGTGGAATTTCTTGGCGGCACGCTGCTGCTGCAAGGCGAGGTGTCGGCCAACACGGTCACCTATGCCGGTGGCTTCGATCTCGGTCAGATGACGGTGCGCGGCGCGAGGGGCGAGGCGGTGCTCGGCATCTATAACGAATACATGACCGCCGACATCGATGGCCAGCGCGTCGCCACATTTCCCGATATGATCGGAACGTTGGACCCGCTGACCGGCGAGCCGGTGGCGATCTCGGAATTGCCTCGCGGCAGCCAAGTCGCGGTCATCATCGCTCACCGCTCCAAATTTCCGGTCGGCAAGGGAGCGCTCGATCCGGCCGTGTTTCCCGAGGTCGAGAAAGCCATGGGCGTCGATCTGCGGTCGTACCTCTGATCGAGGAGGCTTGAGCATGGCCGTTCCGGTTCGTCGCGGCAGGGAGGTCAAGGCTGGGCGCGGCGCCACGCTGCGCTGCAAGGGCTGGCGGCAGGAGGCGATCCTGCGGCTGTTGGAGAACAACCTCGAGAATGCCGAGGATCCCGACAATCTAGTGATCTACATGTCGATCGCCCGTGCGGCGCGCGATTGGAACAGTTTCGACCGCATAGTCTCCACGCTCGCCACAATGCGCGAGGATCAGACCTTCGTCGTGCAGTCCGGCAAGCCAATCGGCGTCTTCCCCGGGCAGGTCACCACCCCGCTCGTGATCATGGCGAACGGCAACATCGTCGGCGAATGGAGCAACGAGGAGAACCGGCGCAAGCTTGACGACAAGGGCCTCACCATCATGCCGGGAATGACGGCCGGCGCCTGGCAATACATCGGCAGTCAGGGAATTCTGCAGGGCACCTATGAAACGTTTATGGCGGTCGCGCGATCGCATTTCGGCGGGACACTCGCTGGACGCCTGCTGCTAACCGCGGGCTGCGGCGGCATGGGCGGCGCCCAGCCGCTCGCCGGCAAGCTTGCGGGCGCATCGACTCTCGTTGTCGAGGTCGATCAGATGCGCATCGACCGGCGCATCGCCACCGGATACTGCGACCGCTCCACTGACGATCTCGAAGAAGCGATCAGGCTTTGGCAGGCGGCGCGGGACCAACGCCGGCCGGTGGCGCTCGCTTTGCGCGCAAACGCGGCTGCCGTGCTGCCCGCAATCGCCGAGCGTGGGATCGTACCCGATATCGTGACGGACCAGACCTTCCCCGATCCGCTCAAGGGCTATGTCCCGGCCGAGCTTTCGCTCGAAGAGGCGCGCGACATGCGTAAGAGCGATCCGGAGAAGCTGATCGCGTTGGCGCGCCGCTCGGTTGCGGCCCACCTTCGCGCAATGCTGGGCTTTCTCGATCGCGGCTCAATCGCTTTTGAGTATGGCAACGGCCTCCGCGCCGAAGCAAAGGCGGCGGGGGTCGAGGACGCTTTCAAGATGCGTTCCTTCGTTGACCTCTATATCCGTCCGTTGTTCTGCCAGGGCATCGGGCCATTCCGCTGGATCGCTGTGTCCGGCGATCCGCAGGACATCTACACCATCGACGACATGATCCTGCGCTCCTTCTCTTCGAACCAGCCGATCGTGTCGTGGATCGAGAAGGCGCGAGACTATGTCAAGTTTACGGGTCTGCCGGCGAGGATTGGTTGGCTCGGCTATGGCGAGCGCAGCCGGCTCGCTCTGATGGTCAATGAAGCGGTGGCCGAGGGCAAGATATCGGGCCCCATCGCCTTTACGCGGGATCATCTCGATTCGGGCTCGGCGGCGATGCCGCACCGCGAGACCGAGAACATGCGCGACGGGTCCGACACCATCGCCGACTGGCCGCTGCTCAATGCGCTCTTGAATTGTGCATCGGGCGCAGACCTCGTGGCGATTCACGGTCTCGGCAGCAGGGGTGTAAGCGCTGGCGTCACCGTAATCGCGGACGGCAATCCCGCGACCGCGGCGCGGCTGCAGCGTGTGCTCGATGGCGATCCGGGCATCGGTGTGCTGCGTCACGCCGACGCCGGTTACGATCTCGCGGTCGAGCAGGCGGCACGCACCGGACTGTCGGCGACGGTGCCAGCGGTGGGGAGCTGACTAGGATCGACCGCCCCTTTCCGGGCGCGAAGGCGACCACCCTGATCACCATCGGGACAATATCAACAGCACGGAGGAATGTCCGCTCTTCGGTCGCTATTTGGGGTAAAGCGGAAAACATATACGAATGTGAGTTTTCACATTTGGAGCCCACGCGGACATCGGGCGCCACGTAGCTGGAATCTGGCTCTCTGCTCTTCCAATGAGCTCGTTTGGCCGAAACGGTGTCTGATCACTGGAGGCGCTTAAAGCGCCGACAGGACCTCCGCCTTCGCCCTCCAGCCTGTCCTCGTCACGGAAATGCAGTTGGTGAGGAGGAGACAGTAACATCCCCATGGCCGATCGGTTCTGGCAGGTTCCTTCCGCTTCACACGTCCTAGGGCTTGGCCACCGCGATGAAGTCGTTGGTGTAGTAGGCCGACGGGTCGGTGTTCCTCAAGCCCGAATATTGTTTGAGGACGTTGAGCGAGTTTTGCCAAGTCGCCGCTTCGATCCATCCGATCGGCTTTCCCGCCTTGACCGCATCGCCATACAGCGTCTTTTGGAATGCGAGCTGCTTGGCGGCAAGCTTGGTATCGAATTCAGGAAAGCGGACCTTGCCGACTTGCACCGCCTCGTCGATGTGCTCGCTTCCGTAGGTAAAGCTCTTGACCGCGGCGGCAACGAAGCGCTTCACCAGATCGGGCTTCTTGTTCATCATGTTGACACTGGTGGCAATTCCATAGTCGAGAATGTTGACGCCGTAGTCGGCGAACAGCAGCATGTTTACCTCGTGCCCCTGGTTCTCGATCGCGAGCCCCGACGAGTCATAGTAGCTGAGAATGGCGTCAACCTGGCCAGCGATTAGCGCCTTGACGAAGATGCTGGGGTCGAGCCCCTCCTGCTTGATCTTGGACATATCGAGGCGATTGGCAGCGACAAAACCCGCGAATAGTTGGGTAGTAGAAGCGCCAGGAGTCAAAGCCACCGAATGCCCAACGATCTTCTCCGGCCGATCGATGCCGGTGCGCTTCATCGATATGTAAGCCGCGCCGGTTTTTTGCCGGATTTGCGCAATGCCGCGCACCGCCAAACCCTTGTCGATCAAAAGGCTGACTGATCCGATATCGAAATAGCCGAAATCGTCGGAACCGTTGGCGACGCTCGCGGCCGAGGGAACCGTGCCTTTGCCCTCCAATATCTTCAGATCGATGCCCTGCTCGCGGAAGAAGCCTTTCTCCACGCCGAGATAGAGCGGCGAGAAGCCGCCGATATAGGTCCACCCCAACCGCAACGTGACTGGCTCCGGCGCCGGCGTGCTCTGCGCGGCGGCGCCCGTGGCGGTTGCGATCACCGCCAACAGCCCGCCGATCAATTTGCTCATGCCTTCCTTGAGTAGACTCATCGCCCTTCCTCCCTGTTTGTCGGATTTACCTTACTACGAGGCTGTCATCGTCAGGACCGCGCCGGCCTTGGCCTCCTGCGGCAACAGAACCGATCGCACCTGCTTGGCGTAAGCCTGCAGTTGTGGATTGTTGAGCAGGTCGGCGCCTCGCGGCCGCCCGACGCCGATTCGGATATTGGCGACGACGGTGCCCGGCTTGCCGGCGAGCACAACGACGCGGTCGGCCAGGCACACCGCCTCACCCACGTCATGGGTGACGAAAAGCACCGTCGGCTTCTGCGCCAGCCACATCCGTTCCAGGTCGCGCTGAAGCTGCTCGCGGGTCAGCGCGTCTAATGCGCCGAATGGCTCGTCCATTAGCAGAAGGCCCGGGTTGTGGACTAGGGCGCGGCACAGCGACACGCGCTGCTGCTGCCCGCCGGAAAGCTCCCACGGATAGCGATCGCCGTAACCGGCCAAGCCGACCCGATCGAGCAGGTCTTCCGCCAAACGGCGTTGCTCGGTGGCACTGCCGAGATCGCGCATGCTCATCTGCAAAGTGATGTTGCGAAGTACGGTGCGCCATTCCAACAGCACCGGTTTCTGAAATACGATGCCGAGATCCTTGATCGGCCCGGTGACGCGCTCGCCCTTGTAGATGACCTCGCCCTGCGTCGGCGACATCAGGCCGCCGACGATCTTCAACAGCGTGGTCTTGCCGCAGCCGCTGATGCCGACAAAGGCGACAAATTCGCCCGCCGCGATCTCGAGGTTGATGTTGTCGAGCGCGGCGACAACCTCTCCGCTCCGTGCGTTAAACCGCCGCTGCACGCCGGCGATCGTGAGAATCGGTCTGGCGGGACCGGTTATTGGGCTCTCACGCATCTTGCAAGCCGATCTTGCCCGCTTGCAGCGTGCGGCGATAGCTGACGTGCCACGGGATCATCCAGCGCTCGAACATGCCCACCGAGAAGTAGAACAACGCACCCATGCCCATCAGCGCGATGATCGTGCTGAACATTAGCGGCGAGTTGAGCAGCCGCGCAGCAAGAATGATGAGATTGCCGAGCCCCTGATCCGAGCCCACGAATTCGCCGACCACCGCGCCGACCAGCGCGAAATTGATGGCAATCCGCGCGCCGCTGAAAATCCGCGGCAACGCGTGTGGAAACTGGAATCGTACGAAGTACCGCAGACCTCTCACCCCCATCGATCGCGCCAGCTCCATGGTTTCCTCGTCGATCGACCGAAAGGCGGCATGGGCATTGATGAGGATCGGAAAGAACGAAATCAGGAAGGCAATCAGGATCTTCGATTCAATGCCAAATCCAAGCCACAGCAGCAACAGCGGCGCGATCGCGACCTTTGGCGTGATCTGAGCAAACAGCACTGAGGGCCACAGAATCATGGCGGCACGCGGAAACCGGTCCAACAGGAAGGCGACAGCAATACCTCCTGCGACGGCGGCGGCAAATCCAAGCAGGGTTTCGTGCGCGGTCACGCCGGCATGCTTGAGCATCACCTGCCATTGAGCAAAACAATAGGCCAGCACGCCGTGCAGTGGCGGCAGCAGATAGTCCGGTGGACGCAACAGGACGGTCGCGACTTCCCAGATTGAGCCGAAGACGGCGATGTAGGCGCCGACCCGCAAAGCCGTGCTCGCCGGCCCCAGCCACCGGTTATGACCATTTCGGCTTTTCACGCTCGCCATGTACTAAGCAAACCGAAATTTCGCTCGTGGCGATACATTCGCCCCGGCAACATCGACCCCTCCTGCGCATCCCGATTGCACGCGTGAAATAAGGGCTTGTCAATGCGCTTGGTCGATGGAACGATTTCGAGCGTGAGCGTCGAAGCTTCACCGGCTTAGTCGCTCTGTGTCTCAAGTGGGCAATGGCTCCGATGGGTTGTGTTGACCGCCTTCTGTGTCTTGCCCCGATGACGGGACCTTGTCGATGCACGCGTTGAGCCCGACCTTGCGGGGGGCCTTGAACATGAGCCTGCCGTTCATGGGACTCATGACGTTCATCCTGCTTTGGGAATTGGTGGTGTGGATTTGGTCGCCGCCTGATTATCTGCTGCCATCATTTGTCACCGTCGCCGCCAGGATTTTCAATGACTGGAATTCGTTGACGGCCAATGCGTGGATCACTGGCTACGAGATCATGCTCAGCTTTGTTGCGGCCAGCGTCGCGGGCGTTCTGGGCGCTGCGGCTTTGCACCTCTATCCGCGCTCGGGAAAAATCCTGCTGCCGGTCCTGATCTTCGTGCAGATCACACCGCAGATTTCGATCGCGCCAATTCTTTTTCTGTGGCTTGGCCTCGGACTGCTGCCGAAGGTCGTGATCGCGGCGCTGATTTCGTTTCTGCCGATGTTGATCAATTCCTACATCGGTTTTCGATCGCTTGACGCTGACGTCATCGATCTTGCGCGTTCGATGCATGTCGGACGCTGGCGACTATTCACGCATTTCGAGTTGCCGTCAGCGTTGCCGCACATGTTCGTGGGAGCTAAAATCGCGATGACTTATGCGGTCGTAGGGGCCGTCGTCGCGGAGTTCATGGCTTCCAATGCGGGCCTGGGATACGTGATCATGGTCGCGAACGGGCTGCTCGACGGCGCGCTGGGGCTGGCGAGCCTGATCGTGCTAAGCATCGAAGGTCTTGTCCTCTACGTTCTTTTGTCGGTGATCGAGGGGCTGCTCACCCCTTGGCAAATTGCGCAACGGCGCGGCGTCAATTCCGGCTAATGCTTCGCATGCAAAGCGAAGACGCCCGGGACGTGCCACACTGACATTTCTGCAACTGAAACGAGGTTAGGTGCAATGTTCAAGGGCTCCGCCAACATCGTGCTTCCCACGTCTATCATCGGATCGCTGCCGCGCCCGCACTGGTACACTGCTACGTTGGGACGCCGAAGTTTTCTCGAAGCGATGGTGAATTCGCGTTTCCGCGAGCAGTACGAGGACGCAGTCAGCTCACATCTGCGCGCACAGGAAGTTGCGGGGATCGACATCTGCACCGATGGCGATGCGCACTACGACGAAGAGGTCGGCGGAATGAGCTGGCAAAGCTATCCCGTCAGGCAAATGTCGGGGTTCGCGGAAAAGGCGAAGCCGGTGGCTTATGCCGGAGGGGGGGCGGCGTTCCCCCGCGGCCATATTCTTCATGATGTTGTCGAAGCGCGCGTGTTGCCGCGCGTCATTGGCCCGGTGGGCGCGGGCGACTTGCAGTATACCGCGCTATGGAAGACTGCTCAGCGCATGACGAAGCGGCCGGTCAAGTTCGGCACCATTCTGCCCGAGTTGTTGGCGGCCTCGGTCGAGGACGAATACTACAGGGACCCGGTCGAGCGCACCTGGGCATTGAGCAACGTCTTGAATACGGAGCTCAACCAACTCGCCGACGCCGGATGCCAAGTGATTCAAATGGAGGAGCCAATGATTCATTCGGTTCCCGCGCGAGGCAAGGCGTTCGGCAAACTCGACGTCGACGAGCTCGTAAAAGTTTTCAACAACACCACGAAAGGGCTGCGCGCCAAGACCGAGGTCTGGTGCCACACGTGCTGGGGCAATCCCTGTCAGCAGAGGATTTGGGACCAGGTACAAAGCTATCAACCCACGTTGGAGGCGCTCAACACGGTTGATGCCGATGTGTTGACATTCGAGACGTGTTCGGTTGGTACCGGGGATCTCAAAGCGATCGGGAAGATAATCAAGGACAAGAAGGTCGCCATCGGCGTCGTCGATCACCGCACCTTGCAGGTAGAGCGGCCGGAAGAGGTTGCGTCGCTCATTCGTGAAGCGCTCAAGTACATCGAACCGGAGCGACTGATTATATCGTCGGACTGCGGAATGGGCCGCGAAGGAATGGGACGCCGGCATGCCGGGTATAAGATGGTCTCGATGGTGCTGGGCACGAATATCATCAAGAAGGAACTCGGCCTTCCGGAGGCCGAATGCCTCGCCGCCGATGCCAGATATTCGCTGTCTCCTTAAACCAAGCCCTCGCCGCTTGCGCGCGCCAACGAGGTGATCGAGTGACATGCTGATGTCGGCTACGGGCACTGAGCTGGCAATCCAGGATGTCCGCCTGTCGGTTGCTATCGGGTGCTAAGCGGACCTTGAACAAGCCGCATTCAAGTACGCCCTAGGCTTACGCTCTGAGGCTTGGCAGCTTGAGCTTGTAATCCCGGGCGCAAGCGATGGCTTCGTCGTAGCCGGCATCGGCATGACGCATCACGCCGCTCGCCGGGTCGTTCCATAGCACTCGTTCCAGCCGCTGCGCCGCCTCCGGAGTGCCATCGGCAACGATCACCATGCCGGCGTGCTGCGAGTAACCGATGCCGACGCCGCCGCCATGGTGCAGCGAAACCCAGGTCGCGCCCGATGCGCAGTTAAGCAGAGCGTTGAGCAGGGGCCAATCCGACACCGCGTCGGAGCCGTCCTTCATTGCTTCGGTCTCACGGTTCGGGCTCGCTACCGAGCCCGAGTCGAGATGATCGCGGCCGATCACGATCGGCGCCCTAAGTTCGCCGTTCGCCACCATCTCGTTGAAGGCAAGGCCGACGCGGTGGCGATCGCCAAGACCGACCCAGCAGATCCGTGCCGGCAGCCCCTGAAACTTGATCCGCGCGCGAGCCAGGTCGAGCCAGTTGTGAAGGTGCTTGTCGTGCGGCATCAACTCCTTGACTTTCTGGTCCGTCCTGTAAATGTCCTGCGGATCGCCGGAGAGGGCCGCCCATCGGAATGGGCCGACGCCACGGCAGAATAACGGGCGGATGTAGGCCGGAACGAAGCCGGGGAAATCAAACGCGTCGGTGACGCCCATCTCCATCGCCATTTGGCGGATGTTGTTGCCATAGTCGAGCGTCGGCACACCGCGGCGCCAGAAGTCGAGCATGGCACGCACATGTACGGCCATGGATTGTTTTGCCGCCTTCTCGACGCCCTTGGGATCGCGCGCCCGCCGCTCCTCCCATTCGGCGAGCGTCCAGCCGGCCGGCAGATAGCCGTTGAGGGGATCATGCGCCGAGGTCTGATCGGTGAGAGCGTCCGGCGCAATGTTGCGGCGCGCAAGGTCGGGAACGATCTCTGCGGCGTTGCCAAGCAGGCCAACGGATATCGGCTTCTTGTCGGCGCGCGAGCGCTCGATCATCGCCAGCGCTTCATCGAGCGAGTCGGCCTTGGCGTCGAGGTAGCCGGTGCGCAGGCGCATCTCGATTCGGCTCGGTTGGCACTCGATCGCAAGCAGAGAAGCGCCAGCCATAGTAGCGGCCAGCGGCTGCGCGCCGCCCATGCCGCCGAGTCCGGCGGTGAGTATCCAGCGGCCGGCCAGGTTACCGCCGTAGTGCCGTCGGCCGACCTCGGCGAAGGTCTCGTAGGTGCCCTGCACTATGCCCTGGGAGCCGATGTAGATCCACGAGCCGGCCGTCATCTGGCCGTACATCATCAGGCCCTTGCGATCGAGCTCATGAAATTTCTCCCAGGTGCCCCAGTGCGACACCAGATTGGAGTTGGCGATCAGCACGCGCGGCGCGTCGCGATGGGTGCGGAATACACCGACCGGCTTGCCGGATTGCACCAGCAGGGTCTCGTCGGCTTCCAGCTCACGCAGCGAGCCCACGATGCAGTCGAAGCTCTCCCAGTCGCGCGCGGCACGGCCGATGCCGCCATAGACCACGAGTTCGTGCGGTTTCTCGGCCACCTCCGCATCAAGGTTGTTCATCAGCATCCGCAGTGGGGCTTCGGTCAGCCAGCTCCGGGCGGAAAGTTCTGAGCCGCGCGGTGCCCGGATGACGCGGGCATTGTCGAGGCGAGTAGCCATCGGATCCTCTTCAGAAGCGTGCAAACGCGTGGCAGCCTTGCGAGAGAGCGGTGTGCACAGTCGTCGCGCCGAGCTCGGAAGCGAAGGCGTAAAGCCGGTCGATATACCAGTCGGTATCATGACGGGCCAACGGAGCCGACACGAGCGCTGCTGCCCATTCCGCCGGAACGCTCACGCCGGTGACGGGAACGACACCAGAAGCGGAGCCTTACAGAGTTTCACCGTGAGCCAAAACTCCGTCATGTGTCTGTTCCTTCGATGCCGGGCAAGCTCACGCCGACCGCGCTGGCGAGCGCACCGGAGCGCACAAGATCGGCAGCGACAACGATATCGGGAGCGAGATAGCGGTCGTGGTCGACCATCGGTACGCGTTCGCGCAGCCGCGCGCGCACACGCTCGAGCGGGACGCTGGACGCCATCGGCGCGTGGAAGTCACAGCCTTGCGCCGCCGCGAGCAATTCGATCGCGACCACATTCGCGGTGTTCTCCACCATCGCGGCGAGGCGCCGCGCGCCGTGCGCCGCCATCGACACGTGGTCCTCCTGGTTGGCGGAGGTCGGGATCGAATCGACGCTAGCCGGATAGGCGCGCTGCTTGTTCTCGGCGACCAGTGCCGCAGCGGTCACGTGCGCGACCATGAATCCAGAATTGAGGCCTGGCTGTGGTGTCAGGAAAGCCGGCAGCCCAGAGATCGCCGAATCGATAAGCATCGCGATGCCGTTCGATCAATTGAAACGCCGCGAGTTCATAGCAGCACTGCTCGGCGGCGCGGCGGCGACGTCATCGCTGCTTGGTGCCGCGGCTATCCCATCGCAATGAGGCTCCGCCGTTCGCGTCGCGAGGCGATTTCGATGCGATACGTAACGAGCGCGAGCACCGCCCATGCGCCATGGAATAGCACTCCCGCAACAACGACCAGGCCACCTGGGATCGGACCAATGGTGGCACGTTGCCAAAGGTCGGCGAGGGTGGTCAGCGGTACCGGGTGGATGGCGAGCTTGCCGTAGTACGCAACGGCTTGGATCACAAAGATCCAGGCGTATGTGCGGCGAAGCCGGCGACCG